>JABAOH010166570.1_pt2 | contig 11669 bp, 9 predicted proteins | sample 7062181 | NCBI WGS metagenome assembly JABAOH01 (sample SAMN14538630, study PRJNA623070) | marine sediment metagenome | biome: marine biome [ENVO:00000428]; feature: marine pelagic biome [ENVO:01000023]; material: deep marine sediment [ENVO:00002113]; isolation source: pool of 5 deep marine... | reverse complement strand
CGGTGAGGCGCTGCTTGACCTCGGCGAGATCGGCCACCCGTTCGAATCCGTAGGTTGGTACTTCACCGAGCTGGACGGTGCCCAGGGACGGGATGGTCTCTTCGACGGCCTCCACCATGGTCTCCTGGCTCACCCGGGCTCCGCTGCGAGCCACCTTGGCCGAGGCATGCACGACGNNGAACCCGGCGGTCCGGGCGGCCAGCTGGTCGTAGTCGATTTCCGCGTGGGGCACCCGGGCCAGGCCGGCTTCGAACAACATCCGGCGACGGTCGACGTCGGGAGGAGGAATCGACAGGCTCCGGGGGAGCAGCGGCGACCGGGTGATGCTGGCATCGAGGCGGGCGGCCGACGAGACACCCAGCACGCAGGCCAGGCGGGGCCGCTCGGCGACGGCGTCGAGGAACCAGCGCAGGATGGCGGCGGTCTGGGTGCGGAACATGCCCTCCTCACCGGCGACCGACTCCAGCCGGTCGAGGAACACCACCCCCGGCGTCGGAGATCCCTTGGCCGCCTTTTCCAGCGAATCGAGGAGCCGCTCCGGCTTGAAGACCAGCTCGAGCGATAGCTCGGTCACGGTCGCCCCGGCTTGCTCGGCGGCGGCGCTCACGAGTTCGGACTTGCCGACGCCGGCCGGGCCTTCGAGGAGCACGCCGGCGACCCGCGGCAGCCCCCACGCCGCCGGGAGGTCGGCCGGCGAGGTGAGCAGGGCCAGCCATCCGGCCAGCGCCTCGAGCTCGGCGTCGAGGCCGGCGAGCAATGCCTCCGAGGTTGTAGGGATCGTCGTGGGCGCCGCCCTCGGTTCCTTCGAGACCGCCGTGGCCGCCTCCCCGGCGGCCACCACCACGGTGGCGCCGCCCACCAGCGCTGGTCCGGTCGGGTCGACGGCGGCTATCCGGAGCTCGATCACCTCATCGGGGCCCCCGGCAGCGTAGGCGGAGTCCACCGCCACGGTGTCGCCCGGTGTGACCGGCATCCCCTGGAGGGCGTGCGCAATGGCCTGTGCGTCCAGGGGAAGAGTGTCGCCCTCGAGGACGACCCGGCCCGCCGGCGGCAGCAAGGCCCGGACGGCGTCGACGGTATCGCCGTCGGAGCATCCGGCGTTGGCCATGGTCCGGGGCCCGAGGGTGAGGGCGGTGGGCTGGGGAGGCTGGCCGGGACGGACCACCACGTGGGTCTTGCCCACCTTGACGACGCCGCCGCCGGGGAGGCCCATGGCCGCCAGGAGGGTGGAGTCGGCCTGGGCGAATGGATCGGATCCCGGTCGGACGACAAAGCGCATGGGGGGAAGTTATCAGTTGCCGGTTGCCGGCTGCTCACAACTCGATGCGCTCCAGGGCCGGAACCGGCCGGACCGATGAGGCAAAGACCCCGCTCACACCCTCGAGCACCACGTCGCCGTTCGAGAGCCACTTCCAGATGAGGTGGGCCTCCTCGGCGTCGGCACTGGATCGGGGTACCGGCGTCCACTCGCCCTGGGGCGGGGCGAGAGTGGTGAGGAGCGGCGGGGCCGCGCCCCGCCAGGCGGCCACCAGGCGGCCACCAGGCGGCCGCGCTCCAGCAAGGCGCCGTTGCCGGCGCCGTCGACCGCACGCACCAAACCGGCCTCCTGGAGGGCGCACCACGCCCGGCGGCGCTCCAGCGCCCGGGCGAGAGCTCGATAACGGTCCCGCAGCCAAGCCGCCTCCTCGAACCGACTACGGCGGGCGTGAGCCGCCACCATCTCGGCGAGAGGATCCAGGAGCACACGATGATCGCGCTCGACTCCCTCCAGCAGTCGTTCGATCACCTCGCCGTAGGTTCCTTCGTCGGCATCCCCCGAGCAGGGGCAGGTGGCCAGGCCGAGCTGGGCGAACGCGCACGGCGCCTGCCGAGTCCCCGGCGACCCGGTGCAGCGCCTCAGCGGAAGGGCGTCCCACAGCGCGGTGACGATCAGCTGGGCCGACTTCCTGGTGCGAAACGGCCCCAGGTAGAGAAGGGCGTCTTCACGCAGGGTCCTCACCATCGACAATCGAGGGAATCGTTCTCTGGTGAGCTTGACCCAGTGGTCGGTGCCTCGGGGCCGAGAGCGGCGGTTGTAGCGGGGGGAATGGGCGTTGATGAGCCGAACCTCGGTGATCGATGCTTCCAGCTCGGTTTCACAGAGCCGGTAGTCGATGTCGGCCAACTCCCGGAGCATGTTCGCCACGGTGCGCCTCCGGTCGCCGTAGAAATAGGCCCGGACCCGGGACCGGAGGTCCTTGGCCTTGCCCACGTAGAAGACCGTCCCGCTCCGGTCCCGGAACAGGTAGACGCCGGAACGTCGGGGCAGCCCGTCGGCGAGCCGGAGCTTGTGGTAGTGGGGAGTCCCGCGGGCGGAGGGGAGAGCCAGCAGGTCGTCGAGGTGGGTGACACCGATGGTCCCGGCTCGTTCCAGCAAGCCCCAGAACACGTGGGCCGTGGCGGTGGCGTCGTCGAGGGCCCGGTGAGTCGGGGCCACCGGCGAGCGGAAGTAGGCGGCCAGGGTGGCCAGCTTGAGGTTGCGCACCTCGGTGCGTATCAGGCGCCGGGCCAGGGCGGCGGTGTCGGCCGACCGGTTGGGCAGGCGCCCATACCCGAGCCGCTCGGCGGCGGCATTGAGGAACGACAGGTCGAAGCGGACGTTGTGGCCGACGATCACCGCGTCGCCCAGGAACTCGAGGAAACTGGGCAGGGCTTCCTCGATCTTGGGGGCCTCGACGACCATGGCGTGAGTGATCCCGGTGAGCACGGTGATGAACGGGGGGATGGCGGTCTCCGGATCGACCAGCGTCTGGAAGGTGCCGGCCGGTTCGCCCCCGATGAACTTCACGGCGCCGATCTCGGTGATCGCACAATCGGCGGGAGAGCCTCCGGTCGTCTCGAGATCGACCACACAGAACGGCACTTCCGACAGGGGCGCCCCGAGGTCGTCGAAGCTGCGCTGGAGCGGGATCGCCACGCCCTCGTCCTCCCGGCCCGAGGAGGAGACGCTACATCGAACATATGTTCGATGTCAAGGAACCGGCCGTTGGAGTGGGGGTGACGCTCTTTGACGGACTGCTTCGTAGAGGACGATGGCGGCCACCGCAGCCGCGTTCAGGCTGTCGACGGCTCCTGCCATAGGGAGGCGAATCGCCATCGACGACTCCAGCCACCGGGGTGACAGGCCCTCGGCCTCGCTCCCGATCACGATGGCGGCCGGCCCCCGCAGGTCCGCTTCGGCGTACGGGAGCTCGCCGGCCGGGGTCGTCGCGAACGCGGCGATGTCGCCCTCGGCGAGCCACCGGAGGCAGGCATCCGAAGTGGTGACCGCCAGCGGCACCGTGAACAGGGCTCCCATCGAAGCTCGCACGACGTTGGGGTTGAACGGGTCGGTGACCGGGTCGCACACGACCACTCCGTCGGCACCGGCGGCATCGGCCGTCCGCAGCATCGTCCCCAGGTTGCCCGGTTTCTCGATGGCCTCCACGACCAAGAGCAGGGGATTGTCGCCGATCTGGAGGCGGTCGAGGCCGGTGGAGAACTGGCAGGCCACCGCCAGCAGACCATCGGGGTGGTCCCGGTACGAGGCCTTGGCAAAAGCCCGGCCGCCGAGGTCGACTCTCTGGGCCCCGGCCGCCTTTGCCCGCCGGGCCAGATCGGGCCCCAGGCCGCCGCGTAAGTCCTCGCACACGTACAGCTCGGTGATCTGTACCCCTCCGGCCAGGGCCCGCTCGATCTCGCGCTCGCCCTCGATGATGAACAGGCCGGCTTCGTCGCGGGCCCGGCGCCGGCGCAGCCTGACGAGACGCTTCACCCGCGTATTGGTGGGACTGGTAATAGGTCCGTCAGCCATGACGGTTCATGCTCCTCCACGTGCAGGTTGGGCCGCGGGCTCGGCCCGGCGGTCCGGCATCGGGGCTCCGCCCCGACTACCAGCCGGCTCCGCCTCCACCACCGCCGCCGAACCCCCCACCGCCGCCGAACCCCCCGAATCCGCCGCCGCCCCAGTTGAAGCCCCCCCAGGATGCTCCGCCACTCGAGCCGCCGCCGAAGCCGCCGCCGCCGCCAAAGCCGCCCCACCACGAACGCCGGTCGCCCGACCAGGAGCGGTCTCGGTACACCGGTTCCCAGCCGTAGGAGCCGCTATGGCCGCGGGTAATGACCCAGTGGTAGAAGAGCAGGGTGAACGGATCGAAACTGCCCAGATCGGGAGGCAGGGGCCGGCCCGTCCAGGTATCGGTCTGTCGCTTGGTCCCTTCGTGGGCCAGCTCGGGGGCGAAGCGGTCGGCGTCGTCGATCTTGGAGCGGGCCAGCGCCTGGCGGGTGGCCGCATAGGCGAGGGCAAACTGTCGAGGCCCGCGCGGGTCGGATGCCCCGAAAGCGGCGGCAACATCGGCGTAGGCTCCTTCGAGTCCGAGTCCGGCGAGGGCGCGGCGCGCCTCGAGCCAGCGGCGCAGAGCCTGGGCCGGCTCCAGAGAGATCGCCAGGATGCCGGCCACGGTGCGACGGGTCTCTCCGCTCACCTCATGGGCGGCGAGTTCCTCGACGAGACGGCCATACACTTCGGGGCCGTCGTCGCGGCGGCGCAGGAGGGCGGCCGCTATCGAAACCGGTATCCCCAGTTTGCGGGCCTGCTCGCGGATCGCCGAAATCACTGCCCGATCTTGGAGTCCGGCCAGGGCGTACTCCACGGCGGCGTCGGGCTCGAATCCGGAGCTGCGATTGGAGCGGTAGGCGAGCAGGAACTCGTCCACCGCATCCTCGTCGCGGTTCAACAGCAGGAGGGCCGCTACTGCCGGAATAGCCAGACCGTCCCGCTCCAGGACCGCGCCCTCTTCCTCCAGGCGTCGGCGGACTTTCTCGTACCGTTCCAGGGCGGCCCCCGGGTCCTCGTCGAGGTCGGCCAGGGCAGCCGCTACGGCCGGGCGGGTGGTCGACGCCGGAAGCTGGTCGTACAGCTTCTCCAGGGCCTCGGTCTTGCCCCGGGCCACCGCGTATACCGATTCGAGCTCCTCGACCGATTCCGTCACCGACAGCTCGGGATCGAGAGCGGGACCGGCCCGGAGCAGCCGCTCTCCGAGGTCGGACAACGTGACGTGACCGATCGGGGTCTCCACCAGGAGATCGGCGATTGCCTGCCCGGCCCGGCGACGGGCGGCGGCCACCCGGTAGGGGCGGAGGGCGTCCACCAGTCGCCGCAGTTCTTTGAGCTGTACGTCGAATTGCTCGCGCCGGCCCACCGGTACTTCGAGTGCATTGCCGGCCGTAGCCTGGACCGATTCCTCGAGTATCGGTCGCTCGCCACTCACCCGCAGCTCGAGAGGCATCTCGGTCTCTGCGACCAGGCGCTCGGGTTCGACCACCTCGAGCATTCCCAGGCTCCACANNCCGCCGCTCGGCCGTCTTGGAGGGGGCGCAACAGCCGAAGCGCGACGACGGTGGAGGGCGGCGTGCCATCGAGCGGTGGGGGCCCGACCGTGAACTCATCGAGTCGGGGAAGCTCGTGGCCGGCCGGCTCGAGCCGGTCCAACTCGTCGTCGATCAGCCGGGATCGCCGCTTGCGTACCCGCCCCGCCCGCTGGCTGCGAGCTGCGCCGGTGCCGATTCCGGCTCCGACCACGGCCACGATTGCCAGAACGGATATCACTCCGATAGCCGACGGACCCTCTTCTTGCTCTGTGTCCGGTGGGCGGGGGACGGTCACCGGGACGGTATCAGCGGTCGTGGGGCCGCCTTCGGCTTCGAGAATTGCCTGCTGCAGACCACCCAGCACCGCCGAGAGCCCTCCATCGAAGTCGCCGGCACCAAAGAAGCTGGTGGCCGAGCCGGCGATCCGGTCGAGGCCATCGAGGACGAGTCCCGTTCCGGTGACGATTTCGATCCGGCGCTCCGCCAGCGCCACTAGCACCACGATGCCATCGTCGAGCTCGACGGCGCCCACGCCCCAGGCATTACCCAAGTCCTCGGCGAACCGGCGCGGATCGCGGGACCCGGTGTCGGGCACGGTGACGACGGCAATCTGATGGCCGTAGGCACCCACCAGCCGATCGACTGCCTCTTCGAGGCGGGGCTCGTCCTCGAGTACGCCGGCCGCGTCGGTGACCCAACCGTCGCAGGTGTAACCCTCGAAGGGCGGGCACTCGGCCGGGTCCTGAGCCCGGGCCGGAAGGGAGATGGTCAGGCCCAACGCCAGGCCCGCTGCCAGCGCAGTCGTGCGGCCCAGTCTCATCGTGGCGAACGCTAGCGGGCCACGCACCCCTCTCGGCCGGCCGCCGGCTGAGTAGTGCGGGGATGCTCGTCGGCCGATCTCAAAAGGAGAGACGGCGGACCGAGCGATGCTCCACGAGCTCGACGTCGACCGAGACGCCGATGCCGGGCCCCTCGGGGGCTTCCAGCTGGCCCTCCGCCAACTGCCACGGCGGGTCCACGAGGTCGGGGTCGAAGAGGCGGTCCGACGCTCCAAGGTCTCCGGGCACTGTGAAGCCGTCCAGAGTCGCCAGAGCGATGGCGTGGGCCCGGCCTACCCCGGTCTCCAGCATCCCCCCGATGCGGAGCGGGATGCCGGCGGCGACGGCAACAGCGTGCAGGGACAGGGCCTCGTTGATGCCGCCCAGCCTGGCGTGCTTGACCGAGATCAGATCGGCCGCACCGGTGTCGATGGCTCGATGGGCGTCGGCCAGGTCGGCCACGCCCTCGTCGAGGCACACCGGGGTGACCGCCTCCACGGCCAGGCGGGCGTGGGTGTCGACGTCTTCGGCGGGGAACGGCTGCTCGACGTACGCCAGGCCGAGATCATCCAGGGCCCGGAGTGCAGGGAGGTCGTCGGCTCCGTAGGACCCGTTGCCGTCGGCCCCCAGCGACAGATCGGGCTGGGCGGTCCGCAATGCCGACAGCTCGTCCCAGTCGTGGCCCGGAGCGATCTTGACCTTCACATGCTGGTAGCCGGCCGCTACACACCCGGCCACCTCCTCCAACAGGGCGGATGTCGATGAGTGGAGTCCGAGCACCGCTCCGGCTGTTATCCGTTCTCGACCGCCCCCCAGCAGACGCCACAGTGGCTGTCCGGCGGCCCGGGCCGACAGGTCCCACAGGGCTCCTTCGAGTGCCGCCCGCCCCGACGGGGTAGCAGCCTCGAGCGGGGAGTGGGGGTCGACCCGGCGACCGACGAGAAGCGGGCCGGCGACCGAGAGGTCCTTCCATGCCGCCTCGAGGGACTCCTTCGAGTAGCCGGGGATCGGCGAGCACTCGCCCCAACCGTCGATGCCCTCGCCGAGAAGGTGGACGAGCCCGATTCGCCGATGCTCGACGGTTCCACTGGCAGTCACGAAGGGAGTGAGCATCGGCACGGCTACGTCGTAGAGCTCGACCCGGTCGATGCGAACGGTCTTCATCGCCGGCTCAGCAACAGGCTCTGCAGTCCAAGCCCAAAAGGGCCGGCCCGGTCGTAGAGGGTGCTCGAGGCCAGTCCGATTCCCGGGTCACCGACATCGGTGTCCGCTTGGAGGCAGATCCACTCGCCGACCGGCCGGCGATACACGTACACGGTCAGGTCGGGGTTGATGAAGGTGAACTCGGCCGGATCGAGTACGGCGGAGAGGCCGTTGCCGAAGTCGGCGACGGCGGCGGCCCGCTGCAGTGGTGTGGCCTCCTCACCCGCAACGATGGGTACCCTGAGCCGGATCCACATCGTGGCGGGACCGTGCCCGTCGACATCGCCGGCGACCGACCGCATGTCCACTCCACGATCGTGGTAGCCCGAGACGGCAAAGCGAGACCACTCCACCGGGCTCCCCTCTTCTGGGCCCGGCGGGGCCGGCTTGGGGACCCGGGAGACAGGGGTCTCGGCGCCCAGGCGAAGTCGCAGACCGGACGCCCGGGCCACCGTCGTCTCCTCGGTACGCAGCGCGGCAGCGACCAGCTGGACCCGTCGCCCCTGCCGGACCACCCGGGCCGACGTGGAGAGCGGCTCCAGGGGCACCGGGCGCTCCAGCTCTACCGTGAGTCGCACCACCTCCATCGGGCTCTCGGTGGGGACGCCCTCGATGGCACGAGCCAGGAGGGCGGCCGGGGGCCCGCCGTGTTGGGCCCCTTCGATCCAGGGTCCCTGAGTGAGGGGGGTGGGCACCAGGGTGATTCCGTCGGTCACGAACAGCGCTTCGGTGTCGCCCACCATCGAATGCATGCTACGGCCCGGACGTGGTGCACTCCCGTCGGTAACGGTCTCACGGCGGCGCGCCGGGGTCGCCGCAGCCGTCACCGGTCCGGCATCACCGCCGACAGATATCGGGGCCCTCTCACGAAATGAATCCGTTGTCGGTGAGCCAGTCGGCCGCTACCTGGTCGGGATCGATACGGTCGAACCCGGCCCGACGGTTCATCTCGGTCAGCTCCTCGGTGGTGATCTCGGCGCTGACCCGGTTGACCAGGTCCTCGAGATCCGATCCGTAGGCGTCGAGGATTTCCTGGCGGATCACCGGGATCACGTTCTCGGCGGGCTGCAGGCCCTTGTCGTCCTCCAGGAGCACGAAGTTCCGAGCGCTGATCACCCCGTCGCTGGTGAACAGCAAGGCGACGTCGATGGCGCCGCCGTCGAGTGCTTCCACCGTCAGAGGCCCGCCGACGTCGAGGGCCTGGAAGGCGGCGAACTCGAGTCCATAGACGTCGCGCAATCCGATGAGGCACCGAGGACGGTTGGGGCACTCGGGTGGGCCCCCAAAGGTGAGCGCAGAGGCGATGCCCTCCAGATCGCTGACCTCTTCGAGGCCGAACTCCTCGGCGNNCGGGGCCGGTTCGAGGACCGTCACCCCGCTCTCCTCGAAAGCCGAGGCGAGGGCTTCGGCGGTCTCTTCGGTATCGGAAGACGGCTCCCCCCCGAAGCCCACTTCCAAGGCGCTGCCGACGTACTCGGGCACGAAGTCGATTTCACCGTTCTCCAGGGCCGGCTTGATGATCTCCCGAGTACCGGCCCGGAGCTTGCGTTCCACGGCATAGCCCTCGGCCTCGAGGGCCTGGGCGTACACCTCGGCGAGGATCTCACTCTCTCCGAAGTCGAACGATCCAACAACGATGGGCGGCCCTTCTTTGGGCCCTGCGGCGTCATCACCCGATCCGCAGGCCGCCGCGACTAGCGCGACGGTCCCGAGGATCGCCCCAACGACGGCCTTGCGGAAGCCGGTCCGCATGGGTCTCTCCTTCTTTTCGACGTTGTGACGGCCCCGACGGGCCGCGGGAATAAGCTAGCTGCGCGGCTTGCCAATCCCAACAGAGCTCAAACGGCCGCCCGGACCAGCCTCCGTCGGCGGCGTCCCTGCAGACGAAGCCCCTTGGGCACCAGGCGCCGTTCCAGCACGGAGAAGAACAGCTCGGTGAACACTGCGAGGAGGGCCACGAGGAGCCCGCCGGCGAACACCTGGACGCGATCGCCCTGGGCGAACCCGTCGATGATGAATCGGCCCAGTCCTCCCCAGGCGACCAGAGCGCCCAACGTGGCGGTGGCTACCACCTGCACCGACGAGATGCGGACGGCCGCCAGGATGAGCGGCGAGGCTTCGGGAAGCTCGATATTCCACAGCACCTGTCGCCCCCGCATCCCCATACCGCGGGCCGCCTCCACGGTGGCCGGATCGGCTTCGTTCACTCCCGTGTAGCTGTTGGTGAACATTGGTGGCACGGCCAGGGCCACGAGCGCGAGCAGGGTCGGCCAGAAGCCCAGGCCCAATCCCAGCTTGATCGAGATCGGCAGCGCCAGCGCCACGATCCCGAACGACGGCACCGCCCGGCCGATGTTGACGACCGCCACCGCAGCCATACCGCCCTTGTGGAGGTGCCCGAGGGCAACGCCGATGGGAAGGGCGATGGCGCCGGCAACCGCGACGGCAACGGCCGAGAGCTGGATGTGCTCCCAAGTCCGGTTGAGCACTCCCTGTTCCCCCGTCCAGTTGGAGGCGGTGGTGAACCACTCGAAGACTTCGCTCAGGAATTCCATTGCCGCGCCTCCATCACTCGGTCGCCCGCCGCCGAGCCCAGGGCGTGAGCGCCCTCTCGACGAGTGCCAGGGTCACGTCGATTGCCACTGCCAGAGCCACCGAAAGCACCACCCCCACCACGATCTCGGTGGTGAAGAAACGCTGCAACCCCCGCAGGATGAACTTGCCGAGCCCGCCAAAGGTGATCAGCGACGTCACCGTCACCAGCCCGACCGTCGTCACCGCCGCGATGCGAAGTCCGGCCATGATCGCCGGAAGCGCCAGAGGAACTTCGATCTCCCAGAACAGCCGACGAGGCGTATAGCCCATGCCGAGCGCCGCCTCCCTCACTTCCGGCGGAACCGATCTGATGCCGGCGGTGATGTTGCGGATGATGATCAGGAGGGTGTAGCTCACCAGCCCGATCTCGGCCGTGAGGAAGGTCAGGCCGGTATACGGGACCAGGAGGGCGAACAGGGCGAGGCTGGGAATGGTGTAGAGGATCCCGGCCGTCCACGTGATCGGGGGATACGACTTCGGAAAGCGAAGGCCCAAGATGGCCAGCGCCATCGAGAGCACGAATCCGATCGTCACCGCCACGAGGGTGAGCTGCAGATGCTCCCACGTGTTGGCCCAGATGTCGTCGAGGTGATCCCATACCCAACTCCAAACGACGAACGGCTCGTCGGCAATCTGGCCGGAGATCACTGCAGGACCTCCTCGCTGATGTGGTTGAGCGTGAGGATGCCCAGGTAGCGGCCCGCCTCGAACACCGCCGCCGCCCGGGTGTGGGAGCTGACCACCGCGTCGAGCGCCTCACGCAGGGTGTTGTCGGGGCTGAGCGAGGTGCGGAAGGGGCGCGGCGACAGCTCGGATACGGGCGAGTGGGAGTCCAGCTTGTCGCCGGGGATCCACCCCACGACCTCGTCGCCCTCGCCGACGATGACCCAGTCGATCCCATGGCGGCCCATCACGATGGTGGCCTCATCGGCCCCGGCCGAGGGCGGCACGACCGGGCCCGGATCAAGCTCGACGTCGCGAATCTTGATGAGCGACAACCGCTTGATGCCGCGATCGGTGCCCAAGAAGCCGGCGACGAACTCGTTGGCCGGCGATCGCAATACCGCCGCCGGCTCGTCGTATTGCTCCAGGCGACCGCCGGTGGCGAGGATCGCCACCCGATCACCGAGCTTGATCGCTTCGTCGATGTCGTGGGTCACGAAGACGATGGTCTTGTGCACGCGGGCCTGGAGTTCGAGCAGCTCGTCCTGCAATCGGGCCCGGACGATTGGGTCGACGGCGCCGAATGGTTCGTCCATGAGCAACACCGGAGGGTCGGCGGCCAGCGCCCGGGCTACCCCAACGCGCTGGCGCTGGCCTCCGGACAGCTCGGCGGGGTAGCGGTGCTGCATCTCGGGGTCCAGATCGACGAGCTTCACCAACTCGGCGATCCGGGTCGAAATGCGCTGCTTGGCCCAACCGAGCAACTTGGGGACGGTGGCGATGTTGTCGGCAATCGTCTTGTGGGGGAACAGCCCCACCTGCTGGATCACGTAGCCGATACGCCGGCGCAGCTCGTGGGCCTCCATCTCGGTGACATCGCGCCCCGCCACCCGGATGGATCCGGAGGTCGGTTCGATGAGGCGATTGATCATCTTCAGCGTCGTGGTCTTCCCGCATCCGGAAGGACCGACGAGGACGGCGATCTCGCCCTCGGGCACCTCC
>JABAOH010005845.1_pt3 | contig 11670 bp, 10 predicted proteins | sample 7062181 | NCBI WGS metagenome assembly JABAOH01 (sample SAMN14538630, study PRJNA623070) | marine sediment metagenome | biome: marine biome [ENVO:00000428]; feature: marine pelagic biome [ENVO:01000023]; material: deep marine sediment [ENVO:00002113]; isolation source: pool of 5 deep marine... | reverse complement strand
ATATGCCAATACGACGAAGTAACGCCGTTGATGGCAAAGAAGGCAGCTATGTCTAACGTTTCTATTGACCAAAAGCCCGGCGATATCGTTTGCGAGCCGCTTCTAATAAAAACGATTGTAGGGATGCCCGCGTATTACATGGTAGCCACATACAACGGCAAGGACCGGCGCGTCGTGAGGAAGTGGAACGCGCTAGTAACCGAAATAAACAGCGGCTCGAGAATACTGGCGAGAAAATTAACGGAAAGGCTGGCGTCCTTTTTCGACGAAAAGGTCTTTAGTCAGTTCACGTGGGTTTCGATACCAACTTACACTTTCCTAGGGACGTTCCAAGCCGCCTCGGGCGGTATACCGCCGGCGTTGCGGGGTTACGAGGAAGCTTTCGAACTAGCCAAAAAGTTATACGGCCGCGGCGATTTCTATTTCGCGCGAATAATTGCGTTGGGCCACGCGCACGTACAAGCGTTCGAGTTCGTGGATGCGTCCGGCGAAACGGTTGCCGTCAAGGTCGATAAATACGAGCGGGCGGGATTTGCTAATTTAAAAGAAATAACGGAAAACATGCACGATTGGGTCGGTAACTGGTACGAACTTTTCGACGCGGACCCGGGCTTGATAGAGAGGAACGCCCGCCGTTGGCGCGAAATAGAATTAGAAGTACCCGACGACGCGGCCCAGAAAGAATTCCCCAGGATTATTAAAAGTGAATAAAAACCGGCGGCCCGTAGGCCGCCGTTTTTGTGGAGGCGAGCGGATTCGAACCGCCGACCTGCGGCTTGCAAAGCCGCCGCTCTTCCAGCTGAGCTACGCCCCCGCCTTTCTTATTTAATTTTAATACGAACCCTAAGCAACGTCAACCACTTCGACGCCGCCGCGTCCCTCAGCGTGTTTACCCTGCCACGGGCCGACCTAAAGGTCGGCCCCTGCGTTAGGCCGAGCGGTCTACTAGGCGCTTGAGCCAACGGGCCGCGGCTACGGTCCCTATTAATAATAACAGGTACGGCGGCCATACGGCCGCGGCCGGCGCGCCGCACCGAACCTGCGCGTACACCGGCCAAATGTCCAAGAGGGCGCGGTCGTCACCCTTGAGGCCGGGCGGCGGCCTGTCGAGCCAGCGCAGCTCGCCGCGGTGGACGTAGTAGTCTACGGTCCGCGCGACGGCCAGCCCCGCGTATTTGAACTGCCACAGGATTTGCGAGTAACGCGGCCTCGAGCGCCCCTCCGGCAGCCAGCCGCGGTAGTTTACCTGCGTCGGGTCGCCGATTACGGCCACCGCTATGTCGTTCTGCGTGAGTTGGTAGTCCGCGACGACGGCTACGACGCTAAGCGCAATCCCCCACCCCGCGCAAACGGCGAAGAGAACGCGCACCCATCGACGCCGACGCGGCGCGAGGACCGCGGCCGCGGCGAGCACGATCCAGAAGGTGAACGCGTAACGGAGGCCCCAGGCCCAGCTCGAGTACGTCGTGAAGAGCACGGCCGCGGCCAGGCCGAGAGCCGGAATTATTAAAAATAATATCCGCGGGCCGTACGTCCGGGCTAGGACGCCGGCGGCGCCGACCGCGAACGCGGCAAGGGGGCAATACAAAATGACGTTGTGCATATTGGGCGAGAGGAAGTAAACCCATAAGAAGCGGCCGGCGAAGAGCAGCGCCCCGCCGTCCTCGAGCGGCGCAAACCGCACCTTCGTAAGATTGGTGAAGAACGGCAGCGTGTTGTAGGCGAAGTTGCCGGCGCCGCCCCGCGCGTACCAGTTATACGAAGGTATTACCGCCGCCACCGCGGCGAAGGCGGCGACGAAAAGCAGAAGGCCGCGCCACCGCGACCTGTCGCCCAAAGCGAAGACGAGCCACAGCGCGCCGGCCGCCGCCGCGAACGCGAGCAGCTCGTAGCGGACCGTGAACGCTAAGCCGAGGGCGAGGCCGGCGCCCAGCGGGTACTTAATCGAACGCTCGTCCCACGCCACGACGACAAGCGCCATCGCGAGGAGCGCGAAGAACGCCGCCGCCGGCTCGTTGAAGTCATACGTCGCGTACGGCAACAACGGCGTCGCGACGCCCAGGATGACGGCCGCGGCCGCAGCTCGACGGGGCGGCCACCCGAGGCGTCGCGCGAGCCAGAACAAAAGCACTACCGTAGCCGCGGCCCACGGTATATTGTTGGCCGCGGCGAAAGAGTAGGCGACGTCCCATTCTGCGAGCGCGGGGAAAATTTTGGTAATTGCGCCGGCGAACAATACCGGCGGGATAAAGCAGAAGAGGCCGCCCAGCGGAAAGTGGATGTAGAGCTGGCCATTGCGCCCCGGGTAGAAGTAGGTGCCGATGCGCGACTCTTTGCCGACCTGGTCGCGCTCGAAGTGGAGCTGACCGCGGCGAACGACGTTCTCGGCCCCGGTGAGCTTAAACGACGCGTCGAGGAGGTAGAAGTGGCCGGGGGCTAACAGCGCGTAAAGGCCCACGAAAGTCAAAAAAAGGGCGGCCGCGATTTTGAGGTCCGCCCGCGTCACGACCCGTGAACAAACGTCGTCATTTTATTTTAACGCCAACCTCGGGCGAAAAAGGACTGAACACGTCCTTCCCGCCTTCCCACTCTTCGTAAAAGCCGGCGACGCGGTAATAGTACCATTCGTTCGGGACGACTTCTTCGTCGGTGAAAAAGCGTTGGCCGCCCGGCGTCCAAGCCAACTCGACGAAGTTGAAGTCCACGCCCTCGGACCGTTGGATTAAGAAGCGATCCGCGGCGGCGCTTTCCCAGCGGAGTTCCGCGGCGCCGCCCTCACTCGTTACCGTGACGTTATAGGGCGCCGGCGGCCGGTCGCCGCCGCAAGCGAGGAGGCCGAACAACGCGCCAATAAAAATTATCGCACGCCCCATATTTATTTAAAAACGAACCCTGAAGACGACGAATAAGAACACCATCAACAAGAGGAACATAACGTAGACGGCGACACGCAGCCCCATATTCACCGCGCGCGCGCGGCGGCTGCGTCTTTCGTCCTCGACGTAACCCTCCTCCACGAGTTTAACACGCCGCTCGAGCGCGTCAACGCGGCGCTCGAGCTCGTCCAACTTATCCTCGGGCATCCTTCCTCCGCCTCGTCTTCACCTGAGGGCCACAGCGCGCGTCCGTAAAACCGTAATCCACCTTCGGGGAAAACCCCGAGCGCGGCGCCGACTTCCTCGGGCGTACAACCCCAAAGCTTTCGGACGGTTGCGAAATCATCCTATGCACCTTTTTCCGCGCGCGCTAAAAAAGCCCGCCTGGGGCGGGCCGTGTGGGCCTAACAGGAGTCGAACCTGTGACCTCGCGCTTATCAGGCGCGCGCTCTAACCACATCTGAGCTATAGGCCCTTCCTCCTTTTTATACCACACGCGCGCCCGGGAATCAAGCAAAAATGGCGTTCCCGAAGCGCGCCATAAGAAACCTCCTCCCGCAAAAAAGCCGAGGCCTTGAGCCTCGGCAGGTTCAACTAACGTTACGCGCCTGAGTTTCTAGCAAGGACGTACCCGCCGGCGCGCTTTCGCCGCGCGTTTCTTCGCCGTAGCCTTCTTTTTGCCCTTCGGCTTCTCTTTCGCGGAGCACTCGATGCACATCTTGCCCTTAGGCTTGGAGGCGCGCACCGCCCATTCGGCGTTCGTCCTTACGTTCCTCGGGACCTTGGAGCAACCCATCTTAATGTGATACGTCTTGCTACCTTTCCGGTGATAGAACGGCATTATTATACCTCCCGGGTGGGTTTAACGTTCGTTGAGCCTCCGGTAATTGCTTCCGCTTGTCCTCAAAGTAACTTAACGGAGCCACCTTGTCAAGATAAAAAAGTCACTTTGCCCAACCGTCGCCAACAAACGGCTTCTCCGCTGAATCGCGGGCCATCGCTCCCTCGGAATGCCGTGGACTTTTATTACATAAAAACGTACTTAACCTAACATTATTTATAAACGTACGGGAGACCTTCACGAAGCCCGGCACGAAGGACGTACTTAAACGCACCCCGCTACGGCCTCGCCCCCGGCCGCCCAACCTTCCCTCGAGGGCTCTCAGTCCGTATAGCCGAGCGACCTCAACTTCTCGGCCAAGTCGCCTTTTACGGTGACCTCGCCTTTGCCGCGCGCCCCCCTTACGACGTGGCTACGTAAAGCGGCCAGGGCGGCTCCGTACCTCGCCGAGCCGAGCTCCGCGGCCAAATCCTCGGTCTCGCCCGGGTCATCCACGAGGTTATAGACTCGGTATTCGTCCAACTCCACGTCGTAGATTATCTTGAAATCGGCAGTGCGCACGGCGTACGCACGGCTTCTCGCAAGCCCCGCGGCAATCTCGTACTTGCGGCTCGTCTGAGAAAACCCGAAAATTCCCCCGTCCGCGTCGTCCCGGTTAACAGCCAGGAGATCGGACCTCTTTCCTTCGTACCGCTCCGTGGGAACGCCCGCGAACCTTAGCGCGGTGTAGGCGACGGACAAGCTCTCGACTTGTTGCTTGACGCGGATGCCGTCGCGCCCCGAAGGAGGTTTCAAGGCCAACAGAACCGCCGTCTCCGTATCGTAGACGGCGTTGCCGTGGTACTTTTTGCGGTGCTCGCCGAAAGATTCGCCGTGGTCGCTCGCCAACATAACGAGAGTTCGCCCGGAACCGGCGGCCGCCTCGAGATGGGCGAACAACTCCGCGAGCGCTCGGTCGGTATAAAATATTTCGTCGTCGTACAGCGCCTTGACGGCAGGCGTGCAGGGGGGCGGCTCCGTACCGGCCTTATACCGGTGCCAGGACCGGTTAAACTCTCGCCACCGCGACGCGAAATCGGGCGGCCCCGCGCCTTGGAAAAATTCTTCGGCGCGGCCGTGATAAAAATACGGAGCGTGGGGGTCGAAATAATGGACAAACAGGAACAGCGGCCTCGACCTCTTCTTTCTCAGCAAGCTCAGCGCTTCCGCCGTCACCGCGGGGGCAGGTTTATGGTCGCCGTATAATTTCTTGTTGAACACGGTCAAGACGCGGTAGGCCAACATGTGCCGGAAATAGGACCAGCCGCAAATGTAATCGTCGTAAATTAAAAAACCGCGCCCCAGGTTGGAAAGCCGCCGGTCCAAAGGGAAGCCGCCGATTATCGCCACCGCGTCGTAGCCATTCTCGTTTAAAATCTCGGCAAGCAGGCCCCGGCGCTCCTTCAAGGGTACGAAATTCGACGTCACGCCGTGTTCCTCCGGGTACAGGCCGGTAAACATACTCGCGTGGGAAGGATTCGTCGACGGTTGCACGCAAATCGCGTTTTCGTAAAGTATGGCCCCTCGGGTGAAGGCGTCGACGTTCGGCGACGCATTTAAGTCGTAACCGTAACACCCGAGATGGTCGCGGCGCACCGTGTCCAAGGATATAAAGACGACGTCGGGGCCGTCGAATGCGGGTCGGGCGGCCGCCCTGACCGTCGGGCGGACGAAAAACACGGCGAGGACCACGCCTGCGCCGACCATCGCCGCCACCCTCACCCGCCCCCGGAAAACCAGGCGTTTTACTAAGTACGCCACGCCGGCCAACGCCAGCGCCGCCAGGGCCGCACCGCCGAACATTACAACTTTCGACGGCGCGCCGCGCGGCAATCCCACGAGAAAACGCTCCCTCGCCGCCAACAAAACCGCGGGCGCGACGTAGAGATACCATAACGAATATTCCAAAAGAACGCCGGCGTTCCGCCTCGCGAAGCGCGAAAACTTTTGAGCCAAAAATAATGCGGCGCCGACCGCGAGCGCCGCCGCAAGAAAGATTACGACGTCCCCGGCCACGGTGGCCCCGGCGACCGCGACGTTCCGCAACCGCGGCATTTGCGAACCGTGGCCCCAAAACAATCTACCGACCTCGAACGCGCCGAAAGCACACCCGTACAGCCACCCCGCCGCGGCGACCTTCGACCAGTATCCTTTGATAATTTTGTGTGTGCCCACGTGTTTACGAAACGCCTTCCCTCAAGCCGGAAGCTTCCCGGGTCGCCCTGTTAACGCCGCGTTCCTCCCGGCCGCGTATTACGCGGCACGAGCGGCCAGGGACAATAGCGGGCGGCCTTCTCCAAGTTGTAATTATTACCCTCGACTACGACGCCGTCAAGGTTAAAAGGGGCCGTTCCCGCCAGGCCGATTTCGACGACGGCCGGTTTTCCGATCTTGAATTTAGCCCGGTAACCGTGAAACTCGCCGTCGGCGTTTAGGGTCCAACACTTATAAATATCGCGCCGCGCCGCGCCCGTACGCGGGTCGCGGAAGATTACGCGCGCGACGACGTGGCAGAACTCGCCCTCCTCGCACGCGAGCAAGAACACGAAATTGTACCGGCCCGGCGGGAAGAAGTAACGTTCGCGCTCGAGCAAAAACCCATCCCGCGCGAAACGGAGCGCTACGCCGTCGTCGGGCGCCCGGGGGTCCCGCCGCGGCCTCGCGCAACGGCCGGCGGCGTGAAAGTGCGACTCGCTGATTACGCCGTACCACGCGCGCCATACGTCGTCGAAAGAGAACTTACCCGGGCGCCTCGTAAAGTAAGCGTAATCCCGCGTTACGTCGGCGGGATAAAAACCCGCGGCGCGGAGGCGCGCCGCATCGGAGGGAAAACCGCGGGCGGGGTGAAAGTCGCGGTCCAAAAATACCGCGTCTACTTTTTTTAGATAATCCAAACCTAAACCGTGCGGATACAAAGTCGCCACCGGCCGCTGTGCGGCGAGCGTGAACGCCGGTTGGTCCGCGGAAACTGCGACGCCGGGGGGAATCTTCCTTATGCCGGCGAGCGCTCCTATTTTATGATGTTTCGGAAAAAGGTCGGCCACCACCGCGGCGTACCACGTCCGGTGCGAAAACGCGATGGAAGCGAGTTGGAAAGACACGGCCGTTACGCTAGCCGCCGCGAGAAGGAACCGCCTTAGGCCGGCTCGCCGGAGCGCCGTGACGCGCGCGAGCCCGAAGGCGGCCGCGGCGTACGCGAACGGCAGGAATTGGAACGGAAAGCCGAAACCGATCGTACAGATGCTCGGGTTGTCGACCGTTAAGAAAACATACAGGGGCGCCAATAACAAAATCAAGGATATCCCGGCGAACGGTAAAAAAACCGCCAGCGGGCCCAACATCGTGGCGGCGTACCAAAGGCGCGTGTGCAAAGGTACTACGCCCTTCGCTTCGAAGAGAGTTAACAGGCCGCCTTCCCTCACTCGGTCCATATATGCGGCCAGATTCGGCAACCGCGGCTCGCCCCATACGGCCTTCGGGTAAACGTAAAAGCATATTACGCCCGCGTAAACGGCCAAGGCGACGGTTAATAAAACGCCCGCCCGCCGCCGCCGGCACAACGCCGCGCCGAGCGCGGCAACGACTACCGCGTAAACCGCCATCTCTTCCGAGGCCGTGGCAGCGAAGGCCGTGAAAAAGGCGCCCCACCCGAAACGCCCCCGCACAAAAGACAATAGCGCCGCTAAGACCAGCGGCGCCGCCATCGCCCGCAGCGGGTTCTCGTACAACGTCGCGCCGTGGAGATACGGCGACAACGCGTACGAGGCCGCGAGCGCAAATGCCGGCCAACGCGCACCCCGCGCCGCCGCCAAAAAATATACGAGGATGACGCTCGCCGCCGCGGATGTCGCGATTATAACGACGAGGTAAACAGGTTCCCGAAAAACGTACGTGAGGGGGCTTATAACGAAGAGGAGCGGCGCAAAGTGGTCGAAGTAACAGACGGCACCCCGGAACGTATGCGTGAACGCCCGCCCGTGCGCCGTATTATAAGCGACGCTCGCGTATTCGCCCAAATCCCAACCCCAATAAGCGAGGTTATAAAAACGACCCACGGCCAGCGTTACGAAGACAACTAAGTAAATCGCCGCGAGGGCCCAGGCCAACGTCGTAGGGGTCCGCGTTTCCGCCGCCGCCTTGCGCCGCCCGTAAAGCGACGCCAGGCCCGCGGCAAGGCCGCAAGCAAACGCCGTCACCAAGGGCAACCACGTATTATGCGCTGAGGGTACCATCCCGTCGCTTTGCCACGACCTTCGCGGCGCCCTTTAATTTATTTCCGAAGCCGAGGGCGGGCCGCCGTGGAAATAAATAACGCGCGAACGGCCCGGCGCTTTCCCGGGGGAATCAGGCCGGCGGCTCGAATTCCTGCATCGGTACGGCCCGACCTCCCCAGACGACGTAGTCGTCTTCGATTCGGAAGCCACCCCGTTCGTCGTAGAACCCCGGTTCGAAAGTGAAGACCATGCCGTCCTCGAAGGGCCGCTCCAACCAGGGCATAGGGGTCGCGACGACGTAGGGGTGGGGGTCGTGCGCCTCGACGCCGAGGCCGTGGCCGTAACCGTGGCGCTCGCGGTCGCTCAAGCCCGCCTCCTTGACGACGGACGCGACCCGCTTCCCCAACTCGAGCGGCGTAATTCTGGACAGGTCCACGGTCCGCACGAGCTCGGCCAACTCTAGGCTGATGCCGTAGTAGGGGTCTTCGCTCGCTTCCCCGCCGGCAACGTAGGTCCGCGTCACGTCGGCCTTATAACCCAAAACGTCCACGCCGTAATCCACGACGACGCGCTCGCCGGCCTCGACCTCTTTCGTCGAGCGGCGGTAGGGGTGGGGATGTCGGGACCGCGGCCCCGAAGCCACGATCGGGAAGTAAGCCGGCCCGTCGCCCAACTCCAAGGATTTGTGCAAAAGGTAATCGACGACCTCTTCCTCGCCTACGCCCGGGCGAACCATCTCCTCGAGTTCGGCGAACGCAGCCATCGTAACCTCGGACGCCCTCTTCATCAACGCCAGCTCGAGCGGCGACTTGACCGCCCGGAACGGGACCAGGACGTCGTCGCCGTCGCGCACTCTTACGACCGCGGAAACGAAACTCAAATAATAGGGCGGAAAGCGGTCGAGGGCGAAGAAATCCGTCGACGCCTCGACGGCGACCTCGTCGTAACGCCTAAGCCGAGCGCCGAGCTCGTCTTTGAGCGCCGAGGTCGTGCGGTAAGGAATAACGTCGATTTCCTCGGCGAGGGCCGCCAATTGGTCCGTCTCGATTTGTTGGACGAACGCGACGGTGTGATTCCCGGGCGCGCATAAAAAAAACGTCGGCCTCGTAAATTCTTCGGCCAACGTCAAAGCCCGAATGTTCGGCCCTTCCCACTTCCCCCAATATAAGAGAAGCGGAACCTCGAGCAACTCTTCAAGACGGCTTCGCTTCTCGCGGAAGAGACGCCGGCGCAACGAAGTAACATCGGCGAGATCCATAAGGGCGCACCTCCGTCAAGACTCACGGGGAATAATGATTCGCGCGGAGCGACGTTTATAACGGTAATGGTCGAGGTAGCTATCGGGGTTCTCGACGTAAGATTCCCGCGACGAATACAAGTACGCGTCATCCTCCTCGAGATCCCAAAAATACGAATCGCGTTTGAGGAATAACCGCATCGCCTCGTTCGCGAGGTAACACGCCGGCGGGTCGGCGGGATTATCCGGAAGCCCCGAAAATATTACGAGAGATTGATACGGCCCGAGTACCAACTTCTTGCGCCGGGGCAAGGTTATGGTGAACCCCTCGCCCCCGGCGTTTACGACGAAGTAGCGATATACGTCGGTGGCCCGGCCGCTCGCGTTGAACAGCTCGAGCCATTCCGCATTGAAACGCGGCGCGCCAAGCCGTAAACGCTCGGCCGCGACTACGTCGGGGTGGATTGTCGCGATGCGTATCACTTCAGTTAGAGAATAAAAACTTGGCCCATATTAAAGAACGTCGACGCGGGTGTCAAGGTCGCAAACCGACGCCGTAAGCTCCGCGGCCAAACGCTCTAACGCCGCCGCGGGCCAGCGGCAAAGCGCCGCGACGAATTCCTCGGCCGCGCGCCGACGGCGCTCGCACCGGCGAAAAAGCGGGGAATCCTCGAGGGACCTCCGCGCCGCATTTCCCGCCCGGAGCTCCTCCGTTTCCAACGCCACGACGCCCCGGCCCCGTTCCTCGAGTAAACCCAACTCTTCGAAGATGGCCACGGCCCGCCGCGTTCCTTCGTCGTCGCCTTCAACGGCCGCCACTCCCTCCTCGCGCATCGTTCGATAAACCTCCGTCAGCCGCGTACGGTCCGGATAATAATGGGATAAAAATTCTTTCGCCGCCGAAGCCTCACGTTCGCCGAATGCGAAAACCAACTCCTCCGCCGAAGCCAGAAGAACCGCGAGGCGATGGGCGTCGAAAGGGGGCGCGGCGAGCCAAAGGCGACGCCACTTCCGGCCGGCCGCGGCCCAACAACGGGCGTACGCTACGAACTCGCATCCCGCCGCGAGACGCCGCTGTTCCGGAAGGCCGAAGACGGCCTCCCCAGAAGTCCCCGCTCCCCGAACGTCTTCTTCTACGTCGTGCCCACGCCGGTCCGTTAATTTAATCGGGCGCCGCTCCCCGCCCTCGCGCGGGGGGAGAGGTTTTATATGGCCGAGGCGCAGCTCGAGGCGTTTCCGGTCCCGCCATTCGTCGAGCGTAGGGGTATGCACGAAGCCGTATTCGCCCGGCTCGAGTATTCCGCCTCCCGGCGCTAGGTTGAAACCCACGGCGCGGATACGCGTAGGCCCGGCGGCCGCGAAGACTTCCAAGTGTGCGTTTTTAAACACCCGCTGCGTCTCCTCCGCGACATGCGTCTCGGAAAAGAAGGTCGCCGCGGGATTGGCCTGCCCCACCGGCTCGAGGAGCGCGAGGTCCTCGGCGAGGGCTATATTTGCCGCGGCCAGAGGGAGGTATCCGTCAACGCGGAAAACCGGGCGCAGCGCGTCGTCGTCGAGGCGTTCCGCGGCAAACGCCTCGAACGCGTCGGCAAAGGACGGTATCTTCCCGGCTTCGATCTCGAAACCCGCGGCCGACCGGTGGCCGCCGAAACGACCGAGGTAACCCCTCAACGCCTCGAGAGCCTCGTGGACGTCGAAAAGAGGTATACCCCGACAAGAACCGCGACCCACGTCGCCCTCCACCGCGACGAGCACGGTCGGCCTGTAAAAACGTTCGACCACACGCGAGGCGACGATGCCGATAACGCCCGGGTGCCACCCCTCGCCCGCCAGAACGATGGACCTACGGCCGGACGCCACCAGCGCCGGCGCCCGCTCGAAAACGTCCGCGGCGACGCGTTCTTCGAATGCCCGCCGGCGGCGGTTAAACTCCTCCAGCTTGCGCGCGACGGCCTGCGCGCGCCCTTCGTCCCCGGCGAGTAAAAGTTCCAACGCGTATTCGGCGTGGCCCAGGCGGCCGGCGGCGTTGACCCTCGGCCCGAGAACGAACGCCAAATGCCAGGAAGTCACCGGGGCCTCAATACCGGCCTCCGCCGTTAACGCGGCCAAACCGGGGGACAACTCCCCGGGAAAAGCGGCCAGGCCGCCCGCGACGAGGGGACGATTCTCACCGTCGAGGTCGACGACGTCGCAGACGGTCCCCATCGCGACGAAGGGCAAGAGCGACGAAGGGTCGAGCGCGAGGCCGCTCAGCCTTATAATCTCCTGGGCCAATTTGAAGGCCACGCCGACGCCCGCCAGACTTCGCGCCGGGTGGCCTTCCGGCAGCCGGTGGGGCGAGACCACCGCGTTCGCCGGCGGCAGCGTTTGCTCGAGGCGGTGGTGGTCCGTAACGACGACGGCCAGGCCCGCCCGCCGCGCCGCGGCCACCGCGTCGTGCGCGCGGCTGCCGCAGTCCGCGGT
>JABAOH010011333.1_pt1 | contig 11671 bp, 10 predicted proteins | sample 7062181 | NCBI WGS metagenome assembly JABAOH01 (sample SAMN14538630, study PRJNA623070) | marine sediment metagenome | biome: marine biome [ENVO:00000428]; feature: marine pelagic biome [ENVO:01000023]; material: deep marine sediment [ENVO:00002113]; isolation source: pool of 5 deep marine... | reverse complement strand
GGGTGCCGACAAGGCCACAGTGATACTCCCAATGGAATTTGCTAACCCCAGTCTGGCTGTACTCACCGTAGTATCAACCCCCACGCTCCAGAATTGCTTGAAGAAAACCGGGAAGAACCCAGCCATGACCGCAGTGGCAAAGGCTGAATTGGCCCAGTCATACATGCTCCAACCGAAGATCGCCTTCTTATCGTCAAGGCCCATAGATACAGCGTCCTATTAGACCAGAGAAATAACGGTCTTGAATCTCGTTTTCTCCCTCTGAAAACCTTTGTCCGATATGACCTTATCGTTGGATCGCCCAGGGCGAGCATATCAACGGAATTCACGCATTCGTCTGGGCAAAACCCATATCGTGGTTGATTTTCGAGTGTTCAGGAGGGTTCAGCCATCGCCGTGTCTTCGGTATCTGACGTTCGATACATCGCTTCAATCAGAGCGTGGTATTTCTCCAGCACGACCCCCCTCCTGACTTTGAGCGTTGGTGTTAACTCACCACTATCGACGGTGAACTCATTGTCAATCAAGGAGAAACGGTGGACTTTCTCGAAGCTGGCAAAGTCATGGGAAAGCCGTTGAATCTCGTCCTGGATGAGGTGGTGAACCTCTGGGTGACGGGTGAATTCACCCGTATCTTCAAGGTCGATGTCGATGTTGTGTTCCCTCGCCCACTGCCCGAGAATCTTGAAGTTGGGAACGATGAGGGCAGTCACGGTGCTCCGGTTGTCGCCGAGGATGATGATTTGAGAGATATACGCACTCTCCAAGAGACGGTTCTCAATGGGCTGTGGCGCCACCTTCTTGCCGTTGGTTAAGACGAGAAGGTTTTTCTTACGGTCGGTGATTTCGAGGAAGCCATCCTCATCAAACTTCCCTACGTCCCCGGTGTGAAACCAGCCATCGGCATCTATGGCCTTTGAACTTTCTCCAGGCTTTTTGTAGTAGCCCTCCATCACGTTTGGACCGCGCACCAAGATCTCGCCATCTTCATCGAGCCGCACCTCCACCCCTTTCACCGGGGGACCGACAGTACCGAATTTGATACGGTTGAGGCGGTTAACCGTAACAAGAGGTGAAGTTTCAGTAAGTCCGTAGCCTTCTAGAATCGTGAGCCTCATCGCGGAGAAAAATTCCGCCGTTGTCTTGGACAGGGGTGCACCGCCGGAGAAGAACAACTTGAGCCGTTGCAAGCCGAGGCGTTGGCGAATTTTGCTGAAGACGAGTTTGTCGGCGAGCCACCACTTGGATCCGAGGAGAAGTGAGGGTTCGTTTTTCCTCTGAATTTCCTCCCAGGACCGTTTACCAACGGACATAGCCCAAGAGAAGAGTTTTTGCATCCGGGCAGGTTCTTTGGCGATATTTCCCATGAGCCCTTCCTGGAACATCTCCAGAACACGAGGCACGAGAAGCATATAGTGGGGCTTCACCTCTCCGAGGTTCTGTCGCAGACGGCGCAGGTTCTCCACATATGCAATCATCGAGCCACAGCTGAGGGGCAAGTAGTGATCCACCAGTCGGCCCATGGCGTGGTTGAGAGGCACAAATGACAACAGCACATCGCCATGGCCGAAGGTCAGGACGTCCTGCGCGGCTTCAACATTGGAGGCGAAGTTGCGATGCGAGAGAATCGCGCCCTTGGGGTAGCCTGTCGTTCCCGAGGTATAGATGATACTCGCCCAATCATTGGGCCGGACCCCTTGCCAGCGGTGGTCATAGTCGGAATCGCTGAGGGAAGATGTTTCCCCCCGGTGCATTACGTCCTCGAAGGTTATCACATCATTGGAAGCATCGGCAGGACAGTCCATAGTGACGATGCGGAGATGAGGCAGGCTTTTCTTTGCCTCCAGCGCTTTTTTTAGCTGTTTTTTGTCGGAGACGATAATGATTTTGGCTCCTGAGTCATTCAGGATATAGCCCACTTGGCCAGCGGGAAGTGTTGGGAAAATCGCCACGTTGATTGCGCCGATGTGTACTATTGCCATGTCANNACGCCTGAGGCGACCAGTCCGTTGGAGAGTGTTCGAACCTTCATACCCATCTCTCGGTAGGTAATGACCTTATATTCACCATCGACTTTGCTGGAGAGGGCGGGGCTGTCGGCAAATCTTTTTACGCTCATTTGAAACATTCGATTCAGGGTGTCTCCCATATGCGTATCACTCCTTTTTCGGTCGATAATTCCGGGCAATTACGTGACCGGTTCTATCGATTTGGTTAGACTCGTCAATTCCTCCAGCATTTGTCGCACCGAGGACTCCAACGATGTCATTACATCTCGAAGCGTGCCTCGTTTTTCGGTCTGGTAGCGGTGGTAGTAGTCAGTGAGGTTGAGGGACTCCCCCACCTTCACCAGCGCCTTCTTTGGTCCCCACGTTCTTCCTCGTCCAAACACCTCAAGCTCAAGCAATCCGAGAACATCCAGAAAGCGCTCGGCGGTGAGGGTTTCCCGGACATAGCCGTCGTGGAGGGCAACAAAGCGTAATACCCGCGAAAGATCGTGGTAGAGTCCCCGAACCTCCTGTTGACGAAGGTGGTGTAGCCGTCTCTCATATTCCGCCCCCCCAGTTTCGGTATAGACGATCTGATCAACGACGTTGAGAAGTTCGCGGATACGTTCGAGGAGTGGCCGGTCAGGATGCATGGAGACACCAAGTGCCGCCGCCACCCGGGATACGATAAGCTCTTTCATATATTGAATCCGCTCATCCAAACTGACGTCCTTGCTTGGATGGACATTGTATTCCTTCTCGTTTGCACTCACCACAGCTTCCCCGACTCTTCTGAGGCGGTCGTAGAGAGTTGCGGGTTGAGGGCTAGGAGGTAAAAACAGTTTTCGTTCGAGCAGGTCAAGTGAGCGGTCAATCTCGCTGTACATGTCTTTGAGATAAATGTATTTGATGGCGATGGGAAGGCAGTAGAGGGGAGCCAGGGCGCCCTGTTTGGCCAAATCTTCACATGCCCAAAATGCTAGCTGGGCTGCGCCTTGTTGGAATGGCATGACGGTATCATTCTGCCCACAAGCGACGCCTTCAGGGAAGATGACCAACCAGTGCGTTCCCTCCACAAGGAGTTGACGGGTCATGCGAAACGAATTTCTATCAGGCATACCCCGAATAATGGAATAAGCCCCGAACCGCTGAATGAGCCAGCCTATTGGAGGTGGTCGATCGAAGACTTCCTTGGCCGTGAGATAGTTGAAGTCCTCTCCTAACAGTTTGGAAAGGTGAAAAAGAATATACGGTTCTTTTCCCCCTGAGTGGTTTGGCGTCAGGACGACTCGTTCCCCCTTAAGCTTCCTTAGACGGGTCAGATCCTCTTCCTTAACCTCCACTGAGACGATCTTTGGCACTAGCGGGAGCATGAATGGAAGCACCAGCTGCTTTGCCAGGCAAATGAGGAACTCGTTGTTCTTAGGAGGTCGAAATATGAAGGACTTATCGGAGGGCATATAATCTCCTCAACCCTTGCGGACCGGTTTAGGCATGAGCAGATTGAAGAAAAATCTATGCATATATTCTAACAGATGGGAGTCTGACGAAAAAGGAGGTGTTAAAAATCTTCTGCTTTCCTGGAGGAGAGCTGACCCATGGATACGAAAATGAGTAAATCAGGCGACGGCCAAACTACGGGAGGTCTTGTGAGGAATTCCGCTCGCGATAGCGATAGAACGAGGGTATGAGCTTGAGGAACCTCATAGGGGAATGTATGACCTCCCTCATCAGTTCAATCTGATGGTTGTGATTTCTCACATCCAGATAATCGATCCAAGGGCCCTTTAATCCGGAGAGACCATCGATGGCGCCTCGATTACAAGCGGCCTCAAGAATTCGGCTCTCCATTTCAGGACTGTGGAGGATTTCGGGTTGAGACAGGAGATGGGCCAGGCAGGCCAAAAACGCATAGGCGGCATCCTCCGATACAGCCCCAAAAACGATAGCATCGGCTCGCGAGGTAGTGCCGATGCCTCCCCCACAACTACATCGGCATTTGTCACCGTACAAGACTACCCTCTCCATCGCTTCCTTGAGAGCCCCCATTCCCAATTCATTGCCCAAATCGCCAATCCCAATGGTCAAGCCCCCTCTTTTCTTAACCCCTTCGAACAGCTCGTCAATTCTCGCGACAAAAGGGGTGATCGAGTGTCCATCCATTCGGTGATAGTAACCTTTTTCGTTTCTTCCCGGACGTTCGACGGAAACGGCTGCCTTGGGGTTCATGTCGTCTAGTATTCGGCTGGCCTGTTCTTCGGCTTTATGCGGATCCTTGGTGAAGGGGAGAACGGTAACGGTGTGGGGAATTGCAGCGCTGGTCTTAAAATCATCAAGGATCCCCAGTCCAGCTGCTTCACAGCAGGCCTTGGCAATCTCCACACATTCTTCTTCGCAGAAAACAACTGGTTTTGCTCTAAAACCCAGATCAATGGCACGGGCGATCACTGCCGCCCCAACCACCCCATCGGTTTCAGGGGTTATCCCGTTCCTCCTGGAAGGATGTTCCTTTACCGGCTTACCATCGTCTAGAACGTTCAGGGGCATTACGGGGAAGCCGGTCATAATGAAAACGACATCTCCCCCTCTTACCATATCGGTGAATTTCTGAGCCGCTCGCATGGTCAGAGGGCCATCAGATGTACCACGAGCCGCTTGATAGAGGGGCATGATCTGCCCCAGACATCGCCAATCGATGGTGATCAACCTGTCCAGATTTTCCCCAATCAGATCTGTAATCCTCTTCTCAATATCTTTGTCCATTGATTCTTTCCTCACATTGACTCTTTGGGCATACCATGGCCAATTCAATCGTAGTGGGTATTGGGGGGATCAGGTGATGGCAATTGCCTCTATTTCTATCATACACTCTTGAGTCGTCAGGCTGCTTACCTCCACAAGGGTACTCGCGGGATATTTTTCCGTAAAGTACTCCGCGCGCACCTCGTGGATCGCTTTCAGATTTTTCATATCAGTGACATATACAGTTACCTTGACTACATTTTCTAAAGTAGCCTCCCCCGCTTCCAAGACATGCTTGAGGTTTTCAATGCACTGTCTGGTTTGAGTTCGTATATCACCTTTTCCGACCAGTTCTCCTCTAGCGTTCTTCGAAATTTGCCCGGAAACAAAAATGAGGTTCCCTGCCTTTACGCCCTGGGAAAAAATCCCGAAGGGTTTGGCAACCTCGTTGCTTGAAAGAATTCCTTTATCCATCTTAGATCCTCCTTCCACTATCGAGCCCCGTAATCCGTTCCTTTTTCCCCTACCCTCCCGCTCGTATTCCCTCAATTTCACGATATATCCGGTAGGAAACGAGAAGGTCCGGGCAGTGAGAAGGGTCCCATTCCTAATAGATATAGAGCGGTATCCGGCTACATCTATCGCTTGGGCTTACATATGTATCCGCCCGCTCATATTCCAACCTACTCTCCTTCTTGTCAATCATTTTCCTGATGAATGCCGAGGCTTTCCATCCCAATGTCTCTATGGCCCTAGGGCGTCTTACCGACATTTTGGGGATTGGCGGCTCAGGGTTTTGCTTGACAATCTCGAGATTTTAAACTAGTTATACGCGGAATGATGAGTCCACCCGAGAAATGGACGGGAATCGGAGGTGCTAGCATGAAGTCAAGAAACCGAGTTGAGGATCCGGGGGCCTGTATGGAGAGCACGATCAAGAGTTTCATTAACAACTCGCCCGAGAATTCCCTCAAGAATGAAGAAAATGATAAGGCATGGATGGATCCGCTGGTAGGATTCTCTAGCGGCGACGATCCTCTCTATCAAGGATTCAAAGAATATGTTGGATCCTTTCATTGGACTCCCCTGGAAATATTCTCCAGAACATTTCCGCGACTAAAGGTTAAGCCGGATGACCTAACTGTCATAGGTTGGGTTTTACCACACAACGAAAGGACAAAGTGTGATAATCGGGGGCAGACCGCCTATCCCTCTGAGAGATGGGTGAGGGCAAGGGCCTACGGTGAAGAGTTCAACGGAAAACTCCGTGAGCATGTGGTGGCAACCCTACAGGATTCGGGGCACGAAGCCGTCGCCCCCATGCTCTCTCATTTGTTCGAAAGGAAAACGTCTGAGCGTTATGGCTTTGCCTCCACGTGGTCCGAACGACATGTAGCGTATGCGTCAGGTCTGGGAACCTTTGGTCTCTGTGATGGTCTCATAACCCCCAGGGGTAAGGCTATGCGGTGTGGGTCAGTTGTTGCGCATATCAAAATCCCTCCCACAAAAAGACCATACAGTGATCATCATGCGTACTGTCTCCTCTTTACCAAAGGCCTGTGTGGGAAGTGTATCCATCGTTGTCCTGTAAAGGCAATCACCCATTCCGGCCACGACAAAATGGCATGTAGGAACTATATTCGTCCGGTGGTTGCAGACTATGCGAGATCCCGTTATGGTATAGAGGCCGAGCGCTATGGTTGTGGGTTATGCCAAACGGGTGTGCCGTGCGAGTCGAAGATTCCCACCGAGGATGACGTTAGATAAAGGAGATGGCGGAGCAGCTTTAACCTGGTTAGTGATATGGGGACAGTGGGGCTAAATGGGTGAATGTGGTGTTTTTTGATTGACGATCCTACATATTCAATGCGATGGGCGCCCCCTGTCTTTCATGGGGCAGTTGGCCTGGCTATCTGAACAGCAGGATCCTTTGCCCGAAAAGATCCGCCTAAAGTATCTAACGGCAAAGAACAGTGCTCCAACCACTATGGTAATAAGGATAATAGTCTGGATCATTTTTCATCCTCTTCTCAGGGTGGAGCCCGCAGCGAGCGCTTATTCTCGTGGGCCCCTTCCGCCTGCTCCTCGCCTCGGCAAGACTATCCCAGTCCCAGAATCAATCCTCCGCGGTAGATGACAAATGCCAAAATCCAGGCAAGGGAGAGGCTATATCCGACGGAGAAACCCGTCCATCTCCAGGATCCCGTTTCCCGGCGAATAGCAGCCACGGTGGCCAAACATGGGGTATAGACCAGGACAAAGACCATAAATCCATACCCGATTAAAGGCGTCATTGCATTCCGAATAGCTGTGCGGAGGCTTTCACTCTTCTCCCCTTCCTCCCCTCCAACCTGGTAGAGGATCCCGAAGGTACTAACAACGATCTCTTTTGCAACAAAGCCAGTGAGCAGGGCCACGCTCCCCTTCCAGTCAAAGCCCAAAGGGTGAAGGAGGGGCGCAATTGCCTTCCCCAACCTTCCAAGAAAACTATTTTCTTGGAACTCCTCTTTTTGAAAGCGTTCCAGTTCGGCAATTTTTTGATTCATTTCCTTGGATAGAAGCTGGGCTCTTTCTCCTTGTCCAGTTTGACCCAGTTCCGCTTTTTGTATCGCGTATCGCTCCTCAATTATGCGCTTTTCCATGTCGTAATCTCTGGAATAATCCATGGTCTGCGGAAAGGAACTGAGGGCCCAAACCAATATCGATCCGACGAGAATCACGCTCCCCATCTTCTTGATGAAAATTGAGCCCCTTTCCCACATGTGAATGAGGGTTCCTTTCAGTGTTGGCATGCGGTAGGGGGGGAGCTCCAGCACAAAAGGGGCGATTTCCCCCCTGAAGAGGGTCCGCTTGAAAATCTGACCCATCAGGATGGCCAGAACGATTCCGATGACATAGAGGGAAAAAATAACGTTTCCGGCATATGCCCCAAAAAGAGCCCCAGCAATGAGCACATAGACGGGTAGCCTGGCGCTACAGCTAATGAGTGGATTAATCAAGATGGTGAGTATCCTATCCCTTCTACTCTCCAGCACGCGCGTGGCCATGATGGCGGGTACATTGCATCCAAATCCCATGATCATTGGGATGAACGATTTTCCGTGGAGCCCCACGGTGTGCATCACCCTGTCCATGATGAAGGCTGCTCTGGCCATGTAGCCCGTATCCTCAAAAAGTGCGATACAGAAAAAGAGGATGAATATATTTGGGAGAAATACAGCCACCCCCCCCACCCCGCTAATAATTCCATCGACAACAAGGTTTGTGAGGAGCCCTTTTCCCATTAGGTCTCCAACGGACCGTGCGAGTACCCCCACTCCAGCATCAATCCAATCCATGGGATATTGTCCCACACTGAAAGTGAGCTGGAACATGGCCCAGATAAAGAAGATGAAAATCGGAAAACCGAGGAGGCGATTCGTCAAGACCATATCAACTTGGTCGGAGAGATAGCGCCTGTCTCTCCTGGCCTGCTGAAACGTCTCCTTAAGAGCACCATGGATGAAGCCATATCGGCGATCGGCCATCAAGGTCTCAGAATCTTCGCCCAGTATTTCGCTCAGATGGGCCCTGCTTTTGCTAAGCTGATCCAGAACCTTTTGCTTCAGAGGGCTTTTCTCGATATCCTTGAGGACTTCCTCATCATTTTCAAGTAGCTTGATTCCCATCCATCGTGGGTGATGCTCATCCGGAAATGATGTGCCCGAACGGATCAGCTCCCCAAACCGTTCAATTTCCTCCTCTAATTCACGGCCATAATTGATGTGAATGTGCCGGGATACCGACTCCCTATCCTCAGCCACCCTGACGATGACGTTCAGAAGGTCTTTGGTTCCCTGGTTCTTACTCCCGACGGTGGGAACAAAAGGAACCCCCATGAGGAGGGACAGCTTTTCATGATCGATGATCAACCCTCTGGACCGGGCTACGTCCACCATGTTCAGGGCAAAGACCAGTTTTACACCTAAATCGATCAACTGTGTCGCCAGATAGAGATTGCGCTCCAAGGTCGAGGCATCGATCACGTCTAGCACAAGATCGGGCTTTTCCTCGATGATGTAATTCCTCGCAATAATCTCTTCCAGGGAATACGCGGTCAGGCTATAAGTTCCCGGGAGATCAATCACCTGGATTGTGTAGCCGTTGTGGATGGCTACCCCTTCCTTTTTCTCCACGGTAACCCCGGGCCAGTTTCCCACCTTTTGATGTGCCCCTGTGATGTTATTAAAGATGGTGGTCTTTCCAGAATTCGGGTTTCCTGCAATGGCAATCGTGATTCTCTTCCTCATTAATCACCCTTTGGCTAATCCTCTAACTTTCTCACCATCACTTTTTCGGCCTCATCGTGTCTCAGGCTGACGTGGTAACCCTTCAACACGTATTCTATGGGATTCCGTAGGGGAGCGAATTTTTCGACTGTAATCTCTGCCCCGGCGACGAACCCCATCTCCATGAGTCTCTGCCGGAAACGCCCAACCCCGGTCACTCGTTCGATTATCCCTTTCTCTCCGGTTTTCAGCTCGCTGAGTTTTCGGATACTCACTCACACCCCTTACTTGACGTTTTGGATCATTGAAACCAAAATATGTTTGGCCATCCCATACCCAAGGGCGATCCGGGTTTCCCCTGAAGCCACAATTAGTGGTCCTGGCCCACTGCTCTTGATCACTTCCACATCGGTCCCTCGACTGAGGCCCATGCCCGTCAAACGTCGTTCCATCCCCCCGCCTCCCGCAAACCCAATGATTTGGACCCTTTCACCCGCCGAAGCCATGGTCAGCGGTATAGCGGGCTCTCTTTTCTGGAGACACTTAGAGCAGAGCCCGTAAATTTCCATCTGGTGCTGCAGATCATGAAATCCCATTCGCCGTGCCACCTCCGTTTGAAGGGCCTCGATTTCCGGACTGTAGAATTCCAGAATCATGCCGCATCGCACACAGATGAGGTGATCATGGTGTCTGCCCAGATGACGGTGTTCATATCGGGGTACCTGACCGGTGAATTTCTTTTCCTGGGCAAAACCATACCGAGAAAAGAGCCTCAAATTTTCAGCGACAAAGCCTTCTGAAAGGGACATACCCTTTTCATTGAGGATCTTGGTGAGTTCCGCTCCCGTCAGGTGGGTTTCTGTTCCGAGAAAAGCCTCGAGAATACTCAGCCTCTCTTCGATCCGATCAAGGCCTTCCCGTTCGAACATGACCTTGAATTGTCGGTGGATATCCCTGTGTTCTTTTACAAGCATCCCTTTCCCCCACGCTGTCCTGTTTCGCGGTCCCTACTCCGTCGAATTTAACCCATCCTGAAATCCGACGGTACGTAGCTCTGCGAGGATCAGCTCTCCTCCCTTCAGCTTCTCAACGGCATCATCAAAAGTTTCGGTGTTGGATTTTGTAAATTACTGCCTTCCCCTGCCGGATGGCCGCCATGCCTTCTCAGTGCACCGGGGACAGAAGCCAAATAGTTCAAATCGATGAGAGGTTATGACGAAACCGTACTTTCTCCCGATCTGTTTCTGAATCTTTTCGATTTCATCATCCGAGAACTCAAGGTTCCTTCCGCAGCAGATGCACCGGATGTGACCGTGATGTTTATGTCCATAGATATGTTCATAGTGGAGGTGGCCATCCTCGAAAAAGACCTCTTTGATCAGTCCACTCTCGACGAGCAGGGGAATAGTTCTGTAAATAGAAGCCTTGGAAACGATCTTCTTCTTGTTTCTCATGCGCAGAAAAAGCCCATCTACATCGAAGTGATCATGAGTAGAAAAAATCTCCTCAATGATCATCTCCCTTTCCGGCGTGTTCCGAAGCCCTCTTTCCTTGATATAACCCCTGAATTTTCGAATCTCATTCATGACCTAGCGAACCCAATTATTATTGAGACTCATTTTCAACAATATCGATTTTTCTTGTCCATGTCAAGGCTTTTTTGGACAAGGTCTGCATGAGGGTTCACTAGAGGAGAATATGCGTGGTTACTTCGGATATGAACGAGTTGCGCGGGGAGAACATTGGGGGGGGTGAGACCTTGTGTGGCAGTCAAAAAAATCACCTCGCGACCAAGAATTGGGAAAGGTTCAAACTCAGTCCCTTATCAAGTTCCACGGGGCTGAATTGGAACAGTGACCTTGTGGCGCCATATACCTTGTAGGATCTTGAAGCGAGAAAAAACGGTCAATTGTCGCCCGATACTCACTTTCTCGCCCACCGCTCCTTTTTTATTTGACCACCAATTACTGTTGTGCTGTGAAAGAAGGGGAATTTCGGTGATTTCCCCCATTCCGATTGTACGAAATTCAGAGCTCCAAGCTTTTGGAGCATGAAAGGAGGTGAAGCGGAAATTTGGCAAGAAGCTTAGAATATCTACATTTTCCACAACTATCTTAGTTCCATGGGGGGTGTTATGATGAAAAAGCTCTGTATTGTTTCCATTTTGGTGGTGTTGATGGCCGTGACGGTCAGTGCTGCTCTAGCGGAGGTTGAGCTGACCATCTGGACGCACGAAGACCCAAACAGAACGGAGATTGAAAACATGTACATCAAGGAATTCGAAAAGGCCAATCCAGGGGTTACGGTAAAAAGGGTCACCAGTCCATCGGGGAAAATGGCGGAAAAAATTCTCACTGCCTTTGCCGCGAATCGGGGACCTGATATGTTCAATATGGAGATTGAAGATGAGTATGCTTACATCGTGAATCGTCGTGTTGCTCCCATCGATTTCAAGGCAGCCGGGTACCCCAGTGTCAAGGCTATTTACGATGCGTATCTTCCCGGCGTACTGGATCCCGCTACCTTCGAGGGGAAGCTTTACGGGCTCCCGTTGGAATTGACCAACTGGTGTATCTACATCAACGATAGAATATTCAGAGATGCAGGGCTCGATCCTGCGAAGGATTACCCCAAGACCTGGGAGGAAATGGTCGAGGTATCGGAAAAGATCGT
>JABAOH010008548.1_pt1 | contig 11671 bp, 8 predicted proteins | sample 7062181 | NCBI WGS metagenome assembly JABAOH01 (sample SAMN14538630, study PRJNA623070) | marine sediment metagenome | biome: marine biome [ENVO:00000428]; feature: marine pelagic biome [ENVO:01000023]; material: deep marine sediment [ENVO:00002113]; isolation source: pool of 5 deep marine... | reverse complement strand
ACTCCGAGCGGCCAAGCAAACTCGAAACCGACGAAGGAATGAGGTGCTCGTAGCTGCCAGCCCCCACGAAAACCCTGTATTCCGGCATCGCAGCCATACTGTCAGCAAGTGATGCCATGTGCAAATCCAATTCCCATTCAGTCAATGGGTCAGGTAGGTTAAGGGGTCCCCTCTTTCGATAACCTCCAGGGATAGTAGAAAACAGCTCCTCGAGGCTATCTACCCCTACCACCTTCAACATGGTGGAAATATCCTCCTCGGTATGAGGTAAGTACCGCATTCACTCAGCTCCTTTCCTTAATATCTCCAGATAGCCCTGCTTGGTGAGGAGGGCATTCATTTCAGTGGAATCGGCGGGTTTGACATCTATCATCCAACCCTCCTCGTAAGGACGCTCGTTCACAAGTTGTGGCGAATCTTCCAAAGTGGAGTTTACCGCAATGATCTCTCCACCAATGGGCATATAAAGTTCGGAAACGGCCTTGACTGATTCCACTGTCCCAAACACGTCGCTCTTTTTGAAGACATCACCCACTTTTGGCAGCTCCAAGAATACAATGTCACCGAGCTGATCCTGTGCATAGTCAGTAATTCCAATCCTCACCTTGTCTCCATCAAGCCTGGCCCACTCATGATCCTGGGTATAACGACAATCCTGAGGCAGGTCCAATTCATCGATCAATTTCATACCCAATCCTCCCTAAAAGGCGCACGCTCACCGCGAGGACCCCTGATTAATGACACTTCACAAGGCATAAGGAACCTTCCAGTTGTAGTTCTTATACACGACAAATGTCTCTGTCGACAGAACATCCTCCATTTTCGATACTTCCTGAGTGTAGAATTCATTCAGGCCGAACTCGTTATTCAACAGGACAGTCAGCATGAGGTCAAAACGGCCTGTCACCACCGCTACTGAAATTACTCCCTTCAGCTTGCTAAACTCCTCACCTTTCTGCGCCAGCCTCATGGTCTTCAACTTCACACCGACAATTACTAGAAAGTGATTGTCGATTCTCTCAGGGTCTATTGAACCGATTATTTCTAAGGTGCCGTTTTTCATAAGCTTTCTGACCCGTGCCCTCACCGTGTTTGTGGTAACGGACAGATCTCTTCCGATTTCACCAAATGATTTACGGCCATTGCGCAGCTGCTTAATGATCTGCAGGCTTATTTGATCCATAGTCATAGATAGTTATCCCTCCCCCGATTCGCCAAGGGATTATGTGACGTTTCCCTTTAGACATTTCCTAGCGGTTCTTCACTTTTTTGTCAATATTTTTCCTATTTTTTTTAATAACATCAAAAAAGGTGAGATTTTTTGATTGAATGCTTAATAAAAACATTGACCGAACCATCAATATCGATTATATGACCAAATATTCGCGAGTGTTAGATGGATTCTATTTCACTGAGGTGAGGGCCTAACCTTGACCCATAAGAACTGGAGTATTCGTAATCCCTCCGGGCGCAACCGTGTGGTCGTCACCAAGGAGCTCCCCGGGGGCCGGTGGTTTGAGATTCTGGCCCACGCTGACTGTAGGGTGGAGATCTGCACAAGCACGGATATTTTGAGTGTGGAGGAGATAGAAGCGGCCATTGCGAATCGGTGCGACGGGGCCATCGGGCAGCTCACAGAGGAGTGGGGGGAGAGACTCTTCGCCGCCCTTAAAGCTGCAGGTGGCAAGGCCTACAGCAACTACGCCGTGGGCTACAACAATGTGGATGTCGATGCGGCCATAAAACACGGCATTCCAGTGGGAAATACGCCGGGTGTTTTGACAGAGACCACAGCGGAGATGGCCGTTGCGCTGACCTTCACGGCAGCACGCCGAGTGGTTGAGGCCGACAAGTTTATGCGCAGTGGCCACTACAAGGGTTGGTTGCCCACGCTCTTCCTGGGCGAACTCTTCTGGCACAAGACGGTGGGCATCATCGGCGCAGGGCGCATTGGTACAGCCTACGCCCGCATGATGGTCGAAGGGCACAAGATGAACCTGATCTACTATGATATTCGCCGGAACAAAGCCCTGGAGGAATATATAGCAGCCTACGGCCGGCTCTTGAGAGCACAGGGGGAAAAACCGGTATCCTGCAGGCGTGCGGAGAGAGTGGAGGAGGTACTCCGGGAGGCGGATCTGGTCAGCCTACACCCCGTGCTCGACGAGACGACATACCACCTGATCAACGCAGAGCGATTGGCCCTCATGAAGGAGAATGCCATTCTGGTTAATACGAGTCGCGGACCGGTGATCGAGGAGACGGCCCTTATCGCTCACTGCCAGAGGCATCCGAACTTCCGGGTTGGACTTGATGTGTTTGAGGACGAGCCGGAGATGAAGCCTGGGTTGAGCGAGCTGGACAACGTGGTTATCGTGCCCCATATCGCCTCGGCGACCATCTGGACGCGGGAGGGCATGGCCACCCTGGCTGCCAGCAACGTGGCGGGAACCCTGATGGGATATCCAGCCTGGCAGGATCAGGATATTTCGGCCTTTCTAAGGGGGGACCCCCCCAAGGCAGCGCCGAGTATTGTAAACGCCAAAGAAGTGGGTCTTCCACTATACACCGGATAAGCCCAAACCTTCTGGCAAGTCACGCTCGAAAGGAGGATGCATAATGAGGATCGCAGAAAGAGTAGCCCGTCTGGGAACGGAAACGGCCTTTGCAGTCTCCGCTGAGGCAGCTGCCTTCGCCGCTCAAGGAAACAAGGTATATCCATTTCACCTGGGTGACATGAACATCCCGACACCGGCCAATATCGTTGAGGCAGCCATAAAGGCCATGAAGGACGGCAAGACCGGCTACTGCCCTAACGCGGGCATCCCACAATTGCGTGAGACCCTGGCCGCCAACGTCAGTGCCTCCCGCGGTCTCAGCTACACCATGGAAAACGTGAGCATCCAACCAGGCGGCAAGCCGACTATTAACAAATTCTTTCTGGCCCTTATGAACCCCGGCGACGAGGTGCTTTACCCCAATCCGGGCTATCCGATTTACGAGTCGCAGATTGAGTTCCAAGGCGGCAAGGCCGTGCCATACCGGTACATCGAGGGCGAGGAAAACTTTGAGCTGGACATGGACGCCATCGAGGGACAGATCACACCACGCACAAAGCTGTTGGTGCTCAACGACCTGCAGAACCCAACCGGGGCAGAGTGCTCCTTCGTCGAGCTTGAAAGGCTTGCCGAATTGGTGCTCAAGCACGACCTCTACGTCCTGTGTGACGAGGCCTACTTCGACATTCGCTATGAGGGTGAGAGCTCCTCGTTGGCATCTCTACCGGGTATGGCCGAGCGGTGCGTGATCCTCTACACTTTCTCCAAGAAGTTTGCAATGACCGGATGGCGTCTTGGCGCTGCCATCGGACCGAAGGAGATCATCGACGTCATCACCAAGCTTAACGTCAACGACGAATCCTGCTCGAACCACTTCATCCAGTACGCTGCCATTGAAGGGCTCACCGGAGACCAAACGGAGGCAAAGCAGATTCTGGCAACCCTCAAGGAGCGCCGCGATACAGCAGTGGACATCCTCAACTCCATTGACGGCGTGCATTGTTTCCGGCCGAACGCCACGTTTTACCTGTTCCCGAATGTCACCGGGGCAATGGACAAGAAAAACCTCACCAACTATGATGCCTTCCGAAAGACCCTGCTGAACGAAACCGGCGTTTCGGTCTGCACACGGCTGCACTTTGGCCGAGCCATGGAAGGCGAGAAAAACTTGTACATCCGCTTAGCGTACTCGGGCATCGATTCGACGCAGATCAGGGAAGGCCTAAATAAGTTCAAGACCTTCATCGAAGACTAACCGATCCTCGCCCACACTTTCGAGCCTCGTCTTCCCGGGGCAACAATGGGAAAAGGAGACGACCATGAGTAAACTCCAACGAACTATCTTTTACGAACGACACGTGGCTCTCGGCGCTACAATGGTGGAGTTCGGTGGCTGGCAGATGCCGGTGATGTACCCCACTGGTATTGTTCAAGAGCATCTGGCCACCCGCAAAGGGTCGGGCCTTTTTGATGTCTCCCACATGGGGAGGTTTGTCATTCGAGGGGCCGGGGCGGTGAAGTTCCTCCAGCATGTCCTGAGCAATAACGCCGAGGCCCTCGTCGACAGAGAAAGGGGCGCTCAATACACGGTTATCCCCAGCGAAACCGGTGGGGCTGTTGACGATGCCTTTCTCTATCGCTTCGCCGAGGATGAATATCTGTTGGTGGTCAATGCCGCCAACCGCCAGAAGGACTGGGAGCATTTCCAGCTGTTTCTAAAGGATTTCGATGAGGTTGAGCTCCTTGACCGCACTGAAGAAATCATCATGCTTTCTTTACAGGGGCCGACCTCGCGCCACCTTCTGGGAGAGATCATCCAGTCCGGCACGCTTCCAGAGCCCATGCGAAACGCCGTAAGTATCATCACCATCTCCGATGCCCTGGTGATGGTGGCCCGCACCGGCTACACGGGCGAGCCGCTGTGCTTCGAGCTCTTCACCAGCCGGGAAAACGGATTGATGCTGTGGGACGAAATCCTGGCCGGGGGAGCAACGCCCATCGGCCTCGGTGCACGGGACACACTTCGCCTGGAAGCCGGCCTGCCGCTCTATGGCCATGAGCTTGGTGAAGACCCCGAGGGCAATGAAATCCCCATGCTGGCCTGCCCGCAGGTCAAGTTCGCCGTGAGCTTTTCGCCACTAAAAGGGGGCTTCGTTGGCCGGGCAGCTGTGGCCAGGCAGTTTGAGGCACTTGGAAGAATTATATCCCGCGACTACTCGATGATTGCAGAGCTGCCTCGGCTTATCCAGCCGATTGCCGTGGCGGGCCGAGGCATTGCTCGTGCTGGGGCCAAGGTGTTCAAAGGCGACAAGCCCGCGGGCTACGTTACCAGCGGCACGATGGTCCCGATGTGGGCCGTTGATGGTGAAGGTTTGGCCTCCGTCCAGACCGACCAGCAGCAGCTTAGGTCGATCTGCCTGGCCTATATCGACAGCGATATCGTCGAGGACGAAAGGGTCACCATTGACATTCGAGGCAAGGCGGTCGATGGTGTAGTTGTGCCGTTTCACCTTCGTAGTGATGCACCTCCGTACGCCCGCCCGATCATCTTCGATCACGAGCTGGAGCCCGAGAAACCGCCGGTCGGCGAGGCTCCGACCAAGGTGCGTCGCCTTCTTGAAAAGACCCTAGAGAACACTACCTGGCGACAGCGCGAATGCATCAACCTGATTCCCTCGGAGATGACGGCCTCGCCGATGGCTCGACTTCTTTCGGTCATGGACCCTGCCTTTCGGTACGCCGAGCACCGGAAGTTCGAGGCGTTTTACGACGCCGATATCTTCTACTACCAGGGTATTGACTTTATCAGCGAGGTCGAGCGTCTGCTTGACGAGGAGATGCTGAAGTTCCTCGGCTGCGAGGAGGTGGAGATGCGTCTCATCAGCGGACAGATGGCCAATACAGCTGTTTTCAGCGCGATGGTTGACTACATCAACCGGGCCGACCGCAAGCACGAACCACGGCGAATTCGCCAGGTGATGAACAACCACATCGGCAAGGGTGGTCACCTCAGCGCCCAGCCGATGGGCGCACTAAGGGACTACGTCGCCCACGACCCGCGCACGGAGCGCGCAGCTGTAGTGAACTTTCCTGTTTTGGCCGACAACCGGTATAAAATCGATGTACCAGCTGCACTTGAACTGATAGATGAATACCGGCCGGAGCTCATCATCTTCGGCAAGAGCATGGTCCTGCACAAAGAACCGGTGGCCGAGGTCTGCCAATTCCTCAAGATCCAGGGCATCGACGGGGTGGTGATGTATGACATGGCCCACGTGCTGGGGCTCATCGGCCCCCACTTCCAGGAGCCGTTTGCCGAAGGGGCCGACCTGGTCACTGGATCCACACACAAGACATTCTTCGGCACCCAGCGGGGCATTGTCGGCAGCCGTTTCGCGGAGCATGAAGAGCGTTACGAGCTCTGGGAAGCCGTGCAGCGAAGGTCATTCCCCGGATCGGTCTCGAACCACCACCTCGGGACTTTGCTGGGGCTGCTGATGGCCGCCTACGAGATGGACCACTTCAAGGACGAATACCAGGCTAACGTAATCGCCAACGCCAAGGCCTTCGCCCGGGCGCTGAAGGACTGCGGCCTGGATGTCGCCGGCGACCCAACCATCGACTTTACTGAAACACATCAGGTAGTGGTGGAGGTCGGGTACGGCCATGGGCCGGAAATCGCTCACCGGCTCGAAGCCAACAACATCATTTGCAACTACCAGGCCAGCCCCGACGAAGAGGGCTTTACCGCCTCCGGTGCGCTGAGGCTGGGCGTATCGGAGATGACCCGTTTCGGGATGGAAGAGGACGATTTCCGGGTCCTGGCCTTGCTCGTTCATGACGTAGTGATCAACGAAGCCAAGGTCACCGATCAGGTCAAGGAGCTACGGAAACGATTCAGCGAGCTGCAGTTCTGCTTCCGTGGCGAGGAATACGCTGACGTACTGCAGAGGCTCCACGAGCTTTTGTAAGCAGCCGTATGAACATGCTGATGCCCTGGGTACATAGATCGCACGCCGGATAGTGGAGCAAAGCCATTTGCCAGCCTTTGTATCCTTTTATAGATATGAAAGATAAACTCCTCACAGATTCCCTCCGACTCTAAGATAGAAAAGATATGCGAAGTTATTTTGGAGATAACCAAGTTATGCACAGGATGACTTTTTCCAAATAATCACACAATGGAATAACATGGGAAGGGATGTAAGAACAGTCTCGGGTAACATTGTTGATGTCCTAAACTCCGAGATATATCCTGGAACACTGAAGATCTCCAACGGTAGGATAGTGGGTATCCTCCGGGAAGATAGTGAATATGAGTTATATATCATACCTGGTTTTGTTGACTCCCACATCCATATTGAGAGCTCGATGCTGACACCCTCGGAGTTCTCAAGGGTGGCAGTAGTTCATGGAACAGTAGCCACAGTCTCCGATCCTCATGAGATAGCCAATGTTCTAGGGGTGGAGGGGGTAAAATACATGATTGACAATTCACGGACAGGGCCTGTCAAGTTTTATTTCGCGGCTCCCTCCTGTGTACCAGCCTCCCCTTTTGAGACCAATGGCGCATCTATCGGTCCCGAGCAGGTTGAAGAACTCCTGGGATTGCAGGAAATAACACACCTCGGCGAGGTCATGAGCTTTCCCCAAGTCCTCAGCGGCGATACCAATTGCATGAGAAAGATCGGCATCGCTCAGAAGTACTCCAAGCCAATAGACGGTCATGCCCCGGGGCTAAGGGGTAAGGTCCTGCAGAAGTATGTAAATGCGGGGATATCTACTGACCATGAGTGCCTCACAAAGGAGGAAGCACTGGAAAAGATTGGGCTGGGAATGAAGGTTCAGATCAGGGAGGGCTCAGCCGCCACGAGCTTCGAGGAACTCATATCTCTCATTGAGGAGCATCATGAATGCTGCATGTTCTGTAGTGATGATAGACATCCACACGATCTAGTAAAGGGGCACATAAATGAGCTGGTGAAGGGAGCGTTGAACTACGGTATCGAGCTAATGAAGGCTTTAAGGGTTGCCTGCGTTAATCCAGTTCTCCATTACAAACTGGATGTTGGGCTTCTGCGTGTTGGCGATTATGCTGATTTCCTTGTAATAGATAGTATCGATGATTTTACTGTATTAAAGACTTATATCAACGGAGAGATCGTGGCAGAAGATGGCAAATCCCTGATACCCAAGAAAGCGCCAAAGGTGGTGAATAGTTTTGCGGCAGGTAAAAAGGAAGTCGGGGATTTCGCCGTCCCTTACAAAAAGGGAAATATACCTGTGATCGAGGCCCTAGACGGGCAACTCATTACAAACAAACTAGTTGCTTCTCCGAACATAAGAGAGGGGTATCTTGTATCTGACGTAGAACGAGATATCCTGAAGATGGTGGTGATTAACCGTTACCAAGATGCGCAAGTAGCAATTGGTTTTGTGAAAAATTTCGGTCTGAGGGAAGGGGCCATTGCTTCCAGCGTGGCTCATGACTCACACAATATCATAGCTGTTGGAGTTACCGATGAGGATCTATGCAGGGCGGTTAATTTGGTTATTCAGGACAAAGGAGGCATAAGCGGGGTATCTGAAGATAAGGAAACCGTCCTGCCTCTGCCCATAGCGGGGATCATGAGCACTGAAAGTTATTCCCATGTGGCAGAGAGATATACAGATCTGGACAATATGGCTAAATCCCTTGGCTCAACACTGCACGCTCCTTTTATGACCTTATCCTTCATGACCCTGCTCGTGATTCCCAAGATAAAGCTGAGCGACAAAGGGTTATTTGACGGGGAAACGCTCGAGTTTATTCATCCCAAAGCTTGGTCATAACCATACCAAAGTGAGCTACTCTAGGTTGGAGGGCTGTTCCGCTTGACACATAGGCTCCTTTCCTCTATACTCCCACCTCTAAAAACGGAATTCTCCTAACTCAATGACACTGCTGGCGTAACAAGGAGTTATCTATGCGGATCCTCGTTTGCGACGGACTTCATGAGCAGGGAGTGAAGATTCTCCAGAGGACTGAAGGGATCGAAGTGGAGGTCCACGAACACGTAGGGCCGCGGGACCTTCATGAGCTCATTGGGGATTTCGAAGGCGTGGTTCTCCGCAGCCGCACCCACATCAACGCTGAGGTTCTGCAACACGCACCGCGTCTGCGGGTAATTGGCCGCGCAGGTACAGGCGTGGACAATATCGACATCGAGGCAGCTACCCAGAGAGGCGTCTTAGTAATGAACACGCCGGGGGCCAACGCCATGGCTGCTGCTGAACATACATTGGCGCTGATGCTAGCACTCGCCAGGCATATCCCTCAGGCTGATCAATCCATGCGTGCTCACAAATGGGAAAAGAAGAAGTTCGTGGGAATTGAGCTCTACAATCATGCACTGGGTATCATTGGCCTGGGAAGGATAGGTTCCATTGTGGCCAGCCGGGCGTCAGACATGAAGATGAGGGTCCTGGCCTACGATCCCTACATCTCCGCAGATGTTGCTGCCAAGCTTGGGGTGGAGCTCGTTTCTTTGGATGATATCTTTCGAGAATCTGATTTCATCAGTCTGCATACTCCTCTAACCAACGAGACTAGGGGGTTGCTGGATGCGGCTGCCTTCAAAAAGATGAAGCCGGGGATGCGCATTATCAACTCTGCCAGAGGCGGGATTATTGACGAGGCCGCCCTCTATGATGCCGTCAAGGAGGGGAAAGTGGCAGGCGCTGCCCTTGATGTCTTCTCCAAAGAGCCGCCGGGTGACAGCCCGCTGCTTACCCTGCCCCAGATCATCGCCACCCCCCACCTGGGTGCCTCCAGTGAACAAGCCCACATCAATGTATCCACGGCCATTGCCGAACAGATGGTTGATTACCTCCTCAACGGAGTGATCAAGAACGCGGTGAACATGCCATCCATAAGCCCCCAGGTTATTGAACGGATCCGGCCGTATATGCTCCTAGGCGAGCGGCTTGGTCGGTTCCTCTCCCAGTATTTCCAGGGAAACGTGAAGCGTCTGCGCGTCACCTACGGGGGCGATCTTCGGGATCTGGAACTGGCGCCGGTGACCAATGCTGCACAAAAAGGATTTCTGGAACGGGCACTCGCAGAGGAGGTTAACATGGTGAATGCACCGGTAATCATGGCCATCCGAGGGATCGAGGTTGATGTGGCCACCACCTCCGAGGTGAGAGGTTATACGGGCCTTATTACCCTGAGCGCGATCACGGACAAGGGAGAATTTCAGGTAGCCGGCACGGTATTTCCCGAGCCGGAATGCCGCATTGTACAGATCGACGAATATCGCATGGAGGTGCGCCTGCAGGGGCGTATGTTGCTCATCACTAATTCTAATTATGACCGGCCCGGGGTGCTCGGCTTTATTGGAACAACGTTGGGTAGGTTCCAGGTGAATATAACAGACATGCACCTGAGCCGCGCTGGCGACAGAGACACGGCCATTTGCCTAGCTGCCGTGGACGATCCGGTACCGCCCGAGGCCCTCCAGGCCCTCACGGAGCACGAAAACATCATCGAGACAGCTATTATCGAGGTCTAATTTTCCCGCCTACCGAAAGTCAGCCAGGATTGTGGGGTTAGCTCAGTGGCAGAGCGGGCGTCAGCGATATGAGCCGAAAGATCCTACTGGTGAACCCCAACACAATGAAACCACCGGTTGCACCGCTTGGTCTCGATTACCTACACAGTAAGCTGCACCATGCCGGGTTTGAGGTAAACCTATTAGACCTAGGGCTCTCTGACGATGCAGATAAAGGGATCGAGCATGCTGCAGATGACGATTACCCCTTTATCGGTGTTAGCTTGCGTAATGTGGATGACTCCTATTTTGCAAGCCAGGACTTTTGTCTCCGGAAAAGCCGGCAAATTATAAAGAAGATAAGGGATTTCTCTAACTGCCCCATAGTCCTGGGCGGAGTGGGGTTCTCCATATTCGCCGTGCAAGTCATGCAATATTGTGGTGCAGACTTCGGTATCTATGGCGACGGTGAGCTTCCCCTCTATTTGTTAGCCAAGGCCCTTCAGGAGAGAACTGACTTCGCATCTATTCCGGGACTGTTATACAGGGATAAAAATCACTACAAATCGAACGCGGCTCACTTTGGAGACTTTGATAAGATGAGCCTCGCCCAGCGCGACCTGGTGGACAACGCCCTCTATTTCAACAGGGGGGCAATGCTCGGGTTTGAGACAAAGCGGGGCTGCGATCGACGGTGCATCTATTGTGCTGACCCGATAGCCAAGGGGCGGAGAATCAGATTAAGGGATCCCAAAGACGTCGCTATGGAGCTTGAAGGGCTCCTTCGCCGAGGCATAACTCATTTTCACACAGCAGATAGTGAGTTTAATGTGCCAGAAGAGCATGCCAAGGCTGTTTGCCAGGCTATCATTGATGGACGCCTGGGCAATAGGATTCAGTGGTATGCATATTGTGTGCCTGTGCCCTTCTCTGAGGAGCTTGCGGGTCTCATGCGCCGGGCAGGATGCGTGGGGATAGATTTTACCGTGGATTCAGGTAACGATAATCAACTCCAGCGGCTTGGCCATATACATCGGGTAAATGATATTATTGGCCTCACTCGCTTATGTCAGCGTTATGGCTTCTCCTTTATGTTCGATCTGTTACTGGGCGGCCCTGGTGAGACACGCGAGACCGCAAAGGAAACCCTTAAATTAATGAAAACCCTCGAGCCTCCACGGGTAGGCATAAGTCTCGGGGTTCGGCTTTATCCGGATACCCCCTTGGGAAAAATGGTCAAAAAACAAGGCATAAAGACAAACAACCCCCATCTTCGGGGAGCAATCGATAATAATTCCAACATGTTAAAGCCCATATTTTACTTATCTTATGAGCTTGGCGATGATATTGAACCGTGTATTGCGGAGTCAATCAAAGGCGACAGCCGCTTTTTCTTTGTCAGCAAGGAACAAACCGCTCAGAACTATAACTACAACGATAATTCTGAACTCATGGAGGCTATCAGAAACGGGTATCGCGGCGCCTTCTGGGACATCCTCAGAAGACTGAGCTTAGACTCTTCATCTGAGACTGTCGAAAAACCCTAAATCCATGATTTCGGAGTTTATAACTTATTGATTT
>JABAOH010001363.1_pt3 | contig 11671 bp, 8 predicted proteins | sample 7062181 | NCBI WGS metagenome assembly JABAOH01 (sample SAMN14538630, study PRJNA623070) | marine sediment metagenome | biome: marine biome [ENVO:00000428]; feature: marine pelagic biome [ENVO:01000023]; material: deep marine sediment [ENVO:00002113]; isolation source: pool of 5 deep marine... | reverse complement strand
GCTAAACGATCGGAGACAGCAAGAGCTTCTTTTTGATCATGTGTGACATAGATTGTAGTTATGCCTAGATTTTTCTGCAATTTCTTGATCTCTGTTCTCATCTCAACTCTTAATTTTGCATCTAGGTTGCTTAGGGGTTCGTCCAGTAGTAATACATCCGGTTTTATCACTAAAGCCCGTGCCAAAGCTACTCTTTGCTGTTGACCTCCACTTAGTTGATCAGGTGTTCTATTTCCAAACCCTCCTAAATTCACCAAATCAAGAGCCGATTCTACTCGACTTCTAATCTCATTGTCGGGAATTTTGCGCATCTCCAATCCAAATGAGACATTCTTAAATACACTCATATGGGGCCAAAGAGCATAATTTTGGAAAACCATTCCAATGTTTCTCTTCTCAGGGGCAATGTGATTGATCAGTTTTTTATTGAAGTAGATGTTTCCCTTATCTGGTTTGTAGAAACCGGCTATCATTCTCAGAGTTGTTGTTTTTCCACATCCAGAAGGTCCTAATATTGTGAAGAATTCGCCTTCTTCAATTTTTAGACTGACATTATCTACTGCGATTATTGGGCCAAAAGATTTCTCTAGGTTTTCTAATTTAACATACACCATTTTCTTTTCTCAACCTCCAAATGCTAATCCGGCTTTTCCGCCTAGCAGCTTGTTTGTGATATACAAGCCAATACTCGTGACAATGATTTGAATGAAACCTAAACATGAAGCTACCTTTATTGCAGTTGGTCCTCCCTTGGCTAATAGCAAGATTTGCAGAGTTAGTGGTCTTGCGTATATTCCAAAGGGTCCAATTATTGGTTGAAGAAGCAACGAAGTTGATACTTCTGTGAAAGATGTGATGAATATTAGGACCGCGCCAGCTACTAAACCTGGCATGATCAAAGGAAGTGTTATGCTTAGGAAAGTTTTGATTCTCGATGCTCCTAGGTTAGTGGCAGCTTCTTCAAGAGAGACATGAACTTGTTTTAATACCGCATGTGAGGATCTTACAGTATATGGAAGCCTTCGCATAGAATAGGCAATAACTAAAATGTACCAAAATGATGTCAGTCTGAAATTTCCAATTATTGGTTGAGAAAACATATAGAGGAATCCTAGACCAATTACAATTCCTGGAATAGCAAAAGGCATCGTAGATATAATATCCAAAATATTCTTTCCGAGAAACTTTTTTCTGACTAGTAGATATGCAATAGATGCTCCAAGAAATATTCCTGCAAAGGATGCAAGTACGGAATAAACCAGACTATTTAGAATAGATAATGAAGTATTAGAATCTACAAGAGCTTCAGCCATATATTCCAAAGTGACTCCTTGTGGGATCCATTCACCGAATAAGGGCCTTTCTGTAAAAGCCATAACAACTGTACCTAGATGGGGTATTATAGAAAAAAGAATAAGAATAGACAGAAAAAGTACAACAATTATATTCAGTTTTCTACTGATTCGTTTTTGAATTGACTTTGGTGCAACTCCAACCCTTACGGTCGCATACTCTTTCAAACCAACATATTTATTCACAAAGATCAAAACCAAAGCGGAAATTCCTGTTAAGATTATAGATATTACTGATGCCATCTCTCTGTAGCCTCCTTGGATTGTGTATTCGTTAAATGCTTGAAAAACCGAGTACTCAGTGAAATTAAGCATTATTGGAGTTCCGAGATCGGATAAGCTCCAAAGAAAGACAAGAAGAGCTCCAGCAGCAAAACCCGGAAGCGCAAGCGGAAGTGTTATTCTTCTAAAAAGTGTAAATCCTGATGAGCCAAGATTCCTTGCATTTTCTTCTAAGGTTGGATCAATTTTGCTTAATGATGCTGAGGTATTAAGATATATCAACGGCCAGAGATGAAATGTTTGGATTAAAACAATTCCAGGAATATTTGGCAAGATTAATCCCTCTTCAAGTGAAATGTTAAGGCCAAGCCACATGAAGAGGTCTTGAAGGAAATTTGTTATGATGCCATTTCTGCCCATCATTCCTACTAAGGCAAGAGCTCCTACGAAAGGAGGTATCATCAGGGGTAAAATTGTTAGAAGTGTGAAGATTTTCTTTCCACGAAAAACATATCTAGTCATAATATAAGCAACTGGAAGACCAATTGCAGTGGTAGTAGCCAGTGTAAGAGACGCGGTAATAATACTATTAATCAAACCTCTTCGGTAAGAAGGAGTAGCTATTAGATTCAAAAAATTTTGGAGACCAATCTCACCATTAGGTTCAATGAAAGCATTGAGAACAACAGAAAGTACAGGAGATAGAACAAAAACAGAAAGCAGAATGATTGCGATTAAAAGGAGAAAAAGAGAGAACTTGTCGATTGAGCGCAAATTCTTGAGCCTTATTATTAGCCAATCTTTAAAGTGTTCTAGTCTTTCCAACCCCTTTAATTCCCATTCCATATTAGTTAGGTATACACCCAAAATTATTTAAAATCACTCAAAGTAGTGTAATACTGGCATTCGTTGAGGAGTAAAATAAAAATGGCTTCAAAAGGAATGTACATTATTGCAACAGTTGTCCTAATTGTCTTAGTAGGTTCAGTAGGAATTTGGTTGTTTTACAGTCAAGGCATTGAACATAAATTAGTTGTAATCCACCCTCACAGTGCAGCTTTAGCAGATAAAGTAATCGATGACTTCAAAGATTGGGTTCAAGAAACGCAAGGCTATTCAATAACTGTAAGTCAACTCACACCAGGTGGATCAGGAGCGGTCTTGGAAACTGTATGGGCTTGGGAAGGAAATCCAGAAGCGGATATTTATTGGGGTGGCGGAAGTTATAACTTCGAAGAGGCCGCTAATCTGCATTCTTGGGAACCAACTCCAACAGGAAGTAGTTTGCTCCATCCATACAAATCTGCAGATGATGATGGAATTGTTGAAACATTTAATGGTTGGGCTATGAAGGAATACAATGTTGACGAAGATCCTGATAACCCGGTGTTTTATGCAGCCGCATTGAGTGGGTTTGGCTTTATGTGGAATACCGAGTATTTGACAGCGAACGGTCTTGAAAATCCTGATGAGTGGGCAGACCTCCTAGACACCCAATATAGAGGTCATATAGTGATGTGTAATCCCAAAACTTCAGGTTCTACAACTTCATCAGTGCTTGGAGTTACACAGTTTCTGTCAAAAGAGTATTCCTGGGCGTCCGCTCTATCATTCTGGGCAGAACTTACGGGAAATATAGGTCTATACGTTACATCGAGTGAGGATGTCCCAGCAAAAGTAATCTCAGGCGAATATGGCATTGGAATATGTATTGACTATTATGCTTACGATCCTCTTAGAGAAGGAGAGCCTGTTGGTTTTCTGCATTGGCCTACAACAGTTAGTCCTGATCCTGCAGCTATATTAACTGGAGCTTCAAACATAGATGAAGCAAAACTTTTCATGGATTACATAACTAGCAATCGAGGACAAACCACCGTAAGCTACTATAGATTGCCAACACGAGAAGACGTGACCACAACTTCGCCAGTTCCAAACCCGTTTGACTCCGAACAATTTCCAACTTTGGTTCCAGACTATGATGTTGAACTTCACAATGACCTCTATAGCAGAATACGTCAAGTTTACAATGATTGGCTTGTCACAAATCATGACACAGCTAAAGAAGCCTACGCGTTAATCAAACAAGCTGAAAGCGAAGGCAAAACGGGAACAAACTACCAAAATGCAGTAACAGCCTATACATCAGTACCAGACAACGTGGACACAATCGAAGAATTAGATTCCGTGGAATACAATGAAAGCAGCATCCAGCAAGGATGGGAGAACTGGGGTGCAACCAAATTCCAAGAAGCAAAAAATGAAGCGGAGCTGGCATTAGCTGGCTAACGTCATCCCCTTTTTTGTTCAAAACTTGCATTTTCTTTGAAATTCTCATCAAATTTTTATTTAGTTGACTATGCTCTTGTAAATTCTTCAAAATTAAAAATTGGAGATGTAGCTATCTAACTCAAAAAATTTTGAAATGTTAGGAGGCAGATTTATGGTGAAAAACGGAAAATAGAAAAACCGCTTCAGCTGATTAGCTTTCTTTGCGAAATTGGAAAAGGTTTTTATTTGAAATTAGACAAGCAACCTTCACGGAACAAAACACAAATAGGATAAATGCGCGTTTCAATTAAGGGTTGAAAAAAATGACATGGCCTGCCAATATCGAGGAATTAATTCAAGAGTTCTTGAATCCTCCGAACGCATATCAAGCACTTACTGTGGAGCGAGTATTGTTAAGCCTTATTATTACCTTTGGGGTTACTTTATTCATATTTTATATGTATCGTAAAACCTTCAGAGGTGTTCTTTACACACGGAACTTCAATGTCGGGCTTGTATTAACTGGGCTTGTGGTGACCCTTGTTACTTTGCCAATTAGCTCTAATATAGCGCTTTCATTGGGGATGGTAGGTGCATTGAGTATTGTTCGTTTTCGTACCGCTATTAAAGATCCAGCAGATATTGTGTTTACCTTTTGGGCCATAGCAGTTGGTATAATAAGTGGTGCAGGTCTATACATGATAGCTATAGTAGGGTCCCCAGTAATTGGGCTCTTCGTATTTGTTTTGAGTCGAGCAAACTTTCGCAGCAATGATCCATACCTAATGGTAATTAACTATTCGAGTGAAGCTGAGGAGGCTGTTCAAAAGGCGGTTCCTAAACACAAGCTAAGATCGCGAACAGTAAATCCTGGTGGGGTAGAGTTAATTTTGGAAGTTCGGATGAGAGCTAAAGATGCTTCACAGGTGGATGAACTGTTGAAAATTAGAGGTGTAAGTAACGCAGCGCTCGTCAGTTACAACGCTGACGTTGCCTAACTGTTAGTCTAATACTGTTAAATAGAGAGGGGTTAACGGTAGATTAGAAGGGAAATGTAATGAAGGGAAATAGTTTGCACCTAGGAAAATCACGGTTAGCGTTAGTCGTTATGCTTTCAGCACTTTTATTGTCTAGTATACCCTTGAGTTTTGCGCAAACTAGTGGTGCAGAAGATTATTGGGTTGGCGCAGACAAAGTCATTGATGAAGCTGATGTTTTTTTTGATGACACCTATATTCACGATATTTATCTGTTTTTCGATGACCCAGACTGGTATGATACCCTATATGAAGCACATGATAAGGACCCAGAAGACCCATATTTTCCTGCGCGTTTTGTTTCTCACGATATTGAAATAGATTCTATTGGGGTGCGCTTCAAAGGTTTATCTACTTTTGGCTTTGGAAGCCGTTTTCCATGGGGAGGGGGAGAAGATGAGGACATCAAGAAGCCGTTCCGACTTGATTTTAACATGTATGATGAGGAAGGTGCAGAAGAGACTACCTTTTTTGGTCTTAAAAAGTTGAATCTAAATAATGGCGCACTTGACCCAACTATGATGCGAGAGAAACTGTTCATGGACTTTGCTAGCAAGTATGTGCCTACGCCCCGCTCGGTCTACACGCGGCTATATGTTAACGATGAATACTATGGTTTTTACTTGGCTATGGAACACATCGACAACACTTTTGTTAAAAGCCGTTTCGGGAATAATGAAGAAGGCAATATTTACAAGGTTGATAGACTTGGACCTCTCATGTATAATGGGTCAGACCCGGCGGGTTACACTAATTATGAGATAAAAAACAATGATGAAACACGGAACTATTCAGATCTCATCGAATTAACAGACATCTTGACAAACACGCCAACATCACAACTGCCAGAAAAACTCGAGGCAATCTTCGATGTTGAACAAGCCCTGTATTCACTAGCGATTCTAGACCTGTTTGTTAACCTCGACTCATACATTGGAAACGGACGCAATTATTACCTCTACGACCGAAGCGACACTGGAAGAATAACTCATTTACTGTGGGATGCCAACTTGGCTTTTGGCAAATTCGGTTTCGGTTTTAACATGAGTGAAGACCAATCTGAATATTACGTGTTTCCGCCATCCACTTTAAGGGGGTTTGGCTTTTTCCCTAGAGGAGATCCCCAAAATTTAACATTAATTAGCAGCCTTATGGCAGTTGAAGCCTACAACAGAACATATATTCGCATTCTTGCCCAATTGCTACGAGAAGGCTTTGATGCTGAAGCAATTAATGCAAGAGTTCAAGACCTGGCAAACCTCATCCGTTACGAGATTGACAACAGTCCTAATATGCAGACGCAACCCTCGGCGTTTGATCCTGCACTTCAGGAAACAGTAGATTTTGTGGAAAGACGCGCAACTTTCCTTAACGCTCAACTTAATTCTTATGCAAGGAAAACTGACTTAAAATTAAACGATTTAATGATCCAAAACCAAGGCACCATAATAGACAACAATGGCGATTATGATCCATGGATTGAAATCTACAATCTAGGACCCGGCTTGGTAAACACAAGCAACCTCTACTTGTCGGATAACCTACTTGTGCCAAACAAGTGGAAATTACCCGTACAGAACCTAGACGACGGTGAATTTCTCTTGCTATGGCTTGATGGTGAAGTCACTGAAGGAGAAAATCATGTGCCCTTCAGCTTCAATTTGGAAGGCGGCGACATGTACTTGTATATGAATAATATCACGAATTTTGTTCTTGTCGACAGTACCTCCTACCCCGCACTTGATGTTGATGTTTCTTACGGTCGTCTTCCTAATGGCGAAGGTTCATGGCAAGTAATGAGTTTAGTCATAACACCAGCTGAACCTAATCAATTCTTGACCGTTCCAGAAGGCTTAGTTATTAACGAATTTATGGCAAACAATGACGCGGCTATTCCTGGCCCGGATGGGGATTATCCTGACTGGATAGAATTATACAACGCCGGCACTGAACCAGTTGACCTCAGCGGCATGTATCTAACAGACGACCTGACTAATCCCAAGTGGCAGTTCCCAGAAGGAACAACCATAGGACCAAATGGCTATCTAGTTATTTGGGCAGACAACACACTCTATCCGAGATCATTGCACGCCAGCTTTGGTCTCAATGCAACCGGTGAAGAGATAGGTTTATTTGCACATGATGAAGAAACGCTAATTGATTCAATTACTTTTGGAGTACAAGATGATGACGCATCGTTCGGTCGTTTCCCTGACGGCAGTCCAAGTTGGACCTTCCTAACACCAACTCCTGGCGAAGCAAACGAGTTATATGAACCTGAAACATCAGTAGTCATTAATAATTTGTTTATTAATGAGTTTATGGCAAATAATGATGCAGTAATTCCGGGACCTGATGGGACATATCCTGACTGGATAGAATTATTTAATGCAGGCAACGACACGATTAACATAAGCGGCATGTATCTGACAGACGACCTGACTAATCCTAAGTGGCAGTTTCCATCCGGCACTACAATAGAGCCTCAAGGGTTCCTAGTTATCTGGGCAGACAACGGTTCTGATAGAAGTTCGCTACATACGAGCTTTGGTCTTAACGCCAGTGGGGAAGATATTGGTCTTTTTGCCAGTGATGGCGAATCGCTAGTTGATTCGATTGTATTTGATCAACAGGTGAACGATGTTTCATATGGCCGTCTTCCTGATGGTGGTGCAAGCTGGAATTATTTGACGCCTACTCTTGGTTTGTCAAATAATCTGGGGGAGATTGTGAATACTGGAGCACCCACTCTCAATGGTGGCGTTCCTGATGGCTTGTTCATTAATGAACTTATGGCTGACAACCAAATTACCCATGCAGGTCCTGATGAGACATATCCTGATTGGATAGAACTGTTTAATGCAGGTAACGAGACGATCAACCTAGGTGGCATGTACTTAACTGATGACTTGACGGACCCTACAGCATGGCGCTTTCCTAATGATACTTTCATTGAACCAGGAGGTTACCTGCTAATATGGGCTGACAATTCTTCCGACAGAACTTCTTTGCATACGAATTTTGCTCTCAACGCAAACGGAGAAACAGTAGGATTATTTGCAAGTGACGGCGTGACACTAATTGATTCAGTGACTTTTTTGAAACAAATCGGAGATGTTTCCTATGGTCGCTTACCTGATGGTGGCGAAAGTTGGGACTACCTGCTTGTAGCCACACCTGGTTGGGGAAATAATAAGCGCCAAACTGGTTCTGAAACGCCGATCTGGCTAATTTTACTGCTAATCGGCATAATCATTGGATTGAGTGCCCTTACAGTAGTTGCTGGCAAGATACATTCAAGGCGAAAACGATGAATTATAAAAAGAAAGAACCGCGACTGAGACATGAACTGAAGTATCATATTGATTACTTCCAGTATCAGATTCTTCGAAAAAAGTTAGCTGCAGTTCTAAAACCAGACCCACACGCGGGACCTGACGGGCGCTATCATGTCAGGAGCCTGTATTTCGACGATTTCAAGAATTCTGCGCTCTTCGAGAAAATATCTGGAGTTGCCCGACGAAAGAAGTATCGAATGAGAATCTACAACTGCAACGATCAAACTATCAAGTTTGAAAGGAAAACTAAACGTGATCAATATGTCTTTAAGGAGAACGTAAGAATCACCCGCAACGAGGCTGAACGTATTATAGCAGGTGATGTCTCCTTCTTGGCGGACTCTGAGAATTGCCTTCTTAAAACCTTTTACTTGGAGAGCCAATATAATCTTCTGCGACCCGTGGTGCTGGTTGATTATCACCGAGAAGCATATGTTTATCCTATTGGCAACGTCCGAATTACATTTGACATCGACCTGCATACTAGTCTGGGTTCAGTATCGTTATTCGATCCTAACACTTTCACCATGAGCGTCAACGAGCAGCGCGGGGTGATTCTAGAAATCAAGTTCGATAATGCACTACCTTTGCACATTCGTGGCCTATTTCCAAACACCATTCGACCTCGATTGGCAATTGGGAAATTTGCTATCTGTAGAACAATAAAAAACACTCCACTGAATATTTCGGCGAGTCCTTGAAGAATAATAGAAGCCTAAAAAGCTGATGAAAAGGGACTAAAACTTTGCATTAGTGTTTTATCAATATTTTTCCGTAAAACATAAAAACCAATTATGGGATTAAATCAGGTGGTTCAGGATGGGGAAAAGAAAAAGATCTCGCTTAATTCCAATTCCAGTTATCGCGATAATTTTGGCAGTAGTTTTGGCTGTGATAGTCTTTGTAGGGTCACCATCCAGCCAAGGAGTTGCGGCAGGAGTTAACGTTGGAGATCAGTTTATCTATGAAATTAAAAGTTCCTGGAATTCAGATGATGCTAATGCAACTCTGGTCGATTATTATGTTCAGCTAAACATGACAGAATGGTATAAGATTACGGTGACCGATGTAAATGATTCAAAAGTTTCAATTAACACTGTCTGGCGGTTTAAAAACGAAACTGAAATTGAGAGTTCTAGTACTATGAATGTAAAAACAGGTATAGCGTTTCCCAGCAATGCGTTTTGGGCAATTTACGCTGCTAATCTTGAAGAAAATGATCGAATCCGCCCATTAGGAGCAAGTCAAGCTGTTGTTAACGAGACCGAAACTAGAGAATATGCGAGTGGACCACGAGAGATAAATATTGTATCGCTAACCGAGCAATATTACGACGCTGACGACCCCACTTACGCTACAACCTGGACCGAGTATATGAACACAAAATTTGATAGGCAGACAGGGATGCTTGTTGAATTTCACGATATATCAATATACACCAATCCAGCACAGACTATGACCATTACATGGATTCTTAGAGAAACAAACGTTTGGGACATTTAACAATCCAGGCTAAATCTCAATTCTACCTTTATCTACAAAAAAACAATTTTTTAAAGTAAGTTCTTGCAGAAGATATGAGAAAAATAGTAGTCCTTTTTTCTTTTTAAAGGCCTGCATCAATAAAATCTCCCCAGGATGAGATTATGTGTAATTTTACATTTCGGAGTTTCTTAAAAGTTCTCTTGCATTTTTAATTGCAACTCGATAAAAAACTAAAGTAAAAACGATGGCGATGGTCGCGCTGATTAAAAGTGCCAAAAAAGGATCTAAAACTCCTATTGCTACTAAACTTGGAAAAAATTCTGACGCCAAGGAGGATATTGCATATGGAAAAAAGGGAGTCAAAATCGCTATGCCCGCCAAAAGGCAAGAAACTAAGTTAATTAGACTCCATGATACGCGTATCATTCTAGGTCTAGGGATTTCGGTGAAATCGGCTCCTTTTATCCCATTTGATAACGAGATTGCTGTTATTGCGATTACTAGAAAAACTGCCTCACAGAAAGCCACGATTGTAGCTCGCAACGAAAGATTATACACTATTAACCCGAAAACACCGGTAATCGCTAAGACTATAGTAGAAAAGAAAATTACAAAAAAATACTTGCTCTTTACCAAAGATTCAGCAGAAATCGGAGAAGAATAAATTCGCCAAACCACTTGACCTTCTTGACCTATCATGAAACTACCTAAACTCATTGCCATTATGGCAGCTGGAAAAAGAAAAGGTGTTACTTGCATAAGAAGGGAAACTTGGGAAGGAACTGGTTGCGTTGATTGCATTAATTGCATTAGGGGCACTAAGATGACAACTATTGGAATTATGAAGATTGTCATCAGTTCTCTTCGGCGCGTAAACGCCTTCAAATCTTTTCTGATTAATGCAGCTTCAACAGTGGAAAAACCAAGTTTGCCAAATAAACCAGTTCTTGGAGCGTAGGTTCCACGCGAAATGGTTATTGTTGGAGGTTCGTAAAGTCCAAATCGACTGTTCAATAAAGTGGCGATCAAAAACAAGCCAGCTATAAACAAAACAGCCAGACCCATGAATACTATTCCCTGCAATAAGAGGCCAGATATTGTAAAAGAATAAAGTGCTATACCTAGCCACACGAAAGGAACAAACCAAGCTGCAGTTTGAGCAGCACCAATAGTTTCGATTATTGCTAAAGCACCTCCAGAAGTCACATAGAAATAAACGATATAAAATATAACAAAGAAAAGCAGCGAACCAATAAATCTAACCCACACTGCGGCTCGACCTGATGACTTGTAAACAGCCCCTATGAATCTAACTTGTAGTACTCTCAAGATTTCTGTAGTGGCACTTGCCATGAAGGCAGCAGCAACCATAGAAAGGGAGGTCACCAAAGCGATAAAAAATTGGCCAATAAACAACGAGAACACAGATATTATTGAAATAATGAGCACCACTGACGCCAATGGAAAACCAAGTAAGCTGGCCAATATTGAAGCCAGAGTGTGTTCTTGCCAAGTTATAGGCAACCAATACGGGACCTGAGTCGAGGTCTTAACTCCGCTAAGGCGTATTTGCTGCATCATAGTAAAGACCAAACTGTAAACCAAAACAAGAGTTGGAAGCGCAAAAAAAATGTTCAGAGTACCGCCCTGTAATATATCGACCAGTTCAGGTTCAGCTACAGTGACGAAATTGTAGATTACTCCTGCAAGCACACCACCGGCTAAGCCAATGCCTAAGGAAACCCAGTAAGGCCAATACGCTAGAAAACGGTTTTCTCGATATTTTGTAGTTTTTTTACCTCTGATAAGCCTGCCGGATTTTCTTTCAACCTGCATAAGACTTAGGACGTTCTTCCAATTCATTTCAAGAGCTCCTCAACCACGGCTTTTATGTCGTCCGTGCCAGTTAATTTCAAGAAAATATCCTCGAGACCAGAATCAGGTAGTCTCGCCATTTCCCTGAGCT
>JABAOH010006210.1_pt1 | contig 11672 bp, 10 predicted proteins | sample 7062181 | NCBI WGS metagenome assembly JABAOH01 (sample SAMN14538630, study PRJNA623070) | marine sediment metagenome | biome: marine biome [ENVO:00000428]; feature: marine pelagic biome [ENVO:01000023]; material: deep marine sediment [ENVO:00002113]; isolation source: pool of 5 deep marine... | reverse complement strand
TGCAACTGAACGACTGCTGCTCCTGTGACTGTGCCGAAGCCACCTGAAATGAACATTTTGTTCGGAACAATGAAAATCGGGGTTGTCGTATTTACAGGAACTCCAGTTGAGGGACAACGCGCATTCCAGCTATAATGCCAGATTAAACTGCCATCCTTAGGTGAGACAGAATAGAGACCTTCTGCGCTTAAAAACACAATCTGGCGTGTCTTATTTACGGTTACCGCTATTGGTGAAGAATAGGAAGGCAGATCAGTTTGAGAATGCCAGATCAAATCACCAGTCTCTTTGTTGAGAGCAATAAATGCGTAGCTTTCTTTACCTCCCGCCTCCACAAAAAGTTTCTCACCCTCGACCAGAGGAGAAGAAGAATAGCCATAGACAGGTATTTGACTGCCATATTTTGCCTTGAGATCGTGAGTCCAACGGGTTTTTCCATCTATGATATTAACCGCATGAACAAGCCCTTCTGTGGAGATAGCATAAACGATATTTTTGCTCACAAGTGGTGTCGAACGGGGCCCGTTTCCCCATCCGTTTTTGAAATTTTTACCTACACTGTATCGCCACAATTCTTTTCCTGTTTGGGCATCCAGGCAAAATAGAAACTGGGAATCTCCTTCATCCCACATCGTAAATAATTTACCATTTGAAACAGAAATACCTGAATAACCGTCACCAACAGCAATACGCCAAACAATATCTGGACCATTTTTAGGCCAATGTTTTAAAACGCCTGTTTCGTAAGAAATTCCGTCCCTGTTTGGTCCCCGCCATTGGTACCAGTCCAATCTCTTCCCCTTTACATTGCTCTCTTTAGTATAACCGAAATTGTTAATTAGGATGACTGCAGCGAAAGTAAGCCAGAACAAAGCTCTCATCGAATAATGAGTTTTACATATCTTTTTCATAATGCCTCCTTGTAATGTATTCAGTAATTAGTGAATTGATTTATGTTTTGAATATCATTTTCGACAAACAACACCAGGCACAACAACAGGTATGTCCCATCACACAATCACCCTGATCAGCAGAAGGATAGCACTTAAAATAGACAGCACACCAAATATCCCGAAGACACGAGCCGCAAGCCATTCAGGTAACAATATATCAGTAACGGCTCCCCTGGATGCACCCAGTTTTTCGGCATAAGTCGTCAGGGGGCATCTCCATCCATTAGCTACGAGCACAACGCCCTCCAGAACGATCAAGCCAGATGCGATCCAAGTGAAAACTGAAAGATGATCCATAATCCCTGAATAGAGCACATAGCCGACACAACCGCTTAACAGCACAAAGATTATGGTATGGATAGACTTTATGAATATTATTGATCGAAACATATTTTTCCCCTCACTGTCAATGGCGATTCCATCGTTTCGTTAGCTGATCACTAAAAAGTACTAACAAAATCTATATGGATAACCACTTGCTGATCTTCACCAGAAAAACATTATCAGGTTTAATTCCAAATAAGCTATCCGCATTATCTAATAAATGAAATTCCCCGATCGAATCAAATCCTGTCCTATCCTGTGACCAGACTAAAAATAATGTGGAGCCGTGGCCGTACTCCCAGCGGATGACGAGATTGCTCCTGAATTGAAAAAAGTTGAAATTAGGATTGGTAAAAGAATAATCCGTTACCCCATCTTTATTTTCATCAATATTGTAAATATTTGAAGCTTTTTCATAAGCAATTTCGCCAGCAGAATATTCATGGAATCGATCCATGTACGATTCCGCTCGGGTGTTTGTTGCATATTTGAAATGTGAATAATTGCCCGAAGATAAAAAGGGCTGGGCATAATATTGAATGGTAAGTTTGGAATTCACGCTATAATAAATTCGTGTTGTTAACGAAAATCGATCCAGCTTGATTCTACCGAGCACATATCGAGAATCGTTCCCCAAAAGTACCTTATTCACAAATTGTAGGTTATATTTATCGATGTAATAACCAGGTTTAAACGAAAATTGAAATGACTTATTTGGTTTCCAGTCGATGCCAATGGAAGAATAATTCATGAGCATATCGTTATATTTGCCAAAATGATCGTGATGGTAAAAGCTGAAGACAAGATTTTTTCGATTGTCTGTAGTGACCCGTGTTACATGAAACCATTGGGATGGCAGGCGCAGTGCGGGACCGCCTCGTAGCGCATTTACATCCAATTCTTCATCGATCAGCTCCCAAAAAGAGGAAAGTGTCCAAAAATTTTTGAACCGCAAATCTAATCCCAGCGTCAAACCCGAATTTAATTTTTCCTGACCGAAATTCCAGACATCCCATTTATAACCAGAAATAGTGATTTCATTGAATAATCCGATTGGCTGCCAATGCTTATAACTGACATCCGAAAACAGCAGGAATTTATCCGCCACTCGCATATAGCCAACATCATTTAATTCAAGTCCTGGCGAATTCCAGGACAAATTGCTACTGTAACTCCAATGACCCTTACCTCTTTTTTCAAAAGTGACCATGCCGCCGTGACCTGCCAGACTTGTTTTTTCAGAATCAAAATGAAGATGGTCGGCATCAGGTCGTTGGAAATATCTTCGTGACGAAGTTTGCGCAAGCGTAATTGCTTCTTTTGTTCCCTGAATTTGACTGAAAATTGCTTTAAAGCTCAAACGATACGTTTTATCCTTCCATAATTTTTGAAAATCGAATCCGCCTGTATAAGCGGCATCATTTAAAAAATTCAAATCACTGTTATCGATTTTGCGATTGGTAGCTGTAAACATTCCACCGACAATCGTATTTCCTTTATCAAAATCTCGTTGCAATCTTCCGATAAAATAATTTGTTCGAGGCTCAACTTCGACCTGACTTTTTTCATCTTTGTTGCCAAAATCAGCTTTCTCTTTATCTGTTACTGCTTCTAAAACACCAATTGAAAGACCATCTTTGGTTTTGCCAGAAAGTTTCATCGCCGTCAGGATGGATGTGTTTTCTGGCATTTTAACAAATTCGTTCTCACCTGTTTGAGGCACGTAGACTGGCTTCCTGCCGATTCGTCTGGAATGAAACAGCAGCAGCTCGTCGTCGCCATTATCCCTGAATTTAGACAATATTGAAAAGTTGAAAATATTGCTGCCCTCGATGAAGAACGGTCTTTTCTCGGGGTAAAATGTCTCATAAGCGGTCAGGTTCACAACCGACGGATCGGCTTCGACTTGCCCAAAATCAGGGTTAATCGTCACATCCAGGTTGATGTCATTGGTAATGCCAAGCTTGCTGTCGATTCCTCCGTTCAACGATTTTTCTGTACGTGAATACAGCGGATTCAACATATTTTGAGACGAGCTATTTAGTTTGCTAACCATGTATGGGATAATCTCAATCCGCCGCGATGGCTTGATGTTCTGAATCCCTCTTAATTCCCCATAAGAGCTAACCCAGCCAGGATTATCTTTGGGAACGGGCTGCCAGGTAGAATATTCCTGGTTATGGTATTTTAGCCGTTCAATTTGAAGCCCCCATACCTGTTCATCACTATTTCCAAACCGCAACTGGTTAAATGGAATCCTGATCTCTACTGTCCAACATTCATCGTGTACCGAGGTTGCGGCGTCCCAGACAGGATCCCAGCTCAAATCGATTTCTTTATTATCTTCGGAAATCACTCCGTCCCCTTTTGATCCAGCGGCGTTCACCTGAAATACAAATGCCGTTTTCTGATCATGGTAAGAATCCAGTTGTATTTCGATGCGATCGCCATCCAATTCGTCACGCCTGGTTTTTCGCTTTACAATTTTATTTGATTCGCTGTCAAGCGCACACACAGCGAGATAGAGATTGTCATTATCATAACCAATGTTAAATTTGGTATCCGATGATGCGACTTCACCATTGTAAGGTTCCCACTGGCTAAAATCACCGCTCCAATTTTCATCCTGCCAGATCGATTCATTCAATTTTCCATCAATCTTCAACAGGTCTGAATTGACCTTTCTGGCTTGATATACCTTTTTATCTGCATAAAGTGAAGGGGAGATGTTAAAAATGACTAAAAACCATAAGATTGGTACTGGATATTTTCTCATAGCTGCACCTATTACTAAGGGGGTGGGATAAAATAACTTGATCATTCGAAATATTTGTATCAAATAAAAACAATGAGTTACAAATTTAGCATGAGTAATTTATCTTATCCCATCTCCTAAATTTATTTGTCAGCCTATTTCTTCACACAACATTCAGTAGACTTTTGTTTTGAGCAACAATCTGCCTCCGTTTTGGACTGAGAGCACGGATCAATATCATCGTTGCTTGTTATCTCTTTTTCAAAAATATTTTCCCTGGATAACAGATGATTCAGGTTTGCTATTCCATAAGCTCCCAATGCAATCACCGTAGAGGAATGTTTTAAATACTCGGCATTGACTTTGTCGTAAGTATCCTCTTTGGTGTGAGCGGGATAAGGAACAGGATTCTTGCCTTCCTGCAGCCAGAAGAAAGCGGGAACGCCCGCTTCAAAAAATGGCCCATGATCGCTGCTGCCACGACCGCCACAGCAATTTTTCATATTCTGCGAAAGATATTCCACTTTTTCGATAGTGAATGGCATATCAGGATCGAGGGATTTAACAGGTGCAAACACCCTCTCAAAATGTTCCATCAATCCATTCGTTGCATAGATTCCAGAAATGTAGTTACTCCCCTGATCCATGTTTAACATGGCTGAGACTCTGGGCATAATATCTGCGTGAGCATCGACATAAGCTTTAGAACCAAGCTTGCCAATTTCTTCAGCAGAAAAGAGGATAAATCGAATCGTTCGTTTCGGTTTTGCATCTGCTTTGGCTAAAATCCGTGCCGCTTCCATCGCCGCAGCCACACCAGTGCCATTGTCTGCTGCGCCTGTACCCGTATCATCGGAATCGATATGAGCGCCAACAATCACATATTCATCGGGCTTTTCAGAGCCAGGAATATCAGCTATAACATTATAAAGCGGAACACTGTTGTTATAATTTGCAGCATTTGCAGGAACTATTGTGAGCCTCTCCCAGTGTACGTTTGACAGACCAAACTCAACGAATTTGTCCCGTGCCCATTCACAGGCAGCTTGAAGATTTTTAGAGCCAGAAGGTCGTGCGGCAATCCTGTCAGTAAGATGATACAAATGATCCATTACCTTGTTATTATTTTGGGCAAAAGAAATAAGGCGTTTTTCAACAGAATCATTGTTGCTGGTTGCCAATTTCCCAACAGAAAATTTTGAGGAACCAGAAATAAGACTGAGGCTTAATAAAATAATTAAGCTTAAGTAAATAAAAATCCTGTTTGATCTTTTCATAATAACACCTCCTAAGTTTCGTAAGTATTAAGATTTTTTGTAATTGTCAAATGAAGTTAGCATAAAAATCATTAAAACAGTTTTAAAAATCCTTATTTTTGATTACCCGTATTCAATCGTTCTAATCCATCAATGGCGCTCTGTAAACCTGGATCAATTTCAAGCGCTTTGTTATAACTGCTAACTGCCTGTTCAATATCTCCTTTTGCCAAGTAAGTTTCCCCAAGAAAAGAATAAATTAACGAAGATTGTGGATATGATGAAATTCCAGCAATGGCTATCCTTAATGCACTATTTACATCTTTGCTGATTCTTGCATCCGCAGCAACATTGACTACCATGTCATCAGTTATTGATCCCGTTTCAGCAGGATTTAAGTTTATCGTATTGAAAAAATTAATCGCTGCATCGACTCCCCCGTGTTTATAATTATAATAAAATTGTATTTCAGGAGAATTGTAATCAGCAAAAATAACAAATTTCTTTAAAGCGCAAATCTTCTGTTTAAAAACGATATTTAGAATGGCTTCTGTTATGGAAAAGCCATTATATGCGTTCGCAAAATAGACGACTCCATCTTTTTGATTTTTAAATACTTCAAAATACGCTTTTAAATTTTCATTATCGCCGTGATGCCAGAAAGATTTTCCCTGATTGGTCTCATGTAAGCCAAATCCTAATCCCCAAAAAATATCTGTCACTTCTTTTTCTGACCTTTTAACCTTAACCTGCTTTTTTAGCATTTCTTTGATGAAAGTACCGTCTAAATCAGTTTCATTGATGACAGCCATTAAAAACCTAGCATAATCTCGTGCCGTGGTGTACAATGATCCTGCTGCTAATGGCTCTAAATATTTATGTTTCGATACGGGTCTGCCCATGTTATTATGCCAATGAACAGATTGTTTTTTAAATTTTTCTAACCAGCAAAACCAACTGTCCTTCATTCCCAGCGGACGAAGCACCTCCCTGTCTATGAATTTATCAAGTTTCATACCTGTTATTTTTTCGACAACCGTTCCCAATAAAACGTAACCTGATCCTGAATATCCCCATTTTTCACCTGGATCAGATTCAAAATATAATCGATTTTTTAGCCAGTTGGGAAAACCTGTCGTATGAGAAAGGCATATTCTGGCAGTGATTCTTTTAAACCTCTGATCAGAAGTATTATATTCGTCCCATATTTTTTCTAAATATGAAATCGGGGCATATTCTATTAACGGAACATCCAGGTCTATTTTTCCCCTTTGAACCAACTTCATGACGGCATAAGCAAAGACAGGCTTTCCCAACGAGGCAGATTCAAAAATTGTCTCCTCAGAAACAGGTTCTCCTGTATTTGCATTTTTAACTCCAAAGCCTCGATTCCACACAAGCTTTCCATCCTGAATTACAGCGATGGACATACCTGGTATCAACGCTTTCTCCATTAATTTGGGGATTTCATTTTCCAGTCTCGATATTAACTTTGTTTGGCCTGGGGTTAGTTTTTTCGAATGTGATTCACCTGCGATTGATTGAACATTGTCATTGAAGTTAAATACCAACATGTCAAGCAGAATTATCATTATCACAGATATATTTCTCATTGCCTGCTATCCTCATAAATTCTATAGAAGTTTAAAATGTCCATTAATTCCCCAATAGTTGAATGGAGGCTCAACAGGTGCTGGTGGAATTATACCTTCTCGAATTAAAATATCAAGCGTAAGATTATAGGGACGATCGTATACCTCTCGAATAAAAAATTTGTCGATATTTTGAATTTCCCAATTTGCAGGCGCAATCTTTTGCCACGTTTCCTCAATTCGGGGTAGAAAAGGAATATAGATTTCTTCAATAACCTGATCACAAATCATATCAATTTTAGATAGCAATCCCTGGATGTCGTCTTCGTCGAAAATTGGAAAATTTGGATAAATGAAACTCTCTTCCATTCTGACTACTTTTGCTATTTCCATTTTCTGCAAAATCTTGTTCAATGAATCGGTCGATAAAGTCAACTGTTTTTGTAATTCGTTTTTGTTAATTTTACCATTTTTTATGAGTGGGAATATAACCTGTTTCGTTTGTTTATCGTGAACATCCCAAGCTTTTGACCAATTCATTCTTCTTACCGCTGGGATTTGACCATAAAATAATCCGAACCAGACATCCACGCTGTGGTTTGTCTGTTGATCGTGACCGAATTTCCAATATTTACCCCAACCGCCTTCCACAGCTTTATACCAATAACGATAATTGCCTGGGCGAATGGGTGTATCTCTTTTCTGGTCAAAAACTTTCCATTTGCGTAAGCCACGGTCGTTTAAACCTGTATCTAATAGAAAACCTCCAATGATTGTTAAAGCAACATCATTCCATTTGTAACCTTGACTGGGAAGTGAGGATTCATCGAGTATTGCTTTTAATTTTGGTATTTCGGTCTTGAGCAATTCTACTATTTGATTTGCAAGTTGCGCTCCCAAAGCATTAATTGTATCTCGTAAAGCAGCATCCCAGAAGGGAAAATTTACAATAAACTTTGTCCCTTTTTTCTTGACAAGTTCGCATTGTTTTAGTTCTTCCAGCTTATGTTCAATTTTTTCAGCAGCTATATTTGTTGCTAATGATATGTCTTCGATGTTTTTGTATTCTTTTCTAATGGTATACAAAATGGAACCAACATCCAAATTTTTGTCATCTCTGGTGAGTTTATAAGGATTCCATTGTTTCTCTTGTGGGTAACTCCCAAGAAGCCCCCAAAAGATTCTTATTTTTTTGGGATAAGATTGAAAAGCTCGTCCAATTTGCACGATGAGCAAGATAATAATGGGTAGACTATTTAAATATTTCAGAATTGATTTTAGTTTTGAAATATTTAAATTCATGAGTAAAATCTCCTTGTAAATATGGATTTATTATTTATATTTGTCCCTCACTGGTGACCAGCCATCCACTGCTTTCACAGCCTCGCCGGTCGTATAAGCAGCATGAGGAATATTTGATGGCAATGCAATGACTTCTCCCTTGCCAACAGAAATAACTTTATTTTCTGATTTAAAAAATAGCTTTCCTTCAAGAACCATGGTGATCTGTTCACTTTCGTGATGATGCAGCTCAAAATGGCTGTTCGGCGCCATCTCAAAATAAGTGAACATAGTGTTCTTCAAAGCAACCGCCCACATCGCAGCCCCGGGGATATCGGAATGAAGACGTAGTATTTCCCTGGGATAATAATGTGGCTCGTTTTCGATGTTCTTGACCATGCAAACTGCCGTCGCTGGGCAAAGACTTCGGAACTCTTCAGTCGATTGAATGGCATTAGGAACATTACTCCTAGCAACTTTTTTAAATCCAAATTTTGAAAAAAATCCTTCGGCTGTTAAAGTCAACAGGTATAATTCGTTTATCCCTTTGAGATGAGCATAAGCCAGGATTCGTGAATAAAGGTCTTTTGCGATTGCTTTTCCTCGAAAAGATGGGGATACAGCTAAAGAACGAACCAGGCCCATCGTGTTCATGACTTCAAGTCCAATTACACCGATCAGTTTTTTATCTTGCTTAGCGACGACAAAATGCGATAAATGATTGACTACATCCTGAGAGGGTAATTCACATTCTATCAATAATTGTTCAATGCCTTTCAGGTCTTCCAGATCAGCAAATGAATAAGCGAATTTTTCCATCAGAGTCTATCCTTGTCAAATATGAGGGTGATTGTGAAAATTTCGATTTTAAAATTATGACCTATTACTGCTTAGTCAGATTACTATAATCATTGATATTTCGGAATAAATGACATCCCCCCTGGCCCCCTTCAAAGGGGGGAATTATAGCAAGTCCCCCTTTGAAGCCTGTGCCCGCAGGGTAGGGGATTTAGGGGAATGTTAAGGTTAAATCTGACTGTGTAGTACTATTTACACGTTATAATATTCCATAATTTTTAATGCGAACCGACTTGAAACAATTGAAGGACCGCCACCCATTTTATAACTCACTTCGATTGCCTCTAATATCTGTTCTTTCGTCGCTCCCGAGTTTAACGCTTCGCTTATATGCCATTCAAGACATGACTCACAGTTTTTTATGATAGAAATTGCAATACCGATTAATAATTTATATTTTTTTTCAAGATTTCTATCCATATAGGTCTGATTCTCTAAATCAATAAAAGAATTATACACTGGTGAGTTTTTTGAAAGGAAAGTATGAGCCCTTTTTCTATCAGCCACGAGTTTTTCAATTTTTTCTCTGTCTTTATCATCCATAAAAGCCTCTTATTTAATTGAAGTTAGACAATTTATCTACAACTAATTTTCTCAATATCACTTTCTATATCAAACGACGTAACCTTAAACTGACTGCAATTTTTTCATTTCCACGAGATATCCTGAGAGTGACCTCCTCACCTTCTTCTTCAAAAAGCTGACTCAGATCATCGTAACTGAATTCATGGGCTGGTTTACCATTTATCTCTATTATTAAATCATTCGGCTTCAAGCCTGACTCACTGGCTGGGGAATTGGGAACGACACGATCAATATTAAATGCACCATTTTCAGTCTTTGTAAATTGTACTCCAGCCATGTTGAATTCAAATAGCTCATTAAAATGACTATTCGGTTCCAGAATCATTTTGTTACTTGCATAGTCAAAAGTGACATTGAAGCGACGCAGGGCATTGGTGCCAAGATTTCCATGCTTTGCTTGTTCCAGCGAAGCACATTTTGCAACAGGGCCGTCGGTAAAGGTTGTTACTACATTTTTAAGTCCAAACTGACCGAGGCGCAATTCTTTAATGCGCCCAATATGTCCATATACATCTCCCCCGACACCTTTTCCGATGCGAAACTCAATCGCATTTTTTGGTAAGACTATATCTTTGTGCGATTTAATGTCTAACGATAGTGCGTGTGAAGCGCCCAGATCGACGACAAGTTGTAATGGAACCTGCTCTCCAGTGATCATTTCCGCCTCACAGTTAATAAAAGGAAAACCATGCTCAACAGCTAGCGGCAACTCCGTGCCCTGTCCTGAACAACAGGATTTTCCTGGCTCGGCAAGCGTGATTATCGAATCATCAAAATCGATTTTCACTGCAAAGCGACTGAACAGTGTGTATCCAAAAACACCATCCATCTCGCCCAAAATTCCATCGGGGAATGGATTATTTCTCATTACCAGAACAGTTTGATTGGGAAATTTCAGGTCCACAAGCTGAAATTCAACACCTGATGCCATATCAGCCATTTCTGGTGCTCCTCCTGCTCCTCCCACCATGGCTTGATTCACATATTGAAGTTTTAGCTTGGCGACCCGTGGAGTAGCAAATAACACGGCGCCATCCATTGGCATTCCAGTGTCAAAGGCCAACCGTAAATTTTTACCGTTGATGTCTACCTGCAGAAAAAGATGATTATGGTACAGCTCAAACGGAACTTTCATTGCGTTATTATTGGATATGATTTTGTCCTCTTTAGCTCTCTGATACTGGTTCATATTTGCATCTCCTCTTTGGGTGCTTACAGCTTGATGACCCACCAAAAACACGATTGCCACTATTATGAGTATTCGATACATAATATTTACTTCTCCAAAAGTTGTAATCTACAATTAATTCATTAAAAAATTTTGCAATTTAATATTGACTCTCAAAGGTATATTCCTTAGTTTTTTGTGAGAAACGAACTTTAACAGCATTAACCAGTCGAGCAAAAAGACGTATTGTTGCTTGACGAACATCAGGATCAAAGTCTGCAAGCAGTTGTTTCATCTCATCGACAAGATCTCGTTCAATTCGTGAATGAAGTTCCTTTCCTTTCTTTGTTACTTCTAATATTCGAGCTCGCCCATCATCAGGATCGACCAGACGGCTGATATAGCTCTTTTGTTCCAGTGAATCAATTACCCGACTGGCAGTGCTTTTATCCAGATATAGTTTCGCAGCTAGCTCATTTAATGTCATGGCTCCATGCAACAAAAGTGCGCCAATAGCATAACATTGGGTTGCAGAGACATCGTAGTAACAGATACGATTGCGATCTCGAAATTGGTAAACTCGTACCAATTCGCTCAAAGCCTTATGAAGCTCTAACGCATTTTTATCCAGTTCGGCACTGTTAATCGATGGTTTTTCGTCCTGTTTGTTTGATTGCATATTTAAACACTTCTCATTGATTAATGTTATCCCTTTTTTGATTTCAAATCGTTTTAACTCATATACGATCTATAATTTAAAAGTTGCATACAACAACTAATTTTCTAAAAAATTATTTGTCTCGATTAATTTAGAAAAATCATAAATTTTTATTATTAATTTTTTAATAATTTTAAAGAGACGAAGCCTTCCCGTGAGCCCTGACCATGATCATTCCAGGC
>JABAOH010165650.1_pt1 | contig 11673 bp, 5 predicted proteins | sample 7062181 | NCBI WGS metagenome assembly JABAOH01 (sample SAMN14538630, study PRJNA623070) | marine sediment metagenome | biome: marine biome [ENVO:00000428]; feature: marine pelagic biome [ENVO:01000023]; material: deep marine sediment [ENVO:00002113]; isolation source: pool of 5 deep marine... | reverse complement strand
ATAGCCATCGACTCCTCCACCCGCGCCACGCTCTTGGCCATGCTGGAGGACCTCCCCGGGGACTTCACAGTAAGCGGCGAGATCGACAACGTCACAAGGGCGATAGAGCGCATCTCGGCTGTGCCTGGCATTACGTCAACCATTCCCGTCACCATGATTTTCATCGAGGAGATCGGCGTCTGGGGAACCATCTCTCAGGGGTTCGGTGAGGGTCTTGCCATCGACCCGTCAAACCCCCCGAAGGTCCTCGAGGACACCACCCTGGAAGGCGAGATGAACCTCGGACGCGGTGAAGTCGTCCTCTCCCGGCTCCTAGCCAATAACCTCAACGTGGGCATAGGTGACAGGGTTTACCTGGCGTCCTTCGTCTATGACGAGGTGCGTGAAGAGCAGGAAAGAAGACGATACCTCAACCTGACCGTGGAAGGTCTCTTGACCGTTCCAGAGAATGTCGTTCAAGCGGGGGACTGGGGCTTCTTCTTCCCCAACGCCTTCATCATCAACATTGCGGACGTGGGCTGGGTCCGGGAGCAACTCTCGATACCGTGGCCCTATTCGACGAACATCCAGGTGTGGATCGACCGCAACCGTTTCGTCGACATATACGACCTTGATGCGACGAGAAGGAATCTAGCTCGCCTCGAGCGCGACATACAGGCCGCCCTGCCACCCGACGATGCTTGGGTCTACAGCAACATCTCCTCCGTTATTAGCAACTTCGAGGTCACCAGCGTTTTCCTCAGAGTCCAGTACATCATGCTCTCCGTGCCGGTGATTCTCCTCGGACTCTATCTGGGTGCCATCGGCGTTGACTTGGGCCACGCCGAGCGCAGGCGAGAGATGGGCATCCTCAAGACCAGAGGGGCGGGGGCGCGCCAGGTGATCGGACTTCTGCTCCTGGAGGCCGCCATAGGAGGCGCCATCGCCGCGGTGGTAGGCCTCGTCGCGGGGGTCGCCCTCAGCCGAGTCCTCCTCGGGGTCATCAGCCCCTTCGCCGTCGAAGTCGCACCTCAATACGAGGAAGTCGCCCTCTCTGTCGGGACCATTGTCACGGTTGTCGTATTGAGCATCGTCTTCATGTTGGCCGTCACGTTCCGCTCCGCAAGGCGCACCGCAGGCTTGCCTGTCGTGGAGACTCTCCGCTACTACGCCCCGGGTGAGACGAAGATAGACTACAAGCCTGCCCTCGATGTCGTCCTGCTGACCCTCGGGCTTGTCACTTATGGTGTTGTCCTGTACACCAGGTTCGCCCCGGGCAGTTTCTTCTTATTCGTCTTCGGCGCTATATTCTTCTTTTTCCTTCCGGTCGCGCCGATACTCATCATCATTGGAGCGACACGCCTTCTCACTCGCTCTTCCGGGCGTGTCTACGAGTGGGCTGCCCGCGTCTGCAAGCCCTTTGCCAGGAACCTCTACTACGTGATCAGCCGCAACCTATCCCGCAACCCGAGAAGGTCCTCAAACATCGCCGTGATCATCGCCCTGGGCCTGACCTTCGGCATCTTCATCCTGGCGGTCTTCGGTTCCCAGCTGGCCTACCAGCAGAGGCAGATTCGCAACATGGTAGGCGCGGATGCGACGGTCACCGCTTCCCTGGAGGACCTCACCTTCGGTAACAACCTTACCCAGATCGCCGGTGTGGCCGGAGTTACACGGACCTCCAACCTTTATCTGGACCCAGTCTACTGCTGTGCTACTGTATACGCCGTCGAGCCGGAGAGCTTCTTCAGAGTTACTCAGCCTGAGGCTTGGTACTTCGAGGGCGTCTCCCCGGATACGGCGAAGGACATCCTAGAGACCCCGGGCATGGTCCTCGTCTCCAAGGGCTACTATCAGAGCGCCTTCCTGGAGGTGGGCGATCCCCTCGTCATCCAGACCACGAGGTACAATGCGACCGGTTTTCCGGAGGAGATCCGTGAGACCTACATCGTCGGGGGAGTCGTCCGCGGGCTCCCCGGCCTTGACCGCTGGTCTTACACCCTCCCCAGCGGCATCTACGGGAGCTACGCCGCCTTCGACACGTTCTTCGCCCTTGACGACGAAGCACCAGAACGGTTCTACTCTGAGAACAGGTACTTCATTGACTTGAGAGAAGATGCTAACTGGGACGAAGTCAGGACGGCGATGGTGGGACTGGGCGGCAGAAACATCCAAGGGTATGAGGAGGAGCTGGAGAGGTCCATGGCCGCCCCGGGAGCCGCCGGCATCTTGAGCTTCATTGGGATGGAGATCGCCTTCGTCATCATCATCCTGACGGCCGGCCTCGGCCTCATACTCTACGCGGCAACTCTGGAGAGGGATGTGGAGTTCGCCGCTATCTCCGCCCGGGGATCCAAAGCGAGTCAGACCGCTGGCCTGCTGATGGGGGAGGCCGCGTCTATCGTCCTCATCGGTCTGGCCATAGGACTCGGCGTGGGAATCCTGGCAGGTTACATTGGCACCCAAGTCTTCCTCATCGGTCCAGTGTCGACAATCGAACTCTTCATTCCCTACCCCTTCGTGCTGCCGCTGGAAGCGTACTGGTTGATAATCGTCACTCCCAGCGCGATGCTTCTGACCGCCGTGCTGGTGGCGTGGAGGGTGTCTCGCATGAACCTGGGTAAGGTGCTGAAGATGAGAGGTGGTTAATCTGCCGGATGTGACGACTAAGGACCTGATCAAGGTCTACCGAGCTGGCAAGTCGGAGGTCATCGCCCTGCGGGGGCTGGACATGCAGGTGGTGGACGGAGAGTTGGTCGCCGTCCAGGGTCCCTCAGGATGCGGGAAGACGACGCTGCTCAACCTGGTCGGAGGCATCGACAGGCCCACGGCCGGTCGCGTAGAGGTGGACGGAGCGAACATCGTGGACTACAGCGACGCCGAGCTCGTGCAGTACCGCAGGGACCGGGTGGGCTTCGTATTTCAGTTCTTCAACCTGGTGCCCACGTTGACGGCAGAGGAGAACGTGCAGCTGCCGATGCGGCTGGCTGATAAGAGCTCGACTTACCGGGAGGAGCGCACGGCAGAACTGCTTAGACTCGTCGGTATGGAGGCCCGTGCGGTTCACAAACCAGACGAGCTGAGCGGCGGGGAACAGCAGCGTATCGCCATTGCCGTGGCCCTAGCCAACGATCCGCCGTTGATTCTGGCTGACGAGCCTACAGGCGAGCTGGACACGGAGAACGGCCAGCGGGTCCTGGACCTCTTCGAGGTTCTAAACAAGGACCTAGGGAAGACTGTCTTGATAGTGACCCATGACCAGCGTGTTTCGAAGATCACCCGTAGGATCATGCAGATCGAGGACGGGAAGATCGTCGGCGAGAAGGTGCCCACTTAGGGAGGGCCTGGCTTAGGCATTGCTGACCTCCGTCCGTGTAGCCCACGTTACGAAGGGGCTCGACTACATTCAGGCCACTCTCCCAAAAAGAGTTATAACCCGGCCAGCCATCTTCGCGCCAGGATGGAAGAGGTCTGGGTGGAGAAGTACAGGCCCAGGAACCTGGGGGAGGTTATCAATCAGGAACAGGTGGTGGCCCGCCTCAAGGCCTACGTTAAGACTGGTAACCTTCCGCATCTCCTCTTCGCCGGTCCAGCGGGGACTGGGAAGACGACCTGTGCCATCGCCCTCGCGCGGGAGCTCTTCGGCGAGGACTGGAGAGGCAACTTCGGCGAAACGAATGCGAGTGATGAAAGGGGGATAGACGTCGTCCGCACCACCATCAAGAATCAGGCCCGACTGGCTCCCATCGGAGGCGGTCGCTTCAAGATCATCTTCCTGGACGAGGCCGACCACCTTACAAACGATGCCCAAGCCGCCCTTCGGCGCACCATGGAGATGTACACCCGCACGGCTCGCTTCATCATCTCTGTGAACTACTCGAGCCGCATAATCCCACCCATCCAGAGCCGTTGCGCCGTCTTCCGCTTTCGACCCTTGAAGGTGGAGCACGTTCAGGAGTACGTCGCCCGCATCGCGAAGGCCGAGGGGCTGAAGGTGAAGGAGGACGGGATGGAGGCTTTGGTGTACATCGCCCAAGGGGACCTACGTCGGGCCACGAACGCGCTTCAGGTCGCGGCAGCCCTCTCCAAGACCGTGGACTCCGAGTCTCTCTACCGCGCCGCTGGGGCCGCTAGCCCCGAAAACGTCCGGAGACTGGTGGAAACTGCCTTAAAGGGGGACTTCCTGGGTGCTAGGAACCAGCTGGACGAGCTGCTCATCGAGTACGGCCTGGCGGCGGAGGACCTGCTGAGGGAAATCTACCGCGCCGTGTACGACCTGAGCATCCCAGACGAGGTGAAGGTGGAGATGGTGGACCGCATCGGTGAGGCGGACTTCCGACTCATACAGGGGAGCAACGACCGGATCCAGCTTGAGTCGCTCCTGTCGAGCTTCGCCCTGCTGGGCAGGGGCATGAAGGAGGCAACCTAGGTGTTATCTTTGAGGAGAATAGAGGCCCAACTTTTATTACCGCACAGAAGCAGGCTCGGAACGCATCTAAATGAGGAGTGCGCCTATGTATCCAGGTAGGGTTTCTCCCAAGGTCCTCAACGGCATCTTCTGGGGCATGTTCCTCGCTATTGCCGTGGGATCCTTCATCATGGCACCCTCCTTGGGATACGTCTACTCACCTGAGATATCTCTGGCGACCTACAGCACCGTCATCCAGGGCATGGGGGCCCTTCTGGCCATTGCGGCCGCTGGCCTATTCATGCTGAGGCTCAAGATCGACCACGCCATCAACACCCTTGAGGAGAGGACTCTGGGTGTGCTCAACAATCGGCTGGGCTGGTCCGTCATCCGCTGGAGCGACGAGCTGGAGACCCGGATGGAGGAGGAGTTTATGGGCGCGGCTTACCCTGAGACGTACGAAGCCGAGGCCTCAGAGGACTACTTGGAGAAGGAGCTGGACGAGCTGCTGGACGCCATCCTCGTCGAGGAGGAGGCGGGACGAGCGAGCAGCGGCCAGGTCCAGAGGGATGTGCCATACCAAGAGACCAGGCCAGCCCTGAGCTCCGACGTCAAGGAGGTGCTGGCGGCCATCCGAGAACGGAGGGCCCTGCTGACCCGCCGAGCGAGCCTGTCGAGGATCATGGGCGGTCCCCTGACCATGCTGGCGGCGTTGGTGGCCGTCTCTGCGTGGGCCATACCCGCGACAGACACGTTCCTCACGAGCCAGGCGGCCTTGAACACGTCACTCATATTCACAGCCACCTACGGCGGCGTCGTAGCCCTCATATTCACAGCAGCCGCCGCGTTGAAGGCAGCCCTCTCCTAGGCGGGCGGTTACCCAGAGGGAAAGTTATCCGAACTTTACGGGAGAGTAAACCTCTGCACTCTCTATTGTCTATTTAGCCAAGCTATTTCAATTGGGTCACCGGCTGGTGCGACGGGTTAAGAAATGACGAGCATTGAACTCCCGGAAGCGCGGATCTTAGCCGAGCAGATGCAGCAGGAACTTCAGGGCAAGCGCGTTCAATCCTACCGTCTGCAGGACATCGAGAGGCTACAGAAGATAGGCTTGATGGACAAGGACACAGGATCGTTTGAAGGGCTCATCGGCGGCAGAATCCAGTCGGTCGTATCCCGAGGGAACGCGATACGTGTGAAACTCAACACTGAGATGAACCTCATCCTCGCGCCCGAGTACGGAGGCATGATCCTATACCACGAAGTCGGGGAGGAGATTCCGACCAAGTTTCACCTAAGGGTGGGATTCAGCGACGGCACCGCCTTGACGGTCAGGCTCACCAGCATAGGCCTCATCAGCGCGCTGAGGGACCGCGAGCTAGAACGTTCCTACATCTACCGGCGGGACTTCAATCCTGAGGTGCCGTCCCCCATGGATGAGGAGTTCACCTTTGATCGCTTCTCGAGCCTCATCAAGGACGAGAACAGGATGCTCAAGTCTGTCTTGGTCGGAAAGCACGCGGTCATCGTCGGAGTGAGCAATAGCGCCTTTCAGGACATCCTTTATAGGGCCAGAGTTCACCCGAAGCGGAAGGCCGTGCAACTGAGCGGAGAGGAGAGGCGAGCCCTCTTCAAATCCATCGGCCTCGTGCTTCAAGAGAGGGTCAGACTAAAAGGAAAGGAACAGTTCCTAGACCTGTACGGCAGCCAGGGTGAATATACGCCAGCCATGGGGCCAAGGATGAGAGGGCAGTCTTGTCCAGCGTGTGGGACCCCAATTGACAAGCTGAGCGTTGGAGGCGGGTACGTCTTCTTCTGTCCCAGCTGTCAGAAGTGACGCCCTCTGGAGGTCAACGGGCAATCATCCTATTGTTGTGACACAGTCGGCGCGCTTGCACGTCGTCTACCGCGACCGCTCCTTCATAGCGGGCTCCGTGTCGGAACTCGCCCCACAACGGCTTACTTCTGCTGGAGCATCTGCTCCAATGAGGACACCCTGCGCTCCAGTCCCTTGATCGTCTTCTTCAGGTCGCCCACATCCTTCTTCATGGCCTCTAGGTCCTCCTTGACCCAGGACCACAGAGGGGAGGGCGTCTCGGGGACGTCAGCGGGCTCAGGCAGCGAGGGGGACCTCGGGACATCGCCTGGTTCGGGCATCCTGGGAATCGTCAGACTTCACCCACGATGCAATCGGGCGTGGCGAATTAAAGGTTAGCCTACTCAGGTCTCCTTTCCTATGCCTAGAGCCAGTCATCTCCCTCAGGCGGTTCCTCAGCTCCCTCCGCCGCTGGCGGCTTGGGCCTGACGTAGCGGAGGTAGAGGAATATCGAGATCGACGCCAGGGCGGCCACGGCGACGATGAGCGCTAGAGTCAGTGGCTGAGTGAGCTGCATGATCGGCGCAGGTGGTGCAGTGATCGTCACATTCACCGTCGCGCTCACGGTGCCAGAGCTGACGGTGATGGTTCCCGTCCCTGCCTCATCTCCCGCGCTGAAGGTCGCGGACCATCCAGCCTGTGTAGGCGCTATGGAACCGATGCTGGCCTGCCAGAGGAAGGCAATGTCGCCAATCTGGTTGCCGAACTGGTCCGTTCCGACGGCTATGAGGCTGGTGCTATCCTCTACCATCAGCTCCACCGTGCTGGGGCTGACCGTGATCTCGTCCAAGGGGCGCGGGACGACTCTCACGACCGAGGTGGCGTTCAAGCCGTCAGAGCTCACCCTCACGGTCCCGGAGCTCGCGGTGGTCGAGGCGGTGAAGAAGCCCGTGGAGTTTACGGTTCCCACGCCGCCAGTGGTCGTCCAGGTGTAGCCCGGGTCGGATATACTGTTGCCATAGCGATCCTCTGCGGCGGCCGTGAACTGTAGATCATCGCCTGCTTCGACGTCAACGACCATGGGGGTGATGGAGACCCGGTACATAGGGCCTGCAACGATGCGCACCGCCGCGGTAGCGTTCACGCCGTCAGAGCTCACCTTCACAGTGCCAGTTCCAACGGAGGCGGAGGCGGTGAAGAAGCCCGCGGTGTCGATGGTCCCTACGCCGCCTGTTACCGTCCAGGTGAGCGTCGGGGCGGTTATCGGGTTTCCAAAGCTGTCTTGGGCGGTGGCAGTGAACTGCAGCGTTTCGCCCGCCACGAGGTCTACGGTCGTGGGCAAGAGGGAGACCTGGCTTACGGGACCTGCAACGATACGGACAGTGGCAGTGGCACTCATTGAGTCCGTAGTCACCCTCACAGTCCCCTCCCCTGTGGACGTGGAGGCTGTGAAGAAGCCAGTCGCGTTGACTGTTCCTACACCGCCGGTCACCGCCCAGGTGAAGGTCGGAGCGGCTATCGGGTTCCCGAACTGATCCCAGGCGGCGGCCGTGAACTGTAGGGTATCGCCCGCCTCCAGTTCTACGGCTGTGGGTGAGATGGACACTTGGTTCAAAGGTCCTGGCAGGATGTTCACCGTCACGCTGTCAGTCATCCCTGAGAAGTCGACCTCGAGGCTGTCCACACCGGCTGTGGGACCGGCCATGTACAGGACCTCGTCACCTGACGGCGTCAGAGGGAACACCGTCCCGTAGCCCTTCACTGAGGTCCAGGTGAAGGTTCCGCCAAGGCTGTTGTTGTACACGTCGTAGGCGGAAGCGCCGAACTGGGCAACACCGCCAACGGGCACGTCCATCACGTCGGGACTCGCGTCGACACTGCTCGCCACGCCCGCTCCGACGAAGCTGAAGCCCGTGACCTTGCCAGACTCGTCGCCGACCACGAGGTAGCCGTCTCCCAGGGCCACGGAGGAAGTGCTGCCCGATGGCGTTAGGACGATCGTCTGTAGGACGCCTCCCGTCAATGCGTCCCAAACCCACAGGTTCCCGTCCCAGGCGGTCAGGAACACCGAGCCGTTGTTGTATCCGACGGAGGTTCCCACTGGCCCTCCGGGTATGAGGTTGGACCAGAGTGGGGCTCCCGTTGTCACATCCAGCGCGTACATCCAGCCATCGGCCCCGCTGGTGTGGAAGGCTCCAACGAACACCATTCCGTCAGCAACCACCGGAGAGGAGACATCGATGAAGAGGCCCAGGCCGCTGGAGGTCCAGATGGGGGCACCCGTCATCGCGTCGAAGGCGCGGAGGGATCCGCTGTAGTCTCCCACGTAGAGGACCCCGTCCACGAAGGTCGGGGCCGAGGTGATCGCCGCACCCGTCGATGTGCTCCATATGGGCGTGCCGGTGAAGGCGTCCAAGGCGACGATTATTCCTGATACATCTGCGGCGTAGACGACGCCGGCTGCGTAGGTGGGGCCCTGGAGCGTCGTGGACCCCAAATTGTATGACCACACCGAGGCCCCGGTCACGGCGTCAACTGCGTAAATGCTGTTGCCATTGTAATCGGACCAGTAGACGTTGCCAACGGCCACCGCCGGTGTCGTAAAAGCGGCGCAACAGGCAGCGAACGAGTCGACCTGCCAATAGGTGGACCCTGTGTCAGCATCGAGCGAGAACAGGGAAATGGCGGAACCTCCTGACGTGACGAATGCGGCGTAGACCCGCCCGTCGGCCGCAGCCGGCGTTCCCGCTATGTAGCCTGTAGTGCCCAATATGCGCTGCCACTTCACATCGCCCGTTGCGATGTCACCGGCGTTGAGGATCCCTTCCTGCTCGGTGAAGAAGACGGTGTGATTGTAGATAACTGGTCCGCTCCACCGAATCCCCGCACCTCCTGGGGCGGCCGTCCAACGCTGTGTCAAGGGCAACTGGAAGGGCACGGGAGCGATGCCACTCCTCTCCCTGTCGTGGTGGAACTGAGGCCACTCCGGCGAGGGTGGAGGCGCGACCTCGACCCTGAGCAAGGCATCGTCGCTCTGCCCTGGATCGTTGGTGGAGGTGGCCGTTACAGTGACGGTGTCGAGGGTGTCAAGGGGGGCGTCTGATGGCACGTCAACGCCAACGACGATCATCGTCGTCTGCAGCCCTGGGACGGCGCCTGTATCGGGAGTCCCGTCCGTATCGGTATCGGCCAGGGGCGTAGTGCCATCGGATTCATACAGAGACACGCCCCACCCCTGGATGGAGCTCCTCGTTACCTGGAAGACGTCGCTCAGGCCGCCTGTGTTCTCTATACTTACGTTGAACATGACGCTAGTGGCTGGCATACCCCCCTTGTAGGAGTTGGGTCCGGCTGCCACCCCTGGAAGGGGCACGAGGGTGGTTATGGAGGCCTGGGCAAAGGCTGTGGGGTCAGCCACCGATGTCATATTGACACGGAGAAGGTCGGCTTGCCCCGCGGTCGCCCCCGGGTCGACGTCCACTCTGACGATGATGTCGATGGACCCGCCAGAGGGGATGGGACCAGTGTCCTCGACGGTATCGTTATTCGTGTCGTTCAGAGGCGTAACGCCGTCTGAGTGGTAGAAGGTCCTCGTCCATCCGTAGGGTATGCCCGTGCCATAGACGTTGAAGGTATCGTTCGCCAAGGCGATCCCACGGTTCCTTACAGTCAGGGTGTAGTTCACCGTCCCACCAGGGACAGCGCGTCCGGTCTGATTCGCGGGAGTCAGTCTTGCACCGTAGTCTACCGGTAGGATCCAGTCTAACATCCGCTCCATCAGAAGCTCCCTGTCTGCCGGCGTGCTGATGCCTTCGAAGTTGAAGGCCGCGTACACAATGGCGTATGCACCATCCTCCACCCGAAGGATGGCCGACCGCGTCGAGGGTCCAGAGGCGTACTGGGCGCTCGTCACCGCGGGCGAGATCGGGTCCACCACGCTGGGCCAGATGTTGTTATTCGCTCCGTCCCCGCCACTGATGAAGAAGTTGAGCCCGTTCCCGATGGGGTCTGAGGAGACCCCTACGACGTTGTCCGTCGGTGCGCTATCGGACACGAAGATGGCGTGGAGGTAGTCGGAGTAGAAGGAGTTAAACGACCAACACCAGCCTATGTCCTGGCCTGAAAGGATAAGGCGGCCTCCCAGGTCTAGGTACTGAGCCACCTCACTCTGGTCTGCCGTGTTGAAGCCGCAGTACGGAGTATGCCAGATGACAACCTGGTAACCCAGGATGTCCGACAGAAGCGGGCTACCCGAGGTCGCGACCTCCCAGTATGTGAAGGAATAGCCCAGGGCAGTAAGGGCATCGATGTAGTAGCTCTGCCAGGGGTTCCCGTAGTCATCGTCAACCAGGAGAATGGGCGGTATCGGCAGGGTCGTGAAGGTGTAATAGGCAGTGCCGTTGTCGTCCACAGCAGTGTTGCCGGCCACATCCGTTGACTCGACCTCGAAGTAGTGGGTCGTGTTGGGCTGGAGTAACGTGAGGCTGACGGAGTGGTTGTTCGTGAAGCCGTCCGCGGCCGCGATGTCGGGAGGCGTCGTGGTGTTGTAACGCACAACGCTCGTGGCGTTCTCATCTGTCAGCCACGTGATCCGGGCTGAGTTGAAGGTCACGTCCACTGCCAGGACGTTCGATATGATGGGCACGTCGTCGTCGATGGTCGCCGTATCGTTGACGATGGCCGGCGGGCTCGCATCGCTGTAGGTGACGTTGATGGTGCCCGTGTTGACAACGGTGAGGGAGCCGTCATTGGGACCAGTAGGGGCGAGCGTCAGCTGGACGTTGCCCTGGAAGACGCCGGAAGCAGTTCCGATCTCGAGCAGGTTAAGGGTCTCAGTGTCACCTTGGTCGCTGGTCGCTATCACCAGGCCGATATCCTGGGTACCGTTGTCCAGGTTGAGGTCGATGTCAGCCAAGACTACGTCCGCCAGGTCGCTGGACCTGTAGAAGGGCTTACCCCAGGAGACGTCCCCCTCAGACGATGGGCCGCCTCCGTGAGAAACAACGATGGCGTAGTCCTGGGAGCCGGATGGGACGTTGACGGCAGTGACGTTGACGGTGTAGACCCCCAGCTGCACCTGGTTCGCTGGGATGTAGACGTTCTCCAAGTTGTTCAGCACGTCTGGAGAGCCGCCTGGAACGCTCCATCCGTTGCTGAAGTAGTTGCCGCGGTAAACGGTCCCGTCAGGCGCCGTCACCACCAGATCCAGGTCGTTGACGAGCACCGGTGAGGACCCGGGCATCCCTGGAACGTCCGTCCACGCCAGGGAGACCTTGAAGGGCAGGTCCCTCTTGGCCACCGGAATGGAGTAGCTGAAGGTCGTCCCCGTGTCCAGGTCTACCTGCTGGTCCTCGTAGAAGATCTCTCCTGTGAAGTTGAGGACGTTCCCAAGGTGCAGCCTTCCCCATCCCTCGTCGAAGTTGGGGATCGGACCGGTCGATGATGAGCCTAGGGAGGGGGAGCTGACGGC
>JABAOH010020895.1_pt1 | contig 11675 bp, 12 predicted proteins | sample 7062181 | NCBI WGS metagenome assembly JABAOH01 (sample SAMN14538630, study PRJNA623070) | marine sediment metagenome | biome: marine biome [ENVO:00000428]; feature: marine pelagic biome [ENVO:01000023]; material: deep marine sediment [ENVO:00002113]; isolation source: pool of 5 deep marine... | reverse complement strand
CAAGCTCAGAGCAGAAGCTGAGTCAATGTCTATGTGCCGTTGCCGACTCACCTCTCGAAGGATAAATGCATGACGAAGGGGTGGTACCTGGTTGTGTTGATGTTCGTGCCCTTGTTGCTCTTTACACCTCCAAGGGTAGAGGCAAAGCAGCAAGTTGGATGGATTGAAAACGTCCGTATTCATCCAGGAGATATCTTGGTTCGCGCAAAACTGGACACCGGCGCCCAGACATCGTCCTTAAACTGCGAGTGTCAGCAGACCTTCAGTCGAGATGGCGAACAATGGGTGCGTTTCACCTTGACTAACCATAAGGGCGAGTCGGTTCAGGTCGAGCGCAAGATCCATCGAGTTGCAAGGATTAAACAACATGGGGGCGGCGTGCAGGAACGTCTTGTCGTCATACTCGGAATATGTCTCGGCGATATTCAAAAGCAGGTGGAAGTCAACCTCGTCGATCGCAGCGGCTTCAACTATCAACTGCTGATCGGGCGCAGTTTCCTCAAAGACGACTTTATTATTGATCCGTCATCGACTTACACCGTGGCACCGCATTGCGCACCAACTTCAGGTAAATGACCAATCGTCATTTTTACTGGCTAGTCTCGACCCTAGCGGCGGCTGGATGGCTGCTCGCTCTTTACAAGGTTGTTGTTCTTGGTTTTCCAGTGACAGCCAGGGCCACGGCCGATCTCTGGCAAGTGGAGATTCAGGCGCGCTTTATCGCCACCGCCATGCCGGTGAAGGTTTCTGTTTTCATCCCTGCAAATACGCCTGTACTGGCGATTGTAGATGAGAACTTTGTCTCTCGCGGCTACGGCCTGATCACCAAGCAGGTGGGTGGCAACCGCCGGGCGGTCTGGTCGCAAAGGCAGGCGGTGGGTCAACAACTACTCTATTACCGCGCCGTCATTCAGCGCGGCGCCGAGCGCAGGAAAGGCCAGCGTGCCGTGCAGAAGCCGGCACTGGCACCTCTTTATCTTGAAGGTCCGCAACTTGCAGCCGCGCAGGCCTTGCTTGAACAGGCACGCGAACAATCCGCAGACACCGACACACTGGTGTCGCAGATCATCAAACGCGTGAACACCCCGGGCGTCGACCCGAATGCCGGTGTGCTCGTTAGTGCCAACAGTAGCGCAGTTGACAAGGCAGACGCCGCAGTCCAGGTCCTTACGCTTGCCGCTATTCCGGCCCGCATCCTCCGTGGCCTTCGCCTCAACTCACCTGCTCGCGACGCCCAGGCCGTACCCTGGCTCCAAGTCCATGATGATGGCTGGAAAGCCTTTGATCCACTGACCGGGCAACCGGGTCTACCTGATGACTATCTAGTGCTCTGGCACGGCAAAGGCAACCTCGTCGACCTCACCGGCGGCAAAGAACTGAGCACGCGTGTGTCGATACGCCGTGGCGAGCAAGCAGGTGTCAGCGCTGCAATGTTGCGCGGCCAAGCGGCTTTGCCGCGATTACTGGAATTTTCTCTCCTGAGNNGCATCCTGCTTACAGTCCCTGTAGGCGCCTTTATCTTAGTGATCCTGCGCAACGTGATCGGGATCAAGACTTTTGGCACCTTTATGCCAGTCCTTATCGCCCTGGCATTCCGTGAGACACAGATTGCATGGGGCATCATGCTTTTTACCTTAGTCATAACCCTCGGGCTCAGCGTGCGCTTTTACCTCGAGCGCCTTAGGTTGTTAGTGGTTCCCCGTCTTGCTTCAGTGCTGATCGTCGTCATCATGTCAATGGGGCTCATCAGTGTAGTCAGCCACAAACTCGGGTTTGAACGCGGTCTCTCAGTGGCGCTTTTTCCGATGGTGATCTTGACCATGACGATTGAGCGCATGTCGGTTGTCTGGGAAGAGCGGGGCGCCGGCGAAGCCATGCAGCAGGGACTTGGCAGCCTGGCTACGGCCGTCCTGGCGTACCTCATTATGACCAACCGCTATGTGAGTCACATCGTGTTCGTCTTTCCGGAGTTGCTGCTGGTGCTGCTAGCCGGGACTCTGCTGCTAGGCCGTTACAGCGGCTATCGCTTGCTCGAGTTGCGCCGATTCAAGGTGCTCGCTGGCAGGGGTCCCTGATGCTTCGGCTAGCAAAGCAACTGGGGCAAGCCGGTGTGATGGGCATCAATGCCCGCAACTGTCTCTACACACTTACGCACAATCCGCGCCGGTTGTATCCGTTAGTCGACGATAAACTCCTCACTAAGGAACTCGCCCGCCAAGCGGGTATAGCCGTGCCCGAGCTCTACGGCGTCATAGAAATCGAACGTCAGATTCGAGAGCTGCCGCACTTGCTTGAGCGGTACACGGAGTTTGCCGTCAAGCCCACGCGCGGAAGTGGAGGCGAAGGAGTTCTCGTAATCGATGGACGCCGCAGGAGCCGCTACAGCAAAGTCAACGGGCTACTTTTGACAGAGGAAGAACTGCATCATCATGTCGCGAACATCCTGAGCGGCATGTACAGTCTCGGCAACCAGCCGGATAAGGCCATGATCGAGTATCGCGTGCAATTCGATCCCGTATTCGCCGAGATCAGCTACCTGGGCGTTCCGGATATTCGTATCATCGTTTTCCTCGGTGTACCGGTGATGTCGATGACGCGCCTGCCAACCCGAAAATCAGACGGCAAGGCCAATCTACACTTGGGCGCCATAGGCGTAGGCATCGATATCGCTACTGGCCAGACGCTCACAGCGGTTTGCGGCAATGAGATCGTCGTCGAGCATCCCGATACGGGCAATCCGGTCACCAACGTCACCGTGCCACATTGGCACGAGCTGCTGCGGCTCGCCGCGAGCTGTTACGAACTTACTGGACTGGGATATCAGGGAATCGATATCGTGCTTGACAAAAACAAGGGGCCCTTGCTCCTCGAGCTAAACGCACGGCCCGGTCTAAATATTCAAATCGCCAACCGGGCAGGATTGCTGCCGCGCCTGAAGATGATCGAATCATATGGCGAAGAACTGCGAACCCTTGAGCAGCGTGTCGCCTTTGCCAAGCGGCATTTCGGTGCTACAAAAGCCCCATGAGCATCGAAGCTGACATGATCACGGATAACAAACACCGCCACTCACGGCAGCGCCGTCCAACTTGCCGCTTTGCCTCACGCCAGCATCCCGGCAATACCTCTTAGCACACATTTCATGTTCTCAGTTTTCTTTCGTATCTCGACCCTGCTCGTTGGCATGGGCATCTTGCTTGGCGGCAACGGTCTGCTAGGCACCCTCCTTGGCGTGCGTGCGGGCCTGGAAAAGTTTCCGGAAACGGTGACCGGCGGCATCATGGCCGCCTACTTTCTCGCATTTATCGTCGGCACCTTCTTTTGCCCGGCCATTATCAGACGCGTCGGCCACATCCGTGCGTTTGCTGCTTTAGCCGCGACCGGATCGGCTGCCGCCATCATGCATGCTTTGCTCGTGCATCCAATCGCTTGGGGCGTGCTGCGCGTCATCACCGGCGTCTGCATGGTAGGCCTGTTTATGGTCATGGAGAGCTGGCTCAACGCCATGGCACCGAACGAACGCCGCGGTCGCATCTTTGCCGCCTACACCGCACTCAACCTAGCGGCCATGGCGGCGGGTCAGTTCCTTATACTGGCCGGAGACCCCTTGGCCTTCGTGCCGTTTGCGCTCGTGGCGATCTTCTACTCCATCGCCGTTGTGCCGGTTGCCTTGACGAGTGTCCCCGAGCCCGCGCCTGTGCACGTACCGCACCTGCATCTACATCAGCTTTACGCAATCTCACCGCTTGGCATCATAGGTACGCTCGTGGCGGGGCTCGCGCAAGGCGCCTTTTGGGGCATGGGCGCCGTCTTTGCCCAGGGCATCGGCTTGTCGCATGCCGGTATCGCGGTTTTTATGGGCGCGACCATTATCGGTGGAGCCTTACTACAGTGGCCGATCGGTCGGTTCTCCGACCATCACGATCGTCGCGTGGTGTTGACGGTCGTCTGCTTCGCCGGGGCGCTGTCGGCGATCACGGCACTGTACTGCGCCGAGTTATCCATGCCGGGGCTGCTGGCAAGCGCTTTCGTTTACGGGGGCTTTGCTTTTTCGGTTTATTCTTTAAGCGTCTCTCATGTCAACGACCACCTCGCACCGCCCGAAGTGCTGCAAGCCACGAGTGGACTGCTGCTGGTCTATGGAATCGGTGCCACCGTAGGACCAGCGGTGGTCGGCATACTTATGGACATTCTTGGCCCCGCTAGCCTGCTCGGCTACCTGGCCGCCGTGCTGGCTTTGCTGGGGCTGTTTGGGCTTTATCGCGCGCGCATCGGGGCGCCGATACCTGTCGAGACCCACGCCCCGTTCGTACCGGTCGTGCGCACCTCACAAGTGGCATTGGAATTGGACCCGCGTGCCGAATCGGAGCCTGAATCTGCTTCGCCATGAGGCTGGATGCCGGCATTATCAACGCCGTCATGTCATGCAGGAACGACAATACCGGCTCGTTGCCCGTCTTCGGGGACATCAATCGCCAGCGACTTATACTCGCCTGTCGGACTCTGTCAGCCCGTTGAGCTTTTGCTGCATAGGACAACGGACCAGATATGCTTCCCTGGCGGGCTCGTACGTCAGTTTTTGATCTCTGGCAGCATCTCCTGAACTCCCTCCCTCACGTGCGATTCCCGTGCGAAAGAAGCGCTATGCGCTCGGAATCGGGTGCTTCGAGACCCGTTGCCGACGCGGCCTTCGGTGCCGGGGTTGGCTGCGCGGGCTCGCTGGCGCTATCGATAGCTTCCCGTCCCTGACCGATGGAGCGCTTGCGCTCAGCAAACCTCGGTGACTCCCAGCCCCACCACAGAAGCCGACCGAAGACCGCGAGCACGGCCGTCAGGACAATCAGCATGCCCCCAATCAATTCAGTATCGGTAGCGCTCAGAGGTAGACCGACGTCCTTGCTCTTGAACTGCACGATCAGCCCTAAGCCGAGCACCAGCAGGAAAGCGGTTGTGAGGCGAACGATCACCGTCGTCACGAATGCTGTCACCCAAACGGGTACGCTTGGCCGGCGAACGAACAATGCCCTGCCGCCTGCAAGCAAAACGGCGAGTGTTAACGCCAGCAGACCTAGAAAGGCACGCATGGTTTGCGAACTAACGCAAGGGGGCTTTGGGTGCGCCTTGCGGCGCACCCTCGTTCACTGACGCTAGGCGGCTTTGCTGCCCCTATTGACGCGGGTGGCGATCTTTTTGTCGCCCTTCATTTCATACTCGACCGAAACCTCGTCACCCGGCTTGTAGCCGGCGACTGACAGTTCCCTGCCGAAGCTAAAACGCGTTCCGTTTGCGAGCATGAACCATGCCTGCGCGCTGTTGATTTCTTTCAATTTGCCTGTGGTTTTCATATTTCTTTCCTTGTCCGCGGGACTCCGTTACCCTTGTCCCGCTCAAATGTGCCTGGAGAAAGGCGGGCGCATTCAAGAATGCGCCCGCCGGTAGCGTTTTTTCCGAATACTTAGCAACTTTCAGTAAATTCGCTGCTCCTTCTTGGGCTCGGGCTTCGAAACCTTGGCCTGGGCCTTGGCGATCTTGCTAGCGACGTTCTTGCCCTCGTGCACGTCGTAAGTCACCATCACCTCGCTGCCAGCCTTTAGCCGCTTCAGGGACACGCCCTTACCGAGGGAGAACTGCGTCCCGTCGGTCAACCTAAACCACGTGGGGTCGGCACCGATCTTATCGACCCTTCACGTCCGCGGCATTTGCCATGCCCAACGCTACCGCCAACGCCAGCCCGGACACGGTTGCGATGAGCCTTTTCAGAGTCGTTTGCCTCATTGACGTGGTAACAAGTCATGCACTTCTCTCGCAGGATCTTTGTAGATCACTGTGCATCCTTAGACTGCTTCGTTCAAGGCAAGTTGCACTTATTAACTTTTGTTAACGTTATTGAGTGTCAGCAAACCAAACACGAACGGGACTGTGGCAAAATGCCACACTTGGACCAAGGCGCCACCTGATTGATACGAATAAATTGTTTGCCAATCTAGCGTGAACAATGCGTCTGCGACGGCGCTACTACTTGTTAGGACACCACAACGCATCGTCCAGCGTATCCCAAGCCTCGCCGCGGTGAACCCGCTTGAGCTAGGTTTATCCCGAACCTCTGCCAGTCATTGGCCGTTCTGTGACGGTGGACGGTCACGCAGCCTCCCTCGAACAAAGTGTATGCTCCAAATAACGAATCCGAGGATCGCCACAAACGTCACAGCCTCGAGCTCATAGCGTTTGATATCGCCAAGTAAGCGATCGGCGCTGTGCCCCAACGCATAGCCCAGACTCCCCACAGAGATCGCCCAGATTGCCGCCCCCAGCATATTGAACACAAAAAATTTCCACGTTTTGATGCGACTCATGCCTATAACCAAAGGCGTGAGGTTGCGGAAACCATAAAGGAAACGAAAGCCGAGCAGTAGGGGTGTTTCGAAGCCTTCGAGAAGCTTATGGATCTTTGCGACTCTCCCGCTCCAGGCGGGATGGCGTCTGATCAGGGCCTGCCCGTGCCGGCGCCCAAGAAAGAAATAGAGCTGGTCGCCAGCTAGGGATCCTGCGAACGCCGCAACGATGACCCATTGAAGCTTGAGATAGCCCAATCGCGCTGCGAGTCCGCCGATGACCAGAATCGTTTCTCCTTCGAGGAACGTCCCGATCAGAACCGCCGCGTATCCGTAGGCGTCTATCAGGTCCTGAATTAAGGTCGGCATCGCTAACGAAATCCATGGCTTGTTCTTATCTGTGCCGCTCCTCGCTCAAAACCACTTCTTGCGTTTGAAATACAGCACCATGCCTAACGCTGTTGCCGCAATCAGCAACCAGAGCATTGGGTATCCCAAAGACCAGCCGAGCTCGGGCATATTCCACCGACTCGCGCTACGATCAAAGTTCATACCGTAGATGCTGGCCAGAAAAGTGGGTGGTATGAACAACGTGGCGATAACAGTGAGCACACGCATGGTCTCGTTAAGCCGGTTGCTCACGCCGGAGAGATAAATATCCAATAGGCTAGTGGCCATGTCGCGATAGGTTTCGATCAGGTCCATGATCTGAATCGTATGGTCATAGCAGTCGCGCAGGTAAATTTTTGTCGACTCGGCAATCAATCCATGGCCGTCGCCCATCAGCCCATTCAGGACTTCACGTTGCGGCCACAGCATCCGCCTGAGTGTCACCAGTTCGCGTCTAATTTGGTGCAAGGCATTTAGACAATGCCTGTCGGGAGCACGCAAGATAGCATCCTCCAACCGCTCGACCTGCTCACCCAAAGCTTCCAAGACCGGGAATCCGTGATCGATCACCAGATCGAGCAGTGCATAAAGCAGGGCATCGGCCTTGCGCGCGCGCAGCCAACCTACACCATTGCGTAGACGCTTGCGTACGGGCTCGAATGGATCTTGCGCGCCCTCGTGAAAGCTCACCAAGCAGTTGTCGGAGACGAATAGGCTTACTTGCTCGGTTCTGATCGTCTTGGCCGCCACCGGTAGGCTCGCAACCACGAAAAGCTGTCCGTCGAAGGTCTCCGTTTTCGGCCGCTGGCCCGTGTTGACCACATCTTCGAGGGCGAGCGGGTGCAGGTGCAGCCGTTTGCCGAGCTCGTGCAATTGCTCCACCTCAGGGTGGCCAGACACGTGAATCCAGGTCGTTGTAGGGCGAGCCAGATACTGCTCGCACTGCTCAGGCGTCGCTTCAGAGATTTCTTCAAGGCGCGTCTCGTCGTAGTCGATCACCGCTATCCGCGGCGGTACCGGCTTACGGCGCTCGCGCTTGACCAGCGTGCCCGGCGGCGTGCCGGGCGGGTGGTAGCGTTTTATCAAGTCCGCCATTGCAACCTCCCGTTAAAGGGTCATGCCCGCTGTTCCTCAAACACATATAATGATCGCCTACCGGTGCGTATTGGAAAAGCGGGATTGCGAGGCACCAAATGCTCGACTTATTTTCCATCTGACATCCGCAAGCGTGCAATCACCCTGATGCGTGCCGACGGCCTTAGCGAGCCTTAGTGAACTCCCCGCCTCGGCGGTCGACCATCGGTCGCCGCGGCCGAATGATCATATGGAGATTCTCATAAACTCATTTGTGGTACTGTTTGTCGTCATAGACCCTATCGGCGTCGCATTGATTTTCTATACACTGACCCATAACGCAGACGTACAACAGCAGCGAAGGACCGCGCTCAGGGGTGTCACGCTCGCGACCGTCATTTTGCTGGTTTTCTTCCTGATCGGTGACGTTCTTCTGAGGCAACTCGGTATCAGCATCCCGGCCATGCGCATCGCCGGTGGAACGCTGCTCTTTCTATTAGCCATCGACATGATCTTGGCGCGGCAGTCCGGTTTGCGTTCGACCACAAGACAGGAGCAGCATGAGGCCGAACTTAAGGAAGATGTCTCTGTTTTTCCCTTGGCTTTCCCGTTGATCGCCGGTCCGGGCGCGTTGACCACGGTCTTGTTGATGGCGTCTTCATCACCAAGCGCAATCGTTTTTGTTGGCATGATCGTCGTGCTTCTGGTGGTGCTGGCGACCACGCTATTATCGCTGCTCTTTGCCTCTAACATGATGCGCATCCTTGGAGAAACCGGCACCAACGTGATCAGCCGACTCCTCGGTCTGATACTGGCCGCGCTCGCTGTGCAGTACGTGATCGATGGGATCAAGGCGAGCTTCTTTGCTCAGGCGGTATAGGATGGCCATTGACGCCGAGAGAGGCAGCGGCTAGATCTCATGTACATCTCCCAGCCCCATGTGACCAAAGGAAGCGAATGCCTATCGTAGAACGAGACCCTTGGCGTCTGCAGTACTTCGAGGGTGTAAGCTGCCCGGACGATATCGAGATTCCGACCGAGGACGCCGATGCCTATCAGCTCTACCCGCGACATTGCTGGGTCTACAACAAGTTGTTGATCTGCGAGACCCAGGGGCTCGAGCATGGGCCCCATGGGGTGGACCCGCCACGCTTTCCGGTGTTCAGCAAGCCGATCTACAACATGCGCGGCATGGGGTCGGGCAGCAAGGTCATCGAGACCGCTGACGAGTATCAGCGCGAGCACGCGCCGGGACACATGTGGATGCCGCTGCTCGCCGGCGAGCACGTGAGCACCGACGTCGCCGTGATCGACGGCCAACCTCGATGGTGGCGCCATGTCACTGGCAAGGCGCTCGGCAAGGGACTGTTCGATTACTGGACCGTGTTGGCNNTTGCGGTGAGTGGCTACATCGCAACCTTCAGGGTTACACCGGCATGATCAACTTCGAGACCATCGGCGGCAAGATCATCGAATGCCACCTGCGCTTTGCCGACCAGTGGGTCGATCTCTACGGCCCCGGTTGGGTCGAAAGCCTGGTGGAGCTATACGCCCATCAGCGCTGGACATTTGCCGACCATGACCGCCGCACCGGCTATAGCGTCGTGCTCTTCGGCGGCCACGGCTTGCGCTACAAAAAAGTGGATCGCAGCCTTGTCGATGAGCTTTTGCAACAATCCGGCATCTCGAGCATCCAGATCACGTTCCACGAAAACAAGCCGCCGAAGATGCATGCGATGCCGCCCGGCGGCTTTCGGCTCGCCATCGTTAACTGCTGGGATCTTGATGCGGGATTGGCCGCACGCGAGCGACTGGCCGTGGAGTTCTGGTCAACCCAAAGACTGCATGTGCGAAAATCCCGATCGGCCAAATCGGCGGCGAAAACATGAGATTCGTAGCCTAACCCCATGACCAAGGTCGTCGAGTCATTTCCACGCGGCGTACGTGAGATCGAGAATACCTGGATCCCGCTCTCTGACGGCTGCCGGCTGGCGGCGCGTATCTGGTTGCCCGAGGACGCCGAGGCCTCGCCCGTGCCGGCCATCCTCGAATACATTCCGTATCGCAAACGCGACTTCACGCGCGCGCGTGATGAGCCCATGCATTACTACTTCGCCGGCCATGGCTATGCAGCGGTGCGCGTGGATCTGCGCGGCTCGGGGGATTCCGAGGGACTGCTAGCCGACGAGTACACCGAGCAGGAGCACGATGACGCGGTCGAAGTCATCCGCTGGCTGGCGTCGCAGCCCTGGTGCAGCGGCAAGGTCGGCATGATGGGTATTTCCTGGGGCGGGTTTAACTCACTGCAGGTGGCCGCACGCCAGCCGGCCGAGCTTGGGGCGATCATCACGCTCTGCTCTACCGATGATCGCTACGCCGACGACGCGCATTACATGGGTGGCTGTTTGCTGAACGAAAATCTCATTTGGGGATCCGTACTGCTGACGTACAACGCCTTTCCACCTGACCCGAATCTCGTCGGCGAGCGCTGGCGCGAGATGTGGCTCGAGCGCCTGCGCCATGCGGTATTGTTTCCCGAGCTCTGGCTGCGACACTTACGGCGCGATGATTACTGGAAGCACGGCTCGGTGTGTGAGGACTTTGCGCAGATTAGCTGCCCGGTCTACGCCATCGGCGGTTGGGCGGATGCCTACTCCAACGCCATCCCGCGTCTGCTAGAGGGTCTCACGGTTCCGCGCAAAGGCCTGATCGGGCCGTGGGCGCATGCTTTTCCGCACGACGGCGTGCCGGGGCCGGCGATCGGATTCCTGCAGGAGGCCTTGCGCTGGTGGGATCACTGGCTCAAAGGCATCGATAACGGAATCATGCGCGAGCCGATGCTGCGTGTGTGGATGCAGAAAAGCATCCAACCTCAGGCTTTTTACGAAGCGCGCCCCGGGCGCTGGGTGGCCGAAGCCGTCTGGCCACCCAAAGATCGCAAGCCGGAATGCTACGTGCTTAATCCAGCCAGATTGAGTGAGCAGGCTGAACCGGAAAGCGCGCTCGAGCTGCATTCGCCGCAGACAACTGGATTGGGTGGCGGGGACTGGTGTGCCTTCGGAGCGGAAGGGGAGATGCCGGTCGACCAGCGCGAGGACGACGGCAAGTCACTGATCTTTGATTCCGACGCGCTGGTCCAACCGCTTGAGATCCTCGGCGCACCGGTGGTAACGCTCGAACTGGCCGTTGATCGGCCGAATGCATTCGTCAGTGTACGCCTCAATGACGTGGCCCCGGATGGCGCCTCCACCAGGGTGAGCTACGGCTTGCTCAATCTCACGCACCGCTCGGGCCACGCACAGCCGCAAGCGCTCGAACCGGGCAAGCGCTATCGGGTGCAGGTGAGGCTCAATGACGTCGCCCATGCCTTTGCCGCCGGTCACAGTCTTCGTGTGGCCGTGTCCACCAGCTACTGGCCGATCGCCTGGCCCTCGCCGCAGCCTGTGGTGCTGACACTCTATACCGGGGCCAGCANNCGCCCCGTTCCCGCCACCCGAACGCGCGCCACCGCTGGAGCATACCAAGCTGCGCTCAGCACCGATGCGGCGCACCATCGAGCGCGATCTCGCCCGCAACGAGACCGTTTATACCATCTTCAGCGACGGCGGTGAGTTCGACGGGGCCGCGCTTGCGCGCGTGGAGGCGATCGACCTCGATGTGGGTTACATGATCCTGAAACGATTTCGCATCAACGAGAACGATCCGCTATCGGCAAAGGCCGAGATCATCCAAAAAACGCTACTGCGCCGGGGTGATTGGTCGACCCGAATCGAGACACACACGCAGTTATCGGCGACTGACGGGTTCTTTCTATTGAAGGCCGACCTGAATGCCTACGAGGGCAGCGAGGTCGCCTTCTCGCGCAGCTGGGACGAGCGT
>JABAOH010001896.1_pt4 | contig 11681 bp, 8 predicted proteins | sample 7062181 | NCBI WGS metagenome assembly JABAOH01 (sample SAMN14538630, study PRJNA623070) | marine sediment metagenome | biome: marine biome [ENVO:00000428]; feature: marine pelagic biome [ENVO:01000023]; material: deep marine sediment [ENVO:00002113]; isolation source: pool of 5 deep marine... | reverse complement strand
AGGAACTTCACCCTCAGCAAGAAGGTGGAGTGGGATGATTACCGAATGAAGATTCACCCCTATGAGATCGACAAATTCCTTCCGATTCTTTGAGAAGGGAGAGAGGGCTCGAGGGTGAATGCGTATCATGGTGAAAAATGATATAATTATCGTATAGATGCGTCCTTCCTGGCCGCTGGACAGAGGGGAAGGAACGAAACGACATTGAATTGCATTAAGAGGGAGAATGCTTGCCAAAAGGATCATTCCCTGTTTGGATGTTGACGGAGGAAGGGTTGTAAAGGGGGTGCATTTCGTCGATATCCGCGACGCTGGCGACCCTGTTGAGAATGCGGGGGTCTATAATAAGCAGGGGGCTGATGAGATCATCTTTCTTGACATCACCGCTTCCAGTGACCGCCGGGACATCATCATCGATGTGGTGGAGAAAACCGCAGAGAGCGTCTTCGTGCCCCTTACCGTTGGGGGAGGGATAAGGAACCTGGATGACATCCGGACCATATTGAGGGCGGGAGCCGACAAGGTATCCATCAATACGGCCGCGGTGGAGAACCCAGGCCTGGTGAGAGAGGCCGCCGATCGGTTTGGGTCGCAGTGCATCGTGGTTGCCATCGATGCAAAGGCGAAGGGTTCCTCATGGGAGGTATTCATCCACGGTGGACGGACTTCTACGGGTCTGGATGTGTTGGATTGGGCCAAGAAGATGGAGGAACTCGGCGCGGGAGAGTTCATGCTGACGAGCATGGATCGGGATGGAACCAAGGAGGGGTATGATCTCAGATTGACACGAGCCGTTTCGGATTTGGTGAATATCCCCGTGATCGCCTCCGGAGGGGTGGGGACGCTGGAGCATCTGTACCAGGGGTTGACCGAGGGACGGGCCGACGCCGTTTTGGCCGCCTCCATCTTTCACTACAACGAATTTACCGTGGGGGATGTAAAGGCCTACCTTAAGGGGCGGGGAGTTAGCGTGAGGCTATAGGCCATGAAAGGCGAGTGGGGAGAGCACTGTGGCATATTCGGGGTGTACGGTCACCCAGAAGCAGCCAACCTAACCTATTTGGGCCTCTACGCCTTGCAACACAGGGGCCAGGAAAGCGCGGGGATCGTCTCCTCCGACACCCAGACCCTCCATTCCTACCGCAATATGGGGCTGGTCTCTGAGATCTTTACGAGAGATGTCCTGAAGAGGCTTCCCGGCAGGAGTGCTATCGGCCATGTGAGATACTCGACGGCCGGGTCAAGCGATTTGAAGAATGCCCAGCCCTTCACGGCCCATTATACCCGGGGAGAGCTGGCCATAGCCCACAACGGAAACCTTGTCAATGCTCATATCCTCCGGGATGAGCTTGAGGCACATGGATCCCTCTTCCAATCCAGCATGGATACGGAGATCATTGTACATCTGATCGCCCTCTCAAACGAAAACAATTTGGCCGGGAGGGCAGTCAGGGCTCTCAAGCAGGTGGAAGGGGCTTACTGTCTTCTCTTTTTGAGCGAGAACGAGATGATTGCGGTGCGCGATCCCCATGGGTTCAGGCCCCTGGTGCTGGGGCGTCAGAAGAACGCCTATCTCGTCGCTTCGGAGACCTGTGCCTTCGATCTCATCGGGGGGGAATTCGAGAGGGAAATCGAACCCGGGGAGATGGTGGTTGTTAACGAAGACGGACTCCACTCTTTTTACCCTTTCACCCCTGTGACCCCGTCCCATTGCGTATTCGAATTCGTCTATTTCGCGCGTCCCGACAGCTTCATTTTCGGACGAAACGTTTACGCGGTGAGGAGAGAGCTCGGGGTCCAGCTGGCCAGGGAGCATCCCGCGGATGCGGACATTGTCATCCCTACACCCGATTCGGGCTTTTCCGCGGCCATCGGCTACGGGCATGAGGCCACTATTCCCATCGAGTTGGGCCTCATCAGGAACCACTATGTTGGCCGAACCTTCATCGAACCGAGACAATCCATCAGGCATTTCGGTGTCAAGATCAAGTTGAACCCTGTGAAAGAGCTCACGAAGGGGAAGAGTGTTGCGGTCGTGGACGACTCCATCGTCAGGGCTACCACGAGCAGAAAGATCATCAAGATGATCCGAAGGGCTGGAGCTGAACTGATCCACGTTCGAATTAGTTCTCCCCCCATTACCCACCCGTGTTTCTTCGGCATAGATACCCCCATGAGGTCCGAGCTCATCGCATCCTCACACTCCATCGAGGAGATAAACCGTTACATCACTTCGGACACCCTCGGGTATCTCAGCTTGGAGGGGTTGAAGCGGTGCGTGGGGGATGAGAACGGCAGTTTCTGCTATGCCTGTTTCAGCGGAGGGTACCCCATCAAATTTCCCACGAGGATGGGGGATTCTCAGCTTCGCCTATTCGAGGACCGGTAAGGTGGCAGATACTGCACATTACGATAGCTTACGAGGGTTTTCCCTTGATCTCGGCGCTTCTGTATTCGGCGTTGCCCGGCTTGAATCCCTGAGGGATAAGCTCTTTTCCTTGTCCCCGCAAGGCATTGAAAACCTTCCCTACGTCATCTCATTGGGTTTTCATTTATCGGACAGAATTATCGAAGATATCGAGGGTGGACCAACCCCGCTGTACTTCTTCCACTATCAGAGGGTGAATATTATTCTCGATGAAATGGCCCTCAGGATGACCTCCCATATCCAAAATCAAGGGTTCGACGCCCTGCCCATTCCGGCATCTCAGGTGCTCGACTGGAAAAGACAGATTGGTCATCTATCCCACAAACACGTGGCCAGGGAGGGTGGATTGGGTTGGATTGGAAGACATAACCTCTTGGTCACCCCCAGGTTCGGCGCAAGAATTAGGTTGGTCAGCATTCTCACCGACTTTCCCTTGAAAGTTGACAGGCCCATGCAGGGGGGCTGTGGTACCTGTAAGGCCTGTATCCCCGTTTGTCCAGTCAGTGCCATCCGTGAAGACCCCCTGGACTTCAATCATACCGGCTGCTATGAGTGGATAAAGGCTTTTTGTAAGGAACACAATATGAGACACCATATTTGCGGCATATGCATTAGGGCCTGCCCGGGCCTGGAGAGGCCTTGATCGATCATTTTGCTTATCCCTTATGGCTCATTGTCGTAACAACCGATATGATGTAATCGTTGTAGGCGGTGGTCATGCCGGCATCGAAGCGGCCCTTGCAGCAGCGCGGTTGGGGCATCCAGCGTTGATGGTAACGATGGACATCGATTCCATCGGTTACATGTCCTGTAACCCAGCCATCGGAGGGTTGGCCAAGGGTCACCTGGTGAGGGAGATAGACGCCTTGGGCGGAGAGATGGCCAGGGCCACCGATGAGACGGGAATACAATTCCGTCAGTTGAATACGAGGAAAGGGCCCGCTGTAAGATCGTCTAGGGCCCAGGTGGACAGGCACCTCTACAGGATGAGGATGAAGAGGGCCGTGGAGGAAGAGGACAACCTGGATATCAGACAGGCCACGGTGGAAAGTATTGTGGTTAAGGATGATTCCGTCGACGGCCTTACCACGGACTTTGGGGAGACCATTCTGGGTAAGACTATCATAGTGGCAACGGGGACCTTTCTCAATGGGCTCATCCATATCGGATTGACGCATTTCCCCGCTGGGAGGATCGGAGATTCTCCAGCTATCGGGTTGTCGGAATGCCTGAAAAAGCTTGGGTTCAGGATGGGAAGATTGAAGACCGGTACCACGCCCCGGCTGAACAGGGAGACCGTCGATTTTAGCAAGATGATTCCCCAATTGGGCGATGATCCCCCTGTTCCCTTTTCGTTCTCCACGAGGGAAATAAGGAGAGGGCAGGTACCCTGCTATATTACCTATACCACTCCCAATACCCACGAGATCATTAAGGGTGGCCTTGATCGGTCTCCCCTCTATAGCGGTGTCATTAAGGGTATCGGAGCCAGATATTGCCCATCCATTGAGGATAAGGTGGTCCGATTCGCCGAAAAAGAACGCCATCAGATATTCATCGAGCCCGAGGGCCTTGAAACCAACGAGGTCTATCCGAACGGGTTGGCTACGAGCCTCCCGCTGGATATCCAATACAGAATGTTGAGGAGTATCGAGGGATTGGGGGCCGTGGAGATAGTCAGGCCTGGTTACGCTATCGAGTACGATTATGTCGACCCGACGGAACTGAGACCATCCCTGGAGACGAAGAGGATCGCAGGACTGTTTCATGCTGGCCAGATCAACGGAACCTCGGGTTATGAAGAAGCAGCGGCCCAAGGACTCATCGCCGGCATCAATGCCTCCCTCAAATTGGAGGGAAGGCCACCCGTAATTCTGGATAGATCGGAAGCCTATATAGGCGTCCTGATCGATGACCTCGTTACCAGGGGGACCAGTGAACCCTATCGTATGTTCACTTCTCGGGCCGAGTATCGGCTTTTCCTGAGGGAGGATAACGCGGATCTCAGGTTGAGGGAGGAGGGATACGGCGTTGGCCTCGTAGGGGAAAAGGAGTATGAGCTCTTCTTGAAGAAGAAGGAGGCTATCGAAAGCCTCGCTGAGAGGGTCTCTCGATGGATCGTCAATCCCACCAAGGAGAATAACGACAAGCTTCGTGCGATGGGAACATCCCCGGTGAAACGAGCGACATCCCTGAGGGAAATCCTCAAAAGGCCCGAGGTAAGCTTTTTGGACCTCTTTCAGTGCGACGCCGGGCTATCGGATTTTGATCAGGAGGCACGGGGCCAAGTAGAGATCCAGACCAAATATGAGGGATATCTTACGAGGCAGCAGGAACAGATCGAGAGGTTTAAGAGGCTTGAAAATGCAAAGATCCCTGAGGATATGGATTTCCAATCGATTATTGGGCTGTCGACCGAGGTAAGGGAAAAACTATCCAAAATGAGGCCCATCTCCATCGGGCAGGCCTCCAGGATTTCTGGCGTCACGCCAGCAGCGATATCCATTCTGATAGTCAACCTCAAGAAATTGGGATGTATCTGAGCTCATGTGCGGAGTCTCAAAGAGAGGGGAAGGGGGACCGAGTTTATTCATAGGGAGACGACTTTTGCCGGATTGAGGGATTGCTCAAAACCCCCATCGGTATCCTCAAAAATACGCATAAGCCCAAAGGAGGAATCGAGCACTGAGCTAGTGGATAGGAGAATGGGATACCCTGAGGAGTCTATCACGAAATTTCGGATGTGTCTCGCCATTGGGTTCGCCTTGGTCTTCACTGGATGGTCTCTCGCACTGGGGCAAAACGGGACGACCACCTCCCTGGAAAGGCCCTTCTTGCGGAAAAAGCGTTTCAATTACCGCGCGGAAAAATTCGGGCTTCGTATTTTGGAGGCGATGATCACCTTGGAGGAGGCTCGATCCGAAGGGGGGAAGAAAGTTTATGTAGCCCGAGCACGAGTGGAAACCACGGGAGTGACCCATTGGCTATTTCGTATGCACAGCCAGTTCCATTCCTGGGTCGACGCCCGTTATCTCGCCCCGCTGCGATACGTGAAGGAAATCCATCAGAAGGGAATTTTTTCAGGGGAGAAGCGCTATCGGTCCGTGCTCACGTTCAGCCGAGGGGATAACCGTGTTGTTGTCGATGGGACGAAGGGAGTAACCATTCCCCCCGGCACTCAGGATCCTCTCTCCTTCTTCGTCAAATACTACTTAGAGGAGGAGATCGAACCGGGTGAAGAGATTCGAATGTCTATCTACGATGGGATTAAGCTAAGGAAGGTCACTTTTAGCGCGAGAGGGGAGTCGATTGAAACCGAGTGGTGCGGCCCAGTAGACGTGATTTGTCTGGAATCGAAGGTGCCCTTTTCATCCCTTGGAGGGAGGGAAGGAATAATAAAGATCTGGTTTACCCGGGATCGGCGGAAAGTCCCCGTCCGCATTGGCCTCGAGCTTCCCATCGGGACGGTAAAATTCGAACTCGAGTCTTTTTATGAAGGGTAAGATGAGGGTTCGATGCCCATGTGGGCCTATATCTTCGTTGAATGTGCCGTCAAAATGAAGATGGATGTGGATACGGAATTGATTTCATTGAGACGAAAGGTGAATTGCCATTTTGCAATGAGTGGTAAGCGACTACACGCCATTGGTATCGGGATTTTTCTCTTGGTCCTTCTGTCCGGGTGTTCCACGGTTGCCTACGTAACTCGATTGGGGATCGGACAGGCCAAGGTGCTTCTCCTCAGCCGATCAAACGAAGAGGTCTTCAAGGATCACTCGGTAAGCCAGAAGACGAAGGATCGAATAAAATTCGTATTGGAAGTTAAACAATATGCCGAGGAGGGAATAGGCTTGAAAAGAACGGGAAACTATTCGAGGTACTTCAAGGTGGACAGTCAAGGATTACTCCATGTGATTTCAGCGTGTCCCAAGGATAGCCTTAACCCTTACCAATGGAACTTTCCCATTGTTGGCAGGATGTCCTATAAGGGATTTTTCAGCTTGAAGGAGGCCCAAAAGGAGAGGGAGAGACTGGAAAGGGCGGGTTTTGATACCCATATGGGGAGGGCCTGGGCATACAGCACCCTGGGATGGTTCAAAGATCCCATCTTTTCATCGATGTTGGATGGGACAGGGGCCATCATCGCGCAAATCGTCATCCATGAACTTACCCATACTACCATCTTCATCGAAGATCACTTGGATTTCAACGAGCAGATGGCCACGTTTATAGGCAATCAGGGGGCAATTGACTTCTTCGCGGCACGGTATGGAAAGGATTCGCCGGACTATTGGAATGCCCGCAATATGTTTGACGATGAACTCATTTTTGGCAAGTTCATCGAGGATGTCCGCGAGAGTTTACGAGAACTATATTCCAGCAGCTTATCGAGGGATAGAAAGCTTCAATTGAGGGAGAGGATCTTTCGGAAGGCCAAAGAAGACTTCCGAGGCCTCAAGGTGAAGTTTAAAACCCGGCTCTATTTCGGCTTTGAGGATGAAGCGCTCAACAATGCCACTCTCCTTTCCTACTGGCAATACGCCGGTGGGCTCGAGCTCTTCAAGGGACTTCACCACTCGTTGCACGAGGACTTGAGGAAGGTCATAGCCTTCTTAAAGGAGGTTGAGAGGTTAAGGAGGGATCCGAGGGAATTGGTACAAAGGCGTCTTTTGGGCAAAAACCCAGGATATTCAATGGATGGCGATCCGGAAGAAAACTCCCTTCCCCCCGTATGGTAAAGGAATCGGCAGGGAACTCCATTGATGTGATCCTTGAAAAATCAAGGAATAGCGACTATAATTAGATCGTGACGGGGGATGTCAATCCATACAAGGAGGGATTTCGAACATGGGAACGGATTGGGGTTCGGATTCCAAGATTCCCGATCAAAAGGAGTTGGAGAAGGAATTAAACGAATATCTGGGCAAGAAGTACGGCGATCGAATCAGGTTGGTCGTACCAATGCTCTTTCCGAAGGCCGAAAAGGGTGAGGCGGGGGGCAAGAGGAAAAAGGGGCCCAAGGGGTCGGAGAAACCCCGTTTCGATCTGAAGCCGGAGGAACTCGAGGCCTATCTGAATGAGTATGTCATAAAGCAAGATGAAGCCAAGGCGGTGTTAGCGACAAAGATCTGTACTCATTTCAACCGCATCAATTTTCTTGAAAAGTTGAAGAAGTCGAGCCGTTTTGAAGAGGTGGGCAATATTAAGAACAACATCATCATGATGGGGCCTACAGGGGTTGGAAAAACCTATTTGATTAAATTGATTGCCAAAAAGATCGGGGTTCCATTTGTGAAGGGGGATGCGACAAAATTCAGCGAGACTGGCTATGTTGGAGGCGATGTGGAAGACTTGGTAAGAGATCTGGTTTATGAAGCCAAGGGGGATATCGAATGGGCTCAATATGGGATCATCTACCTTGATGAAATCGACAAGATCGCTTCCAGCATCAACCTCATAGGCCCCGATGTTTCGAGGACTGGCGTTCAACGGGCCCTTCTCAAACCCATGGAGGAGACCGAGGTCGATCTGAAGGTTCCCCATGACCCCATCTCCCAGCTGGAGGCAATCGAACAATATCGGAAGACGGGGAAGAAGGAGAAGAAGGTCGTCAATACCAAGAATATCCTTTTTATCGTCAGCGGGGCTTTTACCAGTCTTGATGATATCATCAAGAAAAGGATGAGGAAGGAAGGGATTGGATTCGGAGCAGAAATCCACTCAAAGGATGAGAGAGCCGAATATCTTAGACACGTAAAAGCTGAGGATTTGATCGAATACGGGTTTGAGTCGGAATTTATCGGCAGATTGCCGGTTATCGTGGTATTCGAGAAGTTAGATGTCCAGGACCTTTATCACATCCTAAAGAATCACAATAACCCCATTATCATTGGGAAAAAACGGGATTTTAAGTCTTACGGGATCGATATTCAGTTCGAGGATGAGGCCCTCTATAAATTGGCTGAGCGAGCATACGAGGAAAAGACAGGTGCACGGGGTCTCGTGAGTGCGGTGGAGAAGGTTTTGGTGAAATTCGAAAAGAAGCTCCCCTCAACCGAGATCCGTAAGTTGGTTGTCACTCCTTCAATGGTGGAGGATCCCGAAGGGGAGTTGGAGAGACTCCTTACTATGCCCCCGGATGAGACAATAATGACCAGATTCGAGATGCTGGCCAAGGAAGAGAAGGAGATAATAAAAGGCATAATCAACCGAAGGGAGGGAGAGCTTCTCGGGAAGTATGGCATGGTGGTCCGCGATGGAAGGGTTGATCTCATCGCCGATAAAGTCGTTGACGGGGGCTTTGATATCGACGCCGTCTATGAGGAGATTCTTTCCATAGATCGACAGATTCGGGATTATGAAGAGTCGTTCTTTAAAAAACACGGCATTGAGATTGCATTCGATGAAGGTGCGGTTGTCAGAGTTACTGAGTTAGCCTTGGAGAAGGGAAACAGCGCATCGCTTATTTTTCAAGGGATGACCGAAAATTTCGAACACGGGTTTAAGCTCATTCGCGATCACACTAAAGAGTCCAGATTTGTCCTTACCGCTGATGCCGTTGATGATCCGGAAGGCTATCTGAACAGGTTGATCAAGGATAGCTACAGCGAGAAAACCCCCCTTTTGACGGGACGGACGGCTAAAGATGGAGGATAGAGATTACTATAAGATGCTGGGCGTTGACAAGAACGCCAGTGAGGAGGCGATTAAGAAGGCCTACCGCAAGCTCGCCTTGAAGTATCATCCCGACCGGAACCGCGGGGATAAAAAGGCGGAGGAGCAGTTCAAACTGATCAACGAGGCATATGCCGTATTGAGTGATAAGGAAAAGCGTAGACAATACGACACCTTCGGTTCAGCAGGCTTCCACCAAAGATTCTCCCAAGAGGACATCTTCAGGGGCTTCGATTTCGGGGATATTTTGAAGGATTTCGGGTTTAGCTCCGACGACATTTTTAGCACGCTTTTCGGAAGGGGTTCAAGGAGGAAATTTCATTTCGGGGCTCGTGGTGGCCCAGCGTACGAATATGGGTCCCCTTGGGGTGAGGCTTATCAAAGGGGAGCCCGTGCACCCCAAAGGGGAGATAACGTTATCTATGATCTTTACATCACCATGGATGAGGCGGCCTTTGGGGCCGAAAAGAAAGTTTCCTATAGGAGTGATGGAAGGTTAGCACAGATCACGCTGAAAATTCCCCCGGGAATTAACGAGGGCAAGAAGCTCCGGGTTGGAGGAAAAGGTGCACCGGGCAGGAACGGGGGCCCGAGGGGAGATCTCTTTTTCAAGATACGCATGCAACAACATCCCTCTTTCCAAAGGGAGGGGGATGATCTCGTTATCGAAAAGGAAGTTACCTTCAGCCAAGCAGCGTTGGGAGCAGAGCTCGAAATTACTACCCTGGATGGAAGGCGAAGGGTCAAGATTCCACCGGGGACCCAAGGCCACACCAAATTGAGGCTGAGAAATCACGGGTTTCCCCATTTCAAGGGAAGCGGTCGGGGCGATGGATTCGTTAAGGTCATCGTAAAGACCCCGAAGGGGCTTTCAGGGAAGCAGCGCAAATTGCTGGAGGAGCTATCCAAAGAGGGGTTATAATTCCCCCTATACGATGCTTTCCACTTCCTCTGTTATTATTCTGGTGAATCCGAAAAATCCTTCCTTTTTGTCCGGTGAACTCCACGTCGTAACGACTCAATAATTCGCATTCCCAACTGGTACTCTGAGGGAAAGGACCCCCCTGTGCGGAATCAGACCAAACCGCAGGGGTATTGACATTTCAACGGTTATTGGCGAGAATAGCCGTGATTCAATGGAGAAAGGAAAGGGTTTTCACCCCAAGGAGGGAATATGCAATGGTTCGAGGAATGAGATTTGAAGAGGTTCCTCTGGAAAAGCTGAGGTGGAGGTGCGACCCGGAAAAGCTGAAATTCCAATCAACTGAGGATTTGCCCGTTACCGAGGAGATAATTGGCCAAGCGCGAGCCCTGGAGGCCATTCGCCTCGGCCTGGATATCAATGGATTTGGCTATAACATCTTCGTGACGGGCCTCGTGGGTACCGGAAGGAAGACGGCCATAAAGAGTCTGCTGGAGGAGATCGATACAGCGGGTAAGATCCCCAATGATATCTGTTACGTAAATAATTTCAAAAACCCCGATATGCCCAAGATGATCTCCCTCCCGGCAGGCAGGGGAAATGAGTTCAGGGAGGATATGGATAACCTCATCGAAACCCTGAAGAAGAAGATCCCCCTGATATTCGAGGATGAAAGATACCTCAACAAGAAAAAGGAGATCCTGGAAAAATTTAGGGATCAGCAGGCGGCCTATTTCAAGGAATTCGAGAAGAAGGCAACCCAAGAGAAGTTCTCCCTGGTTCAGGTCCAGATGGGACCCTACTCCCGGCCGGGTATCTTTCCGGTAATCGATGGAAACCCCATGAGCTTCGATCAACTGGAGGCCCTCGTCGAGGAGGGAAAGCTTTCCGCAGAGGAAGTGGAGAGGTTAAGGGAGAAGCAGAAGGAATTGGCTTCCGAACTTGAGGACATTTTCAAGGAGACCCGAAAGACCGAAAAGGAGATTCGCCAATCCCTCCAGGATCTCGACAAGGAGGTCATATCACCCGCGGTCCGTGATTCCCTCGCTGATCTCCGGGAGAAATACAATAACGACAAGATCAACAGCTACCTGGAAGAAGTTCAAGAGAGCATCATGGAGAACCTTTCGAGGTTTATCGAGAAGGAGGAGCAACCACAGGTCATACCCGGTTTGACCATTCCCCAACCCGCCGATCAATTCACCGAATACCGGGTTAACGTATTGGTCGATAATTCGGATACCAAGGGCGCGCCGATTATCGTGGAGACGGCCCCCAACTACCGAAACCTCTTTGGAACCATGGAGAGAGTCGTGGATCGATCGGGGATCTGGAAGACGGACTTCAGCCGGATAAAGGCCGGCTCATTCCTCAGGGCCAATGGAGGGTATCTCATCGTCGACGCCTTGGATGCGTTGATCGAACCCGGGGTGTGGTTGACCCTTAAGAGGACCCTCAAGAACGGGGTTGTGGAAATGCAGACTTACGATCCATTTTACCTATTTGCCACCTCTGCCCTGAAGCCCGAGCCCATCGAGGCCAATGTGAAGGTGATCATGGTTGGGGATACGATGATGTACCATCTCCTCTATAATTATGACGAGGAATTCAAGAAGATCTTCAAGGTTAAAGCCGATTTCGATACGGTGATGGATA
>JABAOH010023030.1_pt2 | contig 11682 bp, 11 predicted proteins | sample 7062181 | NCBI WGS metagenome assembly JABAOH01 (sample SAMN14538630, study PRJNA623070) | marine sediment metagenome | biome: marine biome [ENVO:00000428]; feature: marine pelagic biome [ENVO:01000023]; material: deep marine sediment [ENVO:00002113]; isolation source: pool of 5 deep marine... | reverse complement strand
TCTTGTTGTATGTGCATATATTTTTTTTGACGAACTCGACAGTGTATATTTTAAATACTTATTCCTGTGTAAAGTTACAAATCAGGTTGAGGTGAGATTTATGCCATATTGTGCAAAGTGTGGCACAGAGACTAGCGAAGGGATGACTTTTTGTCCAAAATGCGGGGCACCTTTGAAAGCAGAAAGACCTCCAGTAGAAGCAGCACCTGCCCGCTATAGACACGAGAAACAAGAGAAAGGAGAAAAACAAGAGAAAAGTGAGAAGGCAGAAAAGGCTGAGAAGGGAGAGAAATATGAGAAGCGAGAGTTCGGCCTAATAGGGCCATTGATCGGCGGCTTATTCTTGATATTCTTAGGATTTGTCTTCTATTTGCAGTTGATAGGATACAATCTATGGCAAAACGCGGGGGCTTTCTTCCTTGTCATAGTTGGCATATTGATCATAATCGGAGCAATCATGGCGGCAAGGAGGCATCCCAGACCTAGAGGAACCATCTGAAAAGCATCTGATAGAGCCTGTGTTCCAGAATCGTCAGAAACGTGTTCCTTCCTATTACACGGAAATAGTTTTTTCCAGAAGCTTCTATCAAGTCTCCCATATCATATCTTGGAAACATACATGAAGATACTAAGAGACGACCCCATTCACCGCGTTTGAGTTGACACAGCAGTTTCGGACCTTGTCCGGTCTGGACCTCGAAGAGATATTTGTCATAGTTTGGAGTTACGTAAGGTAGGTCATCGAGTTGCTGGGCAAAGACGCCTTCTGTTGCACTGTAGATCTCGACTACGGGTATTTCGCCAAAGTACTTTCTGAGTAGGGGTGCGTATCTGAATTGAATCTTTCGTACGCTCGTACAGAATAGAGCGTGGAGATCCCAAATCTCTTTTGGCAATTTACCGTGTCTTCTTCTGACATATTTTGCAAAGGATAGAATTACTGGAGTGACGCCAATGGCTGCGGTCACTTTTTGGCTCAACGCTCTCTGGTAGGTCAGTTCGAACCTGTCTTCCCACTCTTGTTTGGCGATTCCGGAACCCAGAGCATCGATTTCATCTTGCTTAGGCAAGAGACTAAGCTTGTCAAACATAGGATTCAGCCTAGCGTATGTTCCAGAGCTGTATCCATAGGTTATGGTTTGACCATTCATGTTCATTGTATGAACCTGAGATGGAAAGTTTAAATTCAAAACATTCCCTGTGAGAACATCGAAATCCTTTCTCTTCAATACGTAATTTACCAGTGCTCTAGCCCCACAGGTGAAAATCTGCTCGAGATGTGTAGGAGTTGCAGGCAGGACTTTTGCCTGGCCTGTAGAGCCTCGGGTCATGACCCAACACACTGTTGGTTCGGGAAGAATGACGGCGTAATTTCCTTCTTGGATTTTGGCAAGATACGGATTGAGTTTCTTGTAGTTTAGGATCGGAAAGTTTGCCCTGAACTCTGACATACCGCCTATTTGAGAAGCCTTGCGTTCTTCACCGTAAACGGTATTCCTATATTGCTCCAACAACTGCAATAGGGTTTGTCTTTGGGATTCAAGCGGATTCTCTAGCGTTTCGTACCAAGGAGCCACGATGGAGTGTAACATTTCAGATATAGTTTCTTCTGGCAACATTTCAAATATGAGGAGTAGTTTAGCCTAATCTGTTTATATGTTTCATTCTTTTGTACGAGTCAAACTACGCGTCTGAGTGATGCCGCAAGGCACCCATTGTAGCTTGAAGTTGAGAAGTTCCGGTCCGAAATGATCATATGACATTCAATAATTCTTTTAGATCAGTTATCACGATGTCAGCAGCGTCTATCAAATCCCTATCTCTCTTGTATGCTATTCCCAAGNNTATTCCCAAGCCTGCATTCCTCAGAAACTTTGCATCATATTTACTGTCGCCGACTGCAGCACATTTGTCTATAGGTATTCCAGCCTTCTTGACCAGCCTGTTGAAAGCTTTATGCTTTTCGAAAGGATCAACATTGAAGATGACTCTGTTTGTCAGATACCCATTTTCATCAAGAACCAGACCATTCGCCATGACATCAGAAATATGCAGTTTCATAGCTACAGAGTTTGCCAAGATGTCAAGGGCTGCCGTCACTATCGCCAAGCGGAGTTTTCTCTCTATAAGTATCCTAACGACATTTTCTGCATTTGGGGCCAGAGTGTAATCCAGAAGGATCTTCTTAATAGTGGTGATGTGGGGCGTTGGCTTCCATAATGCTATATCACGTCTCATCCATTCATCGTAAGAGATTTTCCCTTGTTCGTAGTCTCTCATATTTATAAGAGATGACTTAATAGTCCCAAAGTATTCATGCAGTCTCCACCAGCTGCTTTTCTCTTCAAGCAAGGTTCCATCCAAATCAAAAGCAATGAGCCTATATTTCTGCAAGATCATCCACTCCTGATCTCTAAAGCCTTCGACTTAACACTTTTTGTCTTCTCCCTGATCTGAATACATTACGATTGGCGCGGTGCGCGCACAGACATATACTGCCTACCCCCCCCTAGGGGGGGAGGGGCTTTCTTCACGAGCTTGGCTTTTTACTGAAAATATGCTCAAAATCTTTCCACTTACTTGGCCATGGCGCTACGATAGAAGAATTTTATATTCGGCTGGAACATTGTTTGAAAAAGATTGAAGCACATTTCAGCCGTCCCTTTAGGAGATAAAACACCTTTGCAGCATCTGTTCCATCAAAGTGCGCCGGAGTGGTGGACCGGGCGGGATTTGAACCCGCGGCCTCCTGAGTGCAAGTCAGGCATTCATACCGAGCTGAACTACCGGCCCTGTCAGATCTGCTTTGTCCTCATGAAATAAGACTGAATTAAGGCTTTCTCTGTTGCCGATCTTTCGGGTTAATGTTCTATACTTCTTTGAACAATTAAACACACCATCATGTGGGTATGAATCCGAAAGGCGCCAAACCTAGAAGGACTTACAAGTTCTTGCACTTTTCCACAAGCAATAAAAACTGGTCGAAAAAGAGAATGAATGATCTGATATGAACAGAAAGCTTCTACTAGCACTGACCACATCTCTGCTATTATTTGGATTTGTGCTGCCATTTTTCTACGTTGATCGAAATCGAACTATTGTAAACGCGTCTCAAAGCTATCCGGTTCATAACTTTGACACAAATCTTAACTACTCAAGTATTCAAGAGGCAATAGACGCACCTGAAACTCAGAATGGAGATCGCATCATTGTTCAATCGGGCATATACTATGAGAATGTAGGGGTCAGTAAAAGAATCGCTCTCATTGGCGAGAACATGAATACGACCGTAATTGACGGGAACGGCGATACTGTTGTCTCGCTGGAATCCAATGGCTCCAGAATCAAGGGTTTCACTATTCGAAACGGCCACGTTGGCATCCTACTGAATCCTTGGACACAGGATCACATCATAAGTGATAACGTAATAACTGGGAATGAGTACGGCATTTCGGGTCACTATGATGTCACCAATGTCAGCATCGAAAGAAACAGCGTTATCTCCAACAATGTTACGGGCATCAATATGCTTTTCTCAAATAGCGTTATCTGCGATAATCTCATCTCGGATAATGGAAAAGGTGAGTTCGTAGAATTCAGCTCCGGCATACAAATCTCTGTCGGCGTCAATAGTGAAGTTGTCTATTGCCTGAACAACAGAGTCTCAGGTAACACTATAATGGATAATCGGATAGGTATATGGGCGATACGTTATTCTGAAGAGAATCTTCTCTTGCACAATAATTTCGTCGGCAACGAGAAACAGATCTCAGCAACAAGCATGACGTGGAACAACAATGTGACAGAAAATTACTGGAGTGACTACGACGGAGCGGACAAGGATGAAGATGGGATTGGAGATATTCCTTACACAATCAACAACATCATTCAAGACAATAATCCTTTAATGGGGATGTTTCACAGCTACAATATTTCATTAGGCTACAGGGTAAAAGTCGTCTCTAACTCCACAATAAATCAGTTCAGATATCAAAATAGAACTATAGAGATGATTGTCCACAATATGACTATAGATCAAACCTACGGCTTTTGCAGATTATCAATCCCACACAGTCTTATTCCTCCTCCCTACACTGTAAAGATAAATGATAGTCCGGTCTTTTACAATACCATCTTTCAAAATGTAACATTGACCACAATCTACTTCACCTTCGAGCATTCAGCAGTCACGATAATTGTCATTCCAGAGTTTCCTTCACTTGTCCTCAAATCAGTGTTTTTCATAGCAGCACTATTGGCAGCCGAATACGGAAAAGTACGAACAAGAAACCATCAGAAAGGAGAAATGTAGGTTGAAAAAATATTCTCACACGGATCCGGATCTGAAACCATTCCTGTCCAAGATATCAAAAATTGCGAAGCGAGTTGAAGTGATGAAACTACCATACTGGGTCTTCGTCCAAAACTCAAAACTTGTTGGAATTGTCATAGTCGGACAGGAGCCGATCCAATTGTTGGCTCCGCCTGGAACCTCAATGGCCTTTGTAGAGCTACTGGATACAGAACAACCCACTGAGATTATTGGATCCTTTGCCACTGAAGCATTGAAACTTATGTCTCAGAAGAGTGTTGCGTATGCCTTGGCAAAATTTCACTTCGAGGAAAATGTCGCTATAGACGAGTTCAAAAAGTTGGCTTTCANNTCAAACCATCCGAAGAGCTTGAGATCCGGCGAGTTGAAAAAGAAGAGATGCGCCAGTTCATAGAACTAACTGAAGAATTTATGCAGGGCTCTCCAGACATAGCTTTAAGAAAAGCTATGGAACACATTTCAGAACTGCCGGATGAGTTCTTAAATTCATACTTCGACATGGAGGAATTCTTCATTGCTCAAAAGAATGCCCAGCCTGTTGGGATATTAAATATAAACACAAGAAAAGGCCGGGTCAGCAATGTAGGAGTCGCCCCAAGTCAGCGAGGAAAAGGGTATGGTAGACAGATGATGTTGTTTGGTCTTGATAAACTGAAGAGAACAACCTGTAAACAAGCATACTTGAGAGTTCATGTTGAGAATAAACGGGCAATCCATCTCTACGAATCGCTAGGCTTCACGAAATCGGAAAGATACAAGAGATTAATGTGGGAAACAGACTGAAAGCAAGACAAGCCTGCATCTGAACGCTAGTACTACGATAACATGTTGCTTGTCTGATGATCAAATCTATCACAGAGACTTGGCTGTTCCCTTCGAATATTGTTTCAGTGGTTTCTTTGAAACCAAAAGATATTAGACAGGTGAATCCCCTTTTAAATGGAGGAAGGAAGAATGAATGCACCGTTAAAAAGCCTGATGGTTCTAACTGCAGCTCTACTTGTTTCGTCCGCACTTCTCGTCAGTCCTACGCTTTCATGGGTTTATCAAGATGGTTCTCCCCAAGACGTCAGATTTGAAATGTTTGGACCTAGAGCAGACAACTTACTCATCAAGCTGTACGAAAATGAGATGGTTGAATGGGACGCTTTGGCTTCCGGAGAGATCGATGTTGCTGACTGGCCCTTGTCAAAGACATATAACGATTTATTCGCCAGCGACATGACAAACCCTGCTACGGGACTCCCCTACAATGAGACCATTAACACTGTTAGCTATGGAGGCGAGCTAGGGTTATACATCTTGGATATCAATAACAATCCGTACGAATATCTGGGCAATCCGCCAGATCCGAGATATCCTAATCCTGTATATCCCAATCCATGCAGTGAAGTAAGCTTCAGACAAGCTATAGCTCACCTCGTCAACAGAAGCTGGCTGGAAACAATCGTTGGCACGGACTTCTACATACCCTTATACACGGTTGTACCGCCCGCACTGGGGTCTTACTCTCATCCGGACATTGCGCCTGGAGGCGTTCTGGAAAACCTAACCTATCCTTACTCCAAGATCCAAGCCGCTACGTTGTTGGACTCAGGAGGCTTTCCACTGAATGTTTCCAGTGGCTGGCGATTCTGGGATCGAAATGGCAACGGTGAGGAGGAGTCTGATGAGTATCTTGAACTTAAGTTCGTCATCAGAAACGATCTCGATGATAGAAGAGACTTGGGCACACTTGTTGCAGACGAATTAAATGCCGTCAATATCAGAGTTAACCGCACCTACTGCACCTCTGGACCGGCGTATATGCAAGTCATGTGTGAAAAAGACTTCCATCTATATATAGGAGGCTGGAACACAGGTTACGACCCTAATCATCTAATTCTGTGGTGTTGGGACCTTCACTGGCACCCAGGTTTCTGCTACAATTTTGCAGGTATCAATAATCTGGAATACTGTGAAGCTGTCGACATGATGTTTGATGCGACAAAGCAGGAGATGATAGTCGCGGGTGCTAGACTTGCACAGAAGATATTCGCAGAGAAAGCTCATGGAATACCTCTCTGGTCCCATTCAGGCAACAAAGTTATGAACAGATTCTATACCGGGGGAAATAAGTGGGAGTCTGTGACGCCTGACGATGGAGAAAACCAATATAGAGGTGAGAGATGGAAAGGCGCCGTGAATATGCTGGGAAGCGGGATAGACAACTTCTGGAGCTTTCTTAATATGCATCCTGAAAACTGTACGCGTGGCGATGGCGAGAATCTGACGATACGATGGGGCTTCAAAGTCCCTGAAATCAAGATTTTAAACCCCGTATACAGCTCATGGCAGTATGATTGGAATGTTCTTTCGATGATCTATGAAAGTCTGGTGAAATTTAGCCCTTACGATCCTTCCAGCTTCATCCCATGGCTGGCTGAGAGCTTCGAAACAGGTGTCTACAACCATCCCACACTTGGAGAATGCATCAAAATCAAAATGAATTTGCGGGTTGGTGCAACGTGGCATGATGGATCCCCAATTACTTCAGCTGATGTTTACTTCACTTGGAAGGAACTACCAGAATACATTATTCCACCCTGGCCTTGGCTTCTACAATGGGGAGAACGGCTGCTAGACTTTAAGATACTGGATCCATACAACTTCGAAATGCTTTTCGACTCTGGGCCACTCATGTATGCACTTCGTCATTTGAGTTACATGGTTGTCCTACCCAAGCATATATGGAAGCCTCTTGCTGAATCTGATCTGCTGGCAAGCTTTGCGCCAGACCCGAATCTAATCGGGTCAGGCCCGTGGAGGCTTGAAGAATACGTGGAGAGCAGCCACATTTGGTTGGTGGCAAACAGACCCGGCAGAACGATGCAAACGAACCTACCGGACAGCACGTTTGTAACCTCTCCTGAGGGATATTGGAGATACTATCCAGCAGGTGGGGATCTGTCAATTGATGGATCTTCAATGGCAAAGATTGAATATTATTGGATGGGGTGGACGCCTCCGTCGACGCCTGACCCTCATGAACTCAACTTTACAGCTATCAATTTGCGTTTTGAAGAAGTAACTTTGGATCTTGACATGGAACTCATATTCCAGAACGGTACTGTCGTAGAATACTCCTATTATGATGTAGTAATGAACGCGTCTGGCCAAGCAGGAGCAGGATGGACTGCTTCAAAGACAGCAATTCTGCTGGGCAGGATAAAGGTGGGTTCGAGTGTTTGTGTGAAGCAACCTGTAGAATTCATCGGGACATACAATTGCACAAGCATGGTTTGGTCAACGATCAGAGAGGACATCTGCGGAAGCACGTTGTATGACGATCTTGGTCTTAGCGTGTATCCATACAAGAATGAATTGCAGTCACCAGACATTAAAATCGACATGAAAGATATTGGCGAGGCTGCACATGCATTCGGCTCATATCCATCCCATTCGAGATGGCGTATGGGAATCGCGGACATCAACGACGACTATAAGGTCAACATGAGAGACATTGGCAGCATAGCTAGCAGTTATGGCTGGACTGGCTAGAACAGCTTCTCAACCTAACGTCTAAACCAGCTTCCCTTTTTTTTGTTTTCTCAGTTTCTATAAATGAAAAATCAGTTGTCTTCCACCGATTCCCTTCCATCATGACTCTTACAGGATGCTTTCAGTCGATAATTGATCGGGGCAAGTTCCTGAACCTTCAGATCTAGAAAAAATCGCTTAAATTTAAAGACGAAGTTCATATACTACAGCTGTGAGGTTCAGGTTATGGTTGATTTTCACACTGTCAAAATCGAAGCTCCAGAAGAGTGCAATATTATCTTGGGTATGGCACATTTCATAAAGACTGTTGAGGACATCTATGAAGCCTTGGTCGACTCGGTTCCAAACATAGAGTTTGCGGTAGGATTCTGTGAAAGCTCAGGACCATGCTTGGTGAGACATGAAGGAAACAACGAACAGTTGAGGCGATTGGCAGCAAGGAAAGCCTATGAAATCGGGTGTGGGCACAGCTTCATAATTTTCTTGAAGAAAGCTTATCCCATAAACGTTTTGGACAAGGTTAAGAACGTGGCAGAAGTCTGCACGATTTATGCTGCTACTGCAAATCCTTTAGAGGTCATCATTGCGGAAACGGAACAGGGCAGAGGCATAATCGGCGTAATTGACGGGAAGAAGAGTGAAGGGTTAGAGACGGAGCAAGACGCCAAGTCAAGAAGAGATTTTCTGAGGAATATAGGCTACAAGTTGAGTTAGTTTTTCTATGAAAATGTTGACACAGGGTGAAGCTGCCCTGTACGCTGCCAATAACAGCGGAAGACTTGTTTACTGAAATGTATAGATGACTAATAGTTTCTTTGCTATGCTTTCACCAATTTGTCATCAGTTTCTGTTGCAGCTCAAAGGGAATCTCTTCTTGCATCTTCTCAGAAACGTATACGACTAGATGTTTGAACTGCTTCTCTGTTAGGACTTGGCGTGCCTTATACAAAACCTCAAGGCAAACCTCTTTAAAAACCAGGTCAGCGCAACCTTTTTTTGCATCGTCAATTAGTTCCCTGCAAGCTTGAAGAATCTGTTCGTTCAAGGCAATTCCACCCTGCAAGAGATAGCTGGACTTTGCAGCATTAAAACGCTTATGAATTCCAGATCTGTATTAAGAGTTCTGAAACCGCTTCCCCTTTCTGATCGTCTTCATTCTAGAGAACGTGTTTTACTTCTCGAAGTGCTGGAGAAACTTGGTTAGATGCTACTATTGAACGGTTTTCACCCACTTTTTTCCTAGCTTTTATGATTAGGACCTCTCCCAAGCTTGGAAAGGTCTGACCCAGAGTTTTCGACCATGGTCTTCTTGTCCTCCGTGTGGGCATGAATGTCACTAGATTTGACTTCACATCATCCACGTTGAAATCGTTTCTTCCCAAGAGCTCGAATAACATGTTCTTGGTGAACGCTCTTACGTGTTCACCGACACCCCAGTGCCTTCTCGCTGGGGCGATATATCTCGGGTATAGACCAAATATCATACGAATTCTGTTTGGCAAACATGCTATGTTAGGAACTGTGAGTATTACAGCTCCATCTTTCTTCAATACACGATAAACCTCTTTGAGAAAGAATTCTGTGTCATATATATGCTCCAAGATCTCAGCCGCATAGACAAGATCGAAGTTTTCATCTTCGTAAGGCAAGCCTTTTCTCACATCTGCGACCTTGGCTTTGATCCCTTTTCGTCTTGCACATGCCACCAGATCCGGTTTTGAATCAATTCCATGAACTTCATGCCCCATATTCAGTATCATCACCGAGAATTCACCGTCACCACAGCCAACATCCAACACTTTAAGGCTTCTCACAGTCTCCAAAGTCTCGGACCCTATCATATTGAGAGCTATCTCAACTCTAAGCCTTGAAAACTCAACCATGGCTGAAGACTTTTTTCCATAGAAGATATCATCGATAAAATATGAATCTCCAGCTTTTTCGTTCACAAGAAAGACTCTCCATCTCAGATCTTATAGGCCCTGCCATATAAACGAACAAGCAAGCATACGAGATGGATGTGAATCGGATGAAGGTNNACAAGCAAGCATACGAGATGGATGTGAATCTCATGAAGGTAGGCGTTGGCTTGCTTGAGTCGACATTTAGATTGAGCAAACCAAATGTGAACAAAGAACAAGAGGTGCTTTTGCAGAGGCTTCTCTTATTCTAGGATTCGACTTGGATCTGTGACCAAGCTCTGCTGTTCCGATCTCATACAGTTTGAGAAAAACTAAGCAAGATTAGAACTGAGTATTCAGAAGAGAAAAAAAGTCGAGGATCCAGAGCTACCCTTGTTCCGATCCTTTCCGCCGTTCCTTTTCCAGCATCTTTGTCGCTTTGCTTGCTCCAGCGAACGCTGAAAGTCCTACAAGCTCCCCCCTCACGACGTCCATTGGAATTGCAAAAACGATTGTATTGCTTTGATCGTAGCTGATGTCTTCAAGGCTTGACAATGTGCGCAAGTACATTGCGCGGCTACTCATCTGTTTCACTGCTTTCTCCAAGTTTTCAGCCGCCGTCAATTCTCCTTCACTCTTTATGATGACTGCGCGTTTCTCTCGTTCAGCTTCCGCCTGGCGGGCGATTACTCGTTTCATATCTTCAGGCAATTCCACAGTCTGCAAATTGACTGATATAATGTCAACGCCCCAATCTTGAGTCTCCCTCTCCACTATCTTGGCGATTCTGTTCGCGATCTCGTCCCGTCTGGCCAACAGCTCGTCCAGCTCCACATCGCCCACGGTGTCTCGCATCGTCGTCTGTGCGTACTTCATGACACTGTTCCATAGATTTTGTATGTTGACTAGGCTATCCTTAGTGTCAACCACTTTCATGAACACCACGGCGTCAACACTTACACTGATGTTGTCCTTGGTCATAACATCTTGCCGAGGAACATCTAAGGTGATTATTCTTTTGTCCTGTTTGAGGAAACTTTCTGCAAGCGGCCACTTGAAGAAGAAACCAGGACCTACGAGCCTTTGAAACTTTCCGAAACGCAGTACGATTGCTTCTTCCCATTGCTTGTTGATTGCAACAGTGGCGGGCAAGAACATTAAAGAGCAAAACGCAACAAGGCCGAACACTACAAGAAACATTGGGTCTTCATAAGAAAAGACGGCTAGAACCAAGAAGATTATGAACAAAGCTAGGAAGAATGCGAAGGGAACAGGAGATCCTGAATACTCGCTTTCATTCGTCGGATTATCCGCTTCAACAGTCTTACTCACCCCGAAACTCACCTCCTTATACCCAACTAGTACACAAGATCCTCTCTGGTCTCCAAATATAACTGTTCAGCAAACCAAGCATCGCGCTGAATAAGATGACATCTTCGAATCAAGTACACTCATTGCTTAATAAAAACATGAACTCCTCTGACTTCTTTCTCTCGACGTAGCTTGCCACGAGAGAGCTTTTTGATCGTCTCAGGACGGATTTCTGGATCTTTGAAAAGGAACTTTCCGTCAGTCTTAAGGAATCCCACCCATTTACGAAGCGCTTGGCCGGGCTTGACTATTTCATGTAAGGTGTCGAAGCAGACTATTTTGTCAAGTGATGATTGAGGAAATTCGATGGATTCAGCTGCACAGCAGCGAATTGTGACATTCCCGTCGGTCTTCGTTCTGCCTTTCAGATAGGCAAGCCCTTCCTGCCAGATGTCGACAGCATAGACTTTACCGTCGGAGGCAATGTCTGCAAGGGGGAATGTGTGAAAACCAATCGCGCATCCAATCTCCAAGATCTCATCGTCAACCTCAACACCGACCGCTTTGAACAACTTCTCAGGATTGTCAGAGAATCCT
>JABAOH010090191.1_pt1 | contig 11684 bp, 9 predicted proteins | sample 7062181 | NCBI WGS metagenome assembly JABAOH01 (sample SAMN14538630, study PRJNA623070) | marine sediment metagenome | biome: marine biome [ENVO:00000428]; feature: marine pelagic biome [ENVO:01000023]; material: deep marine sediment [ENVO:00002113]; isolation source: pool of 5 deep marine... | reverse complement strand
TATTTCGGCTACTCGCCCTCGGATGAATTGAACTTTGAATTCTCGCGCTGCTTGTTCATAGAATTCTTCGAAGCCTTTTCCGAAGGCTCGGATGTCCATGTAGAAGATAGTGGCTTCGATTTCAGGATGTTTCTCTTTTAGCTGCCGAGCCTGCTTAATTGAATACATGCAGCAGACTCTTGAACAATAGGGGTTTCTTCTGCGGCTTCTTGAACCTACACACTGAATGAAAGCCACTCGTTTTGGCTCTTTCAGATCAGAGGGACGATTGATAACTCCACTAGTCGGGCCAGCAGCGCTTAGTAGCCGTTCCATTTCCAGTCCTGTTATAACGTTTGGGTAGACTCCGTAGCCGTATTCCTCGTCTTTGGTTGGATCGTAAGGGTCGTACCCGATCGCAACGATAATGGCCCCTACCTTTAGTTCAACTTCCTCTGGTTTTTGGCTGAAATCTATGGCTTCTCGCTGACCACAGATTTCTACGCACTTGTAACATTTAATGCAGGTGTCCATGTTTATTGTGTAGACAAGGGGCACTGCCCACTCGAAGGGCACCGATATGTTCTTTCTTATACCCATCTTCATGTTCCATTCGTTTGGGATTTCTATGGGGCAGACGTCGGAGCATTCTCCGCAGCTGGTGCAGTTTTCAGCTATGACATAGCGGGGCTTCTTTACGACTTTCACCTTGAAGTTTCCAACGTAGCCTTCCACGCTTTTCACTTCAGAGTAAGTTAGGATTTCAACGTTGGGATGACGGCTTATCTCAACCATCTTCGGACCGAGCACACAGGTGGAGCAGTCAAGGGTTGGAAACGTCTTGTCAAGCTGAGACATGTGACCTCCAATGCTCTCGTTCTTCTCAACCAAGTACACTTTGAAGCCCATTTCCGCCAAGTCTAAAGCGGCGTTTATCCCAGTTATTCCTCCACCTATCACCAGCACGCTTTTCAGAGCCTTAACTTCCTTGATTTCCAAGGGATCCAAGCGCAAAGCTTTAGCCACAGCCATCGTGGTTATAGCCTTTGCTTTCTCTGTTGCCTTTTCAGGTTCATCTCTATGAACCCATGAACAATGTTCGCGGATGTTAGCCATTTCCACCAAGTAGGGGTTTTTGCCTGACTCTTCCAAGACCTTTCGGAAAGTAGCTTCATGCATGTTCGGCGAACAAGCAGCGACAACAACTCGGTCTAACTTGTGTTTTTTTATGTCTTCTTTGATTAGTTCTTGTCCAGGAACCGAGCACATGTATCGGTAGTCTTTTGCCATGACCACGTTGGGAAGGGAACGGGCATATTCAGCGACTTTTTTGACGTCTACTACGCCCGCAATGTTGAGCCCACAATGGCATACGTATACTCCTGTTCTCTTCTTCTCCTCATTCTCCATGAAAAACGCCTCCTCTATTTCCTTTAGAAGGGCATTCTTTAATACAGAAACCGCAGCTACGCTTCAGAATGAGACGGCTATCAACGTAATATCCAGCCTTTTTGCTGAGAAAACATGCATGTTCATCAACGAAATGCATGGTTACGCTCATCTTTGACACCTCTTCAGCCCATTTCAACTGCTTTTTGTCAAGTTACTTAACCTGATAGAGTAGAAGACATGGATACTCTTAAACTTAAAAGTAACGGTTTCTTCAAATTCTTATCATTAATATCTACTTTTTTCAAGTCAGGTGCCCAGTTAAAGCTTATCAAACCTGAGCATTCTTTGTATGAATGAGGGTGCACGTATGAAAGAGGCATTGGAACAGTTAGAAAAGAAAATTGAAAAAGAAGGCATGACTGATGCTAACCTAAAGGCTTTCTGGAGGCTAGTGACGAAGGCAAAAATGCAGAAGCAACTATCAGACGAAGAGTTAAAACAGATCATTGAGTTGCGAGATGCAGTTTTCGAAAAGAAGTATCCACGTTTTCTCTCGTTGCCGCAAGGACTAGTTCTAAACGCCATAAGTGCAGTCTTTGGCGCCTTTATAGTTTCGTATGCTCTACAATCTGGCAACATATTCGTTTTTCTTTTTGGTTCATTTTTGTTGTTAGCTGGGACGCATCCTTGGGGACACTGGATTGCTGGAAAACTTGTCGGAGTAAACTATGAGTACTTCTACTTGAACGGGCCAGCCAAGTTCGAGCCGTGTTTAAAGATCGACTACAGAAATTATCTTAAGGCCAGCTTTGATTCACGTATGGCTATACATGGCTCGGGAGCTTTTGCAACGGTTCTAATAGCCATTGTTCTACTGATAACATCTTTCACGATCAACAGTTTCATGATTAGAGGTATTTCGACAGTCGTTGTTGTATTGGTGGTAGCCACTGAAGCTGTTTCATTTGCTGGATTTGCGACAGGTGACCTAAAAAGAGCAAGGAGGGAGGGAAGATTAAAGAGGTTATACCTGAGACAAAGGGAGATCTAAAAAAAAGGGGGAGAGGTGATTTAAGAGATTTATGTGGGCTTCCTTCTAACGGCGTATACGATGATTGCTCCTACAGCCAAGCCTGCGATTAGTCCTCCACCCAAGTATATGTATGTTGTAGATTCGAGTCCTGATACTCTTTCCTCCAAGTCTGTCACTTGTCCCTGCAAATCTGATATCGTATTCTGTTGTCCGCTTACCTGATCTTCTAAGCCTGATATTGTGCCATGTTGTTCGCTCACTTTGCCTTCGAGTACAGAAGCATACAAAGACATGAAACTGACATCGTCAGGGTTGCCTGTGTGCAAAGCTCTTTTGAATTCAACTGTCCAAACGCCATTCGAGTATACTCCAACAGCTTCAACATCGGCTCTGCTTCCGGTTCCATTCTTCACGATGTAACCAGGTATGGTATCGCCGTCCTGCCAATTCGCATTAGGGTTAAAGTCCACGACGCTTCCTTGGAAAAGGAAGTCAGCATTTTCGCCTGGGTCGTTGGGATCCATGTATTTTGGCAGACTTCCTTCTTTGTTATCACTCGTAAATCCTCCACCCAAGTCGGGCAAGCGTGTTCTCAGTTCGATCCCGCCTTCGTAAGGTATCTCTGTGGCTTCTGTGAGATCTACCCAATACTTGTCTTCTGCATTATCCATTGGGTGTGTTCGCGCCGCCTTCCAATGCCAGACGTCGACTCTGGTTCCCTTTTCATTGGTTCCCATCTGTGTCGAATTTTCCCAAGCAGGCATTCCAACATGGCAATAAATGGCGCAACCGCTTTCAAAGTCTGGCGCATTTATGTTCCACAAGAAGTAGACTCTGTCTTCGTTTCCTGACTGACTCCATGTATCACTAGTAGCGTTGTATGTCCACATCTTTTTGTGGATGCTCTCCGTCCCCGTTGGGTCCGTCCATGTCACAAGGAAGTAGATGTTTTCACTGTCATAGGCAGCCTTGATAGTTGTCTGTGAAGGGCCGCCCCCAGCACCAGCCGCGGATAGACTAACGGTTGAGGCAGAACCCCATGCAGCGTCGCCGTCTTGACCGTCTATTGTCGGTGTTCCATTTTTTGCGACGATCGTTGTAGCGCTCGAGATGCCATCAAATTTGAGGGTCAACAGTTGTGCTCCGTTCTTGTCTGCGTCGTCATTATCTGCAATTCCCAGAGAAAAGGTCATGCTTGAACTGGTTTGTTGAGCCGATGATATGCTAGTTAATAAGGCCCCGGTAAAGGTTAGCCATAACATCAACAGCCCCAAAGCGCACCAAATCTTCAACTTGTTTCGCAATGTAACACCATCTGAGTTTTTAATCATAACTATATAGTGAATATTTATGCTTTTCCTCCCAAGATTCGTATCAACACGCATGCAATGGCTAACGCTAAGATTATTCTCGTTTTAATGCTAGAGCTCCCTAGTATCGAGGCCGCACGTTTACTTGTAACCTATATGTCACGATGTTCCCGATGAGATCACCAATGCGGGCATAATGCATTCATTGTTTCCTGGACCTGTCTTACAATCGCGCCCGCTTCCCCCTTTCAAGATCCAAAGTAGTTTCACAGGAAGGGGGAACTACAATGCCTACTTCAAGATGTTTCTTGTGATAGTAATCTCCAATATAGGAAAATTTTTATACCCAGCAACATGATAAGTAGGGGTTAAGAGGGGAAGAATCTTGGAAATGAGAACAATTTTTGCATTAGCTGCTATTGCTCTCATAGTGAGCGGACTCGCCGTTGGTGTAGCGGTTTTCTTGCCTGGTCCTGCGGGACCTCCAGGCGAGCAAGGGACCCAAGGTGAACAAGGGCCACAGGGGGATCAAGGAGAACAAGGGACCCAAGGACCCCCGGGCGAATCCGCGTTTATTCCCGGTGCTGGGCTCAATGTGACTATACTAAACGCAATTATTCCAGCAGATCGAAAACCGGTAGTCACATTCAACCTTACAGACGGAGCGGGCGTTCCCGTCAAAGTTTCCGACCTAGATTCGAACGGAATACGTTTCTTAATAGCAGTTATTGAAGAGGATTCTGCAACTGGACTCACAAGCTATAAGAGCTATGTAACCAGTACAGCATCGGGAAAGAACTACACTGTTGATAGCACGGAGAAAGAGCCGACTTTAAGCGAGGCAACTCAAGCGACTTATGAAAACAAAGGAAGCTTTTCCGAAATATCCGCAGGGATGTATACTTATACTTTTGAAACAACCCTTCCTGCGGACTATAATGCAAGTGCAACCCACGTTATTGGCATCTTCGCCTACAAGAACAGTAGAGAAGATGTCTCCGACGCTATACACACGTTCGTGCCAGACGGCAGCCAAGTGACAGTCACAAGACTTATCTCAAAAACCGAAACATGCAACGTATGTCACGAGCCCCTGGCGTTACATGGAGGAGTCAGACAAGAGTTTACGTTGTGTCTGCTCTGTCATACTCCGCAGACAACAGACCCTGAAACGGGGAATACAGTCGACTTCAAAGTTTTAATCCACAAGATCCATAATGGCGCTGATCTTCCCAGCGTCGAGAACGGTACATCTTACTACATTGTAGGACACAATCAGCACGTATACAATTTCTCCGTCGTCAAATGGCCTCAGGATGTGAGAAACTGCCAGAAGTGTCACACTGGTCCTCAAGGAGACAACTATAAGTTGGCTCCGAGCCGCGACGCTTGTGGTTCATGCCACGATGACGTTGACTTCGCCACAGGAGATAATCATGACGGCGGACAGCAAACCACAGATAGCGTGTGCTCCTCATGTCACCCTTCAGGTGACATAGAAACAGATCACGAAATAGAGCCATGGCCATTCGAGTTTTTGGTGGAGCTTAGCATGACGCCGCCAGCAAACGCTGAATACTACGTTGCTGGCGAGGCGCCGCTGGTTACTGTGGTTATAAGAAACGCTAGCACCGGTGGAGTAATTGACCCCAACACGATTGCAAACGGAACATGGAGCAGAGGGTACCTGTACGTTTCAGGACCACGCGAAAATACCCGCCCAGTTCTTACCACAGCTGCTCTCTCAGGCAATTATACTTTCTATGCCGAGAATGACCTTCGTGTAAATGTTACCGATGTAGATCCGAGAATCACGCGTTCCACGACCAACATCACGTATCAACTCGCCGACGTTGCTAACGTTACATCCGGAACATATACTCTCTTCGTTGAAGTAAAACGGGGGACAGAGCTGGGAGGCTGGGCAATTCTAAACTTCCAGATAGGGACATCAACTGTGGATCCGTTTATAGCCACCAACTGCATGGACTGCCACGGAGACAATAGACAACATCCAGAGTTTTTCGCAGTGGAGTATAACACTGACATCTGCAAGAGCTGCCATGACTACGAACGCCAAGTCCCAGGAGAGCTCGGCTGGTCGTTTACCGGTGGATGGAACGGCTTTGGAGCAGGTCCTATAGTTAGGAAAGTTCATGGTGTCCACTACGGAAGTTCGTTAGACTACCCAGAGGATCTAGTTTTTCCGATTCTTCGAAACGCATTTGATTTTTCTCATGTCACGTTTCCTCAGGACGTGCGTAACTGCGATAAATGTCATTCCGAGACAGAAGACTGGATGGAGGAGCCATCGAGACTCGCATGCTTGGCATGCCACGATAGCGATGTTGCAGTCACTCACGCTAAATTGATGACGGATGATCCCACACCAAATGACCCTTGGAGCGGCGATGAAACTGAGAGCTGCCCAGTCTGCCATGGAGCGGAAAGGGACTTCAGCCCGGATGGGCGTCACATTGCAAGGCAACCTGGAACGATCACGATCACGTCTATTGTCAGTCCTTTTTCCGCGTTGATGGTTCTGATTGGAGGCATAGTTGTATCAGTAACCGGTAGACGCAAGCTCTAGCACAGAAGATTTAGCCCACAAGAACCTTTTTATTTCATGTATCCAATAAGCCAAATCAAGACCATGCGGAAGTATACAACTCAGAGGCTAGAGGAAAGGAGAAGCGGCTCAATCCATGCAAAGGAAATTGGCGTTTATCTGTTTCTTTCTCACAATCTCGCTATCTCTGGTCAGCCTAACCACATTAGTTCAAGCCCAAGGCTCGGAGAACACTGGAAAGATTTATGGACAAGTGACCCTAATGCACGACAGCGCATCAACTGAACCTCGCGACAACCAGACAGTTTCATTAGGCAAGATTCAAAACACCATAATAGTTCCGACTGCAAATGCTACCACTGACATCAGCGGCAATTACACCTTCGAGAATCTAACCCTAGGAGCAACCTACCGAGTTTCGCTTTTGTATCAAGGCGTTCCCTACAGCAGCGACTTAAGCCTTACAAGCCAAACGTCTGTCCAAGTCGATTTCACAGTCTATGAAACAACTACTGAAGACATTGATATTAAGATTCGCATGATTAACCTCGTTATAGTCTTGGAGGAGGGGCGTCTAAGGATATTCGAGGACGCAGTCTACGTTAACCGTGGTCTGCGAGTTTTTAACAACAGCCGACTAGAAGCTTGGCTTCCTTCAGGATTGGCTAGCTTCAAAACGTCCGTTATGGACTGCTGCGTTCAACGGCTTCAGGACAACGTTCTCTTTGATCCGATGGACCCAATCAAGCCTAACGGCACGTATTATATGTGGATGGAGTACAACATCACGATTTCTTCTTCAGTAAAATTGTTTGAAAAGAAACTTGCGTATGACACCGAACAATTTTTTTTAATCATTGAAGATAACCCTGGAGTCACAGCGGATATCACCGCGGGACTTTCAAACAAGTCGAGAACCGTCGAGTTTGACAACGGAGAATACACAGTGTTCAACAGCACGAACCTGAATGCAGATTCCACCGTAAGTGTCAGATTCACAGGATTGCCTACACCAAAAGATTTCCAACTGACTTTCTTGTGGCTGATAATTCCATTAGTTCTCGGAATCGGTTTTCTCACTTATCCAATTGTTCGAAAGAGGTCAAGCGAGGAAAAAACTTACCCTCAGGATTTGAAAGCTCAAAAAACGAGGCTGTTCGAGGAACTAGCTAAGCTGGATTCAGGATACGCTGCGGGTGAAATCTCCAAGAAGAAGTATGAAAAGCTCAAAGCGGAACGTAAGATGAAGGTAATAACGATAATTCAGCAGACAGAACAAGGTAAAGTTTCTCAATTGACGCCCCCAGTAGCTCCTTCACCACTCCTTATGGAGCTACATGCTGAAGAGCAAGCCCTCATCTCTACTCTACACAAACTAGACGTAGACCACAAGAAAGGCTTGGTTTCAGCTGAGAGCCACAGGAAAATGAAGATCAAATTTGAACGTCGCAGAGCCGAAGTGGTTAAAAAGATAAAGAAGCTAGAAAAAACGGAGAGGACAGGATCCTAGAGGTGAACTCATGATCGGATACATTAGTTTGTTTCTTGCCCTTGTAGTGGCTGAAATTACGGTTTTGCTGTACGCCAATGGAATCTACAGGAAGCAAAGCAACCTTTTCAATCTTGGAAAGAAAGGTGTGTTGGTAATATGCGGACTTCTTACGCTTTCATCAATTTGGCTCTTCTATCTGCTCCTAACCCATGATTTTCAAACCGTGTACGTCGCCTCCTACACCAGCAGAAATCTGCCTTTAATCTACACGATAGCAGCGTTCTGGGCAGGTTCAGAGGGCTCGCTTCTCTTCTGGGCTTGGCTGCTTTCCATACTTACGGTTGTGGTAGTCATGACAGCGAAGGAGAAAGATGATTTAACGCCTTACGTGGCTCCCATACTCACATTGGTTCTCTCCTTCTTTTTAATCGTTTTATTGTTTGCGTCTGACCCCTTCGCAAAATTGAACTATATACCCGTAGATGGAAGAGGCATGAACCCCCTTCTTCAAGACATCGGAATGGTTTTGCATCCTCCGATCCTTTTCGTGGGATACGCGGGTTTCACTGTGCCCTTTGCTTTTGCTGTAGCTGGACTTCTGAAAGAGAATGACAGATGGGTTTATCGTGTGAGAACTTGGACGCTGGTTTCATGGATCTTCCTGAGCGTAGGCATAGGACTTGGAGGATGGTGGTCATATCACGTGCTTGGCTGGGGAGGCTACTGGGCGTGGGACCCCGTAGAAAACGCCTCCTTAATGCCCTGGCTGCTCTCCACCGCATTCTTACATTCAGTGATGATACAAGAAGGGAAGAAAGGCATGAAAATATGGAACATACTGTTGATATCCCTAACCTTCACTCTAGTGCTGTACGCTACCTTCATAACTCGAAGCGGAATCATCCAATCTGTTCACACTTTCACCAGATCACCGATAGGATTCTACTTTCTGGCCTTTATCCTAGCAACTTTAACTGCTACTCTGGGGCTGATCTTGATAAAACGCGAAACCTTAAAGAGCAGAAACATTTTTGAAGCGTATCTTTCCAAGGAAACCGCCTTTCTATTTAACAACTTAATCTTTGTAGTCTTGACAGCCCTAGTTTTCTACGGAACCACCTTCCCCTTGGTTTCTGAAGCAATTCGAGGCTACCAAACTAGTGTTAGAGCTGGATATTTCAATGAAACATTTGTCCCCCTATCTGTGGTTCTCGTAGTGTTAATGGGTGTGTGTCCATTGATCGCTTGGAGAAAAGCGTCGGCTTCTAGCCTGAAAAGAAACTTCGCCTATCCATTGGCACTGACCGCTGTCGCACTGGTGGCAGGATTTTTCTTGGGAATCAAGGATATTGGGGGAGTTATTACAATTGGGGTGAGTGTGTTTGTAACTGTAGCCATAGCATTGGAATTTTACAGGGGAGCCAAAGCTGAGGGAAACGTTGGCAGATTGAGGCATCCTAAAAATCTTGGTTCAGCCATTAAGCGAAATCGCAGGAAGTATGGAGGTTACATAATACATCTCGCAATGATATTGATAATGCTGGGCATAGCTGGTTCCGCCTTGTATGAGAACACCATGAGCTTTTCCCTTGGAGAAGGGGAATCCTTCAGCACGGGAAGCTACGACGTGCAACTGATGCAGATTACCACAAACTCTGAAAGTGACAAAATCACCGCAAGCGCATGGCTCAACATATCACAAAATGGCAGAAAAATCTGCGAAGCATACCCTTCAATCACCTACTATTCTACGCAGCAACAGACTATTAGAAACGTACACATCCACAGCATGTGGCTTGATGATATATACACAATTTTTGTTGGCATGGAAGGCGAAAACAAAGCCAGCCTCACCTTCAAAACAATTCCCTTAGTAAATCTTATTTGGATCGGAATAATCGCTTTGATTATTGGAACAGCAATCGCAGCATGGCCGAAAAGGAAGTGAATCACTGAAATGACCAGAAAAAAAACAACCCTACTTCTTCTCTTGGCGACATCAAGTCTACTTTTCTTAACTGCAATTCTAGGCGAAGCATGGGCTCAAACAGCAGAGGAAATTTCAAAGGAGCTGATATGTCCTTGTGGCTGCAGCAAGATTTTGAGCGAATGTTTCTGTGACACAGCCGCTCAAATGAGATCTGACATAGAACTGATGATTGGGGAAGGAAAAACTAAGGATCAGATAATTGCAGATCTTCGAGCTACATATACTGATCAGATTCTTGTAACGCCATCAAAGAGCGATTTAGAATTGACTCTATGGATGTTTCCCATCTTTGCCTCGGTCATAGGAACCATTGCCATCTACGAAATGGCTCGGAGAAAGGCAGCTATTCCTGATTCAGAAGTCAGGGCGCCTATCGCCGAAACTGGAGAGGAAGAGAAAGAAGAAACCTCTGAAAAGGAAAAAGACGAAATGGCAAAATACGAAGATATCTTCGAGCGAGAGTATCAAAAGTTCAAGAAAGACCAGGAAGAAGAAAGCAGCACGTAAGCTACGTTAGGGGAGTAGGCTGAAATGGTCACTGGAAGAAAGAGATGGGCTTGGGCTTTAGTAGTTATCCCTCTTCTTGTTCTCTTCATATCGTTTGGCGCTGGATTGTGGCAGCCTACAAATGAGAATCTGGCTCCAGATTTCACTCTCCAAGATATAAATGGAAACGTTTTCAGCTTAAGCGACTTCAGAGGAAAAGTGGTGTTGCTAAACTTCATGGCAACATGGTGTCCTACATGCCGAAGCGAAATGCCCGCTTTAGGACAGGCATGGGCAAAATATCAAAATTCAATTGTCTTGATCTCCATCGACATTGACCCCATCAGAGATTCCGTTGAAATACTGCGGAGTTTTGCCAAGACACATCATTATGCAACTTGGATTTGGGCGATGGACACTGCAAACGTAGCGGGGGCTTACAAAGTTGATTTTATTCCAAAAACGGTCATCATCGACAAAGACGGTGTTATAAGCTTTGTTCACACTGGCGCAATAAGCGAGCAGACATTGAATGAACAGATCGAACTGCTGCTTGGTTGAAACCAATGCCCTTAGACATCGTAACCTCGACTTTTGTGTTTTCAGCAGGATTTTTAGCGCTTTTCTCTCCTTGTGGATTTCCCATGCTTCCGGGATATGTCGGATATTATCTTGGAACAAGAACTAACCTCAAAAACGCCAGTGTTGGAGGCATAGCCTGCAGCCTAGGATTGCTAGCCGTGTTCTCCATTATCGGCATCTTAGCCTCATTAGCCAGGAACCTTGTGAACGCTTACGTTTGGGCTCTTGAACTCCTTGCTGGAATCATAACAATCTTCATGGGACTCGTCCTGCTAGTGGAGTTAAAACTGCCCTTGCTCACGATTCCAGTAAAGGCGCCCGAGCAAAAAGGTCTCGTAGGACTGTTCGTTTACGGCATAGTCTACGGACTAGCCACCATCAGCTGCACTGCTCCAGTGTTCTTTTCAATTCTATTCTATGCCTTTGCAGCTGGAGCGGTTGAGGCTTTTGCAACCTTTGTGATCTACGCGTTAGGAATGGGATTCCCATTGATTCTAATTACAGTCGCAATTTCGAAGGCTAGACATCTGCTATTCAAAAGGATTGCAGAGTTGGCTCCGATTATCAGAAGGCTCAGCGGATTGCTTCTAATTTTCGTCGGAACTTATCTGATCTACTATTATGTTGTTCAAGTTGGGCTTTAGCTAGCTCCACAGAAAAAAAGCACAAGTATCAAACAGATCAGTCATTCGGCAACGCTTACGCTCACACGCTTTTCTTTCCTTCGGCGTCTGTAAAACCAGAATACAAGTAACACAGCGGATAAAGAGGCGACAACCAATCCTGCGACTTCAAGGATGGGTAAGCTCTGAGAAGAAGATCCAGGGTAGGAATTCGGGTCTCCAGGAAAT
>JABAOH010141144.1_pt2 | contig 11689 bp, 9 predicted proteins | sample 7062181 | NCBI WGS metagenome assembly JABAOH01 (sample SAMN14538630, study PRJNA623070) | marine sediment metagenome | biome: marine biome [ENVO:00000428]; feature: marine pelagic biome [ENVO:01000023]; material: deep marine sediment [ENVO:00002113]; isolation source: pool of 5 deep marine... | reverse complement strand
GTGCCCAGGACGAAGACGACGGATGTGAAAGCCTGGTAGACCTTCACCCAAGTTGGGGAACGAAAGATCAGTGGCGTTCGATGGCTGTCTACGTGTCCGATGAGAACCAAATCCTGTATATGCTCCTGTTTGGGAGGCATCACGGCGAATACGTTTTGACTGTCCCCTTTGGGTACAAGTCGTCTGAAGATATTGTCGCGGAAACCGAGCTCCAGCAATTGCGATATATATGTGACCAATGAGATCAGGGCGGCGAGGGCAGCGCTTGTACGGCCAAAGATTGGGTAGAGCGCGAAGGCAAGCAGCATGAATAACGAGGCGAGTAGGTGAGGGTGGTAGATCGATATGGCACTATTGAAGGACTCCATCTTTGGCGTGAGGTGCAGATCACGGAAGACCTGTTGGCAATATTCCGAGGCCTCCTTTTCCTTTCCTGTTGTTGACCCTCTGGGACCGATATCCACTGCGAGTGACTTTACATGTCTTAGCCAGATCGGGAGATAGTGCTCGGTTGCGGGCATGTCCCTCATGATCACTCCTCGTTGGTCGGTCTATAGTTTAGCACCACAAGAAGTAAGCAGGGTGGGTGAAAATCATGGGCCTTCCCGTTTTGCCAGCGGATATGCATCCGCGGTTGACTTATGCCAGCGTTGGAGTTAATCCAGACACACGAAATTCTGCTCAAATTCCCATGGTTTAAACCCCAAAAAGGATGGGATGCGATAAGGCTTTTAGGAACGCTCTCCTTGGTGGCGGTCGCTCCAGTCGCCGTTTTTGCTTCATGGTTGGCTCGGTCGCACCGCAGTACGTTGGCGATGAGGGCAACGCTCATTCGATTTCATGGACGATCAAGCTTGTTCGAACGATCGGACTCCAGCTCGCTCTAGGATGAAGTCGACAAAGCCGGGGAAGGGATCGAAACCGATCACATTGGGCGCATCGGCCACGAAGTTTGAAAGGGCATTGATGTCGTAGAAATACGCCTCGCCATCCCTTTCGTTGATGAGGTATTCAACACCACCGATCTCGATGTTGGCTGCCGATGTAATTCGCAGCACGTCATTAATGACGTCATCGGGGGGTTTATAGGCCTCGACTGGAACCCCTCGACCGGAGACCCCATCGTGTAGCCCGTGAGTGGAACGTCCCTCTGTAGTTGGGGGTAAACAGTAATCCGCCGGACACAGATTGAACTCGCCCTCCGTGAGGAACAGTCGAATGGCGTAGAGGAACTCGCCGTCCATCACTTCAACTCGAATGATGCTGTTGCCTTCAGCTGGCAGGTACTCCTGTATGAGCGCGGTTTGATCGATCCCGAGATCGAGATTCCCAATGTCTGCTGCAAGGGTCAGTGCTTCCATGGTGTCGAAACGAACGATCTTCGCACCGCTGCCGCCGATATTCGGTTTGAGGATCACTGGGAAGGTGAGGTCTTGCGCGACGGTCGGAGCAAGCGTCCCGTTGTTGATCACGTGCGCTCTCGGGTAGCGAACTCCCAACCTGTCGAGCAATCCTATCTGACGTGCCTTGGAGATCTCGTACAGGTAGGCATCGAATCCGTTGAGCACATTGGCGCCGATAACCTTCAGATGGGAAAGGTAATGAAGGCTGAAAAAGATCGCATGCTCGTGTCCCCTGGTATAGGCCGAAGGACTCATGCGGTTCACGAGGAGATCGTAGGGAACCGATCGGGCAGTTGGTTTAAATTGGTGTTCGGAAGCCAAGAGTTTCTCGAATGAGACGCCCCTCGCTTCCAGTTCGGCGAACAGTGGCTTGAACCATTCCGGATGTTCGTAATAGATTGCAATCCGCTTATGACCATCACCTGCGAACATGCTCAAAATCCTCCGATATATACAAATTAGACCCACATAGTAAAGTATAGCTATCTAGAATTTATACCCGATATCATGCCGGATCGACAATCGTAGTGGTGGGTTAAGATAACACTAGTAACTACGATTACATAACGTGTTCTGGCGATAATACTTGAGGATAATCACAGATAACCCAGGGTTAGACCGAAGGGAGGAAATACGATAGTGAATCAAAAGCCGCAATCCACAATTTTCTCCCATGTGCTTGAATATTTGCTTCCTGCCCTGGTTATAACCCTGGGCATGCAATCATTGAGGATGTTCATTGCTGGCGTGGCGTGGTACTTGCGGGATACGGTCGGAATGTCGTCGCTCAGTGTGATCCCCTATGCCTTCGCCACCTTTTTTCTCGGTTTTCTTGCCGCTGGACTTCACCGGTTAGTGGGGCCTCGCGCTGCGTTGTGGATCACAGTCGGCGGTGTGGCAGTCCTGCGTCTGATTGAGCAACTGAGCGTCAGTCCTGCATGGGATTTCGGATTGAGCATCGCTGGAGTGGGGCTCTTTCTGAATTTCCTGCCCATATTTATAGCCCACGTCAGGGCGCAAGGTGAGCGAGCTGCTCCCCGCTGGACCTATGGGTTGGTTCTGGGATTATCCTTTGATATCGTATTGCGGGGCGTCTTTGGCACGCGGGACCTGAGCACGGTCGCAGGGGTAATCCCGTTGGTTATATTGGTGGCGATCGGGGTCCTGATCTTCTGGGCACTGCGGCGAGAGCCTCAGCCAGAAACCGGGATTCACAGTGAAGCCACTTGGAGGCAAGTTTTACCTCTCATGACCATCGGCCCGTACTTGGTGCTGCAACTGCTGTTCTTCCAGAGCCAGGGTTGGGTGGAGGAGGTGGCTGGATTGAGCGCACCACTCGGTTTTGTGATCGTCATGCTAGGGAACTTGGCAGCGGCAGTTGGCCTAGCCTGGGGGTTCGCCCGCCCACGATCGTTGCACCCGATAGTCGCTCTAAGTATTACCATTTATCTAGCACTGGCCGCCTTTGGTGCAGATCAGTTAGGTGGAATGATGGTGGTCACGATTCTCCTCGGGCAAGTGCTTATGGGATGGGGGTGGGCGGTGGTTGCAGGTGTCAGCACACAAGCCAATCGCCCTGGGTTAGTGAGGACGACAGTCGTGGTTGTAGGAGCCATGGTGCTCTTCCTGGCCATCGTATTCGCTTACTACCTGGCCCAGGACATAGTCATGCCTTTCCAGCGCCAGGTCTTCCCTGCAGTTGCTGGCGCCCTGTTGGGATTGTTTCTTTTAATGGCCACTTTCCAGGCGCAGTCACTAACCGAGGTCATCGCCCGGGATTTCTCCGGCATCTCCGTAGCAGGGGTTTTGGCCATCGTGCCGCTGGCATATTGGGTGCTATTGGGGCCTGCATCTGCGCCCGAGCAACCTTCAGGTCTCCCGATCAAGGTGATGACCTACAATATTCATTCGGGTTTTAATATGGACGGCCGCCAGGATTTGGAGGCCATTGCGAAGATCATCGAGGATTCCGGCGTCGATATTGTGGCTCTGCAGGAGGTCTCGCGTGAGCGTTTGATGGATGGGACGGCTGACACGCCCACCTGGCTATCGCGGCGCCTCGATATGCCGATTGTATTTCGGGGCACGGAGGAACCCGTCTGGGGTAATGCAATTCTCTCCCGATACCCGCTGCTGGAATCTGGGTGGGGTGAACTGCCGCGCGTCGGCACNNAGTCACGTACGACAGGCGCAAGTGCCTGTCCTTCTGCAATTCTGGAACGATCAAGCCTTCTCTGTACTTCTTGGGGATCTGAATGCGAAACCCGACTCAGCCGAGATGAGACTGATCAGGGATGCTGGACTTTTGGACTCATGGAGCGAAGCGGGTGTCGGCTCTGGCTTTACCTACTCCTCCCGCGATCCACACAAGCGTATTGATTGGATCTGGCACACTAAGGACTTGATCACCGTCGAGGTCCAGGTGCTTCAGACGCAAGCTTCTGATCATTTTGCGGTCGTGGCCACGCTCGACCTCGCGCCATAGATGCGGCGAGGAGCGTCGAGATACTGGATTGCCTTCCTTTATACCAGGAGGGGGTAATCGTGAATCTTGGACGCAAACCACGGATCTCTAAGGTGGGAATTCTAAGAAGCCAAACAGTGCTCGGTGATCGTTGCCTGACCCGCCATCCAGTCTCATTGTGCCTGGGGATTCACCGAGAACGATTATTTGTCCCGTGGCGAAATTGCTTACCGCGAAATCGAGGGTCTTTTTAATGACGAATTTGAAAGTGTAGTATGGCGGGTCTTTTTCAGCGATTCCACTATGGTATTGGTATGGTTGACCATCCCAGCCAGCTTGAAAAATCTGTTGCCATACAATAAAGCTTTCGTCGTTGTCCCTCCAGGGATCGAGATTAAAATCACCTATCAATAGCACCTTCGCTTCTTGGATTATCGCCACTTCAGGGACTTCTTCAAGAAATGCCTTGCGAAGCAATTGTGATCTGCAGGAGGCGGTGATGTTCTGGGGGTGCATATTGACCACATCAAACGTTACGCCGGTTCTCAGTTTCACCGTCACTGCAGAGATGGAAAACCTATCTCTACATCCCTCGTCGATCGGGCTTGTTCGTGCGAGGTTACAATGACTCCCAATCGGACAACCAATAATCTCGCCAGCAGTATTCAGAACGGCTGTGCATTCAAAGTGCTTGTGATTATCGCAAACGATGGAATAGTCATCCCCTAGGAGCCGACGAACTTGCGGCTCTTCTTGTTCGTCGTAGCAAACTTTCTCAGGATCTGTTTCCTGCGTCTTTTCACACTGCCAAGGGGCTAGCAATTCCTGGAAAGCGATGATATCAGGCTTGAGCCGTGCAATGTTTTCGGTGAGTCGACCTTCTACGTCCTTTCTACACAATTTCCAGTCATACTTTTGACAGCTTAAGTCGGAGTTTCCCACATTTACGCTCAAAATGGAAAACCCGGTGCGTTCGGAGATACCCATTTCCCAACGAAATTCATTCGCTCTTCCGTTTCCGCGAATAGCGAAGAGGATGATTACAACAGAAAGAAAGACAACGGGAATGACCCAAAGGGGGTGTTTATTGTCTGTCATTGAAATTTTCATGGCAGCGGTATTCTAAAAATCTGGCAGGCTGGTGGATGCATTCTACAGACCGAGACAATATCCACGTGCATATCTTCTGACGTTGAGAATGAAAACTTCTGCATCCGCTAATGAAGCTACTCCATTATAGGAATCAAGGGTCATCTTAGCCAGATCCCTTACGAATTCGTCTGTGTGAAATCTGCGACAAGTCTCTTCATCCAAATCGTACCCTCTTCTGTTGTTGTGCTTACGATTGATCCCTCCTCAGATACTATCCACTTGGTCTATATTCGAACGATCTCTTGGGCTTACACGAAAACCGTCCCAAGCTCTGATGAACGAAGTGCCGTCTTTCCATATGCTTTAAGCGCGGTATGGACACAGATGCGTGAGTCTTGGATGTCACTCTTCAACAAGGAGTGAGTTCCATCTGGATTTTGTACCGGATTTCGAGTACAAATGCTGTCTTGTTCGCATCATCAATTCGAACGTACGGAGGATTGAAATGAGAAAGAAGAAAATGTTTACCAGATTTCGAGTAATTGTACCGTTCCTATTGATCCTGGCTGTTCTGATTGCAGGGTGTGGGTCAGATGGTGGCTCTGGGTTGAAGGAAGAGCGCTCAACACTCTCTGTGACCGGGTACGGTCAGGCGAGCGGGGCGCCCGATTTGGCGGAAGTTCAATTGGGTGTTTCCGTCATTGATCCTGACATCGGTCAATCCATCAGAGAGGCAAATGCGGCCATAGAGAGGGTCACCGAGGCTGTTGTCGCCAGGGGTGTGAGCTCGGATGATGTTCGCACGGTGAATTACAGCATTTGGACGGAATATATTCACGACCCCCAGACCGGAATGCCGACCGGTGAAACGAAATACCACGTTGAAATCAGCATTTTCGTGACGGTGCGAGATGTCCTCATCATGGGCGATCTCATAAACGCTAGCCTCGGTGCTGGAGCAACCAATATCCATAATATTAACTTCTCGATCGACGACGTATCTTTCCTGGAAACAGAAGCGCGTGGTAAAGCGATAGCCGACGCTCGAGATCGTGCCGAGAAACTGGCATCGGGTTTGGGCATGAAGCTTGGCAAGGTGCTCTCCGTAGGAGAGGGTTCCGCAGGAGCCCTGGCGCCCACGTATAGCTACGGCTTAAAGGGAGACCTCGGTGGAGGTGGAGTCGGTGCAGGACAGCCTAGTATCATCAGTCCAGGACAGACGACCATCGGGGTACAGGTGACGGTCATTTACGAGTTGCTCCCCTGAGGAATCGCCTCTAGCGGGATGAACATAAAAGCCTGACCGTTCCAAAGGTTAGAGACACTTTCAATTGAGGGTCAGAGAACCGATGTTCCACCTCGTGATAGATGCTATCCTCCCGTGCTGGGTGATTTCCGCGGGAAGGGTACACAAGAACGATAGATGATGCTCGTGGCCGAACTGTTCCGTTGGGTGGGACGGTTTGGCCACGAAAAGATCGATGCATGAGCCGAAATACGCATAGGGTTGGAGTGACAATGGGCGTGAAGAGGTTCACTCATCTCCAGTGCTTGGCGATCACACTCCTGATCCTCTTGAGCTGCGTATCATGCAGCTCTTCCGAGGAAGCTGTTTCTATACCAAAGGAAAATCCAACACCTGAACATCGCACCCCCACCGTTGGGGGCGTTAAGCCCACCTTCGTGTCCTCGATGCCGGTTCTCCAGACGCCGACGGCTCCAGAAGCGACAACCTGGATCTCAAACCCCTACTGCAATCCCGAGGGAACGGGACTCTGGCTCGTCCCATCCTCCACGTTCCTCGAAGAGGGTGAGGCGCTCGAAGTCGCGCTTTTTCTCGAAAATGCGGAGGACAGTGTGGGTTTTATGGGCCAGGTCCAGTATCGCCTCGAGATCGCTCCAAAACTTATGGAGGGCGATCTTGGTCCCATGGTTTCTACGAAGACGCTGTACCCAGGTGACTTGGAAATGGTCACCTTTCAGCTTCGGGCGGTCGAGACGGGGCAGGCGCAGATGAGAGGCCTTGCCAGCTATGAACTGCATGCACTGGATATGTCATGGGGAAGCTGGACCGGTTGTGCAACCTTCCCAGTGGACATCGAAGTGGTTTCGAGCGATGGCGGCCCATCGCTCCAAGATCAAATGCCTGCGATCCATGCCCCCTCCACCAGGACCGGTGTGGCGGAGATTAACGTAGTGCTTGATGCGGTCCTGGCAAGAGATCAAGAGGCGGTGAAAGCGCTCGTCAGGTACACGCTATCCGCCTGTACGCATGCAGACGGTCTCGGCGGTCCGCCTAAATGCCGGGAGGGGGAGGCCGACGGCACGCGCCTCGAGGTGCTTCCCTTCCTTGGCCCCGAGGGACATTTCTTGCGTCGCGAGGAAGTTGAAGCCTGGTCGGGGTTGCAGATCAAGGGCTTGATCGCCGTCTATCGGGTGTCAGAGGAGGCCTATTCGGATCCTGATTACCCGGCCGGGGAATACGCGGCGGTTTTTCTCCATGGGCATGGCGTCTCCTACATCACGCTGCAGATCGAGGATGGCTATATCGTGCGCATCGATAATGACTTCGGCTATCCACCCGAAGATCGTCTTCTCAAAGACGCGGCGGAAATCCTCCTTCATCCCCCTCGAGATTGATCTACTTACAGCCTGATGTCCCGCCAAGGCAGTTCGGGGATGCGATGCAAGAACAGACCGAAAAGTCGAACACAGATTGTAACTTTTCGCTTCGTCATGCATAGTATGGTTAGAGGAGCGTGATGCTCACTTTCCAAGACTTGTATGAGGACTACGCTGCTGATGTCTACCGCTTTGCTCTCTGGCTTTCAGGTGATAGTCTTGATGCCGAGGATATTACCTCTGAGATGTTTGTCCGTGCCTGGGTGAACAACAGCAAGATTCGTACAGAAACCCTCAAAGCCTATCTCTTTGCCATCGCCCGCAATGTCTATCTAGAGCAGCGCAGAAAGAGAAAGAACCAGGTTGTGCTCAACGATGTCTATCCCGATCCTGCTCCTGAACCGGATGAAGTCGTTGAATCTCAACTTGAATTACGGAGAGTTCAGCGTTTTCTGCAGACAATACCGGAGACCGACCGTGTGGCGTTTATTTTGCGTGTCCAGCATGAACTACCCTATGCCGAAATTGCACGTGTCCTGGAATTATCCCTTTCGGCCGCCAAAGTGAAGGTGCACCGCGTTCGTAAAAAGCTGCTCGCGGTATGGGTCAATAAGGAGGATTGATATGGAAATTACAAGGAATGTCATTCTCGATTTGTTGCCGATATATGCAGCGGATGAAGTGAGTGCTGACACGCGTGCCCTTGTTGAGGAATACCTGGAAGGCGATCCGGAACTCGCAAACGTGGCAAATAGGCTGGCGGCTATGGAGCTATCTGGAGAGGTACCGATCCCACTTACAGAAGAAGACAAAATAGAAGCCTATAGAGAAGCCAAGCAACACATGCTACGGCGCAATATCGTGTGGGCGGGACTGATCGCCTTTGTGATCCTGACGGTAATGGGGGTGCTTTGGTTATCGTTCTTCGTGTACAGTTCAGGTTCCCCATAGGGCAGCGTGCGTTGTATCGAAGAAACTGGCATAAGCGGTAACTTGACTACGAGGAGTACGACGATGAACGATTCTACGCAATCCGCAGGTCGATTCTTCGGGGTGATGGGCAGCGGGCAAGCGTACCTCAACCTGCTCTACCTGCTAACGACTTTTCCGCTCGGTATTTTCTACTTCGTTTTCCTGGTTACAGGACTTGCGTTGGGAATCCCCTTAGTAATCATCTGGCTGGGGATCCCCATCCTTCTGCTGGTAGGAGTTGCTTGGTGGGCCCTGGCCAGCTTCGAGCGCTTGATGGTGATCTACTGGCTGAAAGAAGACGTCCCTAGGATGGCGTACCCATCCAAAGAAGGTGCCGACGTCTGGACGCGTTTCAAAGCGTACTTCACCAATCCAGTGACCTGGAAAAGCCTAGTATATCTGTTCTTAAAATTTCCCTTAGGGATCGCCACGTTCGTGGTCGTGGTGACGTTGGTCTCCCTGACGCTGGCATTCCTGACCATGCCAATCACGTATCCGTATCTTCAAGATTTCCAAGTCGGGATATTCCTTGGCACAGGTCTACCGGCCTGGGAGGTCGATAGCATGAGCGATGCCATGCTCGCCGCCTTAATCGGCTTGATGCTGTGGCCGGCGACCCTGCATGTCACGAACGGGCTGGCCTGGGTGCACGCCAAGTTCGCTAGAGTGATGTTGAGCGTCAATCCTATGGAAAGATCTCCTGTCAAGGTTGAAGAGGGCCAATCTCTTCCATGAGAAAGCCTGAAATATTCAAGGTGACGTGGCGACCTAATCTTTCCTCCAGGTCCGACTTTTCACAATGCTTCCATATGCGCTCTATGGGAGCTTCTACTTTTCATTCTGTGCCATGTTAAACTCTACACGCATCAAAAAAAATAAACCCAATCCACACTTTGTGGGTTGATAATAGAGGAGAGGTGCAGCATGGTTTCCTACACTTTCAAGGTCAACCAACAATCGTACACGGTCGAAGCGTCTCCAGAAACGCCGCTGCTTTGGGTGCTGCGTGACGAGCTGGGGCTTACCGGGACCAAGTACAGCTGTGGCGTCGGGGAGTGCGGAGCCTGCACAGTCCATCTTGACGGTGAGGCAGTTCGGTCGTGCAATTTGCCGATATCTCGAGTGGGAGCAAGTAGCATCACTACCATTGAGGGCCTATCCTCCACTGGTGACCATCCACTCCAGCTTGCCTGGATCGAGGGACAGGTCCCACAGTGTGGCTACTGCCAGCCGGGCCAGATCATGCAGGCCGCAGCGCTGCTCTTGGCTAAACCTCAGCCCACTCAAGTGGAGATCGTTGAGACCATGTCCGCTGTGCTTTGCCGCTGCGGTACGTACCAGCGGATTCTGGGTGCCATCCAAAGTGTGGTGGAGACAGGGGGTGCAGCATGATACAACGACCGGATTTTCGACGTCGCGAATTCATCAAGGTGTCCGCGGCTGCCGGAGGGGGTCTTCTGGTCAGCCTCTTCCTTTCCTCCTGTGGAGAACCGCAGGAGGAAGTCCTGTTGCCGACGGCGGAGCCCACAGCGGTGCCGACGCCTACACCCAATCCGAACGCATTGCTCGAGCCGGGTGTGTTCCTGAGGATCGATGGGACCGGCGCCGTCACCGTAACGATTCCCAGGCCGGACGTCGGCCAGGGGGTCAGGACCGCTTTCGCCATGATCGTGGCAGATGAGCTGGGCGCCGATTGGGCCAGCGTGCGTGTCGAACAAGCCACAGCGGATTCGAAATACGGCAATCAGGTCACAGGCGGTAGCCGGGGGGTATCGCAATCGTTCCTCCTTCTGAGGAGGGCGGGAGCGACGGCGCGCAAAATGCTCATCGCGGCCGCGGCGCAGGTCTGGGGAGTGCCGGAAGGTGAATGCCGGGCAGAAGACGGCCTGATCCTCCATACGACAAGCGGAGATCGCCTGTCGTTCGCCGATGTGGTCGAGACCGCCTCGACGCTGCCTGTCCCGAGCAGAGAGGAGGTCGAATACAAGGATCCGTCCGAGTTCGTCTATATCGGCGAGAGTATGGAACCGTTGGATCACCCCCGAATGGTGGATGGCAGCGCCATCTACGGTATTGACGTCGATGTTCCAGACATGCTGTATGCCGTGCTTGCGCGCTGTCCGGTCCCTAGAGGTGATCTGGAAAGCTATGACGCTGCGAACGCAGCAGCCGTGGAGGGCGTCCGAGAGATCGTCCCCATTTCGAACGGGGTCGCAGTGGTGGCCGATTCGACGTGGGCTGCGATCATGGGGCGTCAGGCGTTGGAGATCATCTGGGACGAAGGCACATTTGCCGACCTCAACACGGAGGCGCTGCGCGAAAGCATGACCGAGCAAGTCGTGCCAGAGGGATGGACGGGTGCCTCGACGGATCCCAACGAAATCAGCGCGCTCTATGAGGTGCCCTTTCTGGCGCATGCCACGCCGGAACCACCGAGCTGCGTTGCGCATGTCCGGGACGGACGTTGCGAGATCTGGGCGCCAACGCAAGTGCCGATGGAGGCGATGAACATCACGACTAGAGCGGCCCGTGTCGCCCGAGACGATGTGGATATGCATGTGCCGATAATCGGGGGTGGCTTTGGCCGTCGTCTCCAGGTGGATTTCATTGAGGAGGCGGTGGAAATCGCCAGAGCCGTTGGATCACCTGTGAAATTGGTCTGGACTCGTGAGGACGATCTCCAGCACGACTTCTACCACCCGTTCAGTTGCCACTACGTCAGCGCCCGCCTCGACAGCCCTGCACTGCCGCGTATCCGATCGAGCACCTTTGAACGCATCCCCACCGGACCCTGGCGGGCGGTGACCAACGTAACTGAGGCTTTTGTGCACGAGTCTTTCCTCGATGAGATGGCGGTTGCCTTGGATCGGGATCCGCTGGAGCTGAGGTTAGAACTCGAGCCCAGAAAGCTTCATCCCGTATTGGAGAAGGCGGCGCTCGAAGCGGACTGGGGATCGGAGCTACCCCCGGGATGGGGGCGCGGGATCGCTTGTCACGCAACCTGGAACGTCAGCCCGGTGGCGCAAGTGGCAGAGGTTTCTGTATCGGAGGAGGGCGAGGTGAGGGTGCACCGCGTGGTGTGCGCCATCGATTGCGGCCTGGTGATCCACCCTGGGATGGTCAAAGCGCAGATGGA
>JABAOH010063719.1_pt1 | contig 11690 bp, 14 predicted proteins | sample 7062181 | NCBI WGS metagenome assembly JABAOH01 (sample SAMN14538630, study PRJNA623070) | marine sediment metagenome | biome: marine biome [ENVO:00000428]; feature: marine pelagic biome [ENVO:01000023]; material: deep marine sediment [ENVO:00002113]; isolation source: pool of 5 deep marine... | reverse complement strand
GTCATAGTTTTGGGACTGGCCCTGATCTTCGCTCGTAGGCCCAAGACTCCTCTGTGGCTAACCGAGGGGTTTGCGGCGTCGCTGATCACTATTACGACGATTGCCTTGGCGGTCATGGGCTTAGGACTCGTGGTTCAGTTTGCGTTGAGTTACGGGCGCGAGCCTCTGAGCTCTGGCGAGGTCGTGTTGATCAGCACGAGCCTGATCGTTTTGACTGTCGTGTTCGCCGTGATCGGTCGAGCCCTCAGCCAACAATCGCAGCAAACGCCGCCGCAATCTGGTCGGCCGGACGGGCGTGGCTCAAATGTACCAAGCTAAAGTCGACTGGAGAAAAAAGGCAATCCTGCGCGCTGGTCTCGTAACCTAAGTTAGAGATCGCACGCACAGTTTTGTGAGATAGACATGAACGTAACAATTGGATTTTTGTTTCTCACGGTGGCCGTATGGCTATTCGGCGGGGCACTTATTGCGTCTCGTTTCCCGCAGGGGCCAAAGTGGTTGACCGGGCCGGTAGCCTCTCAGGCAGTGATGCTGGGGTCTATGTTTTGCGCGGCCTTAGGTTTGGGTCTAGTTGGCGAGTTCAGCGTGAAGGACGGAATCGGGTCATTGAGTCCCTGGCAGACCTTGCTATCCGGAGTGTCGGGCCTGTTATTGGTGGGATCCTGGTATGGCATCAGGAAAACCTTGAGGCGGCTGCCACGACCCGCCGAGTTTATCGCGTCAGGCATGCTGGATGCGCGTACCCTAAAAGGATCGAGGGTTATACCTTTTTTGGACCGTGACGCTGCCGCGGCAAACAACGGCTCAGGGGTTCCGCCGTCGAAGCGCCCGCGAAAGAAACGTGCAGCATGACCCCGGGAATGGTCGTTGTTAGTGGCTGGTACCGGCAGAACGGGTGATTTTATTGTAAACGTTGTACTTGCCCGAGGGTTTTTTCATGGGGATGCGCGTGATCTCCTTCAGTGTCGTGCCGTCATAGACCACTACCGCGCCGTCCATGTCCCAGATACTTAATAAGGCATAGCGCCCGTCGCGGGTGAACTCTACGTGTGCAGCCGTCTTACCCGGCGCAGGGCGCAGCGTTTTGACGATCTTCAGGGTGCTCTTGTCGATCACGTGTACGGCATCCTTGTTCGCTCCAAAAAATACATCAACCCATGCGTAGGGCGAATTTTCGTGGCTGCGCATGAAAAACCCGGGTCCCAAGGTGTCGATACGCTCGATCGTCTTCCACGAGGTCATGTCGATCACGCTCACGACGCCATCCTTGAGATTGGGTGTCGCCAATATGGGCCGGCCCTGGTACGTCCACGTAATCCCGGAACCGAGGTGCGGCAAGCCCGGTAAATCGATCTCGGCAATCTTCCGACCCACGATCAGGTTCACGACTTGGCCGTTTTTGGCATTGCGGGCCGCGCCGATCAGATGCTCGTACTGTTGGTCGAAGAAAAAGTCGTCAAGATAGTCGTCCAAGCGTATCCGCCTGATGGGAAAGGCCCCGGGCTTCATCGCGTCGCCCGAATCCTGCCGATAGTCGTGCACCCAACCCGAGAACCCCACCGGTGGCTCGTCTTGGTAGTTGATTTCCCAAACCTCGGGAATGTCCTTCAACGCGGCGATAAAGCTGTTGCGCGGGGCGGCGTCATAGACGGCGCTAACCCGTGAGCTCTTCCCCGAGTCGCCCTCCACGGCAATCAGCTTGATGGGGGAAAGGTCGCGTGCGTCTAGGATCACCAGCGAGTGCGGCAGGTAATTGCCCACGATCACATAGCGTCCATCGCCGGACACGGCGGCATTGCGCGTGTTGATGCCCGCACGGATCTCCGCCACAAGCTTCAGGTTGTATAGATCGAACTTACTGATCCAGCCGTCGCGCGAGGCGAAGTAGACGAAGCGGCCGTCCGGCGAATACTTCGGACCGCCGTGCAGAGCGAAACGGGTCTGAAAACGGTGGATCGGCTCAAACGTATCCCCGTTTAGGACGGTTGCATGGTGATCGCCGACCTCGACCACGACAAACAGGTTAAGCGGGTCCGCCTTGTAGGCGGGTTTTGCTGCCAGTGTGCCCGGCTTGTGGTGAATGATCTGGGACGCACGGATCGCCGGCAAGTCCCAAGTCGGCGTATAGCCGAGCGGCGTGTAAATATACTCAACCAGTGTTGCGATCTGATCTTTGGTGAGAGTTTGCGTAAACGCCGGCATCTGCGTGGCGGGGCTGCCGTTGGCAATGATGGCATGCGCATTGGTTTTGCGCAGGCGCGCCAGATTTTCTGGCAGCAGGGCCGGACCCATGGCGCCGAGGCGATCGCTACCATGACACGACGCACAATGTTGCTGGTAGAGCTTGGGCGTTACGTCCGCCTCGACAGCGTAACTGATCACGACAGAGAGCGCGCACACAAAGATCAACAAGAATCTTTGCATGGGCTTTCTAATTCTTGCGCATCACAGAGAACACAGAGATTAATATTAAACGACATGAACACCTTGGTTTTGGGCTGAATAACTACGAGCTTGCGAGCATACATAAAGGTAAGAGCATTTCTTTGTGGTCTCTGTGATCTCTGGTGTGAATCGTGAGTTTGGCCTTGCGCGATTTTTTCGGGCAGAGCGCTTACGCGTTTGCCGTACGCGAGTGACGCGAATAGGGCGTAAGCTTCAAGCGCTCACCGGACCCGTGTACCCCGATCTCCTCGTCGCTCAGGTAGCAGGCGGGATCCTCGGCCCACGGATCGCCGGTGAGCTGATGCGCGCGCACGCGGGTGTTGCCGCCGCAGATGTCGAAATAGCCGCAGGCGCCGCAACGGCCCTTGATATTCCGCGGCTGCGCCTTGAGGCCCGCCATCAGCGGGTCGGAAGTGTCGCGCCAAATCTCGGAAAAGGGGCGGGTACGGACGTTGCCCAGATTGTAATGCCACCAGAACGTATCCGGGTGCACATTCCCGAGATTGTCGATATTAGCAACATTGACGCCGGATGAATTGCCGCCCCATTGTGCGAGTTTGGCATGCATGTGTGTGACCCGCTCGGGGAAGTGTCGCTTGATCCAGTGCAGCAGGTACACGCCGTCGGCGTCGTTGTTACCGGTGACGAATTCCTTGTTCTTCCCCTCGTTTACATAGCGCCAACACGTGTCAAACAAGAGATCCATGGCCCAGCGCGTCGTCTCCAGAAACACATCATGCTTGCGGTTGATGTTTCCGCGTCCGGCGTAGTTTAAGTGCGAGAGATAAAACTTGTCCACGTGCTGACGCTCCATGAGTGTCAGTAGCTGAGGGAGTTCATGGGCATTGTCCTGGGTCATGGTAAAGCGCATGCCTACCTTGATCCCGTGTTGGTGACATAAGCGGATACCGTTCATCGAGGCGTCGAAAGCACCGGCCAAGCGGCGGAAGCGATCGTGGGTCTCGCGCAGGCCGTCGATGCTGATGCCGACGTAGTCGTAGCCGACGGCAGCAATGCGCTCAATGTTGTGGTTGTCGATCAAGGTCCCATTGGTCGACAGGCCGACGTAGAATCCCATGGCCTTGGCGTGGATCGAGATCTCGAAGATGTCGGCGCGCAGCAGTGGCTCACCACCGGAGAGTATCAGTACTGGCACCCCGAATGCCTTGAGGTCATCCATTACGGCGAGCACCTCGGTCGTGGAAAGCTCGCCCGGGAAATCGCGGTCGGCCGAGATCGAGTAGCAGTGCTTGCAGGTGAGGTTGCAGCGACGTATGAGGTTCCAGATCACCACCGGACCAGGCGGATGACGCTTGGGCCCGACCGGCGTCGGGTTGACCAGCTCCTTCATGTATTGTGACATCCGAAACATGAATTACCTCAAACCAAAAACTTAACGCAGGAGCGGCACAAGGAAGTGCCGTTTGCGGGCCGAAGGATGGAAAGACGCAGAGAGAACTGTATATGTGCGGGTTCGAGTCTCATTACCTTTGCGTCTTTGCGCCTTCGCGTTGAGTAGTTTGTGGGAGTCGTAGACCCGTTTTTTTAAGGATGCGCGTGCTGTAGAGCAGCGCGTGCCCGCGGTTGTGCGGCCCGAGCAACTCGACGAGCTGAGCCACCTTGGACTCGACTTCCGCGCGGCTGCGGCCGTGGACCATCGCAAAGAGATTATATGGCCAATGCGGCAGGTGGCGCGGCCGACGATAGCAGTGACTGACGAATTCGAGCTCGCCGATGCGCCTTCCCAGTCGTTGCGCCCTGTCATCAGGCACGTCCCATACCGTCATGGCATTGGCCCGATAGCCGAGTGCGTAGTGATTCGGTACCACGCCGATGCGCCGGATCACGCCACCGGCCAGCATGCGCTGCAACCGGCGCATGACGTCTTCCGGCTCGAGACCTAGCTCTGCCGCGATCAGATGATACGGGTGTCGCGTGAGCGGTAGACCGGCTTGCGTAGCAACAATGATGCGACGATCGATCGAATCAATGGTCGCATCGCTGACTCGTGAGTCGTGGGTCGTGTGCCGGAGGGTTTCTTCGGCTTGAGGTACTGTGACCGTCACACCTCAAACCTCAAACCGACAAAAAACTCGTCGAGTTTCGGCATGTTGTACACGGGATAGCCCGTGCAGCGCTCAATTTCGGCAATGACCTCGGTGATTCGCTGCGGGTCTTCCGTTGCCAGCACGAACCACATGTTAAATTCGTGTTCACGTGCGTAGTTGTGCGCGACTTCGGCAAAGGCGTTGACCAGCCCCGCGACGCGGTCGAAGTCGGCGGGCGGTACTCTCATGGCGGCCAGGCTTAGCGCGCCGCCGAGACGCTCGGCATGATACATGGGGCCGAAACGTGTAAGCAGGCCCTCATCGAGCAAGTGGCCGATGCGTCCAATGAGCTCGTCCTCGGACAGGCCCAATGTGGCCGCCGCGTCGGCAAACGGACACTCGCTTATCGGGAAGCCGCCTTGCAAACCGTTGATGATGCCTCGATCCTGCGCGTCCATGACCTAGGCGCCTACGACCCGCCGTACGTCTGATGCTTCGGCTTCGCCGCCGTAACGGGCACCGCATTGCTTGAAGCGCCGGCCACTAAACAGTACCTCGTGTGGCAAGTCTTGCACCCCACAGACCTCGATGAGCTGAGAGATTTTCTTGAGTACGACGGCACGATCACGGCCATGGATCATGCAGTAAAGGTTATAGGGCCAGTGCGGCAGACACCGCGCACGCCGGTAGCAGAGGGTCACGTAGTCGAGCCGCGCAATACGTTCGCCGAGCTCCGCCACCTGATCGTCGGGGGCATCCCACACCACCATTGCGTTGGCCAGGTAACCCAGCTCATGGTGGCGTACGATGATACCGAAGCGCTTGATGATACCTTCCTCCTGCAACGCCTGAACGAGCGCGATGACCTCGGTCTCTGACAGGCCGATGCGGGCGCCCAAGGCCTTGTAGGGCCTTGGCACCAACGGTAGCCCATGCTGCAGGGCCGCGATCAACTGTGCCTTGGGCACGCTGCTCATACCGCTTCACTCCGTTCCGCGGCTTCCCATTGCAAGTCGAAGCCAAGGTCGATGTGATAGTCCTCGAGCATCGGTAGGCGCAGCACCGGTAAGCCACTTCGCCGCTCGATATCGGACAGCACGCGCGCAAGGGCGGCTTCATGGGGGGCTACGGCCACGAACCAGAGGTTGTAGCGGTGTTCGCGTTCGTAGTTATGGTTAACTTCGGGATAGTCGCTGACCATTGTCGCGACTTCCTCAAGCCTGGATGCGGGTACGGCCATCGCTGCCAAGGTGCTTGTGCCAATACGGTGGGGACGGAATACGGCGCCTACGCGACTCACCGCACCCGCCTCACTCAGCGATCTTAGCGAATCGATTGTCTCTGCCTCGGAGATACCGAGCTGGCGGGCTATCTCGGCGAAAGGACGTGCACACAACGGAAATACCCGCTGGAAGTCATTCAGCAACCGTTTTTCCAGCTTCCTCACCTCACGCCTCACATTTCATAAACCAATCTTGTGCGCCCTCGCGGTAAAGAAAATGCCGCTTGGTTTGGATGCCGGCAGCGAAGCCACCATGTCGAAGGTATGCGTATCGTAAACGTTGACGCGGTCGGCATCACGTACCGACACCCATACCTGTTCGCCGCGGGGCGTGAACTCCATATGCAATACCGTCTTGCCGGGGGTGATCGTCTTTATGATCTTGCGTGTCGCCACGTCAATCACCTGTACAGTATCATTGCTGGGGTAGGCGAAATTGACCCACACCTGGCGGCCATCGGGGCGTGCCATGACAAACACGGGCTGCCCATGGACGGCGACACGCCCGACTTCCTGCCAGTTAAGTTGGCTGACCACGAGCACCTCGGATCGGCCGACTGCGGGGATGAACACTTGATCGCCAGCCACCGCCCAGCCCTCGAGGTGTGGCATCTTGTACACGGGCATCTTGCGTGTGCCGCGGCCGTAATCAGGCAGGACGCGTCGGATGCCAGCATCAAGATCCCACAAATCGAGCAACGCGAGGCCGTCCTCACCGAAGAGTCCGGCGATATAGTAGCGTCCGTCGGGCGTTATCAGGGCATCATAAGGTTGGCGACCGACGTTTTTGAATTTATGCAGCACCGGATTTTGCGGTTGTGTCATATCGGCCACCCAGATCTCGCCTGCATCGTACAGCGCGAACGCAAACCGGTGGCCAGGTGCATCGACCAGCCCTACGACTTTAGAACGCGTACCATCATCCTTGTAGACGGCAGGGATATCGGCGACGAGGTCGAGGGTGTGTGCGTCAAAGACCTTGACACCGCCGGGCTTGTAATTCGACACTGCGACCAGGCGGCCGTCCTGCGAGATCGCTCCGCCTACGCTGTTACCAGCCTGGAGTACGCGCCTGACGACTTGGTGACGCAGCACATCCACTTTAGTGAGTCCGCCGTCACGGCCGAATACGTAGGCATAGCGCTCGTCGCGTGAGTACACGACTGAGGCATGGGACAGATCACCTATGCCATTGATCTGCGCGAGTCGCTTGTGACCGCTGGTCTCAACAATCAGCAAGCTGCCCGCAGCCCGCTCGACGACGACCCCGAGATCTCCGGTACCTCGTGTCGTCGCGCAAGAAGCAACGAGCAGCACGCCCGCGATGATGAGGCTCAAACGTCGCCTGCGCCGCGATGTCCAACGTTCAACGCGCATCGATCTCTCCTCGTCGAAGTCGCTCGACGAGCCATCTTGCTTCTTGCTCCGAAATGAACCGGCCCCACGGGCCCATGGGTGTGCCAGCGCGGCCGTCGAGGATGGTGTTTACCAACAGCTCATGGGATTTGTCCGCGATGGCGTCCGGCAATAACGGCGGCCCCAGCCCGCCCTTGAGGGTCATCCCATGGCAAGACCCGCAGTCGTGCTTTAGCAGATACAATAATTGCAGTTGCCGCTCAGCGGAGACATCCGCCACGGCATTGACCCAATTCAGTACCAAGAAAAAAAGAACTATCCCAACCTGCCGGGTCATCCACTTCTGGCTGTTGGAGGCGACCAGCCGGCTCATGTCAGGCTAAATCAGCACCTTTGAGATCAGCTTGTAATGTTCGTTTTCGCATTTGCGTTGGCGCATTCGGTGGACCCCTTTCTTCAATTGGACACGGCTGGCAAGCAGTCGCGGCATTATTGACCTAGATCAAGGAAATGGCCCTTATTCCATGGACAAATGCCTCAAACGGGATACTGTCAAAAGAAAGGTCGGCGCATCCTTGACGTAGGTCAAATAGGGACCGGTTTCCGACACTTAGCAGCGCGAGATACGCGCGCATCTTGGCACCGCCCGAACCAAAGTTGTCGATAGCCCTGGAATGTGGCGAAGGCAAGAGATAGCGCTACACGCGGTTGGCTAAGCCCCGCCCTGGGATCGACGCGGCTTTTGGATGGTGCCTTCTACAGTAAGCGACACGAGAATGCTGTCCTCCGCTGACAGAGCGAGCTTCTGGAGATTGCCATGCCAAAACACGGTGTCCGGCTTATCCTGCTGCTAATCGTTTTCGCTGCGTCCGCTATTGCGGCAAAGTTCTATTTCACACCCGCTTCCTTTTACGAATACGGGCACTATCGCGCTAACTCGGTGGCCGAGATGGCAACGCCACAGCCGCGATTCCGAGGGCCGGGCTACTGTCAGACGTGCCATGCTGAGCGGCATAGCGAATGGTCAGCAGGCGCTCACAAGGTGGTGAAGTGTGAGGTGTGCCACGGGGCCGCAGCAGAGCACCCGCGCACCGGCAAGCTGGCGATCCCCACCGACACAGTCAGGCTGTGTGCGCTTTGCCACGAAGCCACGCCGGGGAGGCCGGCCGCGCAACCACAGATCGAGGTGAGCCAACACGCGGGGGCTCAGCAATGTGTTGTTTGCCACAACCCTCATTCGCCCAGAATTGGCGGCCCAGCGCCGGCCAAGGCCGCCGCAGCGCCGGCTGAGCCCAGCGCAGCGCCGACCGGCATCGAGGGATTGGTAGCGAAGTGTGTGGGATGTCACGGCGCCGATGGCCTTGGCGTTGGCGCCTTTCCAGCGTTAGCGGGTAAAGACGCTGACTATCTTGCTAAGCAGCTGCGCGATTATCAGTCCGGCGCGCGCCCGAACCCGATGATGGTGACGATCGCAAAACCGCTAAGCGAACAGGATATCGTCGACTTGGCGGCGTACTACGCGTCGCTGAAAGGGAAGATCACTCAGTGAGTCAAGCACGGAGCAAGTGGCTGCGCCTTTTGCCTTAGCTCACGGTGAACATGCTAGAGACATCGACCGGAGGATCCAGGCAGTGATGCAAAAAATGAAAAAGTTCGAGGCCGCGCGGCGTGCATGTCTGCGTACGCTGGCAAAGGCCGCTCTCTCTGCCGCAGCCTTAGTTGGCGCAAATACCATCATCGGCAGGACGACAATGGCAGCCGTCAAGTCATTCCCTACGCCGGACTACGACTGGACCAAACACCGCTGGGGATATGGCGTGGATGCGACGCGCTGCATCGGCTGCCTGCGTTGCGTGGAGGCCTGTAAGATTGAAAACGGCGTTCACCCCACGGCGCATCACTTTCGCACCTGGGTAGAGCGCTACGTCTACCTTGAAGGCGACAAGCACGCGCGCGTCGACAGTCAAAGCGATCCGCAAAACATTGCCGCCTCAGGTTCGCAGAAAAGCTATCGCTTCGATAATCGCTACAAAGACAGCAAGGTCAAAAAAGCGTTCTTCGTGCCCAAGATTTGTAACCATTGTGAAAATCCGTCTTGCGTGCAGGTCTGTCCAACAGGCGCTACCTTCAGGACGCTAGACGGTGTGGTGTTGATCGACCATGATCATTGTATCGGCTGCCAGTACTGCGTGCAGGCTTGCCCTTACGGCGCTCGGTTTTTCAATTATGAGGAGCGCGTGACGGAGAAATGTACGCTGTGTTACCACCGTATTACCAAGGGACTGAAGCCGGCTTGCGTAGAAGTGTGTCCGGTCAATGCGCGCGTTTTCGGGGATCTTAACGACCCGGACAGCGACATCAGTCAATTTATTGCAAATAACCGCGTGCAGGTGCTCAAACCCAATACGGGCAACCTACCAAACTGTTATTACGTCGGCATCGATAAGGAGGTGGTGTGATGGAAGAGCTATTTCACACCGCGTCTTATGCGGGTTACGTGTATCCGAATGAGACCGTCATCCCGTGGACGGTGTTGATCGTCGTCTACCCCTATATGACGGGTCTGGTTGCCGGGGCCTTCACCGTTTCCAGCATGTATCACGTGTTCGGCATAGAGAAATACANNTTGCTTCACCTGGGGCATCCGGAGCGGGCGTTCAACGCGATGATCACCCCGCACCTGACTTCGGCGTTTGCGATGTTCGGCTTTTTCGCCGGCTTCTACGTAATTCTTGTAGCGCTGGAATCGTTTTTTGCGTTTCGCGTGGACAATGTGGCGAGGGCGCAGAACTCCAAGGGATTAAAGAGGCAGTTCTATCGCGCAGTTACGCTGTGGTCAGACGATGTTTCGGAAAAGGCGCGCGCCTTTGATCACAAGTGGTTGTATGTGTTGGCGGTCGTCGGCATCCCGGGGGCCCATGGTCTGCATGGTTATGTCGGATTCGTGTTCGGCTCATTGAAAGCGCGCGAGTGGTGGGGATCGGACTTGATGCCGGTCATCTTTCTTTTCTCCGCCGTCATCTCGGGCGTCGCTCTCTTGATCGTTCTCTACATCTTCGTGTCGAAGGTCCGTAGGGTTCCAATCGACCTGGAGTGCTTGAAAGGGCTTACCCAGACGCTTTGGGGTTTCCTGATGTTCGGCGTCTTGCTTGAGGTCGTTGAGTTGGCCAATCTGTTCTACAAGAACGAGGAAGGCATAGAGATCATCCGGGATTTTATCGAAGGCCCGTTATTTTTCACTTACTTTGGTTTACAGTTCGGCATCGGCGCTGCGCTGCCGATTCTCATCTTGACTGTCATGGTATTCCGTGGAACGACCGGCACACCGTTCGTCGTCGGAAGCTTTGTTTCGGCCATGCTCGCATTGCTGTCGGTGTTCATGATGCGGTGGAATGTGGTGATCGGTGGCCAGGAGATCTCGAAGACCATGAAGGGTTTGTTGAGCTATCATTTACCGATTGGCGGGCCCGAGGGACTATTGGCAGCGATAGCCGTACTGCTTGGTCCGCTGGTTCTGCTCTGGGTTCTGGTTCGGCTTTTCCCACCGTGGGATTTAACTAAGCAGCCGGCCGCGTAGAGGCGCTCAATGAGGACCTCGGGCGACCTAGACTGCGGAAGTGAGCCTCTTTTAATCTTGCGCACGGCCAAGGATGGGTTGTGCTTGGCAGGCAATGCGTTTGCAGTATCCCTGCGAACGCTCGTGGGACTCAACGCTCGGGCGTAGCTCGTAAATCTCTGGCAGTCGCTTGGGCAGGTCAAGCGATTGCGATGAGCACCAACTGTCGACGGGCGGTACCTGTATGGCGAGCCGGGTCTGCGGTCAAGCAGTTTGCCGGGTGACTGCGAAGCAAAGTTAACGCATCCAACCTTCCCAGTGCTGCCACCGATTGGCACGGCTAGGTCTACGCCTGCGGCAGTTAGCAGCCGATTGCCTGCTCACCGCTTGTATGAAGTAGCTTTATTATATTGGCGAGTCGCTTTATCATACCTGCGTTTGCCCAGTGAGGAGACATGAATGAAAGACCAGGCTCCGGGTTTACTGGTCGTCGTGGCGGTTGTGTTTTTCGTCGCTATCCTTTCACGCGATGCGGCCAGTCAAGGCGGTAATGCCGATCGCATTAGTGCCGACATACGCCAAGAACTGCTATTTCCCTCAGCCGTTGAGCTGGACGCGGGCGGGGGCCTTGCAAAGTCTACGTGCGCGCGCTGCCACGGCCTGAACGGCATCAGTGCGAGCGAGGAACAGCCTCACCTGGCGGGGCAACGCGCAGAGTACCTTTACCTTGAGTTGATAGCGTACAAGAACGGTGCACGTGAGGATGAATCGATGGGGGCGGCGGTAAAATACCTTAACGACGATGCACTCGTGCAAGTAGCGGCCTATTATGCCAGCCTGGAAGCAGCGCAAGTTTCGGGGAAGATACGTGCCACGGAAAGGGATCCTGTAGCCGAAGGCAAGGCAGCCGCGGCCGCATGCGCCGGTTGTCATGGGCCGGATGGCAACGCCAGCATACCTGGTATGCCGAGCCTGACAGGGCAACAGCCGCAATACCTTGTCG
>JABAOH010163667.1_pt1 | contig 11692 bp, 22 predicted proteins | sample 7062181 | NCBI WGS metagenome assembly JABAOH01 (sample SAMN14538630, study PRJNA623070) | marine sediment metagenome | biome: marine biome [ENVO:00000428]; feature: marine pelagic biome [ENVO:01000023]; material: deep marine sediment [ENVO:00002113]; isolation source: pool of 5 deep marine... | reverse complement strand
CACGGTCAAGGGTCCGATCCCGTTGCCGATGAAAATGGAGCGTTACACGATCCTGATCTCGCCGCACGTCAACAAGGATGCCCGCGACCAGTACGAGATCCGCACCCATAAGCGGCTGATGGACATCGTCGACCCGACCGACAAGACGGTCGATGCTTTGATGAAATTGGAGTTACCCGCGGGCGTTGATGTTCAGATAAAGCTCAACTGATTACCGGTTCTGAGCGCTGAAGATCAATCCGCATCCGCCTCCGAGCGGCGTCAGAACCAGGCGGGCGGATTGGGCGGCGGCTTGCAGATCAAACGCAATTAATTCGGCTTCCAGCGCGGCCCCGCCACGCGCGCAAAATCGGGCCTTAAGTTACTGAATCTTAAGAAAAAAAATATCGATCAAAAGCCTTGAATTGAGGCCTTGCCGCCGTATAATGGCGGGCTCGGCGGACTTGGCCGGGCCGGGAGTCGGCCAGGTTCGAAAACAGCGTCACTCGGCATGGCCTGGTGGCGCTCAATGTTAGGTCGCCAGGAAAAACCCAAGGGCGTACTCGGCAAATCCCGGGAGAACCGGTTAATCACCGGATTAGGGGTCAGCTCCTAGAGCCAGGAACAGGGACGAGTGTTCCAGGCGATGGCTGGCCCTTTCGCGTGTCTGAAAGCAGCACGAAATCACTGAGGGAGCGGCGTCAGCCGCAGTTGAATATGGATGCACCGGCCGGTCGGCCGCTGTGAGGATTGAAAAATGGCAATGGGTCTGGTGGGCCGCAAATGCGGCATGACGCGCGTCTTCACGGAAGACGGGATATCGATCCCGGTAACCGTCATCGAGGCGCAGCCGAACCGCGTCACACAGGTCAAAACCGTGGAGAACGATGGCTATCGTGCGTTGCAGGTTGCGGCGGGCGGCCGGAAGGCTTCCAGGATTTCCAAACCCGAAGCCGGACACTTCGCGGCGGCGAAAGTCGAAGCCGGCGACCTGATGAGCGAGTTTCGCCTCGAGGCCGACGAACAGCCGGAAGAAGGAGAATTCGCACCCGGCATGGAGCTCAGTGTCGATCTCTTCAGCGAAGGGCAGAAAGTCGATGTCATCGGCACGACGATCGGCAAGGGATTTGCAGGCACGATCAAGCGCCACAACTTCAGGTCGCAGGACGCCACTCACGGTAACTCGCTGGCGCATCGCGCACCCGGATCGATAGGCCAGAACCAGACACCGGGCCGCGTGTTCAAAGGCAAGAAGATGGCCGGGCGCATGGGGAACGTTCGCCGCACGGCGCAGAATCTCGAGGTGATCCGCGTGGACTCGGAACGAAACCTGCTGCTGATCAAGGGCTCGGTCCCGGGACACAGCGGCGGCAGTGTCCTCGTGCGGCCCTCGGTCAAAGCGAGGAGTGCGTCGTGAAGCTGAAGATGCAGGGCACGAGCGGCACGGTCGATGTGGCGGAAAGCGCCTTCGGTGCCGAATTCAACGAAGCCCTGGTGCACCAGGTCGTGACGGCTTACCTCGCGGGCGGCCGCGCCGGAACCAAGGCGCAGAAAAACCGCGCGCGAGCGTCGGGTGGTGGCAGCAAGCCCTGGCGACAGAAAGGCATGGGACGCGCGCGGGCCGGCACCATTCGCAGCCCGATCTGGGTCGGCGGCGGACGCGCCTTCGCGGCAAGGCCGCGGGATTACAGCCAGAAGGTCAACAAGAAGATGTATCGCGGAGCATTGCGCTCCGTCTTCTCTGAGCTCATTCGCCAGGATCGCCTGGTGGTGACGGACGCGATCGTCATGAAAGAGCCGAAGACCAAAGAGCTTGCTGACAAGCTCCGGAAACTCGGCCTCGACAACGTGCTGATCGTTAACGAGGCGTTCGATGAAAATGTATTTTTGTCGGCGCGCAATTTGCCTGATGTCGGCATCTGCGATGCTGCGGCAGTTGATCCGGTGGTGCTGATGCGCTTTGAGAAAGTGCTCATTACCTTGCCGGCCCTCAAATTGATCGAGGCGCGGTTGTCATGAGTGCCATTGCCCATCAGGAGCGACTGATGACGGTGTTGCTGGGACCGCATCTGTCGGAAAAGAGTCACATGGCGACTGAGCAGAATCAGTACGTCTTCAAGGTACGCCGGGATGCCAGCAAGAAGGAAATCAAGCAGGCGGTAGAACTCCTGTTTGAAGTGGCCGTAACGGACGTAAAAGTCATGAACTATGCGGGCAAGAATAAGCGTTACGGCTTGAATTCCGGTCGGCGTGCCGACTGGAAGAAAGCATACGTTCGGTTGGCGGAAGGGAGCCATATCGAGTTCCTCGAAGCTGACTGAGGCAGACGGTAGAAGATCATGTCATTGCATAAATCAAAACCGACCTCCGCGGGGCGCAGGTTCCAAATACAGGTCAAGACAGACGGACTGCACAAAGGCAAACCGTATGGTCCGTTGCTGGACAAGAAGAGCAAGTCGGGCGGTCGAAACAACAAGGGACGCATTACCGTGCGCCACCAGGGCGGCGGTCACAAGCAGCGATACCGGATTATCGATTTCAAACGCGACAAGGACGGAATACCGGGTGTCGTCGAGCGTCTCGAATATGATCCGAATCGCAGCGCACACATCGCGTTGATCAAATATGCCGACGGCGAGCGTCGCTACATCCTGGCGCCGAAAGGAATTCGCGAGGGTGCGCCAATCGTCAGCGGGGAGGATGCGCCGATCAAGACCGGTAATGCATTACCGCTGAGGAGCATTCCGGTCGGAACGCAGGTGCACAACGTCGAAATGAAGCCGGGCAAGGGCGGCCAGCTTATTCGCTCGGCCGGCGGCGCTGCACAACTCGCCGCGCGGGAAGGCGTGTACGCGACCTTGCGACTGCGCTCCGGGGAAATGAGAAAGATTCACGTCGATTGCCGCGCCACGATCGGCGAGGTCGGCCACGGCGAACACAATCTGCGCAAACTGGGTAAAGCCGGAGCCAAACGATGGCGCGGAGTGCGACCGACGGTTCGCGGTGTCGCCATGAATCCCGTCGATCACCCGCACGGCGGTGGTGAAGGCCGGTCCTCGGGTGGCCGGCATCCGTGCACCCCGTGGGGCGTGCCGACCAAGGGTTACAAGACACGCTCAAACAAGCGCACGGACAACATGATCGTGCGGCGGCGCAAGCGTAAATAGGAACGGATAAATGCCACGTAGTGTAAGAAAAGGCCCATTCGTCGATACACACCTCGCGAAGAAGGTCACTGAGGCCGTCAAGACGAATGACCGGCGACCGATCAAGACCTGGTCGCGACGATCGATGGTTTTGCCCGACATGGTTGGACTGACGATTGCCGTGCACAACGGACGGCAGCATGTGCCGATCCTGATATCGGAAAACATGGTTGGCCACAAGTTGGGCGAATTCGCGATTACACGGACCTTCCGCGGTCACTCGGGCGATCGCAAGACGGCGACGTAGGTCGAAGGAGCAGGCAATGGAAGTTGCAGCAACATTACGATATGCGCGGATTTCGCCACAGAAATGCCGCCTGATGGCCGATGCGATTCGCGGCAAAAGCGTGGACGAGGCGCTGAAGACGCTGACGTTTACGCCGAAAAAAAGCGCGCGCATCGTGAAGAAGGTTCTCGAGTCGGCGATCGCCAACGCAGAGCACAATCACGGTGCCGATATCGATGAACTAAAGATTTCGCAAATCGTGGTGAATGATGCGCCGACGTTCAGGCGTTACCGGGCACGGGCCAAAGGACGTGGCACCCGCATCATCAAGCGGAACAGCCACATAACAATTCGCGTTGGGAACGAGTAGACGATATGGGACAGAAAGTACATCCGACAGGAATTCGTTTGGGAATTGTCAAGGATTGGGCTTCCAAGTGGTATGCCGATTCACACAGTTTCCCGGAATACGTGCGATTTGATCACCAGGTGCGTGAGTTCATAAAGAACAAGCTCAAGGACGCGTCGGTGAGCCGTATTCATATTGAACGGCCGGCGAAAAAAGCAAACATTACGATCTATACCGCACGACCGGGGATCGTCATTGGCAAGAAAGGCGAAGATATTGAAAAACTTCGTGCCGAAGTCGCACGGATGATCGAAATGCACGTTAACGATGTGCGTATCAATATCGCCGAGGTAAGGAAGCCTGAACTGGATGCGCAACTGGTTGCCGAGGGAATTGCGCAACAGCTTGAGCGTCGTGTGATGTTTCGCAGGGCGATGAAACGCGCAGTAACGAACACGATGAGAGTCGGCGCGGAGGGCATCAAGGTAAAGGTTAGCGGCCGGCTGAACGGTGCCGAAATCGCTCGCTCGGAATGGTATCGCGAAGGCCGCGTGCCGTTGCATACATTTCGTGCCGACATTGACTACGGATTTGCGGAGGCACGGACAACCTACGGCGTTATCGGCGTCAAGGTGTGGATTTTCAAGGGCGAGATTTTTGAAAAGCCCGAAGTGGAAGCTGCCGACGAGAAAGAATTGGCAGCTGGCGCCGCGCGTTAAGGAACGAGCAACATGTTACAGCCAAAGCGAACAAAATTTCGAAAACAAATGAAAGGACGTAACCGCGGCCTGGCGATTCGCGGCAGTACGGTTGCTTTCGGCGAATTCGGCCTGAAGGCCACGGAACGGGGGCGCCTGACGGCTCGCCAGATCGAGGCGGCCCGGCGCGCCATGACTCGTTACATCAAGCGTGGCGGCAAGATCTGGATTCGAGTGTTTCCTGACAAGCCGATTACCAAGAAACCCCTCGAGGTAAGGCAGGGGAAGGGCAAAGGCAATGTCGAGTACTGGGTCTGCCAGATTCAACCGGGACGTGTTCTCTATGAGATGGAAGGAGTATCGGAATCCGTCGCACGAGAAGCGTTTCGCCTGGCTGCAGCAAAGCTGCCGTTCCAGACGACGTTTGCCACCAGGCAGGTGATGTGATGAAAGCAGGCGATCTCCGGGGAATGTCGCAGGAAGATCTCGTGAAAGAGCTAATTAACCTGCGACGCGAACATTTTAATCTCCGAATGCAGCGTGCAACGGGGCAACTGGCCCGACCGCACGAGTATGGCCGTGTCAAGAAGGACATCGCGCGGGTGAAGACGATACTCGGCGAACTCGATCGGGCGAGTAAAAGCGAATGAGCGAAGAAACTGAAAAAGTAGTAGAAAAGAATCGACGCACGGTTACTGGCCGCGTCGTTAGCAACAAGATGGAAAAGACCGTTTCTGTATCTGTCGATCGACTGATCAAGCATCCACGTTACGGCAAATACATACGCCGTACGAGCAAGGTGCTTGCGCACGATGAAAATAACGAGTGCAAGACCGGTGACCAGGTAACGATCAGCGAATGCAGGCCGAAATCAAAGCATAAGGCCTGGCAGGTAATCAATGTTGTCGAACGCGCACCCGAGCAGTAGAAGCGAGCGGCGAATATCTTGATGCAAGGTTTGAATGACGGATTAGAGCCATGATTCAGATGCAAACAGTTTTAGATGCGGCTGACAACTCCGGCGCAAGGCGCGTCCAATGCATCAAGGTGCTTGGCGGTTCGAAGCGACGTTATGCAGGGATCGGTGACGTCATCAAAGTTACCGTCAAGGATGCGATACCGCGGGGCAAGGTTAAGAAAGGCGAAATTTACAACGCAGTGGTAGTACGGACGCGAAAAGGGGTGCGACGCAAGGACGGATCACTGATTCGCTTTGATGGCAACGCGGCAGTGCTGTTGAGCCCTCGTCTGGAGCCCATAGGTACTCGAATCTTTGGCCCGGTAACGCGCGAGCTCAGAACAAACCAGTTTATGAAGATTATTTCGCTGGCACCCGAGGTGCTGTAAATGAACAAGATCAGAAAAGGCGACGAGGTCGTGGTAATTACCGGCAAGGACAAAGGCCGGCGTGGTACCGTCCTGCGGATTTTCGATGATCAGCGCGTCCTGGTCGAGGGGGCCAACGTCTCCAAGAAACACCAGAAGCCGAATCCGAACATGGGTATTCAGGGCGGCATCGTCGACCGCGAAATGCCGATCGACATTTCGAACGTCATGCTCTTCAACCCGAAGACCAAGCAGGGAGATCGGGTCGGAATTCGCGTGAACAAGGATGGCAGCAAGGAGCGATTCTTTCGCGCCTCCGGCGATGCGGTAGACATATAGGGTAAAAAATATGTCGAGACTACAGGAACAGTACAACAAAGAATTGCACGGCGAGATCATGCAGAAGCTTGGTCTGAAGAACGTAATGCAAGTGCCGCGCATCACGAAGATTACGCTGAACATGGGCGTAGGCGAGGCCGTGGCCGACAAGAAAGTGCTGGACAATGCGATGGCGGACCTGGAAAAAATAGCTGGCCAGAAACCTCAGATTACGAGTGCCAGGAAGTCGGTCGCTACGTTCAAGATTCGTGACGGGTACAAGATCGGCTGCATGGTGACGCTGCGCAGGGAGCGCATGTACGAATTTCTCGACCGTCTCGTCAATATCGCGATTCCGCGCGTGCGTGACTTTCGTGGATTGAATCCGAGGTCATTTGACCGGCAAGGAAATTACAGCATCGGCGTTTCCGAGCAGATCATATTCCCGGAAATTAATTACGACCAAATCGATGCAATCCGGGGATTGGACATCACGATTACCACCTCGGCGCGCAATCCCGAGGAAGGCCGTGCGCTGCTTGAAGCGTTCAATTTTCCGTTTAAGAAGTAATTGAGATTTAGGCACTGCATGATTCGAAATCTGTAGACGACAATTTTCAACAGTGCAGCAAGACGATTAGTAAAGAGGAAGACGAACTTGGCAAAGAAGTCGATGATTCAGCGCGAATTAAAACGCGTAAAACTGGTAAAACGTTATGCCGCGAAACGTGCCGCGCTCAAGGCAGTTATTCGTGACATGAATAAGTCCGATGAGGAGCGGAAGTCAGCGCAGGCAAAACTGAATGCTTTGCCACGCGATTCCAGTCCTTCGAGGTTGCGTACCCGTTGTGCCATTACCGGTCGACCGCATGCCGTATACAGGAAATTCGGCCTTGGCCGCAACAAGCTCAGAGAAGCCGCGATGAAGGGCGAAATTCCAGGCCTGACGAAGGCAAGTTGGTAGTCGGAGCAGAAATATGACAATGACCGATCCAATTTCCGACATGCTCACCCGCATACGCAATGGCCAGAAGGCCCGTAAAACGAGTGTTTCCATGCCGGCATCCAAGGTAAAAATCGCTGTCGCCAACGTGTTGAAAGACGAGGGATATATCACGGATTTCGAAACATCGGGCGAGGGTGCAGGAAGAACGCTAAGTGTCGAATTGAAATATTTCGAGGGTAAGCCTGTTATCGAAAAGGTAGAGCGCGTCAGCAAACCGGGGATGCGTATATATCGCGCTAAAGATGAATTGCCAAAAGTGCTGGGTGGCCTTGGTGTAGCCATTGTGTCGACCTCTTTGGGCGTCATGAGCGACCGGAAGGCACGCGAGCAAGGCATTGGCGGAGAAGTTATCTGCGTCGTTTCGTAAAGGGACGGCCTGGCGAAAGAAGCGAAACACGAATATGTCGAGAGTTGCTAAAGCACCAGTGGAATTGCCTCAGGGAGTCGAGTTCAGCCAGACGGAATCGGCTGTTTCTGTAAAAGGGTCCAATGGCACCTTATCCATGGAGTTGAACCCGGACGTCGAGCTCGAGCTGGAAGAAAATACGATTACCGTAAAGCCGCGGTCCGAATCGCGTTTCTCAACGGCGATTGCCGGTACCACGAGGGCCTTGCTGGCAAACATGGTTGAAGGCGTTACGAAGGGATTCGAAAAGAAACTCGAATTGCGGGGCATCGGATACCGCGCGTCCATGGAAGGCAAAAAACTGAATCTGGTGCTCGGCTTTTCGCATCCGATCGTTTACGAGATTCCCGAGGGAATTACGGTCGAGACGCCCAGCCAGACTGAAGTTGTCGTCAAGGGCAATGACAAACAGAAGGTGGGCCAGGTTGCAGCCGAAATTCGCCGCTTCCGGCCGCCGGAGCCATACAAGGGTAAGGGCGTTCGCTATGTCGACGAGCGCGTCGTCATCAAGGAAGCGAAGAAGAAGTAACAGGATCGATTATGAAACTCGATAAGAAGCAAAGTCGTTTACGCCGGGCAAGAAAGGCAAGAGCGAAGATCGCTGAACTTGCGGTAAATCGCTTGACGGTTCACCGAACCCCGCGCCATATCTATGCGCAGATCATTGCACCCCATGGCGGCACGGTGCTCGCGGCTGCCTCGACGCTTGAAAAAGAAGTAAGGAAAGATATGAAAAGCAGCGGCAACGTTGCTGCGGCCGCGATCGTGGGTGCCCGTATAGCCGAAAAGGCGAAGTCAGCTGGTATCGATACGGTTGCATTTGACCGATCCGGTTTTCGTTATCACGGCCGCGTCAAGGCGCTGGCCGAAGCGGCCCGCGAGGCGGGATTGAAATTTTAGACAGAGGACTACAGGCAGGCGCTTAAGTCGGCCGAACCGTAATCATGGCAAGAGTTGAACAATCGCAAAGCACCGACGACTTTCTTGAAAAACTGGTCGCCGTCAATCGAGTCGCAAAAGTCGTAAAAGGCGGACGCCAGTTCGGCTTTACGGCGCTGACCGTGGTCGGCGACGGCAACGGACACGTTGGTTTTGGTTATGGCAAAGCACGCGAGGTTCCGGTCGCAATACAAAAAGCGATGCAGGCTGCCCGCAAGAACATGATCAAGGTCAATTTGACGAACGACACGCTGCAGTATGCGAAAAAAGGCCGGCATGGCGCGACCTATGTGTATATGCAGCCGGCTTCGGAAGGTACAGGCGTGATCGCAGGTGGGGCAATGCGTGCGGTATTCGAATGCGCCGGCGTGCGCAACGTGCTGGCGAAGAGTTACGGCTCGCGCAACCCGATCAATGTCGTACGGGCAACCATAGGCGCGCTCGAAAGCATTCGTTCACCGCGAGAAATCGCCGCCAAACGCGGCAAGAAAATCAAGGAAATAACGGCCTGAGCATTAAGAGGCCCGGGTATACAGAGATTGGAAAGATGGCAACGCCGAAACAGCTAAAAGTGACGCTCACCAAGAGCCGCCATGGCCGGCTCAAGAGCCACAAGGCTTGCATTGCCGGACTCGGCCTTCGCCGGATCCGGCAGAGCGTGACGGTTCTCGATACGCCCGAGAATCGCGGCATGATCAACAAGGTTTCCTACCTGCTGTCGGTAGAGGAAGTCTGAGATGCGTCTCAACGAAATGTCGCCCGCCAAGGGCTCGAAAAAAGCAGGCAAGCGACGCGGTCGCGGCCATTCAGCCGGGCAGGGCAAGACCTGTGGACGCGGCCAGAAGGGCCAGCATTCGCGCTCGGGCGGCTACCACAAGGTCGGCTTCGAAGGTGGCCAGATGCCGTTGCAGCGACGTCTGCCCAAGGTCGGTTTCAACTCGCGCATGGCACGCTATTCCGCCGAGCTGCGCCTGCATGAGCTGGAGCTGCCGGAGGACGAGGTCATCGACATCGAGAGCCTTAAGAAAGCGGACCTGGTGCCGGCGCATACGGTCAAAGTAAAAGTCATCAAGTCAGGCGAGATCAAGAAAGCCGTCAAGCTGCGCGGTCTCGCCGTGACCAAGGGTGCTCGAGAGGCTATTGAAGCCGCGGGCGGAACGATTGAAAACGGTAAATAATCTGGTGGAACGGCGGTCGAGACAATTCACTTCGACCGCGATTGACCACGGAGCCACATTGATATCAATGCAACAGCGACAATTTTGATTAGCGACGTGACAACTGAATTGACGGAGGCAAATTAACTTGGCGAAGCGGCTGGCAATGAGTCCAGCAGACGCTGCCAAAGCAGGCAGCAAGCTGCAGGAGCTGAAATTACGAATCCTGTTCCTCATAGGAGCATTGATCGTGTTTCGCGCTGGTACGTATATACCCGTGCCTGGCGTAGACCCGGCTGCGCTCGCCGCATTCTTCGATCAGCAGGCCGGCAACATGCTGGCCCTGTTCAACCTGTTCTCGGGCGGCGCCCTGGGTCGCTTCGGCATCTTCGCACTCGGCATCATGCCGTACATCTCGTCGTCGATCATCATGCAGATGGCGAGCATGATCGTGCCGACCCTGCAGGCGCTCCGGAAAGAAGGCGAGTCGGGCCGCCGCAAGATCATCCAGTACACGCGTTACGGTACGGTGGCGCTGTCGGCGTTCCAGTCGATTGCCGCTGCGTCATGGCTGCAAAGTCAACCCGGCGTCGTCGTCAACCCGGGTTCGGCATTCCTGATTACGGCATGTATCACGCTCGTCACCGGCACCATGTTCCTGATGTGGCTTGGCGAACAGATTACCGAGCGCGGCATCGGCAACGGAATTTCGATGATCATCCTCGCTGGCATCGTCGCGGGCCTGCCGGCCGGGGTCGCAGGTACTGCGGAACTGGTTCGCAACGGCGAGATGTCAGCGGCGACCGCGATCCTGCTGTTACTGGGTGGCATTGCCGCGACGACATTTGTGGTCTACATGGAGCGCGCGCAGCGCCGCATAACGGTGAATTACGCGAGGCGTCAGCAGGGCCGCAAGATGTATGCAGCACAGAGCACGCATCTGCCGTTTAAGATCAATATGTCAGGCGTCATACCGCCGATATTTGCGTCGAGCATCCTGATGTTTCCGGCGACCATTGCACAGTTCTTCGGTCAGTCGGCAAATCCCGGGCCGGTGCAAAGCGCTTTGCTCGTCATCGGAGCCAATCTCGGTCCCGGGCAGCCGATTTATGTGATCCTGTATGCAGCGATGATTGTATTCTTCTGCTTCTTCTACACCGCGCTGGTCTTCAACTCCAAGGATACGGCGGATAATCTGAAGCGGTCCGGCGCTTTCGTCCCGGGCATCCGGCCCGGCGCGCAGACTGCCGAATATATCGACCGGGTGCTAACGCGACTGACGTTTTGGGGTTCGATTTATATCGCCGGCGTATGTCTTCTGCCCGAAATATTCCGCATGTTCTATCCGAGCGTGCCGTTCAATTTCGGCGGAACCTCATTGTTGATCCTCGTGGTTGTCACGATGGATTTCATGTCGCAGATGCAGGCGCATGCGATGAGCCATCAGTACGAGGGCATGATGCAAAAAGCAAATCTGCGAAATTACGGACGCAGCGGAACGGTACGGTAAAGACGGCTGGAGATAGCTCATGAAAGTCAGGGCATCGGTTAGAAAAATGTGCAGAAATTGCCGGATCATCCGGCGTAATGGCGTTGTGCGCGTGATTTGTTCCGATAAGCGGCACAAGCAGCGCCAGGGTTAAGATTAAAGGAAAGATTAGAAGTGGCTCGAATAGCAGGAATCAACATTCCACTGAACAAGCACATCGTGATTGGGCTGACGGATATCTACGGCATCGGCCGCTCGCGTGCGCGGAAGATTTGTGAAGCAGCCGGGGTAAAGCCGGAAACGATCGTCAAGGACCTGGCGGAACCGGAGGTTGCCAGTTTGCGTACGGCAGTCGGCAATTTCGTCGTGGAAGGCGATCTTCGCCGCGAAACGTCGATGAACATCAAACGCCTGATGGATCTCGGCTGTTACCGCGGCATTCGCCACAGGCGCGGCCTGCCGTTACGCGGGCAGCGGACACGCACCAATGCGCGTACCAGGAAAGGTCCGAGGAGACCTATTAAGAGGTGACGAATTTGATTTGCGCCCGCCCTTCAGAGGGAGTGGAACGCGATCGGAACATTACACTTCGG
>JABAOH010152392.1_pt5 | contig 11693 bp, 10 predicted proteins | sample 7062181 | NCBI WGS metagenome assembly JABAOH01 (sample SAMN14538630, study PRJNA623070) | marine sediment metagenome | biome: marine biome [ENVO:00000428]; feature: marine pelagic biome [ENVO:01000023]; material: deep marine sediment [ENVO:00002113]; isolation source: pool of 5 deep marine... | reverse complement strand
GGACGTTCTTCTTTATCGTGTGGCTGCTCCTCTTGCATACCTTTCACCTTAACACCCGGCGTTACGCCCGGAAGTGGAGAGGAAAGGGTAACGCGCCGCCCGGTAGCGCGGCAGAACGTTCGGTGTTGATTAAAAAGTGCTGAGTAAAGATAACGTTCAACAAAAAGCGCACTCAAATTATTTTGACCGCATTGTGCCATACTGATTCGGATCCTCCTGGGGCGGAGCCATAGCGGATTGCATTATCACTCATAACTCGATCGCCGTCACTGATCATTGCTTGGTGCCTTGACAACCGTCCGGTGGGGCGGTTATGGAAGGCGAGCACCAGGCTCTCGCCGCCAGTGAGGGGTTGGGGAGGAGGACGATGCAGTTCAACATCCTGAGCCGACAAGGACTTCCACTCTTTTCCACGTTCTTTTTTTGGAGCGTGGGAATGGGTGCCATGCATCTAGCGAGACCGCTCTTTGCCGCTTCCTTTGGTGTTCCTGTTTTCCTTGTCACCTTTATCTTCGCGAGCAACGCCCTGGCCCGTCTCATTTCAGGTCCCGTGACGGGCTTTCTGGTGGACCGGTGGGGGCGCAAGCCACTTCTGCTTGCGGGCGTTACTCTCCGAACCGTTACCGCTTTGGGGTCATACTTTTCTGACAGTTACGTTGAGTTCTTAATCTGGGAGTTTATTGGTGGGTTTGGAGTTTCCATTTGGAACACCGGTTCCCAGGTGTTGATCGCCGACGTGACGGAGGTGGAGAACCGCGGGCGCGCCGTCGCGGTTCGAAGTATGTCCGTGAGACTGGGCAACATTGCAGGACCATTCGTGGGATCCTTGTTGACTCTAATCTCCGACATTCGATCCATCTTCCTGTTCAATGTGGTCACCAAGCTAATGGTGCTTGCGATTACGTACACCCTCATCAAGGAAACGCGGCCCGAAGCTTCGCGACCGAAAAAAGGAGAAACCGGCGCTCCTTCTGAAAAGCTGGATATTTCCATTTTCAAGACCCGGGGGTTTCTGGTCATTTCCTTCGCTACGTTTGCTCTCGGAATGATGACCCAGGGCGTTTTCTCCGCATTGTTTCCCTTGTACGTAAAAGACACGGCAAATTTCGACGCCGCGGATATTGGCTATATGATCACCCTGGCCAGTGTTGTTATTTTTCTCGTTTCCTATCCAAACGGCATCCTGGTGGACCGGTACGGCAGAAGAAAGACTTTGATCCCCGGTCTTGTCGTGCTGGGATTGTCCGGTTACCTCCTGGCGCAGAGCGTGGACGCGGCGGGAATTTACCTGATGGTAGTAATCTACGGAATCGGCGCGGGGATGACCACAGGGACCTCGCAGGTGTACGCCATGGACCTGGCGCCGGCAAATCGAAGGGGTGCCTTTCTCGGCATTTGGGCGGCGTTTAACCATTTGAGTTCGGTGCTGGCCCCACTGCTACTGGGCCTCCTCGCTGAAGTTATGGGATTACCGGGAACCTTTGTCATTGCATCCATTCTTCTTGCCATCGGAGCTGTCTTCACCTGGTTCTATGGTCCTGAAACTTTGACGAAGACGTAATATTCGAATCCGACTCACCAACAAACTGGAGCGCATCCATTCGGGAGCCATTCACACGGTACCATCCTCCATGGCCAAGCCGGAGAACGGACGGTGCAAGACTAACGGGAGCAATTTGGCACAGGAGTTGCCCTTACTCCTGTTGACCACCCGTACGAATTAAATGCATGGAAAATGAATGGTCCGGTGAGGCGATTGGGTACGTAATTGTACAAATTTGATGAATTAGGAACAATTTGACATGAAAACAGAACTCGAGGGCAGGAGCCACAAGCCGCGAATCCTGGTGGTGGAAGGGTTTTTAAGCCACGCCAAGTCTATCGGTAGTCATCTCAACGGCTACCTTGAGCCGGTCCAACTCCTCTCCGCTCACGATGCGGAGACAGCGTTAGCTCTACTGGACAAAGAGTCGGTGGATCTTCTCATCATCGACGTATGTCTGAGAGGGCAACAGGATGGGTTCGACCTTTGCCGTGGCATAAGAGCCTCAGAGGAGCATAAATCTCTACCCATTATTCTACTCATGTCGGGTCATCTCTCCCTGGAACGTTCCAGGGGCATTTCCTCCGGCGCGGACCTCCTGCTTCACAGGCCTGTGGTCAAGGAGGAGCTATTTAAGATGGTGCAAATCCTTTTTGACCTGAGCTTGATCCGGGAGAACCAGGGCCACAAAGTTCCCGCCCAGAAGCGTACCATCCGATTAGTCCAGTCCGCGGGCTAACATTTCGCAACGACCCGTTTGTGGCGTTTCGCTACGCCTCGATGCCTATGAACCCTCACCAGGGCGCCGTGCCATTGCACCCCTATGGCCAAATTAAAGGGGGCCGTTTCGGCGAAGGCCTCGGCCCTTTAGGCACGCGAAGTGCTCGGATTGACAGAGTTTTTTTGCCTTGATATAGTGCGTCCACGTCACGGTTACAGAGGGGATACAGCCGATGGCTGACGGAGCAGTTAATCCAAAAAATTCCAGCAGGCAGAGCTGGGAAACCTGGCCCCGCTACGATGCTGCGGTAACGGGATTTCGCAATTACTGGTACCCGGTGATGCGGTCGCGCAAGTTGGGTGGCCGGCCTGTCTCCGTAATTCTCTTAGGTGAACGGATCATGTTCATCCGGGACGGCGGCAAGCCCTATGCTCTAAACGATCGATGCCCCCACCGTGGGGTGCCCATCTCGCTCGGAAGCGGTTGCATAGGGCAGTCCACGAAATCGAAACAAAACTTTCCCGGCACGATCAGTTGCGGCTATCATGGTTGGACCTATGATCTCAAAACCGGAAATCTTGTTGCCGCTTTAACCGACGGACCCGATTCGCCCATTTGCGGTAAGGTTCAGGTGAAAACCTATCCGGTGGAAGAGAGACTGGGTCTGGTGTGGGTCTATATCGGAGACCAGGCAGCCCCGCCTGTTGAAGACGATATCCCGGCGGAACTGTTGGCCAACAAGGCAGCCATCGGTGCGAAGATACGGGTTCGTCACGGAAACTGGCGTTACGGTGCTGAGAATGGGTTCGATGAGGCCCATCCCAGGTACCTTCACCGCAACTCCCTTTGGCGTATGTTCAACTACATTCCCTCCTGGACCAAGACCCACGTGGAATCCATCGAAGGCGGAGAATGGTTGACCTATGTGGCTGACGAAGTACACCGTCAATCGGAATACCCCGGTTTGGGAAAATGGCCGCCACCGAGGGGCTGGTGGAAAAAGGCCAAGGGTGCGGCTGTTAGAATATCGATTCGTTTGCCTTGTACGCTACGCGTGAATCAACCCGGTTGGACTATCTATTCATGGTTCATCGGCACCGATGAGGATCACCATCGGTACATCCAATTGGGAGTGAAATTCGGCAGCGCCGCGAGCCGATTGATTTATAAGATCCGTTACTGGCTGTATATCCGGTGGATTAACCAGACCCTCTTCACCCGCCAGGATGGCGTGATGATCAGCGCCATGGATGCGCCTCCGGAAAGGCTCTTTCGCCCGGACCTGTCGATTCTTGCCTGGCGCCGCTACTGCGAGCAGGCCCGGGGCCTTGACGGTGATACGAAGGACTCCTTGGAAGAGCTTCGTGAGTCGGAGTTACGGAAACTCACGAAGGAATACACCTCACCTATTTAGGTCAGAGCTTTAATAGTCACGGTGCTTGCCGCGACGGTATTTTTTCCTAGCCCTTTTAATCGCCTGCTTTTTTAGTTCCCTGGGCGATCTGCCGCGGAGTCCAGGGGGTAAATTGCTTGCGGATATCGCGTTCCAGGGTCCCAGGTAGTGCTGCGACATATACCATCGGTTGCCGTAGGCGGAGTAGTAAACACCTTTGACCCTAAAGATATAGGCAGTCACTCCAACCATCACCCTGATGTTTGTCCCGGGCAAGCGGATGAAATTGGGCCGCCCTTCAACATAAACCTCAGGCGATTCCATTTTCTTTGCCAATCCGGGTGGCATGCCCCCATGGCCCGGAGGTAGCCCGGCTCTGCGTGAGGGTTTGACGTAAACATCACAGGCGGACACAAACCCTAACAATACGATCCATAGCAATACCTTTTTCATGACTGGCCTCCCATGCGGCTTCTTGATCAGTGTAATTGTTGACCCTTAGGTCAAAACCTTAGATGCAAGCTCAATGCCATGGATCACCTCGGAACGTTCATGGACGGATGAGGTAAATTTGTCATCAAAGAGATACTTCTGCGCCAGGACGGCTCTCCGGTTTGCGCAAAAAAGGCCATTGGGGAATGTGAAAACCTCTATATGCCCCGTGTATTTTTCACACTTGAACTCGATAGCGCGGAAAGCTAGGATTCAGCCCAAGGAGATTGGCAAAGTGGCTGGAAAAACACTCTATGAAAAGATTTGGGACTCTCACACGGTGTGTAAGCTACCCACCGGTCAAACCCAGGTCTTCATCGGTTTACATTTGATTCATGAAGTGACGACTGCCCCGGCGTTCGACATGCTGCGGGAGCAGGGATTGGACATCGCGTTCCCTCAGCGGACCTTTGGAACGGTGGATCACATCGTACCGACGGACCTGAGGTCTCGACCTTTTCTCGATTCCCAGGCCGAGGAATTGATGCAGGCCCTGGAAAGAAACGTGGGTGAATTCGGTGTGGAGTTTTTTGGTTTGGATAGCAAGCGCCAGGGTATTGTTCATGTCATTGGGCCGCAGCTGGGTCTGACCCAGCCTGGAATGACCCTCGCGTGCGGTGACAGTCACACCAGTACCCACGGTGCCTTTGGTACCCTTGCCTTCGGCATCGGAACCAGCCAGGTGCGTGACGTGCTGGCCACTCAGACCATGGCCATGGACAAACTGAAAGTCCGTAGAATAAACGTGAACGGTGCACTGGGGACAGGCGTTTATCCCAAGGACGTGATCCTATCCGTTATCAGGAAGCTTGGTGTAGGAGGAGGAAAAGGGTTCGCCTACGAGTATGGCGGATCGGTGTTTGATCGAATGAATATGGAAGAGCGAATGACCGTGTGCAACATGAGTATCGAAGGTGGCGCCCTTGTCGGCTACGTGAATCCCGATTCCACGACTTTCGAGTACCTCAAGGGAAGGGAGTTCGTCCCCAAGGGGAGCGATTTTGATAAGGCCGTGGCCTATTGGAAGTCCGTCGCTTCCGATGCGGACGCCCATTATGACGACGTGGTCAACATGGATGGAGCGGAGATCGAGCCCACGGTGACCTGGGGAATCAATCCCGGCCAAGCCGTTGGGGTTTCCGAAAAGCTGCCGCTTCCGGAAGATCTCGCAGACCCGGAAGGCGCCAGGAAAGCCTACTCGCATATGGGGTGGCAACCCGGAAATCCTGTAATTGGCACACCGATTAATGTGGCGTTCATCGGCTCATGTACCAACGGACGGCTCAGCGATTTGCGGGAAGCTGCGAAATTGGCGAAGGGGAAAAAAGTCCATACAGGTGTGCGCGCCCTTGTTGTCCCTGGATCAGCGGAGGTCAAAGTCCTCGCGGAGAAGGAATCCCTCCACAAGGTTTTTACCGAGGCGGGATTCGAGTGGCGGGAAGCGGGATGTTCCATGTGCCTGGCCATGAACCCGGACAAGCTGCAGGGTAATGAGATCTGTGCTTCCACCTCCAACAGGAACTTTATCGGACGGCAGGGAAGTCCCACGGGCAGGACCATGCTCATGAGTCCCGCCATGGTGGTGGCCGCCGCCGTTAACGGAAAAGTGGTGGATGTCCGTCAATCTCTTTGAAAGGCAACCGAATGAGCGACATTAGAAAAATCACAAAAGTCACCGGCACGGGGATACCCGTACGGGGCAACGATATCGATACGGACCGAATCATACCGGCCCGTTATTTAAAAGAGGTGACCTTTTCTCGAATGGGGGACTTTCCATTCTTTGATGAACGCTTCGACGCCGATGGCAAGCCCAAGCCGCATTCGTTTAACGATCCGAAGTACAAAGGAGCATCCATCCTGTTCGTGAATAAGAACTTCGGGTGTGGCTCATCGCGGGAGCATGCCCCACAGGCCATCATGCGATTTGGCGTACAAGCCATCGTGGGCGAGTCCTTTGCCGCGATTTTCGCGGGCAACTGCGTCATGATCGGGATTCCCGCGGTTATCGTGTCCGCCGCAGACGCTGAGGCATTGTTGAAGCTTGTAGAGTCATCCCCCAATACTTCGTTCACGGTGGATCTCAACACGAAAACCATTTCGTTTGAGGGAGGTGAGGTTCGGTTCGACCTGCCGGAAAGCCATCACAACGCTCTGACGACCGGTGCATGGGATTCCACCGCCGTTTTGCGTGCCAATCTTGCTCAAGTGAAAGAGGTTGCATCCAAGCTCCCCTACGTTGACGGATTTAAGTCTTGAGCCGTCGCAAAAATTTTTGGTAGCCCGGTCCATCACGATACTAACAATGATAAATCGAAGCCCGGGGACTGTGTGACGAACTCTACCCTGGGCAGGAGGAACTTTTATGGCCAAGGATATGCGCACATGGATTGATCAGTTGAAGGATGCGGGCCTGTTGGCACAGATCAGCAAGCCTGTGGATCCGCGGACACAGATGGGGGCTCTGTTGTGGCAGGCGCGGGATCGTGCGCTTTTGTTTGATAACTTGACAGGATTTCCTGGCTGGCGGTGTCTGGGGCAGGCTCCCGGCGACGTGGAGCTCGCGCCTCTGGCGTTTGGCTGTGACCGTAATGAAATGGTGCCGGAGTTTGTGCGGCGGGCGGACAAGTCTGGAACCACGAGAATGGTCAAGAGCGGACCCGTAAAGGAGAAGGTCCTTGTGGGCGATCAGGTGGATATTACAAAGTTGCCGATTCATCAAGCGGGCAAGCGAGATGGCGGGCCGTTTATCGCTTCGGGTTTGATGATTGCAAAGAACCCGGAGACCGGTGACAGAAACATGAGCTTCCACCGGCTTCAGATGAAGGGACCGAGAAAAACCGGGGTGCTCTTCTATCCACGACATAACTGGCTCAACTTTAGAAAATATGAGGAGATGGACAAGCCTATGCCTGTGGCCGTCATGATAGGTCACCATCCCATGTATTACTTTGCGGCTTCCACCACCACGGACTATGGTAAGGACGAGCTGGAAATCGCTTCATCTTTGCTTAAGGCAGAGGTGGATTTGGTCAAGTGCGAGACCGTAGATATCGAGGTGCCGGCTCACGCGGAGATCGTCATTGAAGGGGAGGTTTTACCCAATGTTCGCGAAGAGGAAGGCCCCTTCAGCGAGTTTCAGGACTACTATCTTGCCGGGGCGGGAAAAAACCCTATTTTCAACATAACCGCCATCACCATGCGGGGCGATGCGATTTTCAAGAATATTCAAAACGGTGCCGAGGTGGAAGGGTGCGTCTACCACAAGGTACCCATGTCCGCGCAGATCCTCAGACGTATCCGTACCGTGGGCGGTTTTACCGACATCAAAAACGTGCTGGTTCTTCCCGGTATTTTCGGTGTCGTCATCCAGATGAACCCGCGCTACTATGGCGAGGCGAAAAATGTTCTCATGGCAGCCCTGTCCGGGGAATACCAGCACCCCAAGGTCGCCATCGCGGTCGATCCAGATGTGGATATTTTCAACTACGCCGACGTGTTGTGGGCCTTGTCAACACGGGTGAATCCGGAAGAGGACATCACGGTGGTCCCCGGAACCAAGGTACACGCGATGGATCCCTCCTGCCGACAGGTGGGAATCCCCGGCAGCCCGGGCTGGCATCGAGTCGGAGGGCGCCTGATGATTGATGCCACCAAGCCACCGGAATGTGATCCTGATAAACGATTTGAGTTCGAACGGCTGAGTCCCATGGGTGGTGAATCCATTAGGCTCGAGGATTTTCTGCCGCCGGCTTCACCTCCGCCGCGTCACCGGGCCAAAGGCCCAGGTAACTTATAGCCGTAGCACCTGTGAGCCAGATCGTTCTCCCAGAATGGTCCAGGCAAATAGCAAAAGATACCTTTGATGGCTAATCTTAAGCTGCCAGGATCGTTGTGGTTTTTTTTCATGCTGGTTTAGCCTCCACCAACTCAAGCAACGCCCGCTGCACGTCTAAATGAGTTCAGGGCGCCGAACCACTGGCCAGCACCGTAATTCCAGATTGCCGACTATAAATTTGCCAGTTTCAAAGAATCACCTGCCGTTCAGGTCATCCAAATGGGTAGGGTGATTGACCGCTACGATTGTGCGGTGCACGTAACCTCCTGACCCTCCGCCTGCCAGCTCTATTTTAGAGAAACTCCACAGCATGAATGGCTCCCGTCCATAGACGAAGATTTATGACAAAGATGGCTCAAAACTGCTGAGTTTTCGGCTGGGCAGAGGCCGGGTCATAGATGTTCCAAATTTCGCAAACATTGGCCTAATTGTGCCTAAACAAATCCCTAAAAATATACAGAAATATTGGATCGCCCGTATGTAACTTGCTGAATTTCTGAGTGTTTTCAGCGTTAAGGGGCATGGATGGAATGGAAATTGCTTAAATTGAGTACGATTCCTAGCCTAAAAGTTTAAATTCATTATGGATAATGGTCGCTTGTCGAATCTAACGGGCAAGAGCAGGGAATTCTCTGTCACCTCTGCTCTCTCAGCGGTGGCAGACCTGCTGACTGCCCCGAAGAACTCCCAGGATATCTATGACTTAGCCTTGGGCAAAGTCCTGGAAGCGCTGGATCTGCGGCACGGCAACTTGCGGCTTATCAATCCCGTAACCGGCGAGTTGGAACTCATGGCCAGCAAAGGCTTTCCTTCCGAATACACAAGCAGATTTCGAAGCATCAAGATTGGGGAGCGTAGCGCAGGCAAGGTCGTCCGATTAAAAGGCCCCGTGGTCTGGGACAACATTCAGACGGATCCTTCCTATTCTTATCTTCACCTTAGAAAAGAAGGCGTCAATTCGATGCTTGGGGTGCCGCTTCTCTCCGGAGACGGCGTCATTGGGACTCTCAGCGTTTCCAGCCATGACCGGGGACGGTTTGGAGAGGAAGAGGTTCAGCTCCTATGCGCCATCGGGCGGGTCCTGGGGGTCTCCATTGAGAACGCCCATCTCCTATCCGTTCTAAAGAAGAGTATCAACGACCTTACGAAACTGACTTTGCGCCTGGAGGAGTCCGACGGCATCAAGGATCGATTGCTAAGCGTCATCTCACACGAGTTGCGGACACCCGTAACCATCATTCTATCCAACACGGAGTTGTTGGCGGAGAGGATGTTCGGCGAGATCAATGAGAGGCAACGAAACAGCCTTCTCACTGTCAGGGCCAGCGGAGCACGGCTCCTTTACCAGATCGAAAACGCCATTGATGTGGCGCAGCTGGAAGGAGGAGAGGAGAGCGTTCATCCCGAGCCCGTCTCCGTTGGTGACATCCGCGGCAAGATGCTGGAGTTGCTGGGTGATGAGATCGAGCGCAAAAACCTCGACGTTTTTTGGGAGATTGACCCCGACGTACCGTCGCTTTTTACCGACCAGGCGAAGCTCATCAAGATTTTCCGAAACCTTATCGATAACGCGATCAAGTTCACGGAGGCGGGGCATGTCAAGGTCAGGGTGACCTATCAAAAGGACATGGAACGGGTTCAATGCGAGGTGGAAGATACCGGGACGGGAATACCCAAGGAGCAGTTTGAGGTCATATTTGACCCGTTTCACCAGGTGGATAGCTCCCACACGAGACTCTATGGCGGAATGGGACTCGGTTTGCGCTATGTCAAGCGGACCCTGGAGCTGTTGAACGGCGGCATTAAAGTCGCCAGCGAAGTCGGTGAGGGCTCGGTCTTTACGTTTTGGTTTCCCGCGCAGCATGGGAGGGTCGAGTAAGTGTCCCGTCACGAAGAGCTGTTTACCGAAATCGTCAAGCTTTTTGCATTCGTGTTGCATCAGGTGCGGCTCTACTCGCCTAACCACCCCACGGCGCAGGCGGCGGTGGGTAACCTGTCTTCGAAACTCGAGGCTGTCCTGGAAGTGGAGAAAGACGTGGCCTTCGGTCCAACGGAAGGCATTATGATCATCAACGACTGTCCCCTCGATAATAAAAAAACCGGCGTCCAAGTGCTGGTCACCGAATTCAAGAGGCTTGAGATTGAAAGACTGATTTTTGATCGCGGTCTGACGCAGGAAGAGATCGTGACACTTTTGAATTCCATGGCCCTTCCGCCCAAGGCGATGGAACAGCAAGGCGGCTTCAAAACGGTCTTTGAGAGCCAGGGCCTGGAGCATGTTCGGTTGGGGGTGGGCCGTTATCAGCTGGTGGGAGAGGAAGAGAAGGTTACGGAACTGGCGACACCCGAGGAAGAAGGTGAAGCGGAGCCCCAGGAAGACGTCTATGAGATCAAAGAAGATGATGCGGGGCTCGGGGACGGCAAGTTCGACGAAAAAATCATCAAGATTGAGCGGATGGAAGAGTTGATCCAGTATCTGGTGCGGGGCAACAACGAGACCGCGGAATACGATGTGGAAAGACTTTCCTACGAACTGGAAACAAAACCGCAGGAAACAGCGGAAACCATTGTGACGAAACCCGGCGAGCCGGAAGTCCTTAGAAGAGTGGTGCAGGGGGTCTGCTCCGTTATTGTAGAACGACTGGCCCCGCCCGTGGTGCAAAAGGGGAGGGATTACTCTCTGTCAGTGTCACGTCTGTCCCGTGAATTTAAGAAGGTCTGCGAACCGTCGGAGACATTCAAGGAGTTTACCAAAGAGAACGTCGGGATCCTCGAAGCCTGTGCCGATGAAGTGAAGCTGATGTTTCTCATTCGCTCCTACATGGAGAGCGGACAGGATCTCAAGTCCCTGGCCAAGTTCTTACGCACGAAATCCGTCCGGGATCGTCTCGAGGAGCCCCTCAAGAAAAAGCTTCTTGCTCTAGGCGTTACGGAAAAAGAATTGGAAGAGCTCTTTGCGGCTCAGGAGCCGGTACGAATCACCCGGCTGTCCGCCCAGCAGAACATCGATCCCCTAGAGCTCCAGAAGATGAAAGAGGAGCTGGAAGAGCTGCGGCGCATGCGGGACAACTTCAACGAGGAGCTCGCGGCTAAGGTCAAGGAGGCCGTGGCTGTGGTGGAGAAAGAAAAGAAGCGCGTTATGGATGAGAAGGAGAGGATGAACAATATCATCCGGAACGTGGGTGAAGGCCTCGTCGTGGTGGACAACCACGGAAACGTTCAGATGTTGAACCCAGCGGCGGAAAGGCTTCTGGGCGCTAATCAGCAAGCCGGTAAAGACGTTCCCATCTCAAATTTGTTAAAAGGCGAGCATTTGCTGACCTTGACCAAGGGGCCCCTTGACGATGATGTGGACCCCGTCACCAAGGAGATCGAGCTAAGAAGCGTGGAAGACGAGACCCGCAGGGTTCTTCAGGCCAGCACAGCCGTCATCGAAAACGAGGACGGGACCACGGTGGGTATGGTCTCCGTACTCAGTGACATCACCAAGCAAAAACAGCTGGATGAGATGAAGTCGAAATTCGTATCCAACGTGTCCCACGAGTTGAGGACTCCGCTCCTGGCTATCGAAGAGTCCCTGGGACTGCTCCTGGGCGGGGTTGTGGGAGAAGTGGGAACTGAACAGGGAAAATTTCTTTCCATCGCCCAACGAAACATTACCCGGCTCTCGCGGCTCATCAACGACCTCCTGGACGTGGCGAAGCTC
>JABAOH010169610.1_pt2 | contig 11694 bp, 11 predicted proteins | sample 7062181 | NCBI WGS metagenome assembly JABAOH01 (sample SAMN14538630, study PRJNA623070) | marine sediment metagenome | biome: marine biome [ENVO:00000428]; feature: marine pelagic biome [ENVO:01000023]; material: deep marine sediment [ENVO:00002113]; isolation source: pool of 5 deep marine... | reverse complement strand
GTAGACTGTCCGAGGATTGCAACGTAGCGCTCGCTGTATCGTTGCATGCACCGCACGATGCGTTGCGCGATGAGCTCGTGCCGATCAATCGGCGTCACCCGATCGCGGAATTGCTCGAAGCATGCTGGCAGTATGCAGATTGTCTCGCTTCACGCCAGGTCACATTCGAGTATGCGATGCTGCGCGACGTCAACGACGACGCCGGAGACGCGCGTGCGCTCGCGCGTCTGCTGCGGGGCAGGCCCGCGAAGGTGAACCTAATTCCGTTCAACGCGTTTCCCGGCACGCGCTACGAGTGCTCGCCGGCGGCTAAGATCGAGGCGTTCTCGAACGTGCTGAGGGCCGCCGGGATCGTATCTACGATTCGCAAGACCCGAGGAGACGACATCGCTGCAGCCTGTGGACAGCTTGCCGGGCAGGTCAAAGACCGCACGCTGTCGCGTTTAGGCGCTAAACTAACGAGACCTACGAACTGATGGACCGAGCCATGCGAATCAGTGTTGCCATTATCGCTCTGAGTCTCGCTCAGGGTTGTGTTACGACGACGCCCTCGCTGAATCCCGCATCTCCCGAGCAGGCGGCGATTCGAAATCTCGATCTTGGCGTTGCGTATATGCGCCAAGGGCGACCAGACCTCGCTTTGAGCAGCCTTCAGGAGGCCATCGAATTCAATCCGCGGCTCGCCTCGGCCCACAGCACGATCGCCCTTGTGTACGAGCAGCTCGACGATCCGGAGTCGGCGGAGGAGCATTATCGGCGGGCGACGCAGCTTGGACCCGACGACGGTTCCGCGGCGAACAGCTACGCGGTGTTTCTCTGCCGCAATGATCGATGGCAGGAGGCCGAGCGATACTTTCGACGGGCTGCTGATAGCAGTGGATATGCGACGCCCGCAGTTGCGCTGACGAATGCCGGCGTCTGCGCCCGCACTGCCGGCGAGCTCGCCGATGCCGAGACATACTTTCGCGAGGCACTCGAGCGCGACGCGATCGCCTCCGACGCGCTGTATCACTTGGCCGATCTGAGTCTTCAGTCTGAGGACTACCTGTCTGCGCGCGCGTTCACGCAGCGCTACCTCGCATCGACTGCGAGTAATCCCGAGGTCTTGCTGATCTGCGTTCAGGTCGAGCGGCGGCTCGGGGCGGACGCTGCCGCGCAACAGTGCGCACGACAACTCCGAAACGGCTTTCCGAATTCGGCAGAAGTAGCGCGGCTCAACGCGCTCGAGAGCGATGAGCCGAGATGATCCCCAGTCGAAATCGGCCGATACCTCGGACGATGAGCTCAGCATCGGCGAGCGACTTAGGGAGGCGCGCGAGGCTCAGCCGTTAACGCTCGCGCAGATCGCAGCTCAGCTCCGCATCGAGCCTGATTTTCTCGTTGCGCTCGAGGACGATCGCTTGGACGAGTTTCCGGCACCGGTCTTCGCAAAGGGTTATCTCAAACAGTACGGTGGCTTACTCGGTCTCGACGAGGGTGATCTGCTCGCGCAGTACTACCGTCAGGTTGACGTGCGCGAAGCGCCCGTCATGCGGTTCAAGCCGATACGCCTGCGTGATGAGGATCAGATCCGTCATTGGATTGCGGCAGGCGTCGTTCTCATACTGCTCATTGGCGGCCTCGTCGCGTGGTGGTTTTCACGTCCCGAGGCTGACCCCGTGCCTGTCCAGCGTACGCAGGAGGTGTTCGAAGAGCCGCCACCCATAGAGGCGCCCGCGGAGACTTCTGCAGCGCCTGCGGCCGCGCCGATGCCTGCGGTCGCCGACGAGTCGGCGAGTGCGCCGGTTCTTGTTGGCCCCGCTTTCGAGCAATTAGGGGTCGAGGAATCGGAAGTTGAGCAGTCCGACAGCGTGCAGGAGGACCCCATGCCCGGTCTCACCGTGCAGGTCGAGGTCAGCTTTGTCGAGGACTGCTGGACGGAGATCTCCGATGCGCGCGGCGAGCGGCTCTTTTACGGTCTCGGCAGCGCGGGCGCTCGCTCGCGTTTCGGCGCGCGGCTACCGATCTCTGTCTTTCTCGGCAACGCGAGCGGTGTTGAGCTGACCATCAACGGCGAAAATTATCCTGTGCCGGCCGGTAGCCGCCAGGGCAATCTCGCGCGCTTCGTCATCGCCGACTCGGGACTCTGATTCAATGGCCGGGCTTATCCAGCCGGTGCGCGGCATGAACGACGTGCTTCCCGGCGATGCAGCCGCTTGGGCATTCGTGGAGTCGAGCGCGAGCGACCTGCTCGACGGTTACGGCTACACGCGGATTCGGACACCCGCTGTCGAACGCACCGAGCTTTTCAAACGCTCGATCGGCGAGGCGACCGATATCGTCGAGAAGGAGATGTACACGTTCGAGGACCGCAACGGCGACAGCCTGACGCTGCGGCCGGAGGCGACGGCCGGCATGGTCCGAGCTGGGTTGAGCCACGGTTTGTTTCACAATCAGCAGCAGCGGTTGTGGTGCAGCGGTCCGATGTTTCGTCACGAGAAGCCGCAAAAGGCGCGGTACCGACAGTTTCATCAGCTCAGCGTCGAGGCCGTCGGTTTTGCCGGCCCTGAGATCGATGCGGAGCTCATCGCCATCTCAGCCCGGCTTTGGCGAGTACTTGGCCTCGAGAGCCCGACGCTCGAGCTCAACTCACTCGGTACGCCGGCTTCCCGTGCTGAGTATCGAGAAGCGCTCGTCGCGTACCTATCGGGTCATCGGGATGTCTTGGATGCCGATAGTCGAAGGCGACTGGAGACCAATCCACTGCGAATCCTCGATAGCAANNTCGCCGACTTCCTCGACGCACAGTCCAAAGATCATTTTGAGCAGGTCAAGCAGCTACTCGAGGACGTTGGGATCGATTTCGTTCTGAATCCGCGGCTCGTGCGCGGCCTGGACTACTACTCGCGCACAGTGTTCGAATGGGTAACCGACCGATTGGGTGCTCAAGGCGCCATCTGTTCCGGTGGGCGCTACGATGGATTGATTGCCCAGCTCGGCGGTCGCGACACGCCGGCTAGTGGTTGGGCATTGGGCTTTGAGCGCGTCGTGGAGCTCTTAGCGGTCGAGGGTGCTGAGATCCCGGAGCAGCTTCCGGACGCGTATCTCGTCACAGCCGGGGACGAGGCGCGCCGTCGGGCATTTGCGCTTGCCGAGACGCTGCGCTCGGAGCTTCCGGCACTCAAGCTCGCGATGGATTGCACGGCCGGCGGCTTCAAGGCGCAGCTCAGACGCGCGGATCGCAGTGGCGCGCGTCTCGCGCTCATCCTTGGCGAGGATGAGCTCAGCGCGGGCTCGATCAGCGTCAAGCCGCTGCGCAGCGATGCGCCACAGACGACCGTGAAACTCGAGGAGCTCGCCACGGCACTGCTCGGCGAAGCCGCTCAATAGGCTTAAAATAGGCGACCGGAAGATAGCCCGGAGGCTCGTGTGGACGAATTTCTTTCCGAAAAANNCTCGTCGGCGGTGCCGCACTCGGCGGCGTGCTGTTGTTCGGTTGGACGCGTTATCAAAGCTACTCTCAACAGCAGGTCGAGATCGCATCGGCGCTCTACGATGAGCTTTTCGAGGCCGTGGCAGATCGCGCCGACGTGCGCGCGGCGGAGCTGTTGGCCGAGATTCGAACTGAGCACGCCTCGAGTCCATATGCGGATCAGGCGGCTCTGCTAATCGCCTCGTTGCGGCTCGACCAGCAGCAACCCGAGGCCGCCATCGATGAGCTGCGCTCGGTGCTTGAGAGTACCGACGATACAGAGCTCGCGCTCATCGTTCGCCAGAGACTCGCACGGTTGTTGTTGCACCTGGAACGTTACGATGAGGTGCTTGCGCTGCTTGAGGGCCTGGAGCCGAGTCGTTTTTCGGGTCGATTTNNGACGGCGTATATGGAGGCGTACAACACGGAGTTCATTGAGGTCGTCGACCGAAACCTGCTGCAGATGAAGATCGACGACTTGCCGGTTGCGTCGATTGCAGACGCACAACCGGCGATGGAAGCCGAGCCTGCTGCTGAGCCAGACGCAGAGGAGGGCGCGTGAACCGTCGTGCTTCGTTTCTCCTTGTGGGCTTTTGCGTTCTCGCATCGGGATGCGGAATGTTCGGTGGCGGTGGCGAGGATCCGATCGAGCCGCCGGCCGAGCTCGTCGAGTTCGAGCCCCGCCTGGCGATCGATCGCGTCTGGAATACTCGCGTCGGTGGCGCCGGCGAGGCATTGCGTCTGTCGCTTGGGCCCGCGACGGATGGCACGCGAATCTACGCTGGGGCGTACGACGGTCAAGCTGCAGCATTCGATGCCGAGACTGGGCGGCGCATTTGGGCTACGCGCACAGAGTTGCCGCTCGCAGCCGGACCGGGCTTCGGTAGCGGTGTGTTGGCGTTCGGGACGAACGATGGCGATCTGATCACGTTAGAAGCTGAAACGGGCGAGGAACGCTGGCGCCTGCAGGTCGGCGGTGAGGTACTCGCCTCGCCCGCTATTGGCGCTGATGTCATCGTGCTAAGCACTGTCGACGGCCGCTTGAGGGGTTACTCCGTGCTCGACGGACGGTTGCTCTGGACCGTAGAGCACGCGGTTCCGGCTCTGACCGTGCGCGGCAATACCGAACCTGTGATCTCGGGGACGACCGTCGTTGCCGGCTTCGACAATGGCCGACTCGGCGCGTACGAGTTGGCGACGGGCGAAACGCGCTGGGAGGCGCCACTGACGGCGCCAGCCGGGCGCACGGAGCTCGATCGTATCGTCGATATCAGCGCGGGCTTGGCAGTCGTCGGCAACGACATCTATGCCGTAGGCTACAACGGTAGGGCTGTCGCGGTCGGGTTGGAGACAGGGCTGCTGCTTTGGCAGCAAGAGATGTCGAGCTATGCGGGTCTCGGGGCTGGTTTCGCCGATGTGTACGTTGCCGATGATTTGAGCCAGGTCGTTGCGCTCGACCGTCAAAGCGGCACGCAACGCTGGACACAACCTGCGCTGCGTCTGCGCGATATCTCGCGGCCCACGTTTTACCGCGGTACGGTCGTCGTCGGTGACCTCGAAGGCTACCTGCATTGGCTGGATTCGCAGGACGGCAGCTTCCTCGCACGCGAGCGCGTCGGCACGCAGCGCATCATGGCGGCACCGCTCGTGGTCGGCGAGTACATCTTCGCGCAAGGTGAAGACGGAACCCTTGCGGCGTTCACGATTGCCGAGGAAGACAGCTAGGCAGATGCCTAGGGTGCATCATGCTCCCCGCAGTTGCGCTCGTGGGCCGGCCGAACGTCGGTAAATCCACGCTTTTTAACCAGTTAACCCGTTCACGCGACGCGCTAGTCGCGGATTTTCCCGGGCTTACGCGGGATCGACGCTACGGATACGCTGAGGCCGACGGCCAACGATTCCTCGTCGTAGATACCGGCGGTCTCGGCGAGGATGAAACTGAGCTTGGCCAGCTCGCTGCGCGTCAGACAGAGCTCGCGATTGCCGAGACCGACGTCATCGTGTTCGTCGTCGACCATGCCGATGGGCTCACGGGTGCCGACGAGCGCATTGCCGAGGGACTGCGTGGCGCCGATAAGCCCGTGATTCTCGCCGTAAATAAAGCCGAGGGCGTGGCGCCGGAGCTTGCAGAGGCGGAATTTCACGCGCTGGGTCTTGGTGCGCCCGTAAGCGTTGCCGCGTTGCATGGCAAGCGTCTCAACGTGCTTACTCGCCTCATCCTCGAGGCCCTGCCCACGGCGCTAGACCAACCGCCTGGCGTCGACGAGGACGCCGGGCCGGGTATCGCTGTCGTTGGGCGGCCGAACGTGGGCAAGTCAACGCTTATCAACCGGCTTATCGGCGCCGAGCGCATGGTCACTTCTGCGGCACCCGGGACGACGCGAGATAGTGTCCACGTTCCGTGCGAGCGTGAGGGAGAACACTTCGTGCTCATCGATACAGCGGGTATACGTCGGCGTGCCAAGGTCAGCGAGACGGTTGAGAAGTTTAGTGTGGTACAGAGCCTCAGGGCGATCGAGGAAGCGGGCGTCGTTATCGTGCTCATCGATGCCCGCGAGGGCATCACCGACCAGGACCTACACCTGCTCGGGCTCGTCGTCGAACGCGGGCGCGCATTGACGATCGGCGTCAACAAATGGGATGGGCTACCACGGTCGCAGCGGCGCGAGGTCGAAGCTCAGATCGAGCGCAAGCTGCAGTTTGTCTCGTACGTACGCGTAAGCTTTATCTCTGCGCTACACGGCAGCGGTATAGATACGTTACTCGAGGCTGCATTGGCTGCGCATCGTGCGGCCGGCAAGACGTTTACGACGTCCGAGCTCAACGAGATTCTCGATCGCGCGGTCACGGCGCATCCGCCGCCCGTCGTGGCAGGTCGTCGGCTGCGTCTGCGTTACGCCCATCAGGGCGGACGCTATCCGCCGATCATCGTGATCCACGGCGGGCGAACGCAGCGCGTACCGGCTCATTATCGACGCTATCTGACGAACACATTTCGCGAGGTGCTCGGTCTCGAGGGCGCACCGCTCAGGCTCGAGTTTCGTGCTGGCGAGAACCCGTTTGCCGGTCGACGCAACGTGCTAACGCGCCGCCAGCTCAAACGCCGCCAGCGCGTCATGCGTCACCGCCGCTGAGCGCGGTACTAAGCTCATAACCAAAAGTTACTAAGGCGCTTGCGCGGGCCTTTACACTGGGCCGCCCAGCTGACCGAAATGCAAAGCTCATGAGCAACGCGCGCAAATTCTTGACGCTCGACGATGACTTCCCGATGTATCGGGGCGGCACGCTCGTCAAGCCGACGATTGCCTACGAGACCTGGGGCGCGCTCAATAGGCGTGGCGACAACGCGATCCTGATTTTCACGGGCCTCTCGCCGTCGGCCCATGCGGCCTCATCCGCCGAAGATCCTTCGCCAGGTTGGTGGGAAGAGATGCTCGGGCCCGGCCGCCCGCTCGACACGCGGCGCTTCTTCGTGATCTGCGTCAACTCGCTCGGCAGCTGCTTCGGCTCGACGGGCCCGGCTTCTTTGGATCCAGAAACGGGTGAGCCGTATCGGCTGACGTTTCCCGTGCTGTCACTCGAGGATGCTGCGCGCGGCGGATGGGAGGTTGTTCGTCATCTAGGCATTGAGCGCCTGCATGCCGTCGTCGGCCCGTCGATGGGCGGCATGACCGCACTCGCGTTCGAGATTCTGTTTCCTGTAGCCACCGATAATCTCGTGATCATCTCCTCTGGAGCTCGATCGCCGGCGTTTGCGACGGCGCTTCGCTCCCTGCAAAGAGAGATGATTCGCCGCGATCCGAACTGGCGGGACGGCGAGTACACCCAGGACTCGATGCCGATCACGGGCATGCGCCTTGCGCGCAAGCTTGGAATGATTACCTATCGTTCGGCCGAGGAGTGGCGGCACCGCTTCGGTCGTGAGCGGGTGTCGGCAGAGCGTGAGAGCGACAGTCCTTTTGGGCTCGACTTCGAGATCGAGTCCTATCTGGAGCATCAGGCCAATAAATTCACGGGCCAATTCGACCCGAACTGTTACCTCTATCTGTCTCGCGCGAGCGATCTCTTCGACGTTGCCGATCATGGGGCCTCGGTAACAGCCGGGCTCGCCAAGGTGCGTGCGCGCCGCGTGCTCGTCGTTGGTGTCACGACGGATTTCCTGTTTCCGGTCTATCAGCAGCAGGAGCTCGCCGAGTTGCTCAGAGAGACGGGGCACGACGTCGAGTACGTCGAGCTCGACTGCATCCAGGGTCACGACTCCTTCCTCGTGAACATGGACAGCTTCCGTCCCGTCATCGCGGATTTCTTTGCGCCCGTGCGCGGCTCCGTCGCAAACTCCGGCTGAAGCTTCAGTTTTTTCCCGCTTCGTCCTGTGGGTCCTCCACCGACCCGACCGTTGCCGTGAACGTGCCGCGGTGCAGTCGGACGCGCACGTCGTCCCCGGTCGAGACGTCGCGCACATCCGTCAGGACGCTCCCAACGGTCGCGCGCATAGCGATGGCGTAACCGCGCTCGAGCGTTGCAAGCGGACTGACCGAGTCGAGTGCGCGCTTCGCGACGTCGAAGCGCCGCTGTTGCACCGCTAGAATTCTCTCAATCGCCTGGCGCAGGGCGCTGCTCGCTTCTCGGCGACGTTGCTTGAGTTGCGTGAGCTGGATCCGCGGTGCGGCGCTGCGCAGTGCAGCGTATATGCGAGAAAGCTCCGCGCCGCGATCGCTCAGTGTGGCGACGAGCTTACGTCGCAACCGTGCATCGAGGTCATCGAGACGCTGACTAGCCTGCTGCAGCTGCACGCCCGGGTGGGCGCGCTGCAGGCGGTGATGCAACGTCTGCGCTAGCGTTGCGCGTTGCGCCAAGTTACGGGCTGTGCCGCCTCGCAGGCGCTGTTCCAGAGATTCGAATCTCGTCAGCCACTCGGTCCGGTCGGGCACAGCGAGCTCTGCGGCACCGGACGGCGTCGGTGCTCGGCGATCGGCGACAAAGTCCGCGATCGTAATATCAATCTCGTGGCCGACGCCGACGATGACAGGGATCTCGATGGCCGCAAGCGCGCGGGCGACGATTTCCTCGTTGAATGCCCAGAGATCCTCGAGTGAGCCGCCGCCGCGTGTGAGAATCAGTAGATCGCATTCCCGACGCCGATCCGCAAGCTCGAGTGTCCGGGCGATTTCCTCGGCAGCCGTGTCACCCTGCACGGCCGTCGGATAGACGAGAGTCGCCACGGCGGGAAATCGCCGCGCAAGGACAGTGAGCACATCGCGGACTGCAGCACCGCTCGGTGAGGTCACGATTCCGATCTGCGCGGGTAACGTCGGTAGTGCCTTCTTACGGTCTTCGTCGAACAGGCCTTCGGCGGCGAGCTTTTGCTTCAGCGCCTCGAAACGGCGCCGTAGCAGACCTTCGCCGGCTGGCTCGGCGTGGTCGATGACTAGCTGAAACTCGCCACGGGCCTCGTAGATGCTGACCCGACCACGGGCGAGAATCTGTTGCCCGTTCTGCGGCTCGAAGTCGAGCGTTCGATTACGTTGGCGAAACATCGCACAACGCAACTGGGCGTGCTCGTCCTTGAGGCTCCAGTACATGTGCCCGGACGCGGGCCGGGCGAGATTGGAGATCTCTCCTTCGACCCAGACGACGCCAAGGCTGGACTCGATGACGTGCCGAGCCTCGCGGTTGAGCTCGGCTACCGAGTAGATGTGCCGGTCCGCACGCTGCGCGTCTTGATCATCGAAAAGGTCCATGCGGGCGAGTATACGTGAGGGTGTTCGCCGGTCNNAAAATCTCGTGTTTCCACTGTCGGGCGCCCGTGCGCGGTACGGGATGCGGCGGAGCTCTAAATGCGGATCATCCACGAAGCGCTGACCTTCGACGACGTCCTATTACAGCCGGCCTATTCGGAGATCCTGCCACGCGAAGTCGATCTTGCAACGTCGCTGACGCGTGAGATCACGCTCAACATTCCGATCGTTTCCGCCGCGATGGACACCGTGACCGAATCGCGTCTTGCGATTGCGCTCGCCCAGGAGGGCGGCATCGGCATCATCCACAGGAGCATGTCGATCGAGGAGCAGGCGCGCGAGGTAGGCCGCGTCAAGAAGTACGAAAGCGGAATCATCAGTAACCCGATAACGGTTACGCCCGATACTTCGATCCGCGACGTCATCGAGCTCACGCAGGCGCACAATATCTCCGGCGTGCCCGTCGTCGAGGGCAGTGAGCTCGTGGGTATCGTCACGCATCGAGATTTGCGCTTCGAAACACAGTTCGATGCACCGGTTTCGACGGTCATGACTCCGAAAGATCGTCTCGTTACGGTCAAGGAAGGCGCGGACGAGGACGAGGTTCTGACTTTATTGCACCGCTATCGTATCGAGAAGGTCCTTGTCGTAGACGACAACTTCCAGTTGCGTGGCATGATCACTGCTAAGGATTTTCAGAAGGCGACAGACTACCCGTTGGCGTGCAAGGACTCGCTCGGTGCGCTACGGGTCGGCGCAGCCGTCGGGACGGGCGCTGATACACCGGATCGTGTCGAGGCGTTGGTTGCGGCTGGCGTCGACGTTGTCGTCGTCGATACGGCTCACGGACACACGCGTGGCTGTCTCGATCGCATCAAAGAGATCAAGGCCAAGCATTCGGATCTGCAGCTGATTGCCGGCAACGTCGCGACGAAAGAGGCGGCACTCGCGCTCGTCGAGGCCGGCGCCGACGGCGTCAAGGTCGGTATCGGCCCGGGATCGATTTGCACGACGCGCGTCGTTGCCGGAGTCGGTGTACCTCAAATCACAGCCGTCGCCGAGGTGGCTGACGCGCTGACAGACACCGATGTCCCCGTCATTTCAGACGGTGGTATTCGTTACTCGGGCGACATTGCCAAGGCAATCGTGGCAGGCGCGTACTGTACGATGCTCGGCAGCTTATTTGCCGGAACGGAAGAGTCCCCAGGTGAGGTCGAGCTCTATCAAGGGCGCTCTTACAAGAGTTACCGCGGTATGGGCTCCGTGGGCGCGATGGCGCGTACGCATGGCTCTGCGGACCGATACTTTCAGGATGCCGCCGAGCAACTCGAGAAGCTCGTCCCCGAGGGCATCGAGGGTCGCGTGCCCTACAAGGGCAATCTCGTCGCTATCGTGCAGCAACTCGTCGGCGGCGTCCGAGCTGCGATGGGTTACACGGGCAGTCACAACATCGCGGAGATGCGCACGCGTCCGAAGTTCATTCGGATTACCGGCGCCGGTCGGCGTGAGAGCCACGTGCACGACGTAACGATCACGAAGGAAGCGCCGAACTACCGTGCGGAGTAACGAGCTTTGATCGCGGATCCGCGCAGCGCTCTGGGCCATTCGCCCGATGATGACCGCATTCTAATCCTCGACTACGGCGGCCAGTACACGCAGCTCATCGCACGGCGCGTGCGCGAGGCCGGGGTCTACAGCGAGATTCGTCCGTACGATCTATCAGCAGAGGCAGTCGCAGCGTTCGGTGCAACCGGCGTGATTTTGTCTGGCGGACCGGAGTCCGTTGGCGGTGAGAGAGCGCCCGAGGTCGCCGATGCCGTGCTCGAACTCGACGTGCCGATTCTCGGCATTTGCTATGGCATGCAAGCCCTGGCGGCCAAGCTCGGCGGTGCCGTGAGTCCGGCAGACCACCGCGAGTTCGGTTATGCCGAGGTCGAGATTCCGGCCGACAGTCCGTTGCTCGGCGGGCTCGTGCCCGAGGGTGAGCGCTTGAGCGTATGGATGAGCCACGGCGACCGTGTCGACGGGCTGCCTGACGGCTTCGTGCCGATCGCCGCATCGGCGAACGCGCCGCTAGCCGGCATGGCGGATCCAGAACGGCGTTATTACGGTCTGCAATTTCATCCCGAGGTCACACATACCGAGCACGGTCAGCAGATCATCGAGCGCTTCGTTCACGATGTCTGCGGCTGTGCGNNGCTGTGCGAGCGATTGGACGTCCCACAACATCATCAAGGAGCACATCGACCGGATTCGCGAGGAGGTCGGCGACGGCAAAGTGCTGCTCGGTTTATCGGGCGGCGTGGATTCGTCGGTCGTGGCGGCGTTGCTTCACGAAGCCATCGGCGATCAGCTTGTCTGTGTTTTCGTCGATAACGGCTTGCTGCGGCTCAACGAGGGCGATCAGGTCATGGCCGTGTTCGCCGAGCATCTCGGCGTCAACGTCGTCAGAGTCGATGCCGAGGACGAGTTTCTGGAGGCGCTGGAGGGCGTGGCCGACCCCGA
>JABAOH010005511.1_pt1 | contig 11695 bp, 14 predicted proteins | sample 7062181 | NCBI WGS metagenome assembly JABAOH01 (sample SAMN14538630, study PRJNA623070) | marine sediment metagenome | biome: marine biome [ENVO:00000428]; feature: marine pelagic biome [ENVO:01000023]; material: deep marine sediment [ENVO:00002113]; isolation source: pool of 5 deep marine... | reverse complement strand
CATCATGGTGCAAGTGGCCGATGAAGAAGACGAGGACGCCGAGCTGCACGGGCTAGCGAGGGCACAAGTGGTGTTAATTACCCCGATTGAGGAGAAGTTTCGCGACAGGCTCGACCTCGATCTGAGTCTCGGTTACAGCTTTACTAAGTCGAGCGATGTTGGCCAGTTGACCTTTGGCACGAATGCGCTTTACCGCGCCGAGAAGTATCACCTGCGTCTCGCCATAAGCAGCATCAGAACTACGCAGAAAGAGGCACCGACGTCCCGCACCCAGGAAGCGACGGTGGATTACCGCCATTTTCTCAAGAAACGCTGGTTTACGCTGGCGCTCGGTGGCTTGCAAGAGAACACCGAACTCGGCCTCGACCTGCGCACGTTTGTCGGCGGCGGTGGCGGGCGCAACGTGATTCAAACCAACCGTAGCGAGCTCGCACTGACGGGATCTGTGACTGCGGCGCACGAGGAACCGACTGAGGGCAGAGAAACGACGGACAGCATTGAAGCCATTCTCGGTCTGGAATATCGGTTTTTCGTCTTTAATACGCCGAAGCGCGACGTCCTAGTGCAGTTCTCGTTGATCCCGAGTCTGACCGAATCCGGGCGCCTGCGCAGCAACTTCGACATGCGGTTCAAGCTCGAGCTGGTCACGGACTTTTTTTGGGAGCTGCGATTTTTTGCCAGCACCGACAATGAGCCGCCAACCGGAGAGGCCGCCAACACTGACTACGGCATCATTACTTCATTCGGCTATTCGCTTTGAGCAGAATAGCGTCCGCCAAGGTGTTTCGTCGATCCAGCCCCTAAGCGATCGACAAACGTCGAAACCCGTAATAACTACGAATTTGGCCAGACTCGCCACTTAGATCGAGCGGGCTCGACTTTTCGGCACAAATCCTCCGTTCGGCGACTATACTGCATTTAACATGCAGAACTTCGAATCGGATCAGGGGGGCGCCGTGGCGCCCGGCGTGCACGGGTTTGAGGTGGCCGTCACGACCGCCAAGGGCGAGACATTCGCCGGCACGCTGGTCGATCTTCATATCGAGGATGCCGAAGCGAGCTTCCCGCGAGAAAACAGTCCGGCGCTTCCGTTGGGCCTGACGACAACACTGAATTTCATGGCGCCGTGGCTGCGCACGCCCATCGAGGTCGCCGCCAACGTGGTCTCGCGTGTGGAGAGCGGGACATCGCGCATTTACCGCTACCGACTCAAGTTCGACTCAGACGAGCTGCAAAAAAGACTTACGCGCGAGGCCAATCGCGTACGCAACCAACGCACCGCGAACCGCGTCAAGCCGGCGTCGGGGGCATCGGTGGCTGTAACAATCAAGTCACCGGAAGCGAAGGGTGCTTCGGAATCGCTAGCCGAGGCGAGCGGCGATGTTTCGGAAACCGGATGCCTCAAGGACATTTCCACCGGCGGCGTGGGCGTATTCCTGAGTCGCAAAGCGGAAAGCGTGTTCGCCGAAACCGAGTTAGTGGAGATCTCGTTCGAGCTTCCGCCGAGTAGCGGACCGTTGACGCTGATTGGCTGGATTCGTCACCGTCGACTCAAGGGTAACCGCATGTCCTACGGGATCGAGTTCGATACCGAACTCTCCGATAACTTCGCCCCGCAGCTGGATCGCATCATTCAGTACATCGTGCGCTGCCAAGAACAGGAAGAGGTCACGGCCCAGGGGTAGTCTGTTGCGGCAAGTAGTCTGTCGGGTTCGTTCTTTACAATTAGATTGAAACTGATGCTAATTCGCGGCTCATCCGACAGGTTTGGGTGTACGTAATGCATCACAAAGGCCGGCCACAGCAGAACCATACCGGGCTTGGGTGAGACGGTGAACTCAGGCTCGATTTGAGGGTCGCCCTTGATTGCAGTCATATTCACGGCGCCGCGAGGGTCGTAGAAAGTGATGCAGCCCGGTCGCACATCGGCACGGTTTTGAAGCTGGGCCCGCGAATCCGGCACGCGCACGTAATAAGTCCCGCTCAAGTACGCGTAGGGATGGTTATGCGGATCGTGATAGTCGCCGAGCCGGTTGACGNNCCAGTCGATGGGGTAATCCATCCCGGCGCGGCGGCAGTAATCGACGGCTGACTTGTGAATGCATTGGCGTAACCAATCAGTGGCTGGATTCCTGAGGGCGAACAGGCTCTGTTCGAGATAGTCGGTGGTCAGATCGCGATCGGCCGCTTCACGCTCCAGAATGACTCTTTCGAACTCCAGATTCGCGCGCTCGTGCCCCGGCAATGTGCGCTGCATAAACAGCAGCGGCCAAAGCAAATGAAAACCGTCTTGCTCAGAAATGTGCATAGTCGTTAATCTATCGCGCGCGCTCGATCCCCACCATCCCCCGCATGCGGCACAGGAATCGACCCACGGCCGGCCCGGCCAGAACCGTCTCTGTGCGCGCAAGAATACGCGGTTTTTGTGGTCGCACTCTGGTACCATGCGTAAGCGTTTGCCATGCCACCTTGTCTACTAAACGACTGAGGAATCCCTAATGTCTGGCTACAAGCACATCCTGGTCCCGACCGACTTTTCCAAGCCCAGCGAGCTGGCTGCGGCCCGCGCCGCCGCGCTGGCAAAGGCCTGCGGTGCACAGCTCAGCGTGTTGCACGTGGTCGACTATGTGCCGCCGGGCTACGTTCGCAGTGTGGTCCCAGACGCGGAAGCGGGTGACTTGGTCAAACGCGCCCGCACGGTGCTTGCTGACTGGGTAAAACGGCTGGGGTTGGCCCCGGCAAACCAATGGGTCGAAGTGGGGCCAGCGAAGCGCGAGATCCTGAAGGTAGCGCAGGAAAAGGGCATCGACCTCATNNTCTGGGACGACTGCTGGGTTCGACGACCAATGCCGTAATCCACGATGCATCGTGTGATGCGCTGTCCGTTCGCATCGAGTCCTGAAGTGTGGCGTAAAGGCAGGATCGTGGGTGCGCCGTGCTCTAGAACCGCCCGGCGAAGGTGAGCGCGGCGATAGGGGCGGTATCGTGATCGTCCACCGCCAATAGATCGCCCTTACTGTTTTCGACCGCCAGTTGGCCGCCGACGATGGCCCCAGCGTAGAAATCCAGCTTGAAGCGCGAGCCAAATTTGTACGTGATGCGTGCGAATAACGGCAGACCGCTTTGTTCGCCGATGCCATCGGGTGCCGGCCCTTTGTCGTCGAGGCGAAAGCGAAAGCCCCGAGCCGCCCCGCCGCCGGCAAACTCCCATTTTTCGTCGCGCTCATAGACAAGCTCCAAACCGGCCGGCCCAGTCGGGCCTGCACGAAACGGGTTTGTCAGCCTGAGCCGATCTGTAATCTTCCAATTGATAAACAAAAACGGAAACACGACAGTCTCTTCCAACTGGCTGAAGGCACCGAATGCCGGGCCGATGGTCAGTCGCGGGCTGACGACGCGTACCGCCGCAAAAGTCAATCCATAGATGATTGCGTCGTCGAGATCGGCTCCCGATTCCGCGGACCAGGCGACCGTCGGCGAGACGATGTAGTTCCATCGATTCGCTCCCGCCACGAAGAAGCGCGGCGTCAAACCGAAGCGTTGAACATGGGCCCAAGGGTCCACGCCGCCCAGTCCGCTTGTCCCCGAGAAACGGTAGTCCGCGAATTCGTAGTTGACGCTCAGGGTCAACAGCGTTTTCCTGTTGATGGGCGTGGCGGCGCTGAAATCCAGAAAGATTCGGGCAACGCTGTACTCACCGCCATCGTCGAGGCTAGATTCAAACTGATAGACCGGCGTCGCCACCAGGGCGTACTTGACCGGCGGTCGCCTTTGTTCGTCGTTTTTGTCCTGGGCGACAGCAGCCGGGGCACAAGCGCTGATCAAGACAAGGAGCGCCAGTCGAGTTGAGGTTCGTATGGCAGAGCCGTCGGTCCAGCTTATCGACATTTTCTCCGGGCCCATCGCGCGCGCCTTGGCCTTGTTACAGTATTGTATACAATGTTTTTTATATCTTCTGATTAGCACAGCATCTTGCACTCATCAACGTGGGTGCGCTCTAATGATCGCCATTGGCGCTCGGTCTAAATGCAGATCAAAGGCCACCGCAGCCGATCGAAGATCCTGCGCCAAAGTACGTCTAAGGCATGCCTGGCAACGCAAACATGATCGTCTCCGGCGCCGCTTGTGTTGCGGCCCTGCTGCTGATGCATGTGACGACGACCTCCTCGGCGCAACCCCTGCAATTGCATAAAGCCGCGGCAAATGGCGACATCAACCAAGTTCGACAACTGGTCAATCGCGGGGCATCCGTCAACACGAAGGCCGGTGTGCTCGGGTATACGCCCTTGCATCACGCGGCGGGGCAAGGTTATTACCGTATTGTCGAGTTGCTAATCGACAACGGTGCCACGGTGGATGCGCGCAGCCGCAGTGAGATCACACCCCTGCACAGTGCGGCAATGAACGGTCACGCTTTAGTCGTCGATCTGCTCATCAGGCATGGCGCGAATGTCGACGCTCGTAACCAAGCGGGCGAGGCACCGCTGCACTACACCGCCGCGAAGGGCCACGACCAGATTGTCAATCGCCTGCTAGTGGAGGGCGCCGATGTGAACGTGCGCACTCGCAAAGGTTTCACCCCATTGCACGAGGCCGCCATCAATGGCCATGTCGGCGTGGCCGGGCTGCTGACAAACCGGCAAGCCGAGATTAATGCCCGGAGCCGAAACGGCGTGACACCGCTGCACGAGGCGGCCTTCAATGGCCACCCGGCGGTGGCCGAATTGCTCATTGCGCAAGGCGCCGACGTTCATGCCGTCACACGCACGGGCCTCACGCCCTTGCACATGGCGGCGGTAAATAATCATGCGACCGTCGCGGAGCTGCTCGCCAGCCGCGGCGCCGACGTGAATGCGAAAGATCTGGAGGGGTCGACGCCGTTGCGCTGGGCGAACGATCTGCGACAAGAAGACGTGGCCGCAGTTCTGAGAACGCGCGGGGCGAAAGAGTAGCCTTCCCTAAGCGCTCTTGGAACCGCCATGGCAGGGCGGTGACTGCGCCACGCGGCCGCCCTTGTCAAACCATTCATCCGGCGTCAAGGGATGCAAGGCCAGGGCATGAACCGGCCCGGCGAGCTGCTGCGCCAAGATCTCGTTAATCATACGATGGCGGGCAAGCAGGTTCTTCTCTACGAACACTTCCGAAACGATAGTGACCTTGAAGTGCGACTCCGAGCCGGACGGCACACTGTGCATGGCGCTCTCATTGACCACTTCCAGGTGCAACGGGTGCAAACGCTCGCTCAGCGCTTTCTCGATCGTGGCTTGTACTGTCATCGGCCGTTTCTCACCGTCTCTCTGTTAGATAAAGCATATCATCAGGCCTTCGCTGCGCTAGCCGCAAGGAGCCCAGCCGTGCGCCTCAGGTCGACTCAATCTCGAGCCGCAGCGGTCTGTCCCGGATCGGTAAATGCAAGGCGGCGGCGGCGACCCCAAGCACGATCGCGATTTGCCAGGCGATGTCATAGGATCCGGTCAGGTCAAAGACGAGGCCTCCGATCCAGGCGCCGAAAAAGGCACCAATCTGATGACTCATCATAACAATACTAAACAGCGTCGCCATGTAACGCGGACCGAAAATCTCGCCTACCAGGCCTCCCGTTAACGGGACCGTCCCCAACCAGAGCAGGCCGATCGCCGCCGACGCCAGCAATACCGAAAACTGCGACGGCGGGACCAGCAGGAAAAGCGTAAACACGAGGCTGCGGGCGAAATAGAGACCGCTCAGCACGTTTTTCTTGCGATGCCGGCCGCCGAGAAAACCGGCAACGAGCGCGCCGACGATGTTGAACAGGCCGATCGTGGCGAGCGCCCAGGCACCGAGCATGGAGCCGAATTCCAGACTGGTCAGGTAGGCCGGCAAGTGGGTGGCGATGAAAGCGACATGAAAACCGCAAACGAAGAAGCCGGCATTCAGCAGCCAGTAGCCGTTGTGCCCGGCCGCCTCGCGCAAGGCATCGCCCAGACTCTGCGTGCCTGGCGTTTGCTCGCGGCCCGCATCGGCCCGCGCCAACCCGAACGCACAGGGGACCATCAGGCCGGCGCACCCGGCCAGCACCAACAGCCCCACCAGCCATCCGGTGCCGTCGATCAATGCCTGCGAGAAAATTGGCATCGCGAACTGTCCGAACGTCCCGCCGGCAGACACGAGTCCCAAGGCCAGACTGCGGCGCTCGGGCGCGGTCGCCCGGGCGACGGCGGCGAGCACGAGCGAAAACGAGGTCCCGCTCACGCCAAGACCGATGAATAGGCCAGCCCCCAAGTAGAGACCCGCCTCGCTGCCGCTCAAGGCCATGATCAGCAACCCGGCGATGTACAAGACCCCGCCCAAGAGCAGCGCGCGGACGATGCCAAAACGATCCGCCAGCACACCCAGCAGCGGCTGGCTCAGTCCCCAAAGCAGGTTCTGAATCGCGATCGCCAGCGCAAAGCTCGTGCGGCTTACGCCAAGGCTTGTCGTAATGGGCTCCAGAAACAGGCCGAAGCTCTGCCGTATGCCGAAGCTCAGCAGCAGAATGGCGGCTGCGCAAACGACGAGCACGAACGAGATTCTGCGCATAGCGGATCCGGCTACCTACATAGGATGGGCTGACAAAAAAAGGCCCGGGCACGCCGGGCCTGAACGCGAATCTATCACCAGCCGCGACTAGATGCCAAGCAGCGCTTTGGCCTTGCCGAGGATGTCGACCGATTCTCCGTGCTTGCCGGCTTTGTGCAACGCCTCGCCCTCCGCACGCAGCTTCTTTACCTCAGCAACAACTTCTTTGCTTAGCGTCGCCCCTTTAGCCTTTAACGCCTCGTCGATGTCGGCCATGTCAACCGGACAGTTGAAGGCATAGACGGGGACCGAAAATAACAGTAACAACGCCAACGCACCCAGCGGGGTTTTCATCTTGATCCTCCTATCTTTGAACGCTGCGAAAACGAGCAACCGCTTTGACCGGGTGACCCAAGACTAGTTGCTGTTCGCCAAGCCCCTGCCCTAATGGCCGTGGCCTTTGTGTACATTTTCGAAGGTCGCCTGCTGCTCCGGGGTGGCCTCTTGCTGATATTTGGCCTTCCACTNNTTCGATGCCCCGCTCCTCGGCAGCAGCGGCGTACCATTTCGACAAGCAGTTACGACAAAATCCAGCGAGATTCATCAGGGCAATATTCTGCACATCGTTACGCTCCGCTAAGTGCTGCAGCAGCCGGCGAAAAGCCGCTGCCTCAAGCTCGATCCGTACCTTATCGTCCATCACAGCTGTCCTCTCTTGAAGCGGGTTAACTTAAACTCAACGCGCTGCGCTCAGGCCGATCGACAACCGTCGACCGTTCCTCTCCATCGCATCGGCCAAGGCAGCGAATTTGCGGTTATGGCTCCAAAAAAAGCCATCCTCAACCGGGCTATGGAAAAAAGCCTCACTCAGCGCGTTTGGCGCACCATAACGTACACGCAGCCAGACAATGTGCTCTCTGATGGACAAACCGGCAAAGGAAATCGCACGAATATCTTTGATAGCGATCTCTACCTCCTCTTGCCGGGAACGCCAACGCAAGCGTTTACCGTCTACATCGAGCCCGCCAAAGCGACCCCAGAATCGCGGTTCCTTAAACCTGCCGAGTTTGCGCTGGTAGTCGACTCCATTAGTCACAAGGGGCAACACCGTGCCCGCGGCTTGCTCGGTCTCAGAGAGAGGCTGCCCGTCTTTGCGCTGATTCCGTCTTTGCAGCCGTTGATATTTTTTCGCGCTGTGTTCCTGCAACAGCGCCAGGCCGCTCGCCGTGGTTCTTGCCTGGGTCAAACGGGTCTCGTTCACAACCTCAACGATCCTGCCGGGATCGTCCAGATACCAGTACCCGTGGCGCGATGTTGAAAGCAACAGATACGCCCGTCCGGGCTTGAAAGTCAACCACTCGGAGTTATGCGACAGGAATGTCGTCCACCAAACAAAGCGCTTCCCAGGCTTCACTGTCGCTACCAGAAAAGCATTGCTTGGCAACAGCCCAAGCGGTTGATCATCGATGAACAGCGCGTCCGCTTCTTTCCACGAAGCCGGTTCGCCTAGCCGCGCGAAGTATACGCTCGCCTGATCCGGCGGCGGCGGCGCAAAAACGGTCTTATTGCTACGTACGTAGTACTCACCGGCAGCCACCGATGCCGCCGAAAGCACGGATAGCAACAGGCACAAGACAAGCTGGCTACGGTATCGCTGCATACGTGTCAAGATTGGGCAAGGTAACGTCGGAGATATTCCTGGAAAGACATATCATCCGTGTTTTCGATCTGTTGTTGTTTGTTCCAAGACTGACTGGCGACGGCATTGAAATTTTGCATTTGCTCTGCCGACAAGCCGTGTTCTTTGAAATAGCGTTCATGCTCCAACGACACGCGCAGACCAAAATGCGAAAACGACTCCTTGTTTTTAAACATCTCAGCGAGCACGCGCGCGGAAGGCGTTTTTTCCGGGTCGCCAATGATTTCCAGTTGCGTCTTGAGTGCGCTCGCATACGGCTGGCCACGCTCCCCTCGATCGAACAGTTCAGCGATCGGTCTCATTACATTGCATATCTCGGTCGCCCACTCGCGCAGCGATTGCCGGCCTCCACGGCGCTGCAGCGTGAGTGATGGATCACGGCCATAATCGGCTACCATCCTTTGATTGTATTGAAACTCCTTCTGCTCGACAGCGCTGATTGAGTGGCTTTCTTGCAACAAACAAAAAACCAGAAAGACTTCCAGAAAACGCAGTTGCTCTTCGCTCACCCCGAGGGGATCGAAAACATCGACGTCCAGCGCCCGTATCTCGACGTACTGAACGCCCCTGCGCTTTAGGGCCAGCGTTGGCTTCTCTCCGCTATGCGCAATCTGCTTTGGTCGTATAAAACTGTAATACTCGTTCTCGATCTGCAAGATGTTCGTGTTGAGTTGCCGGTACTCACCGTTCACAAGAACGCCTATCTCGTCGAAAGCAGGATACGGGGTCTCGATCGCGCGGGTCAGGCTCGTCACATATCCGGCAAGATTATCATATGTAATTTCCAGATTGGCTTGGGTATTGTTCTTGTAGCCGATGTCGCTCATACGCAGGGAGGTGGCGTACGGTTTGTAGTAGGTACCTGGATCGTAGAAGGCAAAACCGGGCGGGCGCTCGTCACGCAAGAACGACGCGCACACGGCCGGCGAGGCCCCGAATAGATACGGGATCAACCAGCCCAGGCGTTGGAAGTTCCGGATGAGACAGAAGTATGCATCCGAGATGAAGCTTTGCAGCGGCTGCGTGTCGCCTTCCAGCGCTTGAAAAACGGGCCAGAATGCCGATGTCATCGAGTAGTTGAAATGCACACCGGCAATCGCCTGCATCGCTGCACCGTAGCGGTACGCCAAGCCGCGACGGTATACGTGCTTCATCGTGCCTACGTTCGATTTCCCATACCAGGCAATAGGAACGCTGCTGTCGCCATCGAGCGCACACGGCATGCTCGTGGCCCAAAGCAACTCGTCGTCCAGATGCGCATACACGAAGCTGTGCAGCTGCCCCAGAAACTCCAATGTCTCGCCGATCGTTGTAAGCGGTGGCGTCCGCAACTCCAGCAGGGCCTCGGAGTAGTCGGTTGTAATATAGGGATGAGTCAGCGCCGATCCCAAGGCGGCTGGGTGCGGCGTGCGTGCGATCTGACCGTCGCGGTTGACCCGCAGACTCTCTTTCTCGAGACCCTTCAGCCCGCCCACTAATAAGTCCGCGTGGCCGACGTCTTGCAGCCGCTTTAAGCGTTGTTGCAGGAGTTGATACAAGACTCAGTTTTCCGATCCGAACAGCACCGCTAATCGTGCGACCCGTCTATGCAGCAGTATCGCGGGTCATACTCGCGTTCCGGGTATCCGCTGCAAAACACGTACTCGCACTCGGTCTCCTTCGGTGGCTTCTGATAGGGCGGGCCTTCGACCACAGGCGGTGGCTCTTGAAGCGCAGAACAACCACTTACGCAAAACACCGACACGACCGCAAGGACATAATTTTTCATGCTAGCTTCGACATTAACGATTGCCGCGCGCAGGTTCAAACCATGACGGTGCATTAGAGTCGGTCTGCGGCGTCCGGCGCTTATCGTACCATGGCTAGCGCCGGGCATGATGCCAAAACGGATAGTTCCAGCTGGGAACACGCAATGCGGGTACGCCATGTCAGTAGCTGGCCCCAACCCGAGTTTTTGCGTGCGGCGACCACGTTCGCGGCGGTCCTGGTTACTTTTTACGGGTCGCTCTGCTCCGGCGGTTTCGGCACAAACAGCTCCATGTGATTACGGCCTGCGCCTTTTGCTGCACGCGAGGCCTCATCCGCTCGAAGCCGTGTATCTTCCGGACGCTCCCCTAGGTGAAGACCGACATAGGTCAGTCCCCATGTCAGCTTGCAGTAGACCGCACGTGCCGTCGTCATGCTTTGCTATTGTCGCCTGACGAGGAAAGATCTTGGCGTGATTGGCGGAAAAAGGACAGCTGGTGCCTGATCAGTTCTGCATGCTGAGGCGCTTGCATTTGTAGCGCTGCACTGTCGTGTCGCGCGTTGGGGTAACGGGCGCCCCAAAGAATGGAACCTACAACGTTGATCGTTGCACTGATGTTGACGGCGATGTTATATGCACGCGTCCCGCCCAGCGAAAAGACGGGGCTCGCCAACGACATCGGTAGTGCGTGACCCGTCAAGCCTTCTTGACGACCGTGGTCGCAGAGTGACTTGCCGCCTCGATGGCCCTTATCCCAGACCCACCGATGCAGTTGCGACCAGCTCGTTTGGCCTTGTAGAGATACGAATCGGCCTCTTTCACCAAGTCATCGGCACTCTGCATACCATTCGATAGCGTGGCAATCCCAAGGCTAACGGTCAGAGAGATAGACCGCTCGCCGACCATAAAGCTGTGCCGCTTCACATGCTTGCGAATCCGTTGAGCGAGAACGAGCGCGCCAGCCTGGTCAACATCGCGCATCAACACCACAAACTCTTCGCCCCCATAACGGGCAAAGACGTCCGAAGTGCGCAACATTTTCCGTACCAGCTTTGTCAGCTCTTGAAGCACGATATCCCCGGCTGGGTGACCGTACACATCGTTGACCTGCTTGAAGTGGTCGATGTCGAAGATCAACAGGCTAAGTACGTTGCCGTGGCGCCGTGCGTGCGCAAACTCGCCCGCCATGCGATCGACGATGTAGCGTTTGTTGTAGATCTGGGTAAGCCCGTCCTTGATGCCGCGGTCGAAAAGCTCCTGCTGGAACGTTTGTTCGAGTTCGTCCTGGTAGGAAAACTTCAGAATGGATACCGACCCGATTTGGATCTTATCGCCATCCTTCAGCTTGTGGCGTCTAATCTGTTTGCCGTTCAGAAAAGTGCCATTACTGCTACCCAAGTCTTCGACGATCGGGTCGTTGCCATCGGCAATAACAACCTGAGCGTGGCGGCGACTGACGCCCTCATCATCGAGTCGGATATCGGCGTCGAGGCCGCGCCCGATAACGGTCTTGCCGTTCGGATGCACCTTGAACATCATGCCGACGGCACCGCCAGCCAGGATGATGAGGTAGGGATCCTCCCCTCGCCCTTTCACCGGCACCCGGGAAATAGTCCGTGTTTTCGCTTCGCTCGGCATAGCGGCCGAATATCAGCAATTCCTAATATTACGTAGATTGATGATCTTGCCCCCCTCTCGCGAAGCAACAAGCG
>JABAOH010015719.1_pt1 | contig 11699 bp, 13 predicted proteins | sample 7062181 | NCBI WGS metagenome assembly JABAOH01 (sample SAMN14538630, study PRJNA623070) | marine sediment metagenome | biome: marine biome [ENVO:00000428]; feature: marine pelagic biome [ENVO:01000023]; material: deep marine sediment [ENVO:00002113]; isolation source: pool of 5 deep marine... | reverse complement strand
CGGTTTTCGTATTTTAAAATCTCCAAAAACAATTGTATCGGAACAATCAGCTGTCTCATCCCGATAAAAATTCAGCCGGACAGGTATTCCTTTTTTAACGATAATAACATCAGGATTGTACCCTCCTTTTACAGTTACCTTCACTTCCTGAAATCCCCTGTCTCTGAGCTCAGCCGAAGAAGCCTTTCTGCGTGAGAAGAAAAAATACCAGTTGAGCAAAACAATAAACAAGATACCTATAGCTGTCACAATTAATTTCGCTTCCATCACAAAGCTTCCTTCGAGGAGCGAAGTTTAATTTTTCTATCTTTGAGCTTGGCGGAAGCGGTCTCTGTCCGTGAGAAGAAAAAATACCAGTTGAGCAAAATAATTAGTAAAATACCTAAAACTGTTACAACTAATTTTGCTTCCATCCCAATGCCTCCTTCTAAGAAAGTAGCTTAACTCTTCTCAATCTCAACGAATTCGTAACAACTGAGACAGAACTAAAAGCCATCGCGGCTGAGGCGAAAATCGGGTTTAACAGAATCCCAAAAAAAGGATAAAGAATACCAGCAGCGATTGGAATTCCAGCTGTGTTGTAGAAAAAGGCCCAGAAGAGGTTTTGTTTAATGATTCTTATTGTGTGTTTGCTCAATTCGATTGCAGAAACAACCCCTAAGAGATCACCTTTGATTAAAGTAATATCCGAAGCCTCCATAGCCACATCCGTCCCTGACCCGATGGCAATTCCCACATCGGCCTGAGCCAAGGCAGGAGCATCATTTATTCCGTCTCCGACCATGGCTACTTTTCTTCCTCCAGATTGAAGCTTCTTCACCTCATGAACTTTTTCCTCTGGAAGAACTTCAGAAAGGATTCTCTTAATACCTGATTTTCTAGCTATAGCCTCAGCCGTCTTCTTGTTATCTCCGGTCAGCATAATGACTTCTAAGCCAAGTTTTTTCAGCCTTTCTACAGCTTCCAAAGAATTCTCTTTCAATGTGTCGGCAACCGCAATCAATCCAGCCGCCATCCCATCAACAGATATGTAAATCGGTGTTTTCCCATCACTGGCTAGCTCTTCCGCTTTTGCTTCCAAATCGCTCACTTCTATCTTTCGCTTCCTCATCAGTTTCGCATTCCCCAGAAGAACATCCTTTCCACCCACTTTTGCTTCAATTCCATGACCTTCGATGGCGCTAAAATTCTTAGGATCTTGAAGATCTATCTTCTTTTCTACGGCTCTCTTAATGATCGCTTCCCCTAAAGGATGTTCAGAAGCCTTCTCGGCACTGGCCGCATACTTTAGAATCTCTTCCTCAGAATTGGAATTAACGGTAACGATATTCGTAACCTCAGGTTCTCCCTTGGTCAAAGTTCCTGTCTTGTCAAAAACAATGGTATCAAGCTTATGGGCTGTCTCCAAACTCTCTCCCCCCTTGATCAGGACTCCTTTCTCTGCTCCTTTTCCTGTTCCCACCATGACTGCTGTGGGCGTAGCCAAGCCCAGGGCACAAGGGCATGCAATTATCATGACAGCAACAAAATTCAACAGAGAAAAGGTTAAAGCGGGAAAAGGACCAAAGTTAAACCAGATGATAAAGGTAACGATGGCAATAGAAATAACGATAGGGACAAAGTAACCACTGATGATATCAGCCAATCTTTGTATGGGAGCTTTAGAACCTTGAGCATCCTGGACCAGCTTTATGATTTGGGCGAGTGCTGTGTCTTTTCCAACTTTCGTGGCCTCGAATTTGAAACTCCCTGTCTTATTGATGGTAGCGCCTATGACTTCACTCCCCGGTTCCTTTTTAACAGGGATACTCTCTCCTGTAATCATAGATTCATCAACCGCTGATTTTCCTTCTTTGACAATCCCATCGACCGGAATCTTCTCTCCGGGTCGGACGATAACCACATCTCCAACTAAGACTTCCTCGACTGGCAGATCGATTTCTTTTCCCTCTCGTATGACACGAGCCGTTTTAGGTTGTAATCCCATCAGCTTCTTTATGGCTTCTGAAGTCTGCCCTTTCGCTCTGGCTTCAAGAAACCTTCCCAGAATGATCAAGACTATAATCAAGGCTGAGGTGTCAAAATAAACCTCAGGTTTTATCCCTCCTGCCTTAAAAAAGGAGGGAAAAAGAGTTGCTGTTACACTGTAGATATAAGCAGCTGATGTGCCAACAGCAATTAACGTGTTCATATCAGCGTTTCTGTGCTTGAAAGCTCCCCAGGCCCCTTTGTAGAACTGCCAGCCAATCCAGAATTGAACAGGGGTGGCCAGCATCCAAAGCATATAAAAATTATTCAAGAAGGAAGGCACCCAGGGAAACCAGTGGCGAGAACTGCCCAAGAATATAGTCAGACCGAGTATTATTCCAACGATCAACTTTATTTTGAGTTTTTTATACTCTTTCTCCCGTGCTATTCTCTCCGGATCCTCTACTTCTTCTGAAGGTGCAATTTCAAGAACCTTGTATCCTGTTGATCTTATTGCATTCTTAATTTCTTCAAAGCTCGTCTCAGAAGGAAGATATTCGACCTTGGCCTTTTCTGTAGCTAGATTCACCACAGCTTTTGTTACTCCTTTCGTCTGGAGAAGCGCCTTTTCGATTTTTTGAACACAAGAAGCACAATTCATTCCCTGAATAGGCAGCTCGAGCGAAGCGGTTCCCACTTCATAGCCGCTTCGCCTTACAGATGAGATGAAATCATCAGGTTTGACTAATTGAGGCTGATAAAGAACAGTGGCACGTGAAGTGGCAAAATTCACATTTGCCTTCTCCACGCCTTTTAATCTGGCCAAGCCTCGCTGAATCGTCGAAGCGCAGCTGGCACAGCTCATTCCCCCTATGGGGAGGTCTATTTTTTCGTGTTTTTCCTCTTGGGCTCTCTCATGTGTAGGTTCCTTATTTTCTTCAGGACGCGATTCTCCTTTGTCACCTGCATCTTCTTTTCCCTCCTCAGACTTTATGTATTTTTCTGGAGCCTCATCAAACTTCTGTTTGCAGGAAAGAGAGCAAAAATAATATTTTTTCCCTCTATAGTCAGAAGAGCCAGCAGCTTCTTCCTCTTTAACCTCCATTCCACAAACCAAATCTTTGGCCATTTCAAACCTCCAATTAAAATGAATCTGCCCTCTACAAGCTCTTCACCACATTCTCTAATTTTTCTTGAACTTGTTGGGCAATCTCTAATAATGCCGGATTATCAATCGCCTTCATCGAAGCAACAGGGTCGACAGCCGCAACCTCGACCTCTTCTTCACCAACCTCCTGGACAATGACGTTACAAGGAAGCATTGTGCCGATTTTATTCTCGGTTTGCAAAGCTTTGTAGGCAAAAGGGGGATTGCATGCGCCAAGGATTTTGTACCTCTGGAAATCGATATTCAGCTTTTTTTTTAGCGTTTCTTTCACATCTATTTCTGTGAGAATTCCAAATCCTTCCTTTTTGAGCAAAAATGTGACTTTCTCTAGGATTTCTTCAAATGATCCTTGGACTGCTTTGCTGAAATAATAGCTCATTTTTTCTCCTCTTAATATCTTCTGAATTTTTGCAGAACCTGTATCACTTCCTCGATTTTTCTTTCTCTATCTTCTCTGTTTCCTTTTTTTAATGACCCATGGACACAGCCTCTCAGATGTTTCTGCAGGATATTCTCCTCCACTCTCATTATCGCCCCCACTATGGATGAGATTTGGGTCAAAATATCAATACAGTACCTCTTTTCCTCAATCATCTTTTGAATTCCTCTGATCTGCCCTTCGATTCTTCTCAAGCGAACAATCTCTTCTATATGCGTTGTTGTATGTTCTTCCATTATGACCTCCTCTTAAATTTATGAGGTTAATTTAAATAATATAGCATACCCCACCATGGTATGTCAAGCAGAAATTCTATCTAGCTTTTTTAATCTTTTCTACTGAATAGATCAGATGGAAGTTGAGACCTTTCTATTTAATATACCCATGTTCTAGTTAATATACCCATGTTCTAGATTCAAGAGAGTATCTCTGTCATCGAACTGATTATTCCATGTGTGATCAACAGAATAAATGATGGCGAATTGAATTCGGCTTCCACTCCGGCCAAATAGCCTTTCTAAATCACCTTTAAACCATGATACTGAAACTGCAGGCCAATATCAAACTTCTCGGCCAAGCGGTAGAATGCGTTAGCAACGACTTCCAACTGTTTTGCGTCGTTCGAGAGATTGGGAAAGGCCTTATATCCAAATGCAGTCGAAAATTGCACAGTAGGCCGCTCTAATCTACGATAAAGATATCTCACTGAAGTAAAGGTGGCTAAAGATTTTGCTCTCGTCATATCAAAGAAGGAATTTATTTCTGTGATCTCATAAAATCCCAGATTAAAGATAGTTTGATGTCTCACATCCCAAAAATAAACAGGATCAGGATGAACATTCAAGACTGTGGAAAGGATAACATTTTTTAGAGCTCTGTCTATTATATCTGTATATCCTTCGCGATCGGTGATGAAGTTATTGAAACTGACTCCAATCTGATCAAGCACTTGGCGATTCCACCTCTGGGTCTCTGGAATACGGTATTCAAACGACATCCCGAGGGAGTTAAGGCTGAAGTCGGCCTCTGGAGTCTCAGGCGCAACAGGGATTTCGGTGAAATGTTCTCCATGTATCCTCAGCCAGAATCTTTGTCCGAATATATGAGTCAGCTCTAAAACATTTCCGAATTGGCTCTCTTCTGTATTCTCACCTGACGAAAAGGGATTCAAAACATCCGTGAAATGGAGGGAATCATCGCAGACCAACCAGAAATCATGCCCATGAAGGTGCAAATAATGTTCTTCGTTGCCAGCGTTTATCAATCTTACTCGGATACTTTCACCTTCTTTAATATAGAGATTTGGCGTGTAAGGATAAGATTTTCCGTTAACGGTAAACCAATTGGCCTCAGGTAACTCAGAAGGTGCTCTTCGATTCACAACGTAAGGCGGCTGATAGCCCTTTGTTATCGCCTCTTCAAGTTCCCGTATACTGTCAAATAGTGCAAATCTCTCTTTATCGAAACGCCCGTTCTTCATCAGGTATATCCTCTCTTTCATTCGCTCGAGCATGGCATTCAGTTCATTTCTCATGAAATTGATATCGTGGGCAGAATAGATCAAAGTATATTCGCGCTTATAAGGGAATTCTATATTTATCGGGTCATCATCCTCTTCCATGATAATGCTTCCGTACATTCCTGCTTGCATGTGTAGCACTGTTCCCCAATGGCAATGATAAAAGTGAGTTCCATATGGTTCTGCATTAAATTCATAGACAAATTCTTGTCCAGGCATCACTGGCATCTGAGTCACATAGGGGACACCATCCATACGCCATGGGACATGCAGGCCATGCCAATGAATGGTATGATTCAACTCTGTTTTGTTTTTGAAATAGACTCTGACTTTGTCGCCTCTTTTTACCCTGATTTCTGGTCCAGGAATCTGATTATTAAAGGCAAGGGTGTGAACTTTGACACCTGGGACTATTTCGTGTTGATAGATATCGATAAAGAGCCGAAATTCTTTAACATTACCATCTATCTTGGGAGTTAATGGCTTCGGATACCTCTTTTTATTCTCCTTCTTTGCTGGATCTGCAAAAAACTGAATTGGGAATAGAGATGAAGCTGAAAGGGCTGCACTTGTCTTAATAAAACTTCTTCTTTTCATAGTTCCCTCCTTTTTATTGATATTATCAAAGTTTATCAAATTTTGTATCTGTGGTAGCCAGCATATCTTTTCTATAATAGAAAAAAAATTCCCCTTGTAATATTTTTTCTGGAAGGCAAAACCAAAATTTTTTTTATCGTCTGTTCACATGTTCTTTGCCTTCTAGATATATATTAAAGCAGTATTTGAAAAGAATTTTTTCTTAAGCGGAGAGCCAGTGCACAATCAATGCACTGGCCCTTAGATTTTTTTACTCTTTGCTCTTCTACTTTTGCAGCTCTTCTGATCTGTGGCTCATCTTCTCCATGTTGTCCATAGCGCCCTGCATATGCTCGGCCGTTTTTTTCATATGCTCGTGCATTTTTTCCATGTGCTTCTTCATCGCCTCATCTTTCATCATTTCTTCGTTCATCTTCATCGATTCCATGTTCTTCATCATATGCTTCATATGCTGTGACATATCATGCATTCTCATCATCATGTTTTTCATATTCATCATTCCCATGCATTCAGAAGACATCTTCTTTTGCATCATCATATCCATCTTGCTCATCATCTGGTTGCATTGGCCCATCATTTTATCCATCTCTCCCATCATCCCTTTCTTGTGCATCTTGCTCTTTTCTTCCTGGGAAAAGCCCATGGCTATCACTGCAAAAACGAGAAGAACGACAAAGGACATAACGCTCAGCGTTTGTAAGTTCTTTCTCACTACAATCACCTCCTTTCTTGTTAGATTGATTTATTTATATTCGTTATTGTCTCAGAGTCATCATCCGATTAAGTCTTTCTTTTTCTGTTTAAATTCCTCCTCGTCAATTTCACCTTCTGCATATCTTTTCTTTAAAATCTCTAAAGCACTTTCGCTGCGTTTGGCATCATTTGATCTGCTTTGCTGGATAACCCATCTGATTAGAAGAATAAAACCAATGATCATTATTATCCAAAAGATCCACATGAATCCCCCGGACATCATATGATTACCCCACATATTTCTCTATCCTCCTTTCAAATTATCCTTCAATGTAAAGTTTTTTATGCATTCTTGTTCGATCTATGGATGTATTTTGAAATTTAGAGTATTCTATACCCTCCTATAGTTTGTTAACGTTTTTTCTATTCTTCTATCTCTTTCTCTTCCCTCGCTTCTTTTTCTTTATAGAAAGCTTGAAGGCATATTCAGGTTTTGTATGCTTATCTGGATTATGTTCAAACTCAGTTTGACAAAGAGGACAGCAAAGAAAATACCCGTATCCTTTATGTTTGATCACAATCTTAGCTTTTTGTCGGTTTATTTTTTTACCGCACACAGGATCCCTGTAAATTTTTTGTTTCATCTTGCTCACCTTTTCTTTTTTTTCGCTTTCATTAATCTTTAGAATGTTAAAATTATTTGTCTTCTTCTATTAAAATCTTCTACTTCTCTTCGTGGGCCACATATTTATCGGGATCTTTGGCAAATTCATCTCTACAACCAAGGCTGCAAAAATAATAAATCTTCCCCTTATACTCGAATAAAGCGCTGGCAGTATTCTTATAGAACTCCATCCCACATACGAAATCTTTCACTTTATCGCCCATTTATTTCACCTCCTTTCAATTTTCTATTTTTTATGCACAGAGAAATGAGCTAAGGTTAGAGTTCTTTTATGATTTCATGGGCGTGAAAAGAAAATATCAATAAAATCACTCCCATTATAATTTCTTGAAAACATAATAATTCCATTATGTTCTTTTGGACACAGATATCGTATCTGCGGATATCTCAATATTGTATTCTTCTAGCGGAGCGGGGGGAGGTCCTGAGAGAACATTGCCCGCCAAATCAAATCGCCCATTATGGCAGGGGCAATGGATTGTCTCTGTCTCGCTATGAAAGCGGACAGTACAAGCAAGGTGAGTGCATATATCGGTAAAGGCTTTTAGCTCCCCTTGAGCCGTATGGATGAGGATACCAGGGGCATTGCCGAATTTAAAGATTTTAAAAGTATTCGGAGGCAATTCTCCAACTCTTGCTGCTTCAACTGTATTGATTATGGCCTCCTTTTGTTGTGGGGGTGTAATAAATCTTATCACAGGATAAAGGAAAGTGATCAGAGTGCCGACCAAACCACCTCCAAAAAGATAATTAATGAAATTTCTTCTTGATAATTTCGACATCGGTCTTCCTCTCTTTTGAAAAGGGCCGTTTTAGGTCATGCCCAGGACCGTTTACAATGGCCTTCGCCACAGTGAGCTACAGGTCTTAAGAAAAATTTCTTTGTAATCATGGCAGCCTCCTTTTTCTTTCTAACTCTGCCATCTTTCATGATGGATTTTTTAAAACTTCATAGTTTACTTACGGTGGTTTTTCTCAAAAAATCAAAGACCTATTGTTAAGTTCATTATAAATATAGCATACCCCCCTATAGTATGTCAAGAGGAAAAATTTCCTTTTTTTTATCTCTTCATTAAATACTTCTGGGCGGCTAAAGCCGCTTTTGCTCCCTCTCCTGAAGCTATTATGATTCTCTTTGCAAAAACATTTGTGACATCTCCTGCAGCAAACAAACCAGGAGTTTTTGTGCTGCAGTCAGAGCGGATTTCTATCTCACCTTTATTATTCAAATCAACGAGATCTTTCACAAGAGTACTATTAGGAGAAAGACCGATAACCACAAAGATTACATCAATATCTAATTTTAACTTCTCTCGGCTCAATAAATCTTTAATCACAAGATTTTCAACCTTCTCCTTCCCGCTAATTTTTACAACCGCATGATGGTCGAAGACCTTAAGGTTCTTTATTGACCTCACTTCCTCGCATAAAATAGAATCCGCCGTCCACGGCTCAATGGATACATTGATAATCTTACAATCATATCTATAGAGTTCCAAAACGATTTGAAGCGCTGAATTCCCTCCTCCTATGACAGCTACATTTTTCCCTTCCAGAAGGGGAATATCCTGGCCAGCTGCATAGCAAATGCCCTTTCTACTAAACTTTTTCTCCCCAGGAACGCCCAGTTTATTTCTCACCATGCCCGTAGCAACTATCAAAGCTTTGGATTTGTAAACTTGTCCGGATAGAGTTTTTATGGAGAAATAACTTTTTAATTTTCGGATTGAAACCGCGGTCTCGATTTTATGATCAATATAATGATGATGGATAAGCTGGTTTTGGAACTTAGAAGAGAGCTCAGGGCCTGTTATAAAATCAAAGCCCATGTAATTTTTAATCTTAGTGCTATCCACTGCTTGTCCCCCGATGTCCGTTGATAAGAGGAGAGTATCTATCTTCAAAATAGATGCATACACTCCTGCCGTAAGTCCTGCAGGTCCAGCTCCTATAATAATCAAATCATATCTTCGCTTACCTGAGTAGGCCTTGGGATTTTTCTTGAATTTATCAAGACATCCAAGTGAACAGAAATAGAATTTTTTTCCTCGATAAACAAAAGAAAATCTGGGGGCTTTGACCCTCATTCGACAAACTGGATCTTCATACATTTGTTACTCCTCTATAATTCAATATTTAATATCAAAAAATCTCATACATCTGTTTAATCTACCATCATAAATTCTTCTAGGATATAAATGGCTAGTCCTCCTTTCTAATAATTTTATATTCACCTTGTATATCAACAGTTAATTTTCGGAGAGGAGATGGCGGTGGGCCTGCCACGTTCTCTCCGTTTTCATCACACCAGCCATCATGACAGGCACAGTAAAACATCTTTTTCTCTGGTATAAAAGTAACAGTACAGTCTATATGTTTACAAACGGCAACAAATGCCTGATAATAATTTTCTTTTTTAACCAGGATCCCAGGCTTACTCCCAAAAGCAAAGATACGAGCTGTGTAGGGAGTCATATTTCTAAAGTCGTCATGTTTGAGGGCAATCTTATCAAGTTCTAGTCTAGGGGGAAAAATAAACTTAACAATGGGATATAGCAAAGTGGAGCAGTCATCTGATGCCAGGTGATATAATCAACGATCCTTCCAAACCCTGAAAGACATTGATAGTTACCGAAGGAGGCAATGACAATCTCGACAAGTGGCTATCATACAGAAGAAATCTTTATGAAGACCTTATAGAACTCTATGGAGAGGAACCACGCTGCTTGATTTTCATAGGCGTCCTCAATGACACAGACCAAACTAAACAAGAAGCCGTCAGCTTTAGGCCGATTTGATGTTCCATAAGGTCAGCCACAACAATTTATTATAAGATTCAACAAATGTCATACAGACAGATCAATCTTCTAATGTCTCCTTCGTTCCATCAGAAACTATATTTTGCCTTGAAATAAATCTCGTCGTTATCTTTGACTTGCCCAAAAACAACATTTTCCTTCCCGTCTATAAACCGATATCCGATAATCACCTCAGCATTATCAAAAGGATAATAGGCAACTTCAGGAGTGAAGAGGAAAGCATAATTGTCTTTTATCTCAGCAATGCTCCTAATCTCTGCCCCAATCCCCAAAATTACTTTCAGCTTATCACGGAGCAATTTCTTTTCCAGGCCCAAAAGGAAATAATCACCCATTTCCTCTTCTTTTCTTTCATGAATAAACCCATGTAAATACTGCCCGTTGATGTACCAACCGCCTTTAAAGCTGTAATCGGCTCCAACCACATATCTAAAATATGGCTTATCCAATGCCATCGACCTCTGGATACCTAGGCCTAGATCAGTTAAATCTAACCTCATTTCAACTTCTTCAGGAAAGAACAGAGCGCCCTCTGCCCAGATGCCGATCTTACCAATAGCACCAGCCACATCCAGACCCAGAACCTGTATTCTGGGATAAATAAGCTCCATTTCCACGTCTGTATTGCCAAAAAGATCGACGGGCGTGAGCTTGACCTTATTCGCCAACGGAATATCATCTCGCCCGTAGAAATAACTCAGAGAAAAATCATAACCGAAGAAGTTTTTTGCTATCTTGAAACCGAACATTGAACTTTCCTTCAATGTTTTTTCTGGAGTTATGACTCTGTCGCTTAAATTCCTCAAGCTCAGTCCTGGAGGGAGCTCAAAAGGAGAAGACAAAGCCCCTGCCCATTCTTCTATCGGCAGAGCCGCTGGAGTAAAAACGGGGATAAAAACAGCCGTCAAGGTAAAATCACCCAAATAGTAGCTCGCTTTGATGGCGGTTGATCCCAAATGCCGGCCAAAATCCCAGATGTCTTCCAGGTCATCCGGATTGAGGTTGTCAGTCGGGTTGAGTTTATCCCCTGTGCCCCAGGTAATGCGCTGTAAGCCTATCCGAATGTCAAGGTTAGGTGTGAGAAATCCGTAAAGATCGACATATGCTTCTCTAAACAATAGACTCCAGGGAGAAACCTTATCTTTCTCTTCCCGCATAAGATCAGAGGAAGAATTCACTGCTGGAAGTCCAAAGCTTCTTCCCCAGAATTCAATATAGACCTGGGCATTATCCAAGGGGCTCGCTTTCAATTTCAAATCAAAGCGGTTCTCGTTCCAGTAGAATTTAAAATCCTTCTGGGAAAAGAGCCGGGTATCGGTCTGGACATAACCATTGATATCGACCTCAGCCAGAACGACGACAGGTATTGCAAACAAGAGCAGGAATGAGAGGGACTTCTTCTTCATCTTTTATCTCTTCAAGTACCTCTGGGTAAAGAATTCATCTTTCAATCCGGTATCGAATTTCACTTCCAACAATATGATTTTTGTCCTGTGATCATCTTTAACGTCGTGGAACTCAATTTCCCGCGCTACCCAGTAGTTGTTATTCTTTTCGATCTTTCTCCATTCTGCCTTCTTCCACAGGTTGCCGCCCTTGTCAAAGAATTCCATCTTCTCAGGATAGAAATTGCTCCTCAGCACCCACACCTTGAGTTTGCTGTAGTCTTTTTTTACTCCCTGCTTGGGTGTCAACTCCAGGACGAAATGCTGCTCGTTCTTCTCCACAAAGACTGGATCATACTCTTCACTATAGTTAATCGTACCCAGGTCATCATATGTCATGTCCGTACCAGCGAATTTCTGGTTTTT
>JABAOH010086708.1_pt1 | contig 11701 bp, 11 predicted proteins | sample 7062181 | NCBI WGS metagenome assembly JABAOH01 (sample SAMN14538630, study PRJNA623070) | marine sediment metagenome | biome: marine biome [ENVO:00000428]; feature: marine pelagic biome [ENVO:01000023]; material: deep marine sediment [ENVO:00002113]; isolation source: pool of 5 deep marine... | reverse complement strand
CTGCTTAATTCCTTATTCGTTGAAATATAAAAAGTAGTGGGAAAAATCGTGGCCATGGTTTGGTATGCCCGCACCCTTTTTACAATGCAGTCAATTCTTTTCAATTCGGTTTCCCGTATCTTTTTATATTCAACCTCCTGGCCGCTTTTAACTATGGACTTAACATCATCCGGCGCTACATCACCGCTTTTCCAGACTTTGACGCGCTTATAACCTCTCTTTTCAAATTCCATTATGTACTTAAATGTTTGGTATTCAAATTCATAAATTGATTTTATCCCCTCTTTTGCTTCCATATAAACCGCCCTGTGAAGCAGCCAGGGAATTAAGAGCACCAGTAAAAAATAAACCACGGGCAGGGTAATAAATTGGGTGACTTTGCTTTTCAGAGAGCCAATAACCGCCCCAGCCGCAGTAAAAGACATGATAACCAGGGTAAGCAGCAGGACATAGACCAGGTAAGATGTATTAGCCGCATTAATGCCATTGATTAACATCCAGATAAGGGCCAGGCCGGATAAGACCCAAAAGACCAGGTTTAATAAAATTATCCTGGCCAGGGTGATTAAAAACCCCGGTTTACGGCTGCCGGAAAGATCAGAAATAAACTCTAAATATTCCCGGTTACGGGTGGCGTCCCAACCGTAAAGCAGCGCCAGAAAGGAGCCGATTAAAAGCATAATACCGGCAAAATCCATAAAGCCGCCGGAATCCGAAAACAGGTCTTTTCCTTTAAAAGAATTTGAAATTTCTAATTTTTCGGCGGAGTCTACATGGGCCATCATACCATCAAAAACCGCCGAATCATTGAAAATAACGCTTAAAGGACTGGGTATGTAAAGGAGCCGGACGCCCCTAACTCCGTAAAATGTGTAATGGAGATGCATTGATACCTTGTCTCTCTCCATCTCCTGAAATGGCTTTTTATTAGCCAAAATTTTTTTATAATCGCCAATCCCATCCCAACATAAAAAAGCCAATAAGATGAACAGCACCGCCAAAATGATAATGTTTCGCCTGATAAACAGTTTTTTGGACTCAAAGCTTATAATTCCCCTGAAGAGCATGCGCGCCTAACCTCCTTTTTTATCTCTAAAGTATTTTACTTTATGCTGTAAAAGACCTGGGCCACATATTGGCCAAAAAGTTTAAACTCTGAATACTGCTGATTAACACACCACACGGTGGAGAGGGTGGGGAAAATCTCAGCGTCCACCTCTCTTTTAATGGTGTACAGTAAATCCAGGATTTGACCCGTATATAAGTGGAATTCATTAAAAACTCCGGTTACATTCCCCACCGAAAGGAAACCTTTAACCCTGGCAAACACAGACGGGAAAAGCCTGTTTTCCTGTAGGAATGCGTCATAATCAAAGTTAATCAGCTTATAAATAACCTCTTGATTGTACGGGGTTGCGGCAGCCAGGGTTTTTAATTGCAGATAGGTGGCCCTGGCCTGTTCCATGTGGTCAATGGCCGCGTTTAAGGATGTCTGTAACGCCTCATAATCTGGCCCNNAAGAGAAAGCCGCCGCCTTTGACGATTAACTCACCAATGGCCGCAGCCGCAGCGCTGCCGCCAGAATTTTTACCGCTGCCACCATAGGTGCCCTCACCTTCATTGCCTGCCATGGCTGCATTTATACCGATACTAAACACCAAAAAAACAATTATTAGAGTGATTAATGATATGATCTTTTTCATGGTCTTAACTCCTTATAATTTTATTCTGTAAAAGACCCGGGTCACATATTGGCCAAAAAGTTTAAACCCTGAATACTGCTGATTAACACGCCACACGGTGGAGAGGGTGGGGAAAATCTCAGCGTCCACCTCTCTTTTTAGGGTGTACAGTAAATCCAGGATTTGACCGGTATAAGAGTAAAATTCATTAAAAATCCCGGTTACATTCCCCACCGAAAGGAAATCTTTAACCCTGGCAAACACGAACGGGAAAAGCCTGTTTTCCTGTTGGAAGGCGTCATAATCAAAGTTAATCAGCTTATAAATAACCTCCTGATTGTATGGGGTTACGACAGCCAGGGTCTTTAATTGTAGATAGGTGGTCCTGGCCTGTTCCATGTGGTCAATGGCCGCGTTTAAGGATGTCTGTAACGCCTCATAATCCGGCCCGGATAGTTCTGCCAGCTCGATCTTGTTAAAAAATATGTTAATATCTGCACTTGATTGAAAGAGAAAGCCGCCGCCTTTGACGATTAACTCACCAATGGCCGCAGCCGCAGCGCTGCCGCCGGAATTTCTACCGTTGCTACCATAGGCGCCCTCACCTTCATTGCCTGCCATTAACGCGTTTAAATTGACGGTAATCCCCAGCCAGGCAATTAATATGGTGATTAATGAGATGATTTTTTTCATCGTCTTAACTCCTTACAGCCTTTCAACTAACTTTTAATAATTTTGAAATTTCATTTTAACTCTTTTTGGCCAAAAATGCAATAACTAGGTTGTATTTTTGTAGCAATCAGCCAAAAGATATTGAAAATAATTAACGCTAGGGCCAAATTGCAATGGGGTCTGATCTTCCCTGCAGCATTTTTGGTTTCCTGGCAAAAATATTGCAGCGAAAGATCAGACGCCATACATGAGCGAAACGGTAATTTATTATGTTGTTACTTCCTTCAACCTCGATTCCCTTCCATTTACCCATTTTTTTGACCTACCTGGAGATAGGATTTCCTATGGTGAGATAGAAATCCCTCCGGGTGATAGGAATATCTGCAGGATTTTTGAGAATAAAAGGAAAGGACTTAACTTGCCCGAAGGGCACCTTTCTATAGTTGGCAGTTGACAGTTTACAGTTGGCAAGTAAGAAGAGAAGAAACGGAGAAGATAAGAAGGTGAAAAGATAAGTTGAAGGCTTCCCCAAACGTTTTTCAGGCTATACCAGGTTCTCATACAACCGGCAGGTGTTCTGGAATGCAGCCTCCAAAACCTCTTGTTTATCCAGGTTCTTTATTTCTGCAATGGCTGTAACCGCTTCCACGGCATTGGCCGGTTCGTTGCGCTCGCCCGGAACCGGCCCCAATACCGGGCTGTCGGTTTCGATAAGTAAACATGACAACGGTAATTGTTTAACCAGTTTCTGTTTCTGACGGGAGTGAACAATGGACGGGGGGACCGAAAAAAAGAAGCCAGCTTCTACAGCCGGCAGCGCTGCCGAAGCCTTCCCATCAAAGGCATGAAGTTGAACCTTGCGGGCCCCCTGTTCTAAAAGCATGGCAACCACATGGCGACCCGCTGACCGGGAATGAACATTCAACGGTAAATCCAGCTCACGTGACAGATGGATAAACTGCTTGAAGATTTCCCCTTGAAGTTTTTTATCGGACTCCTCTTTCACTGCCCAATAATCGAGCCCCACTTCACCGATAGCCACCAGTTTCTCCTGGTGTTGGCGAATGAAAGAAATCATGGTTTCGGCAGCATCCGGGTCCAGATAGGTAGGATAAAGCCCTGCCGCCGGTTTTAATTGTGGATATTTTGCTGCCAGTTCCAAGTTTCGGTGGACATCGGGAAGGTCCTCCGATACGGTGATAATAGCAGACACCCCGGCAGCCTTCGCTCGCGAAAGCACGTCTTCCCGATCCGCATCGAACGAATGATCGCAAAGATGCGTGTGTGTATCGATAATACTGAATTCTATCATGTAAAATACTCCTAAAACAATATAATCATATCTTTTTATCCTTCCAAATTCAAGCCCGTATTCATCCCTGAATTTACCGTCTATTTTTATAAACCACGAAGGCACGAAGAACACGAAGGTGAGAAGAGAAGAAAAGATGAAAATTACAAAAATAAATAAGAAGCGAATTACAACGGTCATAATGGGGCACGATATCAAGAAGCAAAGTACAATGGCTGACCGTGTATGAAAAGTTTTTGCGGGGGGTCCAGGGGGGCAGTTTTTTCAAAAAGAGCCCCCTGGCCAAGGGGAAAAAAATTTATCTATGGTCTTGACATTTAATAATATATGGATAAAAATAAAATTCTAAAAATAAAAAAGGAATTGTTTTTGGAATAAATGATAAGCGAAAAGGGTTCTTTAAAAGATACGCCGATAATAAAACTATTACTGACTATCTTTGAGCAAGGGTTGAGCGGGATTCTTTACGTCAAACATGCGGATGTTCTTAAGGTGTTATACTTCAGCAAGGGGAAGTTGATATGGGCCATTTCCAATTCAGGAGAAGATAAACTAGAAAATATCCTGGTATCCGAAAGCCTGGTGGACCCTGCTGTCATTCAAAAAATCAAAAAGGAATCCCATGTTTCCGAATCTGTGGGGAAATTACTGGTGGAAAAAGGCTTGATTACATTGGAAGAGTTGGTTGATTCTTCCCGGGAACAGTTAAAGCGTATTATAATCGATGCGTTAAAATGGGCGGACGGTGGTTTCCAGTTTGTTAAAGAGGCACCGCCGGAACGCTTATTAAGCCTTGATTTAGCTGTCACTGATTTTATTATCGATTATATCGTGGAGGAGATGAACATTAAAGAAATATTGAATGCCATTGGGTCACTCCAGGTTGAACTGATCAAAAACCCTGATAAGGAAAAACTGTCGAAATATCATTTATCGGACAGGCAAGTGGAATTGCTGGATAGTTTCGATGGGGGAAAGAAGCTGGAAAGTATATTATCCAGCTATTCCGGCGGTCACCGGGAATCATTATTGAAAATTATTTATTTCTTCTTGATGGCCGGGCTTTTAATCAAAAAGGGGACGGCGTCCCCAACCGATAAGGAGTCGTTCATGGCAGTTGACGGGGACCAACCGGGAGAGCGTGTTTTTCCTGCCGCATTTTTACAGGATATTAATAAAAAAGAGGTCGAGTTACCGGATTTACCGGATTTTGAAAGTGACAATGATTTAGACGACGCGGCAGCCGTACCTGCTGTTCCTGACGTGCCTGACGTGGAGATCGAGGAAATTCCTGTGGAAACAGCTAAAAAAACTGAAGATATTGAAAGAGATACCGGTTCATTTGAAGTGGGCAAAGATGTTGAAATGGAATTATACCAGGAGGTTGCGGCGAGTGCCGACTTGTTCTCCCACAGCAGCGCCGGCGATGAAGAACCGGGAGCAGTGAGACCTCCTGGAGAGAAAAAACGAATAAAACTGTTTAATGTGATATTTATTTTAATATTTTTGATCCTGATTATCAGTGGAGTTATTCTATTATTATTGCCGCTGCTGGAAAGTGATACCCCGATAGAGGAAATGGTAAAGAAGAAGGACGCAGGCGATATCATTAAAATAGAGGAGGCGAAGCCGGCTCCTTCGATGGCAGCGGGAGGGAAGGAAAAAGGTGATGAAGACAAAGAGACCATACCACCAACCGGGAAACCGGCACCTAGCTACTTCCGGGAAGGGAACCTGATCACAGCAGGTGATGTATGGAAGAAAGAACTGAAAAAAACGGGTGTAAAATACAGTATTTTATTGGAACTGGATTGCCTGAAAGAGTCGGTGATGAATGCCTACAGCAGGTTAGCGAAAAAAAAGGATTTTTTTATTTTAAACCGGAAAAGTGGAAGCAGAAACTGTTTCCTGGTCATGTGGGGGAAATTTTATACCAGGAAAGATGCTGAGGAGGCCACCAAATTAATCCCCAACTATTTCTGGCAGCAGAAGAACCCACCGCAAATCCTGGAATTATCCGGGTACCTTTAAGGGTACCTCTAACTCCATATTTTCTTCATCTTTTCTTGACAAAAAGAGGGTCTAAGATTATAATAGAGCTTAAACAGGCCGGAGTGGCGGAATTGGCAGACGCACCGGACTCAAAATCCGGCGGGGCTTGTCCTCGTGAGGGTTCGACTCCCTCCTCCGGCACCAGTTCTTTTCCAGGAGAAAAGAACAATTATTTTTTTCTCAATTTCTTTTTTTTTTAACCGGGTAACGTGTAAAAAAAAGAGCAGTACAGCAATAGTAACCAGGGATTCTTCTGATGACAGATAATCGCATGGTGTATCATGATGGCATTGTTGTTGGTATGAATGATCATAACGTACGGGTAAAAATCGTATCTCACTCTGCCTGTGCCGGCTGCCGTGCCAAAGGTGTATGTACAGCCGCAGATATGGAAGAAAAAATGATCGAAGCCGTACCTGTTTCCGATGAACCCTTGCAAAAGGGGGATACCGTTACTGTTATCATGGAAGAGAAAATGGGTTGGTTGGCGGTATTTTACGGTTTTTTCCTGCCCTTCCTTGTGATGACTGGTGTACTTTTTTTATCTTATGCATTGGGCGTCAGCGAGTTGGAAGCGGCCTTTTTCGGTATTGGCAGCCTGGTACCGTATTATCTCCTGCTTTATGTTTTTCGCAAAAAAATTGAAAAGGATTTTATATTTAAGGCAGAAAAAAAGGATAAGTTATAAGATGTGATGAGGTGAGAGCGTGAATGTGGTAATATTATATTCAATGGTTACATTGGGAGGTGCGGCGGCCTTTGCGGCGATGATTCTTTTCCTGGTGGCCAAAAAATTCAAAGTGGAAGAAGACCCTCGTATCGATGAGGTCCTGGAGCTGCTTCCCGGGGCCAATTGCGGCGGCTGCGGGTATGCCGGGTGCCGGGGTCTTGCCGAAGCCCTGGTAAAAGCGGCGGATGACGGAGACATATCGGTATTGAAATGTCCTCCGGGCGGCAGTGAGACAATGGCAGAAGTGGGGAAGTTCCTGGGCCTTGAGGCGGGTGAAGTCGCCCCTACCGTCGCTGTGGTGCGCTGCGGCGGAACCCGGGAAAAAGCACCGGCGAAACTAAACTATGACGGACCTGTCAAATGTGCCATATCCCACAGCCTGTTTAGCGGCGAAAACGGCTGCCCCTATGGCTGCCTGGGGTTGGAAGATTGTGTAATTTCCTGCGGCTTTGATGCCATCCACATGGACCCGGAAATCGGGCTGCCCGTGGTAGACGAGGAAAAATGCGTCGCCTGCGGCGCTTGTGTCAAGGCTTGCCCCAGGGATATTATTGAACTCCGGCCCATTGGTAAAAAAAGCCGGCGGGTGTGGGTCAACTGCATCAATAAAGAAAAAGGCGCTGTGGCTATGAAGAATTGTAAAGCCGCTTGCATCGGCTGTGGAAAATGTGTCAAAGAATGCCCGGAAAAAATCCAGGCAATTACTATGAAAGATAACCTGGCCTATATCGACCCCGACAAATGTATTGCCTGCGGCAAGTGCATTGCTGTTTGTCCCACCGGGGCGATCGCCGCCACATTTACTCCTCCGAAACCCAAACCGAAACCCCTACCAAAAGAAAAACAAAAACCGGCTGAAGATAAAGATAAAAATAGCGGGGAAGGGGTAAGCGAATGAGAATGAAGCTGAAAACATTTAAACTGGGCGGTGTGCACCCACCGGAAAATAAACGCTCGGCAGGTGTTCCCATAGAGAAATTGGGACTCTCTGAACAGGTCAGTATCCCTGTATCCCAGCACCTGGGTGCCCCGGCAGAACCGATCGTCAAAAAAGGTGACAAAGTTAAAGTCGGGACACTGATTGCCCAACGGGGAAAAGCATTTATTTCCGCCAATATCCATTCCTCTGTCTCAGGCACGGTTCTTAAGATAGACGATGTATTGGATGCCACCGGTTACAAAAACAAAGCCGTGGTGATTAAAGTTGAAGGTGATGAATGGGAAGATAGTATTGACCGTTCTGAAACGGTTGTTAAAGAGGTGGCGCTGGGTCCCGAAGAAATCCTGGAAAAAATTGAAGAAATGGGGGTAGTAGGCCTTGGCGGAGCCATGTTTCCCGCCCATATTAAATACATGGTAAGCAATGACAGGAAAGCCGATACCCTGGTGGTCAACGGCGTGGAGTGTGAACCCTACCTCACCTCGGATCACCGGTTGATGCTGGAACGGACCGATGAGATTATGGCGGGAATTCAAATCATGAAAACCGCGGGAAAAGTGACCCGGGCACTCATTGGTATCGAGGCCAACAAACCCGATGCCATTGAACTCTTAAAAGAAAAAGCCAAAGACTACCCGGGCGTTGAAGTCGTTCCCCTGAAAGTCAAATACCCCCAGGGAGCGGAAAAACAGTTAATTAAGGCGCTGTTGAATCGTGAAATTCCCAGCGGCAAACTGCCCCTGGATGTGGGGGTTATTATCAACAACGTGGGAACTGCACTGGCAATCTATGAAGCGGTACAAAAAAATAAACCCATGATTGAACGGGTTGTTACCATTACCGCTAAGAACCTCAAGAAAACCGGGAACTTCCTGGCCAGGATCGGTGTTCCAGCTTCGCTGTTATTGGCAGCCCTGGGAGAAGAAATGCCGGGAGGCACGGCCAAAATCATCAGCGGCGGCCCCATGATGGGAAAAGCGGTTAATTCGTTGGCTATCCCTATTACCAAGGGAACTTCCGGTTTGGTTTTGATGGATGAAAGCGAAGCACGGCGCAGTGAATCCGCCAACTGCATCCGCTGCGGCAAATGCGCCGGGGCCTGTCCCATGGGACTGGAGCCTTACTTGCTGGAAAAGCTGGCACGGAGAGACAGGTTTGATGCCTGCGAAGCCGAAGCCGTTACCGATTGTATGGAATGTGGGTCATGCAGTTATACCTGTCCATCTGCTATTCCCCTGTTGGACTATATCCGTTACGGGAAGACCAATGTTATGCGCATCATGAGGGAAAGGAGGCAAAAATGAGCAGCGGAAACAGCAGCGCCAATAGACTTGTGGTTTCCCTGTCCCCGCACCAAAAGGGAGAACTTGACGTTGAAAAAATCATGTGGGGTGTGGTCATCGCCCTGGCGCCTGCATTCGGGGCCTCTATTATTTTTTACGGTCTTCATGCCATCCGTGTAGTGATACTCTCATTAATCTTCTGCATTGGCAGCGAATACCTGATCCAGAAATTTATCCTCAAACAAAAAGTCACCGCCTTTGACGGCAGCGCCGCCATCACCGGGTTATTATTGGCTTTTAATGTCCCCAGCGGCATCCCCTGGTGGCAATTGTTAACCGGTTCAGTGGTGGCCGTTGGCGTCGCCAAAATGGCCTTCGGAGGCCTGGGTAAGAACCCCTTTAACCCCGCCCTGGTAGGAAGGGCCTTTATGCTGGCCAGTTTCCCCATTGAAATGACCACCTGGCCGGTTCCTTTGCAAAAGGTATGGACACTTGGCGCTGACGCCGTGACTTCTGCCACTCCCCTGGGAATATTAGCGGAAAAAGGGCCTGTCGAACTCCCGGGTTACCTGGACCTCTTCTTGGGAAAAACCGGCGGCTGCATCGGTGAAGTATCAGCCCTGGCCATCATCATTGGCGGTATCTTTTTGTTATATAAAAAGATCATCACCTGGCACATTCCTGTTTTTTACTTACTATCGTTGGCAGGTTTTTCCGGTGTGCTCTGGTTGATCGATTCATCCAAATATGCAGACCCCCTGTTTCATATTTTAGCTGGCGGTGCTATGTTGGGGGCCTGGTTCATGGCCACCGACATGGTCACCAGTCCCATGTCTGTCAAAGGCCAGATCATATTTGCCGCTGCCGGGGGAATTCTTTGCGGGGCCATCCGGATTTTCGGTTCTTATCCTGAAGGCTGCTCCTATTCCATTCTTATTATGAATGCGTTTGTTCCCCTGATCGATAAGTATGCCAAACCCAAACGGTTCGGCAAGGAGGTGAATTATGGCTGATAAAAAACTTGCCTCCACGTTTCCCAATATGGTCATTGTACTCTTCATCATTGCCCTGGTTTCTGCATTGGCGTTGGCATTTACCTTTTCAATTACCGAAGAACCCAGGAAACAGGTAAAAATACAAAAAACCCTGAACGCCCTTAGAGAAGTGCTGCCGGAATTTAACAATCAGCCCAATGAAGAGAAATACAATGTGGAAGGTTATGAAGAATTGGAATTTTATCCGGCAAAAAAAGACGGCCAACCAGTGGGTACAGCCATAAAAACCTATTCGGATAAAAGCTTTAACGAGCGGATATGGATCATGGTGGGTTTTGATAAAGACAATAAAATCAACAAAACAAAGGTGTTGGAACAAAAAGAAACCCCGGGTTTGGGAACCAAAATAACGGAACCAAGATTTAGAAGCCAGTTTGAAGGCAAGGACCCTGCTTCTTTCACGTTAAAAGTAAAAAAAGACGGCGGTAATGTGGATGCCATAACTGCTGCCACCATTACTTCCCGGGCCTTCTGCGAAGCTGCGGAACGGGCTTACCGGGCGCTCCTGGAAGGTAAAGGAGGTAAAAAATGAACCTGGGAAAAGAATTTGTACGGGGATTGATCAAAGAGAACGCGGTATTTGTACTGCTGTTGGGAATGTGCCCGACACTGGCGGTAACCGGTACCGCCATAAACGGGATGGGAATGGGCATTGCCTCTGCCGCTGTGCTGGTGGGTTCTAATTTTGTAATTGCCTCAATAAAGAATTTAATACCCAATAAAGTCAGGATACCTGCTTTTATCGTGGTCATAGCCAGTTTTGTTACCATTATTGATTTAACTATGGAAGCCTATACCCCCGACCTGCATGTGCAGTTGGGAATATTCATCCCGTTGATCGTGGTCAACTGTGTGATCCTGGGGCGGGCCGAAGCGTTTGCCTCCAGGAATAAACTCTCTGCATCAGTCGTGGATGGAATCGTCATGGGATTGGGTTTTACCTTTGCCTTGACTTTATTGGGCAGTGTTAGAGAAATATTGGGACTCGGTTCTATTTTCGGTATAAAATTGGTATCCCCTGATGCCTCCACCGTCTTGTTGTTTGTCCTTCCTCCCGGTGCGTTTATTGCCCTTGGTTTTCTTATTGCCATTGTCAACCGGCTCCAGAAATCCAAAGCCTGAGAAGTAAGGAGGTTAAGAAATGGAATATTTAATCATAATCATCGGCGCAATATTTGTTAATAACATTGTCCTGGCCCAGTTCCTGGGCATTTGCCCGTTTTTGGGAGTCAGTACACGAGTCAGCACAGCCACCGGCATGTCTGCTGCGGTTATTTTTGTTATGACCCTGGCTACCATTGTTACCTACCTGCTTAAGACACTGATACTTATCCCCTTGAAGATCGAATTTTTGCAAACCGTGGCGTTTATCCTGGTGATTGCCTCCCTGGTGCAGATGGTGGAGTTGATTTTAAAGAAAGTCAGCCAGCCCCTTTACCAGGCTTTGGGGGTCTATCTGCCGCTTATTACCACTAACTGTGCCATTATGGGTGTGGCTCTGTTGGTATTTAAGAGAAACTATAGCCTGGTAGAAAGTGTTGTTTTTGCCTTTTCTACAGCCATCGGGTTTGGATTAGCACTGATTATTTTCGCAGGAATCCGGGAAAAGTTAGAGCTTTACGATATTCCCGAAGCCATGAAAGGCGCACCTATTGCCCTGTTGATTGCCGGGTTGTTATCCCTGGCCTTCATGGGATTCTCCGGGATGGTTTAGAACCTTGTCTCAAAAGTTCACCATAATATTGCGGCAATTTAACATGCCACATTTTGTAGAAGTAATACCGATGCGTTTGAAATTCGAAGCACGAAATCGCGCAGAGTACAATTTCGAAACAAATCCAAATGACCAAAATTCAAATGACCAAAACGAAGAAAGCTAAATCGCACCGGATCACTCAGTTTTTGTTTTGAATTTTGGAAATTTGAATTTTGAATTTGTTTCGGATTTCGATATTCGAATTTCGGATTTTTTTAT
>JABAOH010011689.1_pt2 | contig 11703 bp, 15 predicted proteins | sample 7062181 | NCBI WGS metagenome assembly JABAOH01 (sample SAMN14538630, study PRJNA623070) | marine sediment metagenome | biome: marine biome [ENVO:00000428]; feature: marine pelagic biome [ENVO:01000023]; material: deep marine sediment [ENVO:00002113]; isolation source: pool of 5 deep marine... | reverse complement strand
GCTGCCCTCGCCGAGGGCTTGATTGGAAGAGATAAAATGGTTATAATAGGTTTTAAAATTTACGGAAGGAGTATTAAATGGATGAAGTAAAGAAAATCTTTGACATTATTATTCTTAACGGCAGGCCTGCTGCGGGCAAGTCGGAAGTGATCGACTATTTAAAAAGTATTNNTTGTGGGAACAATTCGAGGATGATGATTTGCTGGAAGAAATGGGACTGCCCCGTTTGATTTCCAACCGGACCTTTGATTACAAAGGCAAAACCTATGATGGTTATGTTTTTAAAGAGAAATGGTACTGGAATTTTTTGATTAAGAAGCTCAATCACAAGTATGACCGGCTGCTGCGGGACGAGCCGGATTTTCATAAGAACAACAAGACTGCTATTATTGAATTTTCCCGCGGGTCGGAACACGGTGGTTTTAAAACAGCTTATGATTACCTGTCGGACATCATCCTGCAAAATGCTGTGACTCTTTATATATATGTAGATTTTGAGGAATCCATGCGAAAAAACCGCAGGCGTTACAACCCGGACAAACCGGATTCCATCCTGGAACATGCATTGGAAGACCTCAAGATGGAGATGTTGTACAAGGATTCCGATTGGGAGGAATTTGCTGCTGACCCGGAGTATTTGAAGGTCAAAGAATTCGATGTTCCTTACGGTGTATTCAATAATATGCCGGAAAAGACTGACAAACCAGAGGTATTGGGTGCCCACCTGGAAGAGGTATTGGCCCGGTTGTGGCAGGTATATAACCGGGGGGCCAGGTAAAATGAGCGAATTTATACCACATACTTCAGCGTATCGTCATCGTCGTTTTATAAACTGGTTTCCCATGGGGATTACCTATGCGTTGCTCTATATGGGGCGTTACAACCTGACGGTATCCAAGGATGCGTTGGGCAACCTGATGACCAAGGAAGAGTTTGGCATCATTTTTGGTGTTGGTACCCTGATCTATTTTTTGTCTTTCTGGATCAATGGTCCGCTGGTGGACCGTATCGGTGGTAAAAAAGGAATTCTCATCGGTGCATTAGGTGCCGGTGTCATGAACCTGGGGTTAGGACTTTACACCAAACATGTTCTGAGCATGGCAGACCCCACAAAAGCCCCTATTACGCTGGTCTTTTCCATCATTTATGGGATCAATATGTATTTCCAGACCTACGGTGCAGTTTCTATTGTCAAAGTCAATGCCCACTGGTTCCATGTGCGGGAGCGGGGAGTTTTTTCCGGTATTTTCGGTGTCATGATTGCCTCCGGTATATTCCTGGCTTTTGACGTGAGCCAGCGTATCCTGGACTCGCCGTTAGTGAAAGGAAAGGGATTTAACGGAGGGGACGCGCTCTGGTGGGTCTTTTTATCTCCGGCTATTCTACTGTTTACCTTTTTTATTATTGAAATATTCTTGCTTAAAGATACACCCGCTAAAGCAGGGTACAAGGATTTCGATACAGGTGACGAATCCAGCGGCGAAGACCTGGAAGAAAAGGTCTCTACCCTTCAACTATTCAAACGCATCTTAACCCATCCGGTAATCTTGACTGTGGCGGGTATCGAGTTCTGCACCGGTGTCTTGCGCAACGGTGTGATGCATTGGTTCCGCATCTATTCTAACGAACAGATAGCAGCCGGCATTACGCAGGGTTGGAAATTTGCCATGGCTAACTGGGGGCTGCTGCTGTGGATTGCCGGTATCATCGGGAGTAATACGGCTGGAATCCTCAGCGACAAATTGTTCCAATCCCGGCGCGGGCCTTCGGCTGGTTTTCTTTACGGAATAATGACTCTCTGCATCGTGGGCATGTTCTTCTCGTTGAATAACGGCTGGGCATTGGCAGCTTTTGCTTTTGTTATATCTATCTGTGTCATTGGAACCCACGGCTTATTATCCGGTACAGCCACCATGGATTTTGGCGGTCGTAAAGCAGCAGCCACTGCCGTAGGTGTCATTGACGGATTTGTCTACGCCGGAACCGCAGTCCAGTCCTTCGCCCTTGGCTACATCACCACCAGGGATTGGAACTATTGGCCGGTGTTTTTACTGCCTTTCAGTATCATCGGTTTCGTGCTGCTTTTACGCATCTGGCATGCCAAACCGAAGAAAAAAGGAGGACATTAATTCCATCGGCGGCCAGGGGGGCTCTTTTCGAGAAAACCCCACTGCATGGGGTAGCATTTGCAGTGCCATGACGGCGTAGGATGGTTCAAACGATGTGTAGCCTCCGTGGACATTTATAATCGCCGCACCGCAGGTGTCCCCTGGACCCCCCGCAAAAGCTTTTCATACACGGTCAATCATCGTACCATGCTTCTCAACATATTACCCCATTGGGATCATTTTACTTCTTACCACGTAATACAGTACCTTAAATCGTAAGATGTACGATACCTCTTGTTTGGAATTTCGGTCATTGTAATTTGGAATTTGTTTGGAATTTGGAATTTGGGATTTGTAATTTTTGATCTTTTACCTTCTAACCTTCCTCGCCTTTCCGTTTTTTTCTTGTTGCCAACTGCCTACCACTTACCCCACTCTTTTATTCCGTTCTTGTCTACCAGGTAAAGGATCATTTTAGGCGCTGGCGATCTATTGCCGGAAATTGAAATGACTCTTTTCAATCGATCCATTGCTCCATTAACGCTGGATTCGTTATTGGTGTGAATAGTCAGGACCGGTTCTCCTTTTTTTACACTATCGCCTACCTTTTTGTGAAACACAAACCCGGCACTGTGATCGATGACATCTTCTTTTTTCTTGCGACCGGCCCCGATATCTACAGCGGTCATCCCTATTTCATAAGCGTTGATTGTTGAGATATACCCGCTTTTTTCCGCCGGGAATTCCACCTGGTATTTGCTGCGGGAAAGCAAGTGAATAATCGTCGCATACGCGGGGATCGCCGCCCTGGGCCGCAATGAACCTCTTGAAAATTTCCAGGGGTTTACCTGACTTCAACGCTTTTTCAAGTTTCTCTATGGCTTTGTTGTGATTCTTTTCTATCCCGGCAGCAACCAGCATACAGGCGCTCAAACCAAGGGTTACTTCCATTACATCGGCAGGGCCATTGCCTTTTAACGCTTCTATAGATTCTTTGATCTCCAGGGAATTGCCTACCGTGTTTCCCAATGGTTGATCCATATGGGTAATCAATCCAATGGTGGTACGATTGGCATTCTCACCCACAGCCACCAGGGTTTTACACAGTTCAATGGAATCTTCAAGCTCAGACATAAACGCACCGCTGCCGGTTTTTACATCCAAAATAATGCCGTCAGTTCCCAATGCCAGTTTTTTACTCATAATACTGCCGGCAATTAACGGGATACTGTTCACCGTGGCCGTGCTGTCCCGGAGAGCATATAATTTCCTGTCCGCAGGAACAACATTTTCCGTCTGACCGGAAATCACCATGCCTACATCCCTGAGTGTTTTTTTAAACTCATCCGGCTGCAGCAGCACTTTAAATCCCGGGATGGATTCCAACTTATCCAAAGTGCCGCCGGTATGACCCAATGAACGCCCGGAAAGCATAGGGACTTTTATCCCGCAGGCAGCCACCAGCGGCGAAAGCACAAAACTAATTTTATCTCCCACACCGCCGGTACTGTGTTTATCTATTTTTTTACCATCGATGCCATCCAGTGAAATCAAGTCCCCTGAATGCATCATGATTCGTGTCAGGTCTGTCATTTCCCGTTGGTTCATTCCTCGTAAATAAATAGCCATCATCAGGGCTGCTGCCTGGTAATCCGGGATTTCACCCTTTACATATCCGGTGATGAAAAATTGAATTTCTTCGGTACTCAGTTCATATCCATCTCTTTTTTTAGAGATAATTTCATAAACGCTGCACCCGCTGGCGTTACCTTCCATTCACTTTCTCCTTCAGGGAAAATGTATAAGGGATGAGTTCGGCCATTGTTGTTTTTTTGTATTGGCCGTTTTTATTGCACATATAGACAATGGTCTCCGGGTTTGAGAATTCTGCCATCACCTGCCGGCAGGCGCCGCAAGGAGGCAGGAATTCTTCGGTATCGCCGATTACCAGGATTTGGGCAATTCGGTGTTCTCCTTGTGCCACCATCTGAAAAATAGCATTCCGTTCTGCGCAAATGGTAAGACCATAAGACGTATTTTCTACGTTGCAGCCGGAAAACAGTTTTTCGTTGGTGGTCAGCAATGCTGCTCCTACATGAAAATGGGAATAGGGAGCATATGCGTTTTCTTTTGCTTTTTGGGCTGCTTGTAATAACCTGTCTTTTACTGCTTCTATATCCATGTTAGTTTCCTTTATATAAAACAGCCCATATTTTAATGAACCGGGAGCAATAAGTCAAGTTTTGGCTAACAAAAAGCTTTTGCCAGTAGTCCGGCCACCAATACTGTTGACTTAAGAAAGATATAATACTACAATTAAACCAAAAATCAAAAAATGATAATCCCCTAAACAAAAGTTTTTGCGGGGGTCCAGGGTGCACTTACAGTGCGGTATTAAGGAATGTCCATGGAGACGATACGTCTTTTGAAGTGTCGTATGCCGTTCTGGCACTGCAAATGCTCCCCCACGCAGTGGGGTTTTTACAAAAAGAGCCCCCTGGCCGTCGGAGACAACAAAAAGTAAGGTGCCCTTCGGGCAAGTTTAAATCGCCTGCGGCGAAAGGTTAGAAAGCCATAAACGAAAACGCAGCCCGGTTCGATAAATTCCCGGTGGGAAAATCAAAATTAGGCCGCACCTAAAAACGGAATCCCATTGCCAATCAAAAGTTTCTGGCAGGAATATTTTTAAATATGTCATATTTTTATAAATAATTGCCATAAATTTTTAAATTATTGCCATATATTTCAAAAATATGGCATAAAATTAAATTTAATTGCCATAAATATTTATTTAAAAGTCATAAAAATAAAAAATATTGGCATAAAAATTGACATCGCCCTGCGGATATGATAAAATGTGCTGTGACTCTGTTGGGAACGCGGGCGGATTTTACCTTTTCCCGGTTACCGGCAGCAAATGCCAATAAGAACAAGATGGAGAAAACAATGGCAAATGAAGATGCAGCAGAAGCTAAGAAAGCGTCGGAAGCCATAAAAGCGATTGTTGCTTACAAACCTCGAATTAAACGGGGTCAACTGGTAGATATGGATGAGTTGGTGTCATTTATTTCCGGGCGAACCGGGTTGAATGAAGGTACAATACTCAATGTATTGATGGAACTTCGTGACAGCCTGGTGTTTTTTGCCAGGGCTGCCCGTTCGGTACGTGTGAAGGGACTGGGAATTTTCGGTCCCAATATTAACCTGGAAGGCAATTTCAGTCTCTATCACAAACCGGATAAGTGGCTGAAAAACGAGCTCAATAAACCACGTACTCTTATTGGTTATTTACTGAACGAGGATATGATTGGCAAATCCTTAAATGATCTTATTGACCGCTGGAACCAGGAGCACCCCGACGATCCCATTAAAATATAAAAAATGAACAGTGAACAGTGCCTAAATAGGGTGCCAGGTAAATAATCCACCAAATTGTTTCTGGTTATCTTTCTTCCGCAAAGGCTGTGTTATCTTTGTAATTAAAACAGATTCTAAAATTTTCTAAGATATCTTTAAATCCTACTATAATGGGAGCGAACCAAAATTTGATTTTAGTAGACATGGGATGCGTCTTCTACAAAAATTATTGGAATGTGTTTTTTCCCTGTTTTTTTAATAGCTTCTTGACGAATTCTCTTAATGCTTTCTCCTGATGCCACCACTTTTTTATTTACAATAGCAACCCATTGATCAGTATATTTTNNTCCCCATTTTAAATCGTCCCAAAATTCTTTTGGCTCTATCTCGACCATTTTTTACTCCTTTTTGATTATTATATACAACGTTTCCCTATTTTTCAATTATTAAATAGGTGCCAGATAAATAATCCATATCAATTATTTTCTAAACGAGCTTGACACAAAGACGTTTTGAATATATATTTTAATATTACCGGAGGAAATGATTAATGCTTAAAGGTAAATCAAAAATTGAAGAGAAAATTACAATCGCCACTGACTATTTGAAATCCCTCGGGTGTAAAGAGATAATTCTTTTCGGTTCATTAGCCATTGGAGATGCTGACGAATTCTCTGATATTGATCTGGCAGTATCAGGTATTTCACCCAGAACATATTTTAAGACTGTTACGGAAATATCCTCAAAAGTAGGATGTAAAGTGGATTTAATTACGATGGATTATATATCGGAGAATTTCAGAGAGAAAATAAGAAAGGAAGGTAGAACACTCTATGCAAAGTAAGAAATTCATTGAAGAAATTGAGACTGAACACGCCTATGCTTTTGATTTAGATTGGTTTCTAATGAAGGACTTAGTTCTCAGGGCAGAAGATGTTAAAAACAGAGCCATTGGGGAAATAAAATCATTTCTTGAAAAGAAATGAAGTAAATAGGTGACAGAAAATAACCCTTCCTCCACGATTTAATTGCGCAATAAATTCATTGCGCAAAAAAATTATTGCGCAACAAACATGGGTTGTGAAGAAAAATAATGCAGAAACAATTCTTATAGAGCATAGGGCAGAGAGCGCAGAGATCGCGGAGAAAAAATTTAATAATAAAAAACAAAAAACATCTCTGCGTCCTCGCCATTACGCGTGCTCTGCTGTAAATAATAGCCTTTTTGGTTCTGGCTTTGCGGGCTTGTGGTCAGGCAATTTTAACTATCTTGTTGACTATTTTCATCAAATTCCATATTTTCAATGAATTCTTCAATGGATTTGATGGCATCAGCTATATCTTCGATATAATCTCCCCACTGGCGGTCGCTGCTGTTCATATTCATAAGTAATTTACCTCTTTAAGTATGCGGTCGCCGATTCGTGGTTTCAAAGCACTTTTCATTACCAGGTCTACTTTAACCCCGAGGAGTTGGCTTAAAAATCTTTCCAGGGCTACGAACCTGAATAGTCCGATGGTTTCATCGAAATCTACGAGGACATCCAGATCACTTTTTTCTTGCTGTTTTCCCCTGACATATGAACCGAAGATTCCTATCTCTTTTACTTTATAATTTTGCTTCAGCTCACTTTTGTGGGCCTTAATACACCGTTGAATGTCTTCAAGCTGTCTCATTGTTCTAACCGCTGTTATTAATTATATACCATTGGGATACAAAATTCAAAACAAATGGTTCGGTTTCATTTGTTTGGTCATCCTCCGCGTGCTCTGCGGTGAATACAGCCTTCATCATTCATCACTCATCATTCATCATTTCGCTTTACCTGTCTGCTGTTTTCTCAAACAGTTCTTTCAATTCTTCCGGGACTTTTTCCCAAAGTGTTTCTGGCTATCTTTCTTCCGCAAAGGCTGTGTTATCTTTGTAATTAAAACAGATTCTAAAATTTTCTAAGATATCTTTAAATCCTACTATAATGGGGACCAAATTAGACAGGGCGAAGTAGCATAAAATCTCTAATTCTTTGGACTGATTTCCTTCTTCATCAAGCAAAATACATTTGGTCTTTCCTATTAAAGCGGGAAGGGTGCACTCTTTCCTGGGATTAATCCCTCGTATTTCGTGTTCTGTTATTATTTTTGTTTCTAAATCTGTCCAGATATCTAATGGAATGACTGAAAATGGCGCACCTGTGTCTAGGATTGCATTTAATGAATCACTCCAGCCGTTTCCTGATTTCATCTTGATAGTGCAGAATAGTCTTGTAAGTGTGCCAATATCTGGTATTTTCTCTTCCAGGACCGGGCTTGGTATTTTTTCGAACCAAAATTTGATTTTAGTAGACATGGGATGCGTCTTCTACAAAAATTATTGGGATGTGTTTTCTCCCTGTTTTTTTAATAGCTTCTTGACGAATTCTTTTAATGCTTTCTCCTGATGCCACCACTTTTTTATTTACAATAGCAACCCATTGATCAGTATATTTTACTGCTAACTCATGGTAGTGTTTTCTTCCCCATTTTAAATCGTCCCAAAATTCTTTTGGCTCTATCTCGACCATTTTTTACTCCTTCTTAATTATTATATACAAAGTTTCCCTATTTTTCAATTATAAATACGGATTATTTTTATCCCGTTGTTTTTCCTTATCAAGCATCCTGCCTTCATCATTCAAGCTAAGCACCAGCCGCAAGCCACGAGCCGCAAGCAATAAAATGAAAACTATAAGCTGTACTTTAATCGAAGATTTACTGCCGTTTAAAGCTATTGCTGGGGCTTGAAGCTGGGGCTTGAAGCTTATCGAAGACCTCCGGTGTAAGGTTAAATTCCTTTAAAATGGCATTGAACTGTTCTTCGGGCAGGTTTTCACGAACCCTGGTAATATATTGTTTTGCCTGATTGGCATAAGGGGAGCCGATTTTAGCAAAAACCAGGAAAGCCTGGATAAAGTATTTCAGTGCCGCTTCAAATTGATTTTGCTCAAAGTACAATGTACCCATCTGGGCCATCGCAAGTGCTGCACCTACTATATTCCCTATTTTATCTGAAATAACCTTTACCTTTTCATATTCCCTTAATGCAGCTTCATAATCGCCTTTATCTTGATAGATCATGCCGATCTGATGCAAATTAGAGGATACGCCTTTGATATCTCCGATTTTCTCATCTATTTCCATGGACTTCTGATATTGGATTAATGCCGCATCATAATCGCCTTTATTTTGATAGATCATGCCGATCTGATGTAAAATCTGTGATAGTTCCCTTTTGGCTTCCAAACTGTCAAATATTTCTCTACACCTTTCATAATGATTTAATGCGTCTTCATAACGGCCCTGGTCCTGATGAACCATTCCGATACCATGCAAACTTGAAGCAATATTTTTGTCATCATTGATTCTTTCGGCAATTTCTTTTGACAGATTGTAATATCTTAAAGCTTCTTTATATTCACCACAATACTTATAAAGATTGCCCAGCTTCCCATAAGTGAAACACTGATGCTCTTCATTCAGTCTTTCTATCTCCATTTCCATTTCCCGGAGCAATTCCATGGCCCATTGGGGATATCCGCGAAGCCTGAGATAATCTTCAAGGCTAAACGTGATTTCCGCCGCCTTATTCCACTCTCCCGCCTGGATGTAATGCCAGCGGGCCTCAATTAAATCATCAAGTAATACGTTTCCTTCCTCATCCCTAAGGGCTTCAAAATGTCCGGCAGCCTTTTTATGATACTTTTTCCTTTCCGCTGCCTTTATCTGCTGCAACAGGTGTTGTGCCGTCAGGCGGTGAACGTAATACATTTCTTTATCATCTAAATCCATGCATTCCAGCAGCGATAAATCTTCCAATTTTACCCGGTCCTCTTCTTCCATGACCGCATCCTGGGCAGCGGCGGCTTCCTCCGGCACGGGATTGCGATAAATGGCAAGAACATCCAGCAATCGACGCTGGGGTTGGGAAAGGTAACTAAACAGCGTATCCAAAAACAGGGGACTGAAATCATCCCCCCTTGCTTTTTTCTCAATAATGCGCTCCCGGAGCTTCGGGATCAAATCTTTCAACTGCCCCCAGGTAAAATCGCGCTGTTTATATTTCCTATAAGCAATACTGTCCAACAAATCCAATGCCCGCGGATTTCCGCCGATCTCTTCCATAAGCGTTTTTACGGACTTTCCGTCCAGGCTTTTTAATGCCTTGCTGTTCAGCAGCATCTTGCGAAATTCCACGGGTGAAAACTCCGGGATATTCATGGTTATATCCGGGGAATCAAAGCCCGGCATCGTGTACCGCGCGGAAAACATTAAAAACGTATCATGATGCGTTAAACTATCCCGGAAAAACCATAAAAATTCCTTTAACCGTTCCTTTTTAAACTCTCCTGCCTTTTGTTCATCCTGGTTCTCTTCAAAATTATCGAGAATAATGACTACTTTTTGTTTTAGTAGAAATTGATCGAGATACCAAGCCAGTTTTTTGCCGGTTTCGATATTGGCGGCGTAAACCTCCCTGGCACCTTCTAAACCTGACTCTGCGGCTTTTTCAGAGATGACTTCCAGGATTTTTTCAGTGGTTGTCTCTCCCCGGACCACGATAAAATCATATCCTTTTCGCCGCAGATTGGCGGCGGTGCGGGTGGTAAGTGTGGATTTGCCGATGCCCCCCGGTCCTTTCAGTACCACTGCACCCTCTTTATTATCGATACTCTTGAAAATATCACGCAGCACCTGGCGTCTGCCGATGAATCCCCGTTCCAGGTATCTGGCCCCCAAAAAGTGATGACTTTCCGGCCGGCCCGGCGCCTCGATGCGGTGATCTGAAAAATTGTCCACGGTCAAATTTTCATCCTTTGCCAGCAATTGGGGTATCTCGTATTCCTTAACCGCATCCCAGCCGGGGATCTCTTTGATGCGCTGCTGTTCCCCGGTAAAAATCGCTTCTTTCCCTTTTTCAAAGGCCTCTTTTACGGTTTTCTTTTCACATAAGGTTTTAAAAAATGCCGCGTTAAACTCGATGGCAGCCTTATCGCTAATCTCTTTTTTCATACCGATCACGGTTTCGATGCCGGCATCGTACAGTGCCTGGGCCGTAGGCAGTAAATCCGGCTCTTTCCTGGCGGAATGACAGGCAGAAAGAATCACGATTTTGGGAGTGGGTTTTAGATATTCTAATAATTCCTTGCCGGTCACTTGTTCCAGCTTACCCTGGTGGTCTTCGAGGCTCAGAACGCCCTGGCCGTTTTCATTCATCCCGCCGTGGGCCGTGATGTGCAGGATATCGTGCTTGCCGTCTTCCAGGTGTTCCCGGATTTCTACCAGCGTACTCTTTACCGGGTCAGGCATATCTAAAAAGACCTGTTCCCGGTCAAAATTTTTAAACGCATCCAGTAAGGTGTCCTGTTCCTGTTCATAAAGGATATAATTTTCGCCTTCCGGGCTGGCCATGATGGACAAAATTTTGATCTGCTTTTGCTTCTTTTTTTTCTCTTTTTTGACCGATTTCTTTCGAGTCCGGGCTTTAACTTTACCTTCTGAAACAATTCGAATTAGTTCCAGCATAAGACCTTTCAATTCTTCAAAATGGGCCTTAAGGTCATCTTTTGATGCTTTTTCCGATAATACTTGCTTTACCAGTATGGTTATGGTTCGCAATTCAGAGGTTTGATGGAGCTGCTCCTTAAAAATCAGTTTAATGCCCTCCTCCTGCGTCATCGTATCCAAAAAGGTTTTTTCATAGTTATCCAGGCACTGCTTCACAATTATCACCAACACGTCATGGAAATTCTCCCCAATAGAAAATTCCTTAACAATACGTCTCGCCACTTTTTTCTGGAACGTTTCGGTTTTTATTTTCATGAAAAATAAACCGACTTTTTCAATGGGTGCATCAGTAGTGAAAAGTTCCAAAATTTTCTTTTTATTTTTACTTATTTTCCCTCGAAATTCCTTCAGTCCTCCCTTGCACTTTTCATCTTCCTCCTTAAGCGCATTTGAAAAAGATTTAATAAAAAGCTTTTCCAGGTCTTTCCATTTTATCCCTTTTTTCAGTTTGAGCAGTAACTCTGCTCCCAAATTGGCAGCTATGCCCAGGGGGAAACCTAATAACAACTGAGTCACCGGGTCCATTTGCCCAAACCTCCCGCAAAATAAAAGTTAATAATCTGTAAAGCTATTTATACCATATAAAGAAATCCCACGCAAGCCCAGGTTCAGATTGGCAGAATACTTTTTGTCACAT
>JABAOH010157573.1_pt1 | contig 11704 bp, 12 predicted proteins | sample 7062181 | NCBI WGS metagenome assembly JABAOH01 (sample SAMN14538630, study PRJNA623070) | marine sediment metagenome | biome: marine biome [ENVO:00000428]; feature: marine pelagic biome [ENVO:01000023]; material: deep marine sediment [ENVO:00002113]; isolation source: pool of 5 deep marine... | reverse complement strand
CCATCACCGCATCTTCAGATTGCAATTGCGGGGTCAGATGGCCATGGGGGTCTATCGGCCCTTTCCCCGTCCGGGGTCGATCACGTACCGTCGCAGCACGCGGCCGAGGAGGACCCGATGAAGGCAGTCGTCTACCGCGAGTACGGCACACCCGATGTTCTCGAGCTCGCCGATCTCGAGAGGCCCGCCCTCGAGGACGACGAAGTGCTGGTGCGCATTCGGGCTGCGGCCGTCAACCCGGGCGACTGGGACGTGCTGCGCGGCATGCCGTACGTGCTCCGTCCCACGACCGGGCTCCGCAAACCGAAGAACCAGGTCCTGGGACTGGCCGTGGCCGGAGAGGTCGACGCGGTCGGCAGCGCAGTGTCGAGCTTCCAACCCGGCGACGAGGTGTACGCCGAAACTCGCTATGGAGGCTTCGCCGAATACGCCGGCGTCTCGGAGGACGCAGTGGCGCCGAAGCCGTCCAACCTGACGTTCGAGCAGGCGGCGGCCGTCCCGGTGGTGGGCACCACCGCTCTGCAGGCTCTGCGCGACGTAGGCCGGGTTCGGCCGGGGCAGCAGGTGCTGATCAACGGGGCGTCGGGAGGGGTGGGGACGTTCGCCGTGCAGATCGCCAAGTCGTTCGGGGCCGAGGTGACCGGCGTGTGCAGCACCAGGAACGTCGACCTGGTCCGATCGATCGGCGCCGACCACGTCGTCGACTACACCCGGGAGGACTTCACCGCCGGCGGGCCGCGCTACGACCTGATCCTCGACAACGTGGGGAACCGATCGTTGTCCCATTACCGGCGAGCCCTCGCCCGGCGAGGCATGCTCATACCCAACAGCAACAAGGGCGGCGGTCGGTGGATCGGCGGCTTCCTGGCTCGGGCCGTCGGGGCGCTGGTGGTGTCTCCGTTCGTGTCCCAGAAGCTCCGCCCGTTCGCCGCCAAGGAGAAGAGCGAGGACCTGGTGGCGATGAAGGAGCTCATCGAGGCCGGCGAGGTCACCCCGGTCATCGACCGCACCTACCCGCTGAGCGAAACCCCTGCGGCCCTCGCCTACTACGGAGAGGGGCACGCTCGGGGAAAGGTCGTCATCAGCGTCTCCTAGCGCTCCCCGGAGGGGAGTGGAGCGGCATCCGGTTGCTTGGTCACTTCCACATCGCGAGTGACGATCCTCGGCCCGGGGGCGACCCATAGCTCGCACGTACACTGGATCGAGAGTCACCCGGCCCGCAAGGAGGTGGCGTTGATGAGAAGAATCGCAATGCTCGTGGGGGCGGTGTTCGTGGCACTGCTGTCCCTGTGGGTCGCCCTTGTTCTTGCGATGCGAGGGAAGTCCGCGCCGGTGCTCGACGTCGTCCGCCGGTTCGCCCGCGACGTCGTCAACCCGCGCCTGCTCAAATCGGCCGGCACTCCGGGCGCGTACGCATCGGTGATCCGACATGAAGGCCGGACGACGGGCCGAGCCTACGAGACCCCGGTTCAGGCGGTGCCCACCGACGACGGGTTCGCGATCGCGCTCCCATATGGATCAGGCACGGATTGGCTCAAGAACGTGCTGGCGAGCGGTTCGGCCACCATCGTCAACGAGGGGCGCACCTACTCGGTCGACCGGCCGGAGGTTCTTCCGATCGAAGCGGCCGCGGCCGATTTCCCGCCCCAGGACCAGCGCAGCCACCGCCTGTTCGGCGTCGAGGAGTGTCTCCGCGTTCGGCGGGTTGCCGCCGAAGAGGCCGCAGCTCTCTGACACGGCGGCACCGGGGGACGAGCGCGGTTCGGGCGATCTGGCGTCACCGGCTCGACCCGCTCGAGGTGGGCGATGGCGGCACCGGGGCTGTCGAGCGCGAACCGAGTGGCTAGATTCGGCCGTCGAGGAGTCGTTGCGGCTCGCCGAGGGCAAGAGGTTCACAGGAATTGGTACCGCTCGGTGCTGGGCGGGACGACAGAGAGAGAGGTGGACATGACCACGCTGATGGCGTTCCACGAGGTCGACGACGTCGATCACTGGCTCAGCTCGCCGCGGCGCAGTGAGATCTTCGGACCGATGGGGATCACGGTGCGGACCTTCACCGATCCGGAAGGTTCGAACCGGACCGGGGTGCTGCTGGAGGTCCCCGACATGGCGGCGTTCCAAGAGGTGATGGAGTCCGAGGCTGCCGCCGAAGCGATGGAGTTCGACGGGGTCCGGCCCGAAACGCTGCTGCTGCTCGTCGAGGCGTAGCCGGCCCGGCGGGTTGCGGGCGCAGATGGGCGTCTCGGGTGACGGTGCCCGACTCGGGATGTGGCCGTCCGGCCCGTCTTGGCCGAAGCTTCACCTACCGAACGCGATGGTATGGAACATTTTCTCACGCGGCGGCTGGGACACCTCTCTGAATAGGTCGGACAAATGAGCCAACAGCAGGGCCCGGCGGTCAACCGAGAGGTCCAGATCGCGGTCGAGGACCCCTCGAGCGCCGACGCCCAGTTCTGCATAGACGAATACTTCGCAGAGCTCGACGTCCGCTTCGAAACCGGTTTCGACCCGGCGCGCAGCATCTCGGCCGACGTGGATGAGCTCACCGAGCCCGCCGGTCTGCTGCTGGTCGCCCGGCTGCGGGAGGTACCCGTCGGATGCGGTGCGCTCAAGTTCCACCATGACGGGCCGGCCGAGATCAAGCGGATGTGGGTGTCCCCCTCCGTCCGGGGAATCGGACTGGGCCGGCGGCTGCTCGCCGAGCTCGAGTCTCGGGCCGCCGACCGGGGCGTCGGCGTGGTCCGCCTGGAGACCAACCGGTCCCTGATCGAAGCCATCGCCCTGTACCGGTCGGCCGGCTACCAAGAAGTCGATGCCTTCAACGACGAACCCTTCGCCCATCATTGGTTCGAGAAGCGGCTCGACTCCCCGCCATCGGAACCGAGAAAGGAGGATGTCGATGAGTGAGGTGTCCGGACTACATCCGGGCCTCGAGCAGCTGGCCTTTCTCCTCGGGACCTGGCGGGGCGAGGGCGACGGTCGGTTTCACACTGTTGGATCCTTTCGCTTCGAAGAAGAGATCCGGTTTTCGCACCGGGGGGGGCCCTGGCTTGTCTACGAACAGCGAGCGTGGTCGCCGGAAGACGGATCACCTCTGCACACCGAGATGGGTTTCTGGCGCATGATCGACTCAGAGCTCATCAACGCCTACGTGTCCTTGACCGCCGGCTCCGATTTCTCGGAGGGGAGGTTGGAAGGGACGTCCATCTCGCTCGAGGCGAAGGCGGCGCCGATGGCCGAGGGGATCGAGCGGGTCACCCGGCTCAGACGTAGCTATCGGGTCGACGGCGACCTACTCCGCTACGAGATCTGGCTTGGCACCGACCAGCAGCCCTTTCAGAGTCATGTCAGCGCCCGACTGAACCGGGCCTGATCCTTCCCTCCAATGCTCCCTTTGCTCGCTGGGGGACCGAGCTCGCTTCGCTTGCTGGGGGGAGAAACAAGCGCGTTTCCTCCCCCGGAGGGGAGGTGCCTCGAAGAGGCGGAGGGGGCGCGTCCTGGCGGCGCGAAGGCCCCCCTCCCGGCTTCGCCGGACTCCCCCCAACGCTCGCTTCGCTCGCTGGGGGGAGAAACGGGTCGACCTGCGGTACTTCCCCCCAACGCTCGCTTCGATCGCTAGGGAAAACGAGCTCCCTCCGTTCGCTGGGGGGAGAAACAGGGCGGAGGGGGCGCGGCCGTCGTGCGCGGAAACCCCTAGTTCGGACGACTCACACCGACACCTTCTCCTCTAAGTGTGGGTGCTCGACGGGCACCACTGGCTCGGTCGGTGCGAGCATGAACCCGGCGAACGCACGCCATGCCCGGGCGACCCAGTTGTTGAGGTGCAGCAGGATGAAGCCGGCGAGGAGAACGCCGCCGGCCGCCAGGAACGACTCGCCCAGGGTGTCGACCACCCAGAACGAAGACGGCCAGTTGTCCCTCGGGATCCACCACTCCATGACGTAGAAGAGCGGGGTGGCGATCAGCGCGAAGGAGGCCGCGGCCGTGACCACCAGCGTGAAACCGATGATTCCGAAGAGGAACTCTGCGAAGAGGTATGCCACCCCCTTCCAGGTCTCGGAGCTACGCAGCAGCGCCTTCACCTTCTCCCGCAGGCCTCCGGTGACGCCCAGGCGGTGGGCCGGGGGCGTGTTCTGGTCGAGCATCAGGTTGGTCAGCCCCCGTTCGAACTCGCCCAGGCCGTAGGCGGCCGCCAGCATGCCCACCAGGATCGGGATTCCCACCACGGTGATCAGCAAGCCGAAGCCGAGCGACAGACCGGTCACCAGGAACACGAAGTAGAAGATCCCCAGCGGAAAGGCCAACAGGAGATATCCGGCATTCCGCCACGTCTGCGCTCTGACGATCACGTCGAAGAACATTGGGCTATCGGGTGGCCTTCGCCACGGCCACCGAGTGGGTGCTGCACCTCTCCGAAGCCAAGAAGGCCGGCAGGCTGGCCGACGAGCTCACCCGCCTGGGGCGGATCCCCCTCCTCATCGTCGACGAAGTCGGATACATCCCCTTCGACCCCGAAGCCGCCTCGCGGTTCTTCTCGTTGGTGTCCTCCCGCTACGAGCGGAGCTCGCTGATCGTCTCCTCCAACAAGAGCTTCTCCGCCTGGGCGGAGATCTTCGGCGACGCCGTGGCCGTGGCCGCCATGGTCGACCGGCTGGTCCACCACGCCGAAGTCATCGTCCTCAAAGGCGACAGCTACCGGCTCCGCGGCAAAGGCAAGGAGGTGATGGCCACCGAACAGACCCGCTAGAACGCGCAGTTTTCAACCGGCGATTCCCGCGCAGTTTTCGACCAGCGTTGACACCTTGGGGACTGCGGCTGCGAAACCATCTTCGTCTTGGGGCTCGAAGTAGATGCCCTGGCCGTTCGGAAATATCAGGTGAAACCTCTTTGACTCGACGCGCTTCACAGTCAGCGCCTCGATTGGAGAGGAGCCCCATCGATCTGTCGGCCCGTAGCCAAGCGACGCTTTCACGGCGTGGGTCAGGGTTCACGAATGTTCCTAGAGGAGTTCGAGTAGCGAGCGCAGGCGTGCCGTTCTCGAGCTCGAGCATTTGGCGAGATGCGTGATATCGCCCGTATTTGGCGATCTGTGTGGGCGTGGAGCAGCGGACGCCGGGTTCGAACAGCCCCCACCGGCGGATGCGGTGGAGGCTGTGCGATCGTTTCGAGTCGGTTGCTAATTAGCCGTGCGGGTCGATGATGACTACCTGGGTGAACGTGAGCCCAAGAGGGTCACATGGTGGAGGCGGAGGCGCGGGCGCACCTTCTGGGGGTGCGCCCAGGAGGGTCGTCTTTGCGATCTTCCCGGCGTCGTCGCCTACGCCCTTGCCGGAGGCACGTCCGTTCGGGGAGTTGCCCCAGCTCCATGTGCCGTCGAAGTCGCCGATGATGTCGGCCCGCAGGCTGTAGGTGCCCCAGAACGAACCTTCGAACGTGGCTGCCTCCACGTTGACGTTGGCCACGGTGGTGTTGGTACCCACTTGTTGCCACACATCGTCGACCAGCACGTACTCCACAAGAGAGTTGACGACCCCGCGGGCATGCATCAGCTTGTCATCTTGACCGCTGAACCAGATCCTCGCCTCGCTGGTGTCGCTGCCGCACATCCACTCGAACGTCGTGTATTCCGTCTTCGCTGGCGCATCGGCCCCAGCCGGAACGGCGGTCGCCATCACCAGACCCACAACCGCCAACAGCACCAGCAGCACTGATCGTCTCATAGATGCCCCTTTCCCCGTTTCCTCGACGGTGCTTACCTAGGACGAGGTCGTCGTGGCCTCGTCGCTTTGTTGCCCGATGGCGTTGACCTCAGCTCCCCGCGATATGGGCAGAGCCGTGCAACACCGCAAAAGCTACACCTCTACGCAGAGTGGTGTCGGCTCACAGTGCCCAGGCGCCGACTGCGCCAGATCAGGGGAGGCCTCCGCCCGGTGGCTGAACGTATTGCTACCGCTGAAGGCCTTCGTCGATCACGGTGTCGACCTGCGATCTCACGACCCAACCCGCACCTGGGATGACGGCTACGTCGATCAATGAGCGGGTTGAGCCGACAAGAGGGGAGTCTGTGCGGCGGGTCCAACCTTCGCGTGGCTCCAGGAGGGCTCGGGACGGGTGACCTCCTCCTGGACCACTCGAGAGGGTTCATGCGCACCACTGGGTTCGGGTCAGTGATGATGCGGTGCGCATCTGCTCGACCATGTCGCCGGTGGACAAGTAACCGGCCGGGTTGGGCACCAGAACCACTCGATCGGCGCCCGCCTCCAGCAAGTCGGCAACGGTGTCGGCACAATCCGCGATGTTTCCGGCGGCCACGAAGCGGCCCAGCAAGGGTTCCGGGATCTGGGAAGCCCGATTTCCGTCGTGCCCTTCCCGTTCGAAGTGAGCGAGCAGCTCGGCGCCCTCGCTGGAGGCGGTGAGCTGGGGCGAAGCCGCCAACTGGGTGAGCATCGGTGTGGCCCAGCCGGCGATCCTCTGCTTGGCGTCGACCGGGTCTTCCGCCGATATCGACAGCACACACAGCGCCACCAGTTCGTGTACTTCGGGCCGATCGGCTCGTGCCCGACCTTCTTCGATGCAGTCCCGGGCCCAGGCCACGTAGCCCGGCGAGCTGAACCATCCCAGCACGGTCCCGTCGGCCAATTCGCCGGACAGGCGCAGAGACGCCGGACCGTGGACCCCCAAATAGAGGGGCACCGGGCCGGGCGGGGGGTGGCGGAGACGAACTCCGTCGAAGTGGAAGTAGTCGCCGTCGCCGGAGACTTCGTCGCCGGCGAGGAGCCGCCGGATGGCGGTGACGGCCTCTCGCAGCGCCCGAAGCGGCGAGGCCGGCTGCAGGCCCATCTGGCGCACCCATCCTGGGGCGCCGTGTCCGATCCCGGCCATGAAGCGGTGGGGATGGGCGCCGCCGAGTGTGGCGTACTCCATTGCCGTCACGGCCGGGTGTCGTGCCACGGCAGAGACCACGCCGAGGCCCACCGGGATTCTCTGGGTGGCGGCCAGAGCCACGCCGGCCGATGAGACGCCGCCCAGCTCGAAGTAATCCTCCGCCAACCAGACCTCGCCGTACCCGAGCCCTTCCGCTTCGGAGGCGATTGCTGCTACGTCGCCCGGTCGCGTTGACGCTCCGATCTGAACACCAACCCGGGGGCGGTTCATGCCACCGTTCCCTCTCTGCCGGTTCACACTGCGGTCGGGCCGGTCCATCGATGCGCGGCAACCCGTCGCAGTGCCGGCCGTCGGCTTTGCATCGCCGGTTGCGCTCAACCCACCGGGGTCTCGACCAGAACCCGTTCCAGTCCGCCGAGGGATCTGCGCATGTCCCGGGCCGTGAGCCTCTCGATGAAGAGGAGCTGTTGGAGGGCATCCTGGAAGAAGCCAGCGGGATCGTCGGTATGCACGGTCAGGGTGAGGGTGAACGCACCGGATCCGGCGTCGGCGAATCGGCACTCGATGGGCATGGCCGGCAATCCGGTGGTGGTCAGGGTCATCCGCACCAGTTCATCCGCAACCACCTCGTCCAGCACGGCGGTGCCCTGCATGGGGAATCCGGGGAGACCGCTCGTGCGGGAATACCGGATCGTGTCGCCCGGCTGCTGCCACACGGCTGCCTCTACGTCGGTCACGTCGAGGGTGGTCCAGTCTGCCCACGACCCGACGTCCATGAAGTACTCGAATCCGTGGTGCCGAGGTACGGGATAGGTTCGGGACAATTCCACTTGCATGCCTGTCACCTCCGCTTGGGTGTCCTAGATCTTCGATCGTGACTGTCGCCCCGGTCGATGGGGCAGGGGCGAACGGCCGGAATCGGAGATACCAACGGCTCTATCCGGTCCTCAGACCACTTGGAGCTCGGTGGAGCGGCCCATTGTCCATCGCTAGATNNCGCCCGGACAGATCGTCGGCGCCGGGCGTTCGGGGGGTCAGGCCCCGGGGGGTTCAGCCTCCCACTATGCGCAGCCTGTCACTTCCGGCGATGCAGGTGCCAGCGAAGGTCTGGCCGGTCAGCGCTCTCACTGTGGAACCGTGCGTGAGGGCGGTGTTCCCCGAGTCGGAAGTGCAAGAGAAGATCGAGGTCCCCGTCGCCGTCCGCGTCCCGCCTAGTGCTGGTGTTGACCACCGCCGATGTCTGGGTTCAGCTGGAGCATGATGCCCAGCGTGTTCCTCGTCTCCCAGATCTCTGCGATCTGACCGTCCTCGATGCGGTACATCGACAAGCCGGTGTAGTCGACTGGTTCGCCCGTCGGAGGAAGCATCAAGAACGAGCCCCTCGACGTGCCCCGTGCCGTCCAGCGCACCGCAACGATGTCGCCCTGGGCGACTGAGGCGTCATCGACAATGCTCAGATCGGGAAACGCCTCCCAGGCCTCCCTCAGCCAGCCGCTTACACCACCGATGCCGTAGAAGCTGGCTTCGCAGGGCATGGCCGTTGGATGGATGAGGATGTCCGGCGAAGCGATCTCGGCCAGCGCATCCAGATCATGTCTGTTCAACACGTGCTCGAAGAATCGCAAGACCACCGCCAGGCTGAGGTCCGCATCCACCGACAAGGCACCCGCAAACGGCGGGATGGTGGGGAACTCGTGGGATCGCACCAGCGACAGAGCGTCGGCTTTGGCCCGGTAGATCTCGAGCGTGCGCACCTTGGCATCTTCGGCGTACTGGGGAGGCCCCATCGCCACGACGACATCACCGAAGGCGGTCACGTTGTCGTACTCCAGACCGGCGGTGTTGACGGTCTTCCGGAAAAGCTCGATGTTCGCCGTCTCGACATCGCTGAGCGGGCGGGGCGGCGGTGACGGCGCGGCGCCCATCTGCTGAGCCTCCGCCAGCGGATCCATTCCAAACCACCCCTCAGCCACCTTGCCGTCCCGGAGGCGCACGATGTTCACCATGCCGTACTCCAGCCATTCGCCGGTTGGGGGAATGCCCTGATGGGGTTCACCGGTGAAATGGCCGTAGGTGGGCAGCAGCACCGCCAGCAGGTCGCCCTCCGTGATCATGATCGGGATCGGATGCCATGAGTCCGGCAGTGCAGATTTGAAGTGCGACCACACGGCGATCATGCCTTCCGGTCCCAGCTGGTTGGTGCCGCCGATCGGATGATGCAGGACGAAGTCGGTGGCAACCACCTCCCGGACGGCTTCCCAATCGTCCGTGTTGAAGCCCTCGATGAACCGGGTTGCGGCCGCCCTGTTGGTCTCGCTGATGCTGGTCATGACAATCCCTCCTTCCGGTTGGCCTCCGTTTCCCCCGCCCCAGAGCTTCCTCCTGCGGTGGTCTGCTCGTTAGAGGCGAACGGTCACTGCATCAGGGCCTTTGCGAAGGTGCCGCCTGTGTAGACGATCGTGATCTCGTAGTAGCTCCCGCTTGCCAGGGAAATCGAGTGCCTGACGCCCGATGCCAGGGCGGACCAGGGCTCACGCCAGCAGGTGCCGGCTCGCTGCCGATTAGCCGCGGACGGCGGCCGGCTGCACCTCGTTGCCCGACGGCCGGCCGGACGAGTAGGCGTCGACGTTGGCGAGCGTCGTTTCGGCGATCTGGACCATGGCGTTGTGGGTGAAGAAGGCCTGGTGGCCGGTGATGAGCACGTTGGGAAAGGTGAGCAGCCGGGAGAACACGTCGTCCTGGATGACCTGGTCCGACAGGTCCTCGAAGAAGAGGTCACCTTCCTCCTCGTAGACGTCCAGCCCCAGGTGTCCGATGCGGCCGTCCTTCAGTGCGGCGATGACCGCCTCGGTGTCGACGAGCGGCCCCCGGCTGGTGTTGATCAGCATGACCCCGCGCCGCACCCGCTGCAGCGCCTCGTCGTCGATGAGGTGGTGGGTGTCGGGGGTGAGGGGGCAGTGGAGGGTGATGATGTCGGAGCGGGCGAGGAGATCCTCGAGTCCCACGTAGGTGACGCCGAGCGACCGGGTCCGGTCGTTGGGGTGGAGGTCGTAGGCCAGGACGCTGCAGCCGAAGCCTTTGAGGATCTGTGCCACGATGTGGCCGATCTTGCCGGTGCCGACGATGCCCACGGTGCGGTCGTGAAGATCGAATCCCTTCATCCCTTCCAGGGAGAAGTTGCCCTCGCGCACCCGGCTGTAGGCCCGGTGGTACTTGCGGTCGAGGGCCAGGATCATGCCGACGGTGAACTCGGCGACGGCGTGCGGGGAGTAGGCCGGTACCCGGGTCACGGTGACGCCGAGCTCGTCGGCGGCTTCCAGGTCGACGTGGTTGAACCCGGCCGATCGCAGCGCCAGCAGCCGGGTGCCGTCGGCATGGAGCCGCTCCAGCACCGGGCGTGACGCGACGTCGCTCACGAAGATACAGACGGCCGGTGCCCCGCCGGCCAGGGGAGCGGTCTCCTCGTTCAACCGCGACTCGAGAAAGACGAGTTCGTGGCCGTGCTTCTCGTTGGCCGCCACGAGGTACTGCCGGTCGTATGGCTTGGTGCTGAAGACGGCGATCCGCATCGTTGGCACAGCCTAGGGAGGCCGCCGTCGAACCCGCTCGAAACTCGTTTCCTCCCGGAGGGGGAGGTGCCTATGACCCCCCTCGCCTCGTCGTTGCGCTCCTCGGCACTCCCCCAACGCTCGCTTCGCTCGCTGGGGGGACCGACGGCGCGTTTCCTCCCGGAGGGGGAGGTGGCCCTAAGGGCCGGAGGGGGCGGCGCTCCACGCGGAAGCCCTCCTGCCCAGCCCTCGAGCACGGCGGAGCGGTTCGAGGCGTCCGGTGCGGCCTCGATCAACGGCCGGGATAGCAGCACAATCCGCAGAAGAAACGGCCAGCCGGGGATCAGTTTCTTGTATCCGTTCACGATCGCGCCGGTCCACGAGTTCTTCAGATGTACGATTCGCCCCAGCGCCCGACCGGGTCGGCCGATCCGGCGGTGACATCCAGCGACGAGGTTCCTCGACCACCACCCATTCTGCTGCGGAGATCTGGAAGGGATGAGATCGCCCGCGAATCCGAAAGCCATCGCCGGCGAGCGCATCCGCACTGCCGCGGTTGCCCTCCAGGACTACTGCCGGACTCCGGAAGCTACCGGCTCGCGACGCCATGCCGATGCGGCGCCAGAGGCGGAATCGATTGTCGAAGTACCGGCCGTGAACCAACGTTGTGGTGGCAGGACCGGGAGAAGGTCGCCGGCCTATTGGGAGGCGCCGCAGGGGTGCCCCTCGATCGCCGCAATTCATGCTCCGAACCAGGCGGCCGGCCCAGGTGTCGAGTCGACCTCGCCGGGCTGCTCGTCCAACTCGAGGTCGATTCTGCTGGTACACGGTCGGGCGGTCCGGCCCGATGCCGCCTCTCGTGGCCGCCGGCTCTCTCCGGGTAGGTGTGTATGAGCGATCGGCGGCCCCCCGGGTATTTGCTGCTGTTGTCGGTCGGTGCCCTCGGGATCGTCTACGGCGACATTGGCACGAGTCCCTTGTACGCGTTCCGGGAAGCCTTCGTGGCGGCGGAGGGCCTGCAGGTGACTCGTGACAGCGTCCTCGGGATCCTGTCTCTGATGTTCTGGGCACTCGTGCTGATCGTTTCGGTCAAGTATCTGGCGTTCGTGATGCGCGCCGACAACCACGGTGAGGGAGGCATTATGGCGCTGACGGCCCTGCTTGCGCCGACCGGGCTGCGGAAGGCGCGGGGGCTTCGGTGGGCGTTGATTCTCATCGGGTTGTTCGGCACCGCCCTGCTGTATGGCGACGGCATGATCACGCCGGCGATA
>JABAOH010040778.1_pt1 | contig 11705 bp, 10 predicted proteins | sample 7062181 | NCBI WGS metagenome assembly JABAOH01 (sample SAMN14538630, study PRJNA623070) | marine sediment metagenome | biome: marine biome [ENVO:00000428]; feature: marine pelagic biome [ENVO:01000023]; material: deep marine sediment [ENVO:00002113]; isolation source: pool of 5 deep marine... | reverse complement strand
AGAGTGTTCGGTTAAGAGTGTTCGTTTAAGAGTGTTCGTTTAAGAGTGTTCGGTTAAGAGTGGAGGTTAACAGTACATTTCATCGCAGTCTTAACCGGCTACCCTTAACCGACCTGCTTCACCGCTCTCCAGGGGCCAAACAACAAATAGCGCTGAGTAACAACACTCTACCCATTACTGGCCGTTATCGCGCTCCATGCCTTTCGTCAAGGGACCATTCCCTTTCCTATGCCAGTCGCTTCTTACCCCCAGATCCTTCTGAAGGCCCATTGCTTTTCGACGGGATGAACCCCGACACGACGGGACTTTCGAGAGGAGAAGCAGGATCAGGCAAGAAATTACCCTTCCCGGTGATCAGCGCCTTTAAAAAAACCAGCCGTTCGTAAAAGACCCCGACGCAGCCGATGGTCCGCTCTGGCGACTTGTGTCTCGCATCGGAAAAGAGCGGGCTTTTCTGGACCCGTTTTACCAACAGGGCATCCCCTGGAAACGGAACGACACCCGTTCACTGCGATCCGAGTTCCTGGCGGTGTTGTTTAGGTCAGGTCGGGTCCGGCCTGGTCTGGCGGCGCTGGCTGATTTCGATCGCCTGCAGCAGTCCGCGGGCTTTGTTTAGGGTCTCCTGGTATTCGTGGGCCGGCACGCTGTCGGCCACGATCCCGGCACCGGCTTGGACGTAGGCCTGGCCGTCTTGGACGACGATCGTCCGCAGGGCGATGCAGGTATCCATGTTTCCGCCGAAGTCGACGTAACCGACGGCACCGGCGTAGGGTCCGCGGCGATGGGGTTCCAGTTCGTCGATGATCTGCATGGCGCGGACCTTGGGTGCTCCGGAGACCGTGCCGGCGGGCAGGCAGGCCCGCAAGGCATCGAAGGCCGTTTTGCCTTCGGCCAGCTGGCCGGTCACGTTGGAAGTGATGTGCATCACGTGACTGTAGCGTTCAATGGTCATCACGTCGCTCAACTGGACCGTCCCGTACCGCGCCACGCGACCGACGTCGTTGCGGCCCAGGTCGACCAGCATCACGTGTTCGGCCCGTTCTTTGGGATCGGCCAGCAGTTCTTCGGCCAGTCGTCGGTCTTCTTCTGGGGTGGCGCCACGGCGGCGAGTGCCGGCCAGGGGGCGGACGGTGACCGTTTGGTCGACCACCCGGACCATGACTTCCGGCGAACTGCCGACCAGGGTTACCGTCGGTGCCCGCAGGTAGAACATGAAAGGGCTGGGGTTGACCACCCGCAAGGTGCGGTAGATTTCGAACGGGTGCGTCTGAATCGGCACTTGGAGGCGCTGGCTGATGACGACCTGAAAAATATCGCCGGCCCGGATGTATTCGACGCAGCGTCGGACGGCCTGTTCGAATTGCGGCTGATCGAAATTCGACTCCGGCTGGATCTCCGTTGGGCTCGCCAGGTCGATGTCGGCCAGTTCCAGAGGCGGGTTGTCTGCGGCCAGCCGCTGGACCAGCCGATCGACGCGCTGGCCAGCGTCCCGGTAGGCGTCCTTGAGGTCCCTGTCACGGACACGGGCCATCGCCACGACGACGATCGCCTTGGTGATGTGGTCGAAGACGACCATGTGGTCGTAGAAGGCGAACGACAGGTCGGGCAGCTGGCGATCGTCGGTGGGGGGGTTGGGCAGGTGTTCCGTATAGCGGACGACGTCGTAACCGGCGTACCCAACCGCTCCGCTGGTAAACGGTGGCAGTTCGGCAAGCCGAGCGGCTCGAATGGCGTGGACGCGCTGTTCCAGTTCGGCCAGCGGATCGGCGCTGGTAAATTTTTCGATTTGCCCACCCGCGTCGATTGTGACCTGGTTTTGATGCGCTTCCAGCAGCAGGTAGGGTTCGCTGGCCAGGAAGCTGTACCGTCCCACGCGTTCGCCGCCAATCACGCTTTCGAACAGACACGCGCACCGGCCTTCGTCCATCTTGTGGAATGCGCTGACGGGGGTCAGGGAGTCGCTTACCAGTCGCCGATAGACCGGCACCAGGTCGACGCCGTCGGCCAGTTCTCGAAATGTCTCGAAGTCGGGGAAGTGGTGCATAGTCGCGTACTTTATCAGCCAGGGCAGCCGGTCACAACGCCGCGCTGGCAGGGGGCGTGCTGTGGGAGATGACATCCCGCCGCCGGTAAGGCGGTCCGCTGCGTTGCCGGCAATCTCGATATTGACAGTGTAAGTGCTGGTGCTAGAATCCTTGAGTCCAGTCCCCGGGGCTCAACGATTTACTTCGCGCGCGGTTTTACGATGCAATGTCAAGAGTGTGACAAGACGGCGACGTTTCACATTACCGAGTTGGCGGGGGGGAAGCCGCAAGAGGTTCATCTGTGCGAAGACCATGCGCGGGAGTATCTTTCGCACGGGCAGGAAGAACAGCCTGCCGCGCCCACCCTGGCCGGCGTGCTGGCTCATCAACTGGCCATCGGGCAAACCGCCGAAGATCTCGCTCGACTGGACAAGCGGACCTGCCCCATGTGCGGGATTTCCTTTTACGAATTTCGCGACAAGGGCCGGTTTGGCTGTCCCCACGATTACGTCTGCTTTGCCGACGAACTCGAGGCGCTGCTGGCGAATATTCATGGCGAGACAAAGCATGTCGGCAAGTGTCCGCAACATTCGGCAACCGACAGTGCCAAGCAAACCGAACTGATCCGTCTGCGCCGCGAAATGAAAAATGCGATCTCTGCAGAAAACTACGAGCGGGCATCGACATTGCGGGATGAAATCCGGCAGATCGAAGCGGAGGTTGGTGAAAAACAGAAGACCGATCGTGCCGGGGAAGAAGGCGGAGAGTGACGTTCGTGGATCTGGATAAACTCACAAGTCGCAGCGGCGAATGGCTCCGAGGGGCAGGGCCAGAATCCGATATCGTCATCAGCAGCCGGATTCGGTTGGCCCGGAATCTGGCGGACTATCCGTTTATCAGTCGAGCGACCGAGTTGGATCGGGCAGAGATCGAAAAGATATTGTGGGAAGCCCTGACGGCGACCAGCGAACCGGGGGAACTGTTCTATTTCGATGTCAATAAACTGGGTGGATTGGATCGCCAGCTGCTGGTCGAACGGCAGTTGATCAGCCGCGAGCATGCGGAAAGCGAGGGTGCCCGCGGAGTCGCTATCGATTCGGGCGAGCGTACCAGCTTGATGATCAACGAAGAGGACCATTTGCGGATCCAGGTCATGCACAGCGGCCTGGACCTGGAAAAGGCCTGGCAGCGGATTAACGATCTTGATGACCGGCTGGAATCGAAGGTCACCTACGCCTTCGATACCCGCTTGGGATACCTCACCGCCTGTCCCACCAATGTGGGTACCGGCATGCGGGTCAGCGTCATGCTGCATCTACCGGCCCTGGTACTTACTCGCCAGATTGAAAAGGTATTTCGCAGCCTGCACAAGATCAGCCTCGCCGTCCGCGGACTGTATGGTGAAGGTTCACAGGCCATGGGGGACTTTTACCAGATCAGCAACCAGATCACCCTGGGCAGCACCGAAGAGGCCTTGATCAAACAAGTCGCCGATGTTGTCCCGGAGCTGATCAAATACGAACGCAAGGCGCGGGATTTTCTGATGAAGGAAGGTCACGAAAACCTGCATGACCGGGTCAGCCGTGCCTATGGTATCCTCTCGACCGCTCAGACGATCAGTAGCGAAGAAACCATGCACCTCTTGTCCAGTGTGCGGATGGGTGTCCAGTTAGGCTTGCTAACAGATGTCGCTCTGCCGACGGTTAACGAACTGTTTATCTGCACGCAGCCCGCGCACTTGCAAAAGATCAGTGGTGTTGAGCTGGATACGGCGGACCGCAACAAGGCACGAGCCACGTTGTTGCGGCGGTATCTAAGCAGGCATGACAACGAGACGAGTGCCGAACACAATTAGTTTTCGCCACGCTGAATCTGCCAGCAGCGAACAAACCCGAAAGTTGCGGTGAACCCCCTGCGGCCGCAAATCGGGGCCCTTTTTCGCGACCGCGACCAGGCCAGGGCCTGGCCGTCGCTCGGCAAAGGGGGGTGAAAAATGCCTGCCCGCCGGTCCCCCGGCCGCCCCGCGGCCCGCCCCTTACGCCCCGCCCCTTACGCCCCGCCCCTTACGCCCCGCCCCTTACGCTTTGAGGGCCTTGATCTTGGCCGATAGGCGGGACTTGGTGCGAGCGGCTGCGTTGGCGTGGATCAGATGCCGCGCCGCGGCTCGATCCAGTTTCTCGGCCGCCAGCCGAAAGGCTGCCTCGCTGGCTGCCACGTCGCCGGCTTCCACCGCCTGGGTGACCTTTCGCAAGTGCGACCGGAGCGTCGACTTGGTCGATCGGTTCCGCTGGCGATGGGTTTCATTCTGCCGTAATCGTTTTTTTGCACTCTTCGAATTGGGCATGGGACCGTGAATCTCTTTGAAGACAGGCGGGCGGTTCTCCACGGCCGCCGTTGTCCGGCTGCCACCCGCNNTCTGTCCAGACGCCTCAGCCGTTCTTTAATTGGACGATTTCATCCAGCAGTTTGGAGACGTCTTTGTAGGCGAAGTCGAGCCCGGCCAGTTCGGACAGATGTTCTTCCGCCTGGTCGTATTCCTTGAGCCCCTTGCACAGCCAACCGGCCCGGTAGAGCGCCAGCTTTTTGATTTCCGCGTCCCACATGCCCGAGGTCCTGATCGCTTCCTGGTAAGCTTGCCGGGCCAGTTTGTACTGTTTGATTTGCTGGAAGCATTCGCCTGTTTCCAGGTTGGCCGCCGCCGTCTTTCGCTGCTCGTTCCGCGCCTGTTGGAATTCCTTGATCGCCTCGCTAAATTTTCCAGCGCGTTTCAGTCGCAGGCCCAGTTCGAACTTCAGGCCGTAGTCGTTGGGGTACCGCTCGCAGCGGGCCGTGAAGATTTCCAGTTCCCGCTTGTTCAATTCCGTTCGCAGCTGGTCGTACAGCTTGACGGCCTTGGGATCCTTTGTTGCCCCCGCCCTTTTCTTTGCGCGCGACATTTCCAGTCGAGCGCGGTGCAATTGGACATCTTCCAGGGCTTCCCTGGCGCGGACGGCAGTGGTCGCCTGCACCGCTTCCTGCAGCACCTCTTCACACTTGTCGTATTGTTCCAGCTTGAAAAAGTGATCGGAAAGGTTGACGTAATTGGTGACTTCCTCCGGATGACGACGAATTTCGCGTCGCAGGCGTTGTTCCTCTGTCAATTGGATCGTGCCGCCGGCGGAATCTTCACGAGCCTGCCTTTGGACGCTCACGTCAAGCGACGTTTCTGCATCGTCGTAGCCTCCCTTGTTGATCGTCTTCTCGACCGTCATGGCCCCGATTTCCCGGCGAAGTTCCAGGTCGTTGGGGTTGGCGGCCGCAATACGTTCCAGGCAGTGGATCGCGTCGTCAAAGTGAGCCAGGCTTGCGAACATGTTGGCAGCCAGTCGGTTCAGGGCCAGATCCTTGGGCGCGCCCTCCAGGGCCATCCGCAGATAGGCCAGCTGGCATTCGTCCAGCTCCAATTCGCCGCAGGCCTTGGCCAGGTCGGTGCAGGTGGCGGTGTCCCAGGGGTTCAAGGTCAGCATGTCCAGCCCGGACTTGATCGCTTCCGGCCACTTCTTTTTCATCATCGACTTTTTCATGCTGGCCTTCGCACTGGCACCCCGCATCGCAGCCAGCTTGCCCCCCTTCTTGTTGTTGTTGTATTTCTTGATCAGATTGCCCAGAAAGCTCTGGGTGTAGATCAGATTGCCCGGGTCGCCAGCCACACATTGGGCGAACATCTGGTTGGCATAGTCGTATTCCCCCTTGCCCGATAACATGCTGCCGTGCTCAAAGCACTTCTGCAGCCGTTTGCGCTTGGCCGGCGAAATTGGCTCAAGTTGCGGCGCGTCGCTCTTGTCGGCCGACTTGTCCGACTGCTTGGCCGCGGCCGCGTTCTTCGCTCCGGCTTTGTCTTTGCTTTTTGGCACCATCAGGGGGTCCCTGCGGGAAGAGATGCGGTGCGGTGGATCGAAAACCAGCGGGCGTTCCGCGTAGGAGGGGGATGCTGATGTCCAGGCAACCGCACTCCCATTTTATCACGTCGGACCGGCAAAACAACGCGTGGGGCGGCAGGCCGGTGGCAGGTTGCGGGTGAGCAAAATGCGGTGGGGCGACCCGCGCCTCGTNNGACCCGCGCCTCGTCCCCGCGGGAAAAAACGCGAACGTCGGCAGGAAGTGCCTGCCCGCATCCCGCATGGCGATTTCCGCATCCCGCATCCCGCATTTCGTATCCCGCATCCCATAACCGGGAATAGTTAGACTGGTTAGAATGTAAGCAAGCGCAACAGGCATCTCGGACCGGCGTTCCGCGGGGCATGGGTAGAGGTCGATGATCACATCCGGCAAGACAGGTCGCGTTTATCTGGTGGGGGCGGGACCGGGAGACCCCGGGCTGATCACGGTCCGTGGAGTGCAGTTGCTGCGGTCCGCGGATGTTGTCGTGTACGATTACCTGGCCAATCCGCTGATCCTGCTGCACGCCCGTGCCGGGACCGAGACCATTTGCCTGGGCCGCCACGGACAGGGGCGGATCATGTCGCAGGAGGAAGTCAATCGATTGCTGGTGGATCGAGCGGCGGCGGGGCTGGAGGTGGTGCGGCTGAAGTGCGGAGATCCGGCCGTCTTTGGGCGGATGGCCGAAGAACTGGAAGCGCTGGTGGCCGGCAAGATCGGCTTTGAGATCGTGCCCGGAATCACGGCTGCACTCGCCGCGCCCAGCCTGGCAGGGGTCCCGGTAACACACCGCGACGGGTCCTCCGCGGTGGCCCTGGTGACTGGCCAGGAACAATTGGGACAGGACGGTCCCCCCAAAGTCGACTTTGCGGCGCTGGCCAGGTTTCCAGGGACGTTGGTGTTTTACATGGGCATCACCACGGCCCCCTCCTGGTCGTCGGCGCTGATCGAGGCCGGTTTGGCGACGTCGACGCCGGCTGTCATCGTGCGGCGATGCGGTTGGACGGATCAGCAGGTGATCCCCGCGACGCTGGGCGAAGTCGCCGACAAGATCGATCAAGAAAAACTGCGACCCCCGGCAGTCGTGATGATTGGCCAGGCCTGCCGGCCGGAGACCCTCTTCAGCTGGTCCCGCAAACGGCCGCTGACCGGCCAGACGGTCCTGGTGACGCGACCCCTGCACCAGGCTGCGGAAATGTGTGGCAAGCTGGTCGAGCGGGGTGCTGGTTGTATGGTCCAGCCTGCGATTGCCATCGAGCCGCCTGCGGATTGGAGCCCGGTCGATCAAGCCCTCGATCAACTGGCGACCTACGACTGGCTGGTCTTTTCCAGCGCCAATGGTGTGCGATCCCTCTTGGACAGGATCTGGCAGCGGCAGGGCGATCTGCGGTGTTTGGGGGACACCCAACTGGCCGTGATCGGACCGCGAACGGCCGAAGCCTTGGGGCATTATTACCTCAAAGCGGATGTGGAACCTGCCGCCTACCGCGCCGAGGCCCTGGCCGACGCGCTGGCCGCCGGGGCGGCAAACAGGCGGTTCCTGCTGTGCCGAGCGAGCCGGGGGCGCGATGTGTTGGCACAGCGGTTGACGGCGGCCGGCGGCCAGGTCGATCAAATCGTCGTCTACCACAGCCGCGATGTTGCTCAACCGGCCGAGGAAGTTCGCCAGGCCCTGCAGGCCGGACAGGTCGATTGGATCACCGTCACCAGCTCTGCCATTGCGCGGTCGTTGGCCGCCATGTTCGGAGATCTGCTGCGTCGCAGCCGGGTGGCCAGTATCAGCCCGGTGACTTCGGAGACGTTACGCGAGCTGGGTTATCCGCCCCACGTCGAAGCGGTCGATTACACCACCGATGGTTTGATCGACGCGATGGTGGCAGACAAGCAGTCCGCAGCCGGCGGCGACCCGAAACCGGGCCAGTAGATTTTGCCCGCCTTGCCCAGTCGTCACCCGCTCTGATTGCGTCATGCCAGCCGGCTGGCCTGGCCGAACAGGATGGTGGCTCGCCGCGCGGTGCTGCCCAACGACCTTTCGCCCCTTGGGGGGGCCGGGGTCCTGGCCGTTTTTCGTCCCCTGACACAAAGTGCCATCCATGGGGCGCGGTGACGAAAGAGGTCCCGGATCGGCGCGGTTGGACTGCCCGAAGTGGCTGATCGTCCTGTGGGGACGGTTTCTGCTCCCTGCATGCCGTTCCTTGAATCCCACCCTTGTTCCCCTCCGGGAAATGTTTGCCCCCAGGAAAATTGCTGCCCAGGAAAATTGTGATGCGCCTCTTGCCACCGTCGAATGTCCCTCAGCGAGTCACCTGTTTTTCGATCCGCCTGCCCTCAGCAAAGACAAGCTCTGTGTCCGTGTGCGAGCGGATGATGGGACGTTACGCTGAGCTGTTTGAAGAATTTCAGATGGCGGTTAGCTGGGGTCTGAGTGATTTGACGGGGGACCCGCTCGTCCCGCAGTTATTGTCTGGACAAATATCGCACGAGATCGCGCTGTACCCTCAGGGCGACGAGCGGGATTCGCAGGCGGGGGGTGATTTGGCGCGGACCGATCTGCAGCGGCATTTGTCGATTGCGAAGGCGGCCGGACTGGAGATTACCTCGCTGATGCTCCCTGGCGGAGCGCCCCCCGCGCGGCTTGACGCCCTGGTCCGTGCCGGCATCTGCATGGTGGTCCGCGATCACGTGGCGACGGGCCGTCGTCGCGTCAGGCATCCGATCCGCACGTTACGATTTGGGCTCTGGGAGATGCAAGCCTCCTTCCTGTTTGCTGAAGACTCCGGGCGTACCGGCGGCCTGGCGATCCGTCGGCGGATCGACCGGGCCATGTCGGGCGGCGGCTTGTGTCACGTCGTGTTGGGCGATCTGGTAAGTGGGGATCGGCAATCGCTCAGGTCCCTGGAACGTTTGCTGCAACACGTCGCTCGTCGTCGCGACGACGGCCAGCTGCAAGTGCGGACGATTTCACAAATTGCCGCTCAGTTGCCCCACCGACGTTCAACCCCTGCCGCCCAATCCATCCTGCGGGCTCCAGCGCCCCACTCGCGTGCCGCCTGATGTGGCCCTGGCCAGGTCCGAAGGGTAGCCCGCCTCCCCCCGCCCCCGGTCCGGGCTGGCGGATAGAAAAATCGAGTCGCCAGCGCGACGGCAGGTGTCGGCCGGTGTGGGGGCTAGGTCGAGGTTTTCATCGCGGACCAGCCGAGATAGGTGATCAGCCCTCCGGCGATCATGAAGCCGATATCGAGCGTGGCGCTGGGCTGGCCGAAGGGGATCTTCAGCGGCGTCAGATCCAGCGTGAAAATCACCACAATGAGGATGCCGAAAACAATCCCCGAAATGCTCATGGCCTTCATCGTAGGTCGTCGGAATTTGCGTGATTCGCCGTTAACCAGCCGAATATTTCAGTATAATTCATGCCGATAGGCGGTTCCACTTGCCGGGCTGCCGCGATCACCATCGACCGCATTTCCTCGCAGGCCCAGGGTGTCCATGCACAGCGAGTCCGCAAATCACGGCCAGGGGACGCCCGATTGGGACGCTTTTCGCCGCCAGATGCCGGTCGCTGAACGACTCGCCTATCTGGACCACGCGGCGGTCGCGCCGATCAGCGGTCCGGCCTGCGAGGCGGTGGTCGCCTGGGCCGAACAGGCAGCCGTTCACGGGGCCACGGTCTGGTCCGATTGGAACCGTCGCGTGCAAGCCGTGCGTCGCGTGGCCGCCGGGATGATGGGCGCGGGGGAGGACCAGCTGGCACTGGTCAAGAACACGACGGCCGGCATCTGCCTGGTGGCAGAAGGGTATCCCTGGCAGCCGGGTGACAACGTGGTCACGCTGGCCAACGAGTTCCCCTCCAATCTCTACCCTTGGATGAACCTCGCGTCGCGGGGCGTGGAGACGCGCCGGGTTCCCGTCGACCAGGGTCGTGTGGACCTCAGCCAACTGGCCGCGGCTTGTGACGAGCGAACCAGGATCGTCGCCGTCAGCTGGGTCGGATTTGCCTCCGGCTGGCGTCACGACGTTGACGAACTGGCAACCCTGGCGCACGAACATGGCGCGCTGTTGTTCCTGGATGCCATCCAGGGGCTCGGCATTTTCCCGCTCGATGTCAGCCGGACACCGGTCGACTTTCTGGCCGCCGACGGCCACAAATGGATGCTGGGCCCGGAAGGGGCGGGTTTGTTTTACGTCCGCCGGGATCACTTGGATTTGTTGCATCCCTGGGGCGTCGGCTGGCACAGCGTGGTCCGCGAACACGACTTTGATCACATCCAGCTCGACCTCAAGCCGACCGCGGCCCGCTTCGAAGGGGGCTCGGAAAACATCGTCGGCAACCTGGCCCTGGGGGCCAGCCTGGAGCTGCTGATGTCATTTGGCGTTCCCCAGATCGCCCATAGAATTCTTCAGTTGACCGACCTGGCCTGCCAGCGACTCACGGACGCCGGCGCTACCATCGCCTCGGCCCGTGACGGCCAGCGCCGCAGCGGCATCGTGTCCTTTACCTGGCCGGGGGACATGGGCCTGCTGAGACAGCAATTGTTGCGGCAGGGTGTCGTGGTCAGCTACCGTGACGGCCGCCTGCGGATCAGCCCCCACGCCTACAACAACGAAGAGGATCTCGACCGGCTGATCCAGGCCCTGCAGACTACCCATGACCCGTGACCGGCCAACCAGAATCGAACCCTCGATTGCCCTCGCCTTCTCGCGACTTTACATTGGTCCTGAAGAGTTAGATTTCGCGCATCCCCGCAAGGCTTTTCTCATCCCCCCCTGGCCTCAGGAACAAACGCCGTGTCCAAACGAGATCTGCATGTCGCCGTCTACACCGGCTCCTTCGATCCCATTACGCTGGGACACTTGAATGTCATCCAGCGTTGCAGCCGGCTGGTGGACCGGCTGGTGATCGGGATCGGTGTCAATATTGATAAAGAGTCGTTGTTCACGACGGAAGAGCGGATGGAGCTGGTCCAACGGGTAACGGCCGGATTGGATAACGTGGAAGTGAAATCGTTTTGTGGCCTGGCGGTGGAGTTTGTCCGCGCGTGCAACGCACGGGTCATGATTCGTGGCGTGCGTTCCTTGTCGGATATGGAAGCGGAATTTACCATGTCGCTGGCCAACCAGAAGTTGGACCCCGACGTGGAAACCGTGTTCCTGATGGCCGGCGAAGAATACTCGCACGTCTCCAGTTCATTGATCAAGCAGATTGCTTCCATGGCCGGGGAAGACGAACTACTGCGGTTCGTCCCCCGCCCGGTCGCCAAGGCCCTCCGCGACAAATTGGGCTCGCCGTAAAATAAACGCCAGACAAAGGGCCGGCAACGCGGGAGGAAAGGCAAGAAAGGACCCGCGTCAAAGGGGGGTCCCAACACGACCCGTTGGCTCAACCCACGGCCCTCCGCCCGCCGCCTTCCATTTTCGAGTCTTCGGAGGAATCTGTGGGTAAAAACCGACTGACATAGAAAAGAGATGGTCCATTGAAGAGGGGAATTGAGTGCGATGGCTGCCAGCAATGGGCGCAGTTTTTTCACTCAGCGATATTGTTTGGCCTGTGGAAAGCGGTTAAGCAAGTCGGTTAAGAGTATCCGGTTAAGAGTGGCGGTTAAGACTGCGATGAAATGTACTCTTAACCGAACACTCTTAACCGAACACTCTTAACCGAACACTCTTAACCGAACACTCTTAACCGAACACTCTTAACCGAACACTCTTAACCGAACACTCTTAACCGAACCCTCTTAACCGAACACTCTTAACCGAACCCTCTTA
>JABAOH010021641.1_pt1 | contig 11708 bp, 9 predicted proteins | sample 7062181 | NCBI WGS metagenome assembly JABAOH01 (sample SAMN14538630, study PRJNA623070) | marine sediment metagenome | biome: marine biome [ENVO:00000428]; feature: marine pelagic biome [ENVO:01000023]; material: deep marine sediment [ENVO:00002113]; isolation source: pool of 5 deep marine... | reverse complement strand
ACCGGCTCATCGAAAAGGCCAAAGCCTCGCCCGGGTTGATAGGCCAGGATCTCGTTAAGGAGGTTTCCTGTGCGGCTCCTTACCCCTGGAAGAGTCAATTCCCGACTTCATACCAACCTCCCTTCACCTCTCGAGATCACCGATACAGGATCACAGCTATGGATTTCGGCATCAAGCACAATATCCTCCGTCTTTTTGAGTCATTCGGATGCGATATCACGGTCGTCCCGGCCAATACGAGAGCCGATGAAATCCTCTCCTCCCATCCGGAGGGTATTGTGCTCTCCAACGGCCCGGGAGATCCGGAGGGAGTTCCCTATGCCATTGAAACTACCCGGGAACTCATTGGGAAAAAACCGATTTTTGGAATCTGCCTGGGTCATCAGATACTGGGCCTTGCCCTCGGGGGGCGGACATACAAACTGAAATTCGGTCATCACGGCGGGAATCATCCGGTTAAGGATCTGACGAAGGGCAAGGTGAGCATAACAGCCCAAAATCATGGGTTCTGCGTCGATATAGGTTCCCTCAGGGACGAGCATATTGAGTCTACTCACTTAAACCTGAACGATCAGACCCTGGAGGGGATGAGGCACCGAGGACTCCCAATCATCTCCATTCAATTTCACCCGGAGGCCTCTCCCGGCCCCCATGATGCTCGCTACCTCTTCGAGGATTTCATTGAGATGATGGAACTTTCCCTGAGGTGATTATGCCGAAACGGACCGATATTCACAGGATTCTCATCATTGGCTCAGGCCCCATCATCATAAGCCAGGCCTGCGAATTCGATTACTCAGGAACCCAGGCCTGTAAGGCCCTCAAGCAAGAGGGGTTTGAAGTCATCCTGGTAAACAGCAATCCCGCCACCATCATGACCGATCCCGAGACGGCCGACCGGACCTACATCGAACCCATCACCCCCGAAGTGGTTGAAAAGATCATAGCACGTGAGAGACCCGATGCCCTCCTCCCAACTTTGGGTGGGCAAACCGGACTCAATGTGGCCGTCCAAGTTTTCGAAAGGGGTATCCTGGACCAGTACGCGGTGCAGATGATCGGGGCCAATTACGAGTCCATCAAAAAGGCTGAAGACCGAAGGAGATTCAAGGAGTCGATGGACGCAATCGGCCTCGACCTTCCCAAGAGCGGTCTCGCGTATAGCATGGAGGAGGCCCTCAAAGTGGCCGATGAAATTGGATTTCCCCTCATCATCCGCCCCAGCTTCACCCTCGGAGGTACCGGAGGTTCCGTGGCTTACAATATCAGGGAATTCAAGGAGATGGCGTCGATGGGCCTTGAGGCCAGCATGATCAGTGAGATTCTCATCGAGGAGTCCGTTCTCGGGTGGAAGGAATATGAACTGGAGGTGATGCGGGATCTCCAGGATAATGTGGTCATCATCTGTTCCATCGAAAACTTCGATCCCATGGGAGTCCATACTGGGGACAGTATCACCGTTGCCCCGGCACAAACCCTCACGGACAAGGAATACCAGCAAATGCGGGATGCGGCTCTCAGGGTAATGAGGGAGATCGGGGTTGAAACTGGGGGTTCCAACATCCAGTTCGCCCTCAGGCCAGAAGACGGCAGAATGGTGATCATCGAGATGAACCCCAGGGTATCTCGCAGCTCAGCTTTGGCCTCCAAAGCAACCGGGTTCCCCATTGCCAAGATCGCGGCCAAATTGGCCGTAGGATATACCCTGGACGAGATACCCAATGACATTACCGAGAAGACCCCTGCCTGCTTCGAGCCCACCATAGACTATTGTGTCGTCAAAATCCCCCGGTTTACCTTTGAAAAATTCCCTGGATCCGACGATACCCTCACGATATCGATGAAATCCGTGGGCGAGACCATGGCCATCGGCCGAACCTTCAAAGAAGCCCTTCAGAAGGGCCTCCGATCACTTGAGATTGGAAGATATGGCCTCGGAGCCGATGGAAAGGATAACTGGAATGGCGAAGAGCCTATTGGGGCCAAATCCTCCAATCCCGTGAGGGAGATGCTCTATGAACAATTGCGCGTCCCCCGGCCCAATCGGATCTTTTATATCAAACAGGCCCTCCAATGCGGAATGGATGTCGATAAAATCCATGGGTTGACCCACATCGACCCATGGTTTCTCCAAAACATGAAGGAGATCATCGATCTCGAGGGAGAAATAAGAAACTACAAGGTCGAATTTCGGGATTTGGAGCTCTGGTCAAGCCTGAAGGACCAAAGGAAGCTCATGATTCCGCAGAAGATCCTGAGAGAGGCCAAGACATATGGCTTTTCGGACTTCCAGTTGGGGCATCTCATGGGGTTTGAGGAGTCCGAAATACGAAGTTCGAGGATCGAGAGGGGAATCCTCCCAACCTTTAAGTTGGTAGACACCTGTGCTGCGGAATTTGAAGCGCATACTCCCTACTACTACTCCACATATGAAACGGAGGATGAAGCGAGGATATCCGAGCAGAAGAAGATCATGATTCTGGGAGGGGGCCCGAACCGCATCGGTCAAGGCATTGAGTTCGATTACTGCTGCGTCCATGCGGCCTTTGCGCTCAAGGAACTCGGATATGAGACCATTATGGTCAATAGCAATCCCGAAACGGTTAGCACGGATTACGATACATCGGATAAGCTGTACTTCGAGCCCTTGACCCTGGAAGATGTGCTGAACATAGTCGAGAGGGAAAATCCAGACGGGGTCATCGTCCAGTTCGGGGGGCAGACCCCATTGAACCTGGCGACGGCTCTGGAAAAGGCCGGGGTCACTATCATCGGAACATCCCCCGACAACATAGATAGGGCCGAGGACCGGGATCGATTTACCCTCCTGCTCAAGAAGCTCCAATTACACCAACCTCCTAATGGAACCGCAACCTCCGCGGAAGATGCAATACGGGTAGCCGATGAGATAGGCTATCCCGTCGTGGTGAGGCCCTCTTATGTCTTGGGGGGAAGGGCCATGGAGATCGTCTACGACGAGGAATCCCTGATGGGGTTTATGGGGCGGGCCATCGAGGCCTCCCCGGAGTACCCAATCCTTATCGATAAGTTCCTTGAGGACGCCATTGAGATCGATGTCGATGCCGTGGCCGATGGCGAGCGGTGCGTCATTGCCGGCATCATGGAACATATCGAAGAGGCGGGCATTCATTCGGGCGATAGCGCCTGCGTCATCCCCCCCTTTTCGTTGACGGATGAGCTCATTGAAGGGATTAAGGCGAATACCAGCGCCTTGGCGGAAGAGCTCAACGTCGTGGGATTAATGAATATCCAATACGCGATAAAAAACGACGTCATTTATATATTGGAGGTCAACCCCAGGGCTTCGAGGACAGTTCCCTTCGTAAGCAAGGCTACTGGCATATCATGGGCCAAGATTGCGGCCAAACTCATGGTTGGAAACACCTTGTCCGAGTTGGGGGTTACGCGAGAGGTGGAAATCGATCACATCGCGGTAAAGGAGGCCGTGCTTCCCTTCAAGCGTTTTTACGGTGTCGATACCGTTTTGGGGCCCGAGATGAAATCAACGGGGGAGGTGATGGGTATTGACGCGGATTTTGGAATGGCCTTTGCTAAATCCCAGATGGCGGCCGGACAGACCCTTCCCCTCGAAGGCACGGTTTTTATCAGCGTGATGAATAAGGATAAAAGGCATGTAGTATTTATTGCCAAGAAGCTGGTTGACCTCGGATTCCATATCGTGGCCACCATGGGGACGGCTAAAGTCCTTGCCAAAAATGGGATCCCAGTGAAGACCGTCCATAAGGTAAATGAGGGAAGACCCCATATCATCGATCTCATCAAAAACGGAGAGATCCACCTCATTATTAATACCCCCAGCGGAAAAAAGCCGAAGGCCGATGAGGTTGCCATACGAAGTGAAGCGGTCATCCACGATATTCCCTGCATTACCACCATATCCGGGGCTTCGGCAGCGGTAAATGGCATAGAGTCAATGGTGCAAAGGGGCATCTCCGTGCAATCCATCCAGGAATACCATAATCAGATCGTACCCTGATTTTTAAAAAAAGAAACGAATTGATTTGACCCATCCTTTCTTAATTCATCAACTCGTTGATCTCTGAACATAGTATAATTCCAAATACTTACGAATAAAATGAATTTTTTGTATTAATATCTTCGTGCTATAGTTGATATATCGATAAATAATAAGAACATTTATCATAATGATAGTATAACTTCTCAGAAATATTACTATTTTAACGATCCACCAGGACATGTTCATTCCCTTCTCCTCCCTATGCTCCCTTGTACGCCACATATCTCCGTGATTCAGCGATGATCTTGCTATTGAAAAAGGTAGGTGGGGGTACCTCAAATAGGAAAGCAGAGGAACATGTCTCGGGGTCATGAATCGAGCAGAGTTACAGCGGTGATACACGTAATGAGGAGAAGATGACTTTTGTGTCAAGATCCATTTTGGCGGGCGCGGCTATCGATTGCCAGAGGTTGATGTTCGATTGCTTTCTTGTAGGCCATGGCCAGGAGAGAAATGGGATGAAGGGCCTCCTTACGGGTACCTTGAAAGATCTGGAGTTTGCACGCTCCGCAGGTGGTCGAAACCTCTTCCACTCCCGAGTCCTCAATCTCCTCGAAGAGCCTTTTCCCGATAGCCATGGACAGATCGAAGTTCTCTTTCTTCATCCCGTAGGTGCCCACGAGGCCACAACAGGCGTCAGAAAACTCCTTGACAGTAACTCCGGGTATCAATTGAAGCAATTGAACGGGCTCCTTGACGACTCCCAAGGCACGGAGATGACAGGGGTTGTGGTAGCCCACGGCCAGGTTCATCTCCCGCAGATCCAGGCGGAGTTCTCCCTTTTCGTGAAGCACCATCAGGAATTGATGGATGTCATAGCATTTCTCCGCCACCTCATGGGCCACATCGGAATTCATCATTTTCGCGTATTCCATCTTCACCGCGAGGGCGCAACTGGGCTCGCTGAAAACGATGGAGAGACCCTGCTCAACATAAGAGGCCATCCTCTGGACGTTGGTTTCAATGTCTTCCATCACCTGGTTTATGGTGCCCGTGTTGATCCGGGCGATCCCGCAGCACCGGAAATCGGGAATGAGCACATTAAACCCGTTATGTTCGAGAACCTCCACGGTCGCCAGCCCATCGCCCTCAGGCTCGTTGAAATTGGAATAACAGCTCAGGAAGTAGACGACTCGTTTATCCCCCTTGGGGCGGGGCCTATCCTTGATGATTTTGCGTAAAGTCCGCCTCCGAAACGAGGGAAGATATCGACGCTGATCCAGTCCCACCATCTTTTCAAGACATCGTCTAACGGGGAGTAAAGAGTTGGCCAAATTCACCAGGGGAGCCAAGGCGCTTCCCGTTTTGCAGAGGAGCCTCGTGTTGGCGAAGAACCGGTTGCTCAGGGGTTCTCCATGCCTCTCTATGTAGTGAGCTCGGCCCCTCAATGCAAGCCATGGAATGTCCACCTCCGAGGGGCAATCTGTTAGACATCTCTTACAATTGACGCAGGAATCCATGACCTCTTTGAATTCCGGGGAATCCAGGATTTTTGGATCGAGGGATCCGGAAACGATCTCCCTTAATATGGTAGCCTTAGCCCGTCCCATAGCCCACTCCTCCCGGATTTCCTGAGCAATGGGGCAGTACGACCGACATTTTCCACAACTAGAACAGCTCTCTATTTCTCCCCGTATCGATTCCCCGTCGAAAATGGTCCCGGTATGGAGCACATGATCACCAACTCCATATTTGAGGTGTTGGTTGAGGGTATTCCCCTCCCCTCCCACGATGCACCCGGGATTGAGAATATTCTTCGGATCGAAGAGACCTTTGACCTCCACCATGGCCCGATAGAGCTGTGGATACTGCTTCTTGAGATAATATGTTCTGAGGCGCCCATCCCCGTGCTCTCCGCTGATGGTCCCCTTCAACGAGAGAACGAGGTCGTAACAGGCCTCGGCAAGGGCCACCATCTTCTCTACCTCATCCTTGAGCCTCAAGTCCAGAAAGACCATGAGATGGAGATTTCCATCACCAGCATGACCGTACATGCTGGCATCCACTTCATACCTTTTGAAGAGTTGTCTCAGGCCTTTAATATACTGGGAGAGATTGCTTGGGTGAACAGCCGCATCCTCGATAAAGGCCACGGGTTTCTTGGGACCCCTGACCTTGTTGAGAATCGGACCGGAAACGCTTCTCACCTTTTCGAACATGGCCATATCCGCCTTGTCTCTGGCGACCTTCAAGTCAACGGCTAGTCTTTCCTCTTGGATAATTCTTTTTTCTACTTCCGCGAACATTCGGCGGAGCTGCTCATCGTTCTCATCTTGGAATTCAACATAGAGAATCGCCTCGACACCCTCGGGGAGATATGGTCGCATCTCCTTTCTCCGTTCTCTGGCCAGATCAAGGATCTGCCGTTCCATTATCTCGACCATGCATGGAGAGAGCTCCAGGATTTTTTCCGTTGCTACGCCCACGGTATCCAGATCATCAAAATAGAGCAAGCCACTCAATGTCCTCCCTCCCGGAGGAGGTATGAGTCGAAGTTTCGCCTCAGTAATGATCCCCAGGGTCCCCTCGGAACCCACAAAGAGTGAGGTAAGGTTCAGGGATCCGTTGTCTCTCAAACGCCAGAGGTCATAGCCAGCTGAATTCTTGACGGTAAAAGGCTTCTCTCCCTCTAGAGGACCCCGGTACCGTTGGAGCAGATCCGGTATCACTCGGTAAATCTCTCCCTCAATGGTCTCTAAACCCTTCAGCTCCTGCACTTCTTTCCCCTTGAGGGAGAAAGGTCCTGTTGTGATGACCTCCCCCATGGAGAGAACCACCTTGAGGGAAAGAACGTAATCCCGGGTTGCGCCATATTTCACGGCGTGGGGGCCACTGGAGTTGTTGGCTATCATACCACCAAGGGTACAATAATCCTTCGTTGATGGATCAATGGGAAAAAAGAGCTTATAAGGACGCAGAAATTTGTTAAGGGAGGAAAGAATGAGCCCAGGTTGAACCCGAACCCATTTCTCCTCGGGGTCATATTCCAAGATTTTGTTCATATACTTCGAGAAATCCAGAATGATGCCCTCTCCCAGTTCATTACCTGCCCGGCTCGTGCCTCCCCCCCTGGCGATGATGGGGACACCCCTTTGGGAGGCGTACTGTACCACTCTGACGACATCCATCTGATGTTTGGGTTGCACGATACCCAAGGGCATGATCCGGTAGATAGAGGCGCCGCTGCTGTACAGGGCTCGACTGAGCTCGTCGAAAAGGACCTCTCCCTCGATCAAATTCTCTATATCCTTGAAGATGGTTGCCCTTTCCTCGCTCAATTGTGATACCATTACTTACCCCGCCTCTCAGCTTCCAATGATGCCGAACTTTCCGGATTCCGGATAACTAAATGATACCCAAAATCTCCATCAACTTCCCCCTCAATTCGGGCCGGGGGTATTTCCGCTCCAATTCGAGACCCCTTAAGGCGGCCTTTCTCGATGCCGAGATGAGGTTTTCGCCGTCATCCACTTGATGGGAAGCATTGAGAAGCCACAAACTACAGTAGTAGAGGAGATGAACCGGCTTCACCTTGCCGGTGATGATGGTCGTGGTGGAAGGTTGATAAAAGGGTTCCCCCAATGCCAGGATGAGCGATGAGAGGAAACTGGCATACTCCTCTGAGGTCTGAATATTCCTGGATTGACTGGGGGTGGGCAGGAGTCCTCGTTTCACCGTATCCAGTCGATCGATACCCTCTTGGACGAATTTGGGCAAATCCCCCAGCCCCTTGTACTTGATGGAGAGCTCCACGTCCAACCTCTCCTCCAGGATTCCTTCCGTATCCTCTGCTAGCCGATGAGCCCACATGCTCAAATTCCTCGCGTATTCGGATCGATGTGCTTCGAAGGCCTTCAGCACGTCGCTTTCCCTATCGGTCAGTTGACTGTACTTCTCCACGGCCTCCCGATATACGGCCCACAGGCCTGCGTTGGAGAAGGTCTGGGAGAGGGAGACGATGGCTTTGAGTACCCTAGCCCTTTCGACGTGCTCCTTGGCCGCAGAGGGCGTGCCCACCGTCGTACCCAGCAACCCATAGGCACCCTCGAAATCCAATGCGTATATCCTCTCAAAGGCTCGGTCGAAGGGGGATTCTTCCGTTTTTCCAGATGGTGGATGAAGGAAAAGGAAAACGGCTATGACAGTGAGGAAATAGACTCCCCTAAGGTACACCATTTTCATACCCACCCCGGGACTACTTCAACAGGAGGTTTGGCAAGAACAGGCTAATTTCCGGAAGATAGGTCAGGATGATCAGGACGCAAATGGCCAGGAAAATAAAGTAGATATTGACCCGCATCACCTCGGAGATGGAGACGTTGGCCACGGAACACGTGGTCAGCAACACGGAAGCCACGGGTGGGGTCTGCTGGCCGATCCCAAGGTTGAAGGTGACGATGAGCCCGAAATGGATGGGATCAATGCCCACCTTATGGACCAAAGGCATTACGATGGGGACGATCATGATGATGGCGGCGGCGCTGTGCAAAAACATCCCTGCAAAGAGAAAAAAGACATTCATGAGCATCAAGATGATGTATTTGCTTTCCGTCGCCGCCGTTATGGCCGCCGCGATCCGCTGAGGAATGAGCTCGTTTGAAAGGAGCCAGCTCAAAAGAGCCGAACCGGCAACGATCATCATTACCACCGCGGTCTGAATCCCACAATTGAGGAGTACCTGAGGTAGGTCCCGAAGCCGCAGTTCTTTGTAGACAAATATCCCGATGAAAAAAGCGGCCATCACTGCCATACTGGCGGCTTCCGTAGCAGTGAAGATACCTCCGAAGATCCCCCCGATGATGATCACTGGAAGGAGGAAAGCCCATACCGCTTCCTTGAAGGTTACCCAGAGCTTCTTGAACTCGAACTTCTCCTCGATGGGATATTTCTTCTTGACCGCAAAGTAGTACGAGAGGATCATCATGGATATGCCCGCCATCACGCCGGGGATGAGGCCGGCCATGAACAGTGCGACGATGGAGCTCTCCGCCATGACGGCATAGATGATCATGGGAATACTGGGGGGGATGATGATGGCCTGGGTAGCCGAAGCGGAGGTGACCGCGGCTGAAAAATCGGCGGGATACCCCTTCTTCTTCATAGCGGGTATGAGGATCGACCCCAAAGCCGCGGCATCGGCCACGGCTGATCCCGAAATCTCCGCGAAGAACATGGAGGCGACGATGTTGACCATGGCCAAACCGCCCCTTATGAAACCAACGAGGGCACTACAAAAGTTGATCAGCCTCACGGAGAGACCCGCCGTGTTCATGAGCTGGCCCGCCAGGATGAACAGCGGGATGGCGATCAACGGGAAGTTGTCCGCTCCATGGAAAAGGTTTAGGGGAACCGAGAGCAAGCCAATCCCTTTGATCGCCATGATGACGACCGCGGTGATGGCAAGGGCGAACCCGATGGGGACGTTGATCAACACCATCACGATGACCATGAGGCCGATTAAGTACTCCATACCAGAAATCCCTTAACTCAATTTCCAAATTTGGACGATTCGCATGACACATATCAGCAGCATAATCGCCCCCGTTACCGGTAAAACCACGTACACCACCCCTATGGGAACCGGCAGCGTAATTGCCGTCTCCCCGGAGAGTTGGGTAGTCAGCATCCACCCATAGTAGACGAGGACCACCTGGAGGGTAATAAGGAGAATATAGACGATGGTCATTGTCAGCTTCTGGGCAGGGATGGGAAATCGTTCCAGCACCGTCTCAAATCCGATATGCCTTCCCCTGTCAAGGGCCAATACGGCACCCCAAAAAGTGACCCATACCAAGAGGTATCCCGCGAACTCATCGTACCAACTAATCGAGGCGTTCAAGACGTAGCGGAAAAAAACCTCAACCGCCACCAGGATAGCCAACGCACCCATCAACCCGATGACAAGATACTCCATTCCCCGAATTGCCCAACCGTAGAGATTTCTCATCCTTTCCCCGCTGAATAAATAGATATTCATGGGAAAAAGGTCTCCCGCTCCGTATCCAAAGGAAACGGGAGACCTTTTCCGGAATTTCGCACATGAGTGCCAGGTCTACTTCGCGGCCAAAATCTGATCGAGAATCCACTTGCCGTCTTTGCCGAACTCCTTGGGATAGTCATCATACAGGGGCTTTGATGCCTTCACAAAGGAATCGAAATTGACCTCGTTCACCTGCATCTTCTTGGAGAGCATATCCATGAGCTCCTTGTCCAACTCCGCACCCGTCTTCCTGGCGTAATGACCCGCATCATGGCCCGCTAATGCTAACACATTCTGGATGTCCTTGGGGAGTTTCTCAAAGAATTTCTTGTTGATGAGAGGATAGGCGGGTGTGTAAACGTGGTTGGAGATGGACATATACTTCTGAACCTCATGGAACTTTGCCGAGGCGATCTGGGCCAACGGGTTCTCCTGCCCGTCGATAACCCCTTGTTGCAGAGCCGAAAAAACCTCCTTAAAACTCATGGACGTGGGGTTGGCTCCCAGCGTTCTGAACAACTTGACCCGCGCTGGGCTCTTGGGAACCCTGAGCTTGATCCCCTTCAGATCCGCCGGGGTGTTGATAGGTCGAAGGTTGTTGGTGATCTTCCTGAACCCATTTTCCCAAAACCCCACAACCATCAATCCCTTTGTCCCCAGGATCTCATTCAGCTTGTAACCAACCGTCCCTGTTAAGACTCTTTCAACGTGTCCTCGGTCTTTGAACAGAAACGGAAGCTCCTGGAAGGCGAATATGGGGAAGGTGCCCGGCAATATGGTGGAGGGCGCGCACATCTCCAAGTTGCCCAGCCGGACTGCCTGCATCATCGGCTTGTCCTTACCCAATTGGCTTGCCCCGAAGACGCGGATGTCCACCGCGCCGTTGGTTCTCCCCTCAACGATTTTCTCGAAATAGAGGGATGTCTTCTCGAAGAGAGAACCAGTAAACCCCACATGGCCCAGGCGAATGACGATGGGTTTTTCGGCTGCAAAGGCCTTATCGATGGTCAATCCTCCCATTGCCAATACAACAATGGATATTACCAATAGAGTTGATACCTTATTTTTACCCATCTTCTTTTTCCTCCTTTCAAAACAAATGATTCCCAATGATGAACCTCAATTTTCCCTCGGCATCACCCCCCTTCTCACCTCATAAGAGACACAAAATGCGTCTCCCATGATCGGGGCCCTAAAAGTCACCCATGAGCAAATCGGCTTTCTCCTTAGTCTCCATCTTCTCCATAACCACGTTGAGCTTTGCGCCAAAGGTTTTTTCACAGAACCCCCCTAAGGCCTCCACGGTCTCCGGGCTTCCGGTCACCGGGAGATATGGCCAGAAGTACGTTGGAACTCCCATGGCCACGGTCCAAGCGGCCCTGGTAACCGCCTTAGTTCGATTCGCTTCTGGGAAGCACGCCACAATGGGAAGCTCCTTGAGCTGCTTCTTTCCCACGCTCGCCATGGCCAGGAGGAATTCCGTGACCCCACCGTTTTCACAGCTTCCCACATCGACCACCGGCGGAAGATTCTTCCCCAGGGAGGAGAGGAGACTCGATACACCTTTCCCGCAACTAGATTCCCGATTCTGGGGATTCAAGAGGCCGTATTTGGCCAGGCCAATGCTTGCACAACCCTCGGAGACACAGAAAACGTCCCTCTTCAACA
>JABAOH010000434.1_pt8 | contig 11709 bp, 9 predicted proteins | sample 7062181 | NCBI WGS metagenome assembly JABAOH01 (sample SAMN14538630, study PRJNA623070) | marine sediment metagenome | biome: marine biome [ENVO:00000428]; feature: marine pelagic biome [ENVO:01000023]; material: deep marine sediment [ENVO:00002113]; isolation source: pool of 5 deep marine... | reverse complement strand
TGGATTGTCAATACTCAAATAGGAGGTTCGGACACATATCATGAAGATACTGGTCACAGCTCGTTCCTTCCGCCAAACCCCTGGGAGACACCACGAGCTTCTGAAGCAGTCGGGCCACGAGGTGGTGGAGAGCCCGGTGGATCGGCCCTTGAAAGAGTCGGAATTGGTGGAGTTGATAGGCGATGTAGATGGGGCCATCCTGGGATTGGACTACGTGACTGCGGCGGTGATCGACGCCGGTGGGCAGCTCAAGGTGCTGTCTCGTTATGGAGTGGGAGTTGATAGGGTAGATTCAGAGGCTGCTACGGCCGCCGGGGTGGTGGTCACCAACACGCCGGGGGCCAACCACATCGGCGTGGCCGAGCTGACCATGGGCCTCATGCTGTCCTTAGCCAGACGAATCCCTCAGCACTACAGTAGCGTTAGGCAAGGCTCGTGGACCCGCGTGAGGGGAACCGAGTTGGCGGGGAAGACGCTGGGTATAGTGGGACTGGGATGGATCAGCAAAGAGGTCATTCGGCGAGCTTCCGCTTTCGACATGAGGATCCTGGTGCAAACGGGGTATCCAGACGATGAGTTGATCAACCGCTATGGCGTCGAGTATGTGCCATTGGAACGCATACTGCAAGAGGCTGATTACGTCTCCCTCCACTGCGCCGTCACTCCGGAGCGCTGCGACATGATTGGCGAGAAGGAACTCCGAGACATGAAGCCCGGCGCCTACCTGGTGAATACTGCTCGCGGGGAGTTAGTGGACGAAGAAGCCCTACTGAGGGCCTTGCAGGAGGGATGGATCGCCGGGGCGGCCATGGATGCCTTCAAGGAGGAGCCTGCCATCGGTCACCCCCTGTTCGAGCTCGAGAACTTCATCGGCACACCTCACCTTGGTGCCACTACCTATGAGTCGATCATCCGCATGGGGACCATGGCTGTGGACAACACGCTGCGGGTCTTGAGGGGCGAGCGCCCTGTCCATGTGGTGAACCCTGAGGTCTACGAAAGGCTCAAGTAGGAGCGGGACCCGACCCAGCAGCATGGGTTCTACTAACTGACATGATACCCGAGGCAGCGTGAAGTTCCGGACAGTCACTGGTCTGGTAGAGGAAGAGGAAGTCCGTCTTGCCGACGGACACGGGCACGTGTGGATCAAGCCGCCGAAGGAGGTTTCGAGTGACGCCCGACTGCGGCTGTGTGACTACGCAGCCATAGAGGCCGAACTCGTAGACTTTCGCCTTGCGGGGGGCACCACTATCGTAGACTGTCAACCAGGCGGTTGCGGGCGGGATGCAGAGATGCTGGTTCGTTTGGCCACGGCGACAGGTCTGCATATCACGGCCACAACTGGTTTCCACCGACGGCGGTACTATCCACCAACACACTGGCTGTGGTCCGCCTCAGAAGAGGAGATCTCTGCCCATTTCGTCGATGAACTGACTCGCGGGATGCACGAAACCAACGGCACGGTTCCCGCGACGACCATAAAGGTGGCCCATGAGGGGCGTCTCGAGGGCCAGACTCGCGTCTTGATGGCAGCTGCGGCCGAGGCTGCCCGTCAGACCGGGGCGGCGATCATGTGTCACACAGAGCGAGGCACGAACGCAGAAGAACTTCCGCCGTTCTTTGCCGACAGGGGAGTGACTGCTGACCGGCTTCATATCTGTCACATGGACAAGCGACCTGATTTCGGTCTACATCGCGAATTGGCGCAGGCGGGTGCTCTACTAGGTTATGACACCTTCGTGCGCCCCGAGTACAACCCTGAAGAGCGGGTCTGGCCGTTGCTTGAGAAGATGGTCGCCGACGGTCTCGCGGATCGTATTGCCGTCGGTTTGGATCTCGCCGACTTCTCCATGTGGCGGCACTCTGGTGGCCAGCCCGGCATGGCGGCGTTGGCCGAGGAGATTGTGCCACGGCTACACGCGAACGGCATGATCGAGTCTACCATTGTCCAATTGACTGGACGAAACATTGCACGACGCCTCGTGCACCAGACGTCTGACGGAAAGGATCTGTCAGGATGACAACACGAGCGAATCCTCTGGAACCACGCACTGTCCCCACCTTGTACTTCATCGGCGTGACGACAACGCAGTCATCCATCATGAAGGTGTTCCCCAGATGGTCAGATATCCTTGGGCTCGGAGCGGAGATCGTCGGCTATGACGCCCCCATCCACGCTCCGGACGAGAACTACGAGGCTATTGTGCGTCACATCAAGGAAGACACACTGGCTATGGGTGCGCTCGTGACCACACACAAGATCGACTTGCTAGACGTAACACGTGAGATGTTCGACTACCTGGATCCCTACGCAGAGTTGTGTGGCGAAATCTCATGCATCTCCAAATGCGACGGACGACTGGAAGGCTACGCCAAAGATCCCATCACGTCTGGATTGGCCTGGGAGGCCTTTGTGGAGCCCGGCCACTGGGGACGTACGGGAGCACACGTCATGTGTATTGGGGCGGGTGGCTCGGCTGTGGCCATCAGTGTCTACGTGTCAGGACTGCCTGACCCGGCCGACCGTCCCCCTAGATTCGTCGTTGTCCAGCGAAGTCTGCCAAGGCTGGAGAAACTACAGGCAATTCATGCCAAGCTCAACACAGACATCGAGTTTGAGTACATCCTCAATGAGGACCCGCCCAGGAACGATGAGATCATGGCATCATTGCCCCCTGGCTCGATGGTCATCAACGCTACGGGCATGGGCAAAGATCGGCCTGGCTCGCCGGTCACTGATAATGGCCTCTTCCCGGAGAACGGGCTCGTTTGGGAGCTCAACTATCGAGGCGAGCTGGATTTCATGCACCAGGCCCAACGGCAAGCTCAGAGCCGCAACTTGACTGTGGAAGATGGCTGGGTGTACTTTCTGCACGGATGGAGTGAGGTGATCGCGGAGGTGTTTCACCTGGACCTGACCCCGGAGTTGTTCGCTGAGCTCGACAAAGCAGCCGCGGTGATCCGCTAGTCTGCCACGACGATCAGAGACAGGCTCCGTGATCCAACTCGCGGAGCCTTTCGCGTGTTCGACGTGGGGCAGCGTCGCCTCTACGATAAGCATACTGCACAAGGAGGAATACAATGCGAGGAGTTCTTCATGCCCTGGGTGACCTGGGCCTGGTGCCGGTCGTCAAGATCGAGCGCGAAGAGGATGCGGTCGACCTTGCTAGTGCCTTGTCGGCGGGCGGGCTACCATGTGCGGAGATCACTTTCCGGACCGAAGCAGCCGAGGAGGCCATACGACGGATTTCCTCTAGCTTGCGTGACGTGCTCGTTGGGGCCGGGACCGTACTCTCCGTCGATCAGGCCGAGAGGGCCGTTTCCGCGGGCGCTCAGTTCATCGTCTCCCCGGGGTTCAATCAGAAGGTTGTCGATTGGTGTCTGGAGAATGCGATAGCCGTCACACCTGGGGTGCTGACGCCGACGGAGATCGAGATGGCACGCGATCGGGGGCTGGACATCCTCAAGTTCTTCCCCGCAGAGGCCATGGGTGGCATCGCTACGCTGAGAGCCATTGGAGCCCCCTACGGAGACGTCAAGTTCGTACCTACTGGAGGCATCAACCGGGACAACCTGGCGGATTACCTGGCCCTGCCCAACGTCCATTGTTGTGGCGGGAGCTGGCTGGTGAAGGCCAATCTGATCTCGGCTGGCAAGTTTGACGAGATCACACAGCTGACTCAGGACGCCATGTCTGTGGTGCGCCAAGTTCGCGGATAGTGCGCGTTTGAGGCCATCCCCAACGAACAAACATCGGCGGGGACCGTGAAGCCCAAATGTGCATCCGTGGACCACGGCCACTGCACTCTTCCTATTCATGTCTGCAATCAGCCTGATGTAGTTGTAGTGATGCGTGCCTGGTGCCTTCGCTGTCTGAAGCCGGTCTCGCGCAACCTCCCCGCAGATGCAAGACAGACGTGAAGTCAAGCGCGATTCGAATGAACGCCGAGAAACTGACTGACTACCGCGTCGTTGGTCTGTCACAGGCCTGGAGATACCCGAGTCGCGCCTTGAGTTATGAGGCTCTGAGCTGGGAACTGAAATCCTCGCCTTGTGGTACGTTCGTCTTTACTACAGGCGTTGAGATAGAGCCAGAAAGCGACCTCAAGCGGCTGTAGTGTTCGACCCTTTGTGCCGAACCGCCCCCGGCGATTCGAGCGCGGGCTCTGCCATCCGCTCAACTGTTACCGTACCTGTCACGGGCCCCGACTCCTCATGTTCGGTGCCCTGAGGTTCGCAGCCAGCGTCAACTTCATCCTCATGCGGGCGTTGGGGTGCCGGACTCCGGTCAGGGGCATAGGCCTCGAGGGCTGTCCTCTCGCGGGATGGCCTATTCTTGTTTCGGCGCAGGTTCGTTGGTGGTGAAACAAGGCCCGGCTTGTCGAGGCAAGAATGTATCCTCGACTCTCTACCTCAGAGGAATATGATAGCGGAGCCTCACGGCTATCCTAGCACCGACGGTCATGGTCAGCAATTGATGTCACCCCACCAGAGGCACTGTCTCGCTGATGCAATAGCGCCGGTGCAGCACAAGCAGCCTGGCTTTCGCGCTTCAAGTCCAGCACGGCTTCCGGGCGGCGGTGCTTCTTTCTCATCGCAGTCGTCCGGTTCAGCTGCCAGCCAGAACTAGGCGGGGCGCACGAGTGGCGTGATGCATGCCGTGCCCGAGGAGCGCTCCAACGATGACAGGCACCTCTCGACTATGGCCAGTCAGCTCGACGCCAGGGCAATGGAACATGCCAGGCACCCGACTGGAAGACGTGAAGGGACAGCCTCGTCCGGCGCACTACTAGGGAATGTATGCAGGCCGCGCTACGGGGCAATTCGAACCCTCGGGCTGCGGGAAAATGTAGAGCGTGTAGCAGAGCGTGGGCCCAAACAACCAATCGCAGACGTCCTTTCCGCAGCCCACTTCCTGCTGAGCCTCCTCAAGCGAGGAGAAGTCCCACGGCTGCCAGTGGGCAGCAACGGTGTCGCCACTGAATACGTCCCAGACGACAGCCTTGGTCTCGACATGGATCTCGCCCAAAGTAATGGGGGCAACCAATGTGTCGGGATGCGGGTCCATGCCCTGACCTAAGGACGCAAAGAAATGGGGCCCGCAGTCGTCCTCAAAATGAGGCCCCTTGCGCATGCAGAGGGTGCCCAACCCTGTATCGCAACTCTCGTAGAACTGCTTGGTTTGTCCGTTCAGTGCCAAAAGCCAGGCAGGGTCCAGGTCATCGCAATCGTCGAACTCGATGGAATGGAACGTGACCATGGCGTACTCAGGGCACTGCGGCAGATCGTAGTCGTTGTCCGGCGTTAGAGCGCTCAAGTTGGACTGCGCCTGCCCCGCAACGGCGCGAACCTGCCAACTGATGCGCCCCCCACACTCGTGCGGCAGTTTCACCAGAGCCGATCGGTCCGTGGGACCCACCAGCGACCAGCCGCCGCCTGTATTGTACGGCACCCCGTTGAGCAGAATCTGGAAGCCGGAGATCTTGTTTGGATCTCCATCCCACTTCCAACTGAGCGACCGCGTCAGTGGATCAATCGGACGCCACGAACGGACCATGTCTTCGAACACATCATAAGGAACAGGCATCATCGGATCTTCGTAGCTGAAGGTAGTCATCAGGCCACTGGTGTCCAGCGCTCCCGCCAGAGGCTGGATGGCCACGCCAATCTCGAGCCCGTCCCCTGCCAAGCTCCGCCTGGCCCCATCCCAGGTCTGCCGTGGATACTCGCCACTCAATGGCCCGATCTCGCTGAGCTTACCCCCCGACCACCCCCAGCATTCCCCCTCTACTTCCAGCGACTCGTCTGCGGGAATGGGAACCACCAGCCTCCCATCACCGCTAGGCGACAGAGGGAAGTTGTCCCCCCATAACGCCGACTGTACAAAGTCGTTGAAGAAGTTGCCGCCGGCGTCGGGCACACGGACATGAGGGGCGCCCTCAAAGGACAGGTAACAATAGACTTCATCATAGCCGGCGGGCACGGACATATCCAGGGCCTCTACCTGCAAGTGCGTAGCCAGGGTTTGAGGACAATCCCCCTCAACGACCAGCGCCCCAGCCTTGTTGCTGGGCTGCCTTCCCCAGGAGTTGACCGCCTCCACCCAGAAAATGAAGGCTCCCCAGTCCGGCGCGGGGAACTCGAACCAGGCTTGCCCTCCGGCTGCCGGCTCCAGCTCGGCGATCACTCGCGGATCCTGACTGAGGTTCCACAGATACCACACCTCGTAGCGCCCTTCGTTGTCGGCGTTGTCGTTCCAGCGCAGCCGTATGTTGCAGCCCGTCACCTCGGCCTGAAGATCGGTCGGTGCCGCGGGGGGCGAGCCCTCCTGCAAGATGTCGAGAGAGCCGATGGTGATGCCCACCACTGGGCTGAGCGCGCCAAGCCTGGTTCCGGTTGGCGGAGCCAGGGGTTTGCTGCCTGGAGGCTGATCTTCACCGGGTGGCAGTGTCGGGCCGACGGGCGGACCCTCAGGCCCGGGTGCCGCTTTGGACTGCGGAGGAGGCAGCACCACCTCGCTGCCTACAGGTGGCTCTTGATCACCCAAGCCAGGGTTCAACTGCCGCACGGTGTCCGGGTCGGCATTGTAAGCTGCAGCGATATCCTCCAGCGTATCGCCTTCCTGTACGGTCACCAGCCGCGCAGGCTCATCGGCGCTCGGTCTTTTCACCCCCCCGACGTTCACCGGCCAGCTATCCCCCATGAGACCCGTGGCGTCCACCGCGCGCACCCAAAGCGTGTGCAAACCCTGGGGCACATTCAGGTCGAAAGAGACGTAGAAGGGGGAGATGCCCTCAGCGAGGCGGCTCTCCTGTGTGTCGATGAGCTGACCATCAAGCCACAGTTCGGCCCGCCTTATGGGAACGCCTCCGAAGGCGGTGGCCGAAACGGGGAGGTAACTCCCCGCCAGGGTTGATGTCCCGGAAGCCGGGTAGGTAATGGTAACGCTCGGCGGCTCAGATTGTGCTAGCAACTGCTGCTGCCGAATGTAGCGAACAGCGAAGCCGCCCAGCACAACGCAGGCCAGAGTCGCAAGAACAGAGAGAGTGACAGCGATCGGTATCCCGCAGCCGCGACGCTTGTTCATAGCGATCCTCCTTTACCCTACGCACTTGTCCCAGACGCTTGCGGTCCGCACCACACCACCCCGTTCAGTAGTTGGCGATATAGAAGGAGCCGGTACCCCACCAGGACACGTTGCCTCGAGCGGAATCGTCCGTGGCTCTGATGCGGTACTCCATCGTCCCATCGCAGATAGCGTGCTCGAGCGGGATATAGGTCACGCTCCAGTCGTTGCCGTTCCTCGAAAAACCTCCGCACCATTCCTCGTCTCCGTCGTCGGACAGGGTGCAATACAATTCGACCGACCTGACACCGGATGGGTCGCGGACCCTGGCGCTGATCTCTACCTCCACGGGTGCGGTCAAGCAGTAGACAGAATTGCCTGACTGTCCAACATTGTCGATGATGGGCCCCTCGGTATCCGTGATCACGGAGACGGTGAGGCTTTTGCTCACCTCACCTCCCGGTCCCCTGGCGGTCAAGGTATAGGTTGTGGTCTCGGTGGGACACCTGTTGTCCCGCGAATCATGGTCGCCCACACCCTCTCCGTCAAACCATACCTCGCTGATGAAGCCCTCCACCGCCCAACTGATCGTGGGGCATGCTCCCTCCTGGACCTGGGCCGGAACTGCCTGGAAAGAGACGATGGTCGGAGGAGGTGGAGTGGTAGGAGTGACAGTGGGCGGTTCCGGCGTGGCTGTGGGCGGTACCGGAGTCGCCGTCGGCGGCACTGGCGTCCCAGTCGGAGCCGGTGAGGACGTAGGCGAAGGAGACGGCGCTTCCGGCGTGACGATTTCCTCTGTAGGCAAGGGCGTGGGGGAACCCTCCAGTTCGCCCACCGTGACGACAACTGTGGACTCGGGTCCAGTGTTGCCCAGGCTGTCCGTGGCCCTGGCGCTGATGTTGTAGACGCCCGGCCCGCTCGGGTTCCACCCCACTGTGGTATCGGCCAGCACGCCTCCCCCTGCCGGCGCCTGGATCAGAAGAGAGCCGTCAACAAAGAATTCGAAGCTGGCCACGCCGTCGGCATCGGAGGCATGGGCCGTGATCTCCTGGGGCGCCACAGGCAGCTTCGCCCCATCGAGCGGCTGATCAAGCCAGCTGGTCGGGCCCTGCGTGGACGACGGGGCACACGCGGCCAACAGCAGAATCATGATAAGCGCCATTGCGCAATGGGCAAGCGACCATCTCATAACCCCACCTCCCATCATGACGATCAAACGCTGATCCTTTGGCCATCCAGCGGTTGACCAAAGGCGCGTGGCGTGTGGACATGAATCTGCTCGGCGCGTCAAAGCATGGCGTCGCCGCAAGCCCTTTTGTCGATAGGGGAGAGAGCTAAGTGCCTTAGAGTACAACACAGCCGCAGGATTGTCAAGGGAAGTCCCTGAGTGGAGTACATCCCAACTTTGCAGGGGCAGATATCCAAGCATCTTGAGTAGGCCTTGGGTGAGGCAAGGCCTTTGTCGAAGGGTGATCAAATGCCACTGATCGTCACAGATCCGCGCTCTTCGATACGCACTCCGCCATGTTCGGCGCAATATGAGTTTCGCATGATGTCAAGAGGCTTCGCTGTTCAGCGGGAGTTTGTACCGGAGGGTGCCCATCGTCTTCGGTGATCTGTGCTGAAGCAGCGGGGCCTCAAGGGTACTCGACCACAAACAACCGCTGTCGGCAACCGACGCGCCCTCGGTACTCCTGGCCTCTTGCTGGTAGAAGACCGCCAACCGCGCACGAGCAGCTTGGCTTCCCTGGTTCAACTCCAGCACGGCTTCCAGGCAGCCGTGCTTCCCATCGAGGTCGTCCCGTTCGGCTGCCAGCCAGAAACACGCGCGCCGCACCCGGACGACCGGCCCGTGCAGCAGTCCCAGCGCCGGTCCTCTCTCACCGACTGCTCGTGGGTTGTCCTCACAGCGGAGGCTCCGAGACCATCTCCGACTAAAGCTTACTTTGGAATCCTCCCTTTGGCGGTTCCCAACCGTCTTCCTCACTGCTATACTACTTCACGGGGGGTTGAAGGGAGACAGGCTTAGCCTGTCCTCCCGAGGCCGCTACACGCGAAGCGAAAGAGTCTCCATAGGGACACCAATCAGAGCGATTAGGAGGGAAACCATGACCAAACGAAAAGCGTTAGCGGTGGGTTTGGGCGTGACCGTAACCTTGGCGGTGGGATTGTGCCTCATAGCGGCTGGGGCACTGGCAGGCTGGCGACTGTACTCCCAGTCTGGCTCGGTAGTCCCCAAAGTATGGGCTGCGGTGCGCACCACCGCAGAAGCGGAAGAGGGAATACTGGTGGCTGGCGTGGACGAAGACTCGCCCGCTGAAGAGGCCGGCATCAGCCGCGGCGATATCATCGTGGCCTTTGATGGTGAGGAAATCGATGGCGCAGGCCACCTACAAAAGCTCCTCTCTGAGCGCTCGCCCGGCGATACCGTGACCCTCACCCTGAAGCGCTGCGACGAGACTGTGGACGTCTCTGTGACCCTGGGGACGCGGGGGATTTCTTGCAGCGGGGCTTGCGCCTACCTGGGCGTGCTGCCCTGCCGCGTGCCACTGACTGTCAGGGTCCCAGGGCCCACACCCTTCCTTATTCCAGGCCTCGATGCCTGGAACCAGGGTGCGTTGGTCATCGTCGTCCAGGAGGGTAGCCCCGCAGAGGAAGCCGGTCTGCAGGAGGGCGACATCATTCTGGCGGTGGATGATGAAGAGGTGAGCCCTCAGGATACGCTGCGAGAGCTCATCCGAGCACACGATGTAGGCGACACCGTGGAGTTGCAGATCGAACGTGAAGGCGAGGAGAGAACTCTCACGGCCACTCTGGACGAGGATCCTGATGAAGAAGGCGCGGCGTACCTGGGTGTTAGAGTGACGCCCTTCCCTCGGGGCATCGGCTTCTTGCGGAAGGGCGAGGGGAGGGTGCCGCTTCTCCCACACCTAGAAGGCTTTCCCGTGGTGCCCGGTGTGGAGATACTGCCTCGCGGCCTCTTGGTGATACGCGTCGCTGCGAACAGTCCCGCTGAAGAGGCTGGATTGAGCACCGGCGATATCATCCTGGACGTGGATGGCGAGGAGGTGAGCGACTTCGACATCCTGCGCGAAGCGGTGCGTGCTGGCGAACCAGGCGATGACCTGACCCTATCGGTGTTGCGCGATGGCGAAGAGCGCGAAATCAGCATCACATTGGGAGAGCATCCCGACGAGGAAGGCACAGCGTACCTGGGGATCACAGGTTACGGCTACTCTGGGTCGAGTGAGCCAGGGACTCACTTCCATTTCCACTTCGACGCGGATGAACTCTGGCCGCCCGATTGGTGGCCCTGGTCCGAGAGCGAGCCGTCGGAGGGCTCTATCCTGACGTGGTGGGAGCACAATGTGCCACGGTTGTGAAGACCTGCTCTTCGCAGCCCTCCGCCGCCACCGCTAGACATACGCTCTGCCGCAAATGTACACAGCTCTTGCCAGGCACGCTGCGTAGGCGAGGTGGCGCTTAGTGTCTTCCTCGAAGCTGCCAGGCTGGAACGCACCTAGGCCACTTGGAACTCGCTCCTGGCTATACTGAGCGTTTGATGAGTTGACTGGCTGCCGGCTCTGGTGTACAGTTGGGCCAAGGACGAGCTAGGCCATGTCGTGGCTCATGCAGTGAGTACACGGTGATTCGCCTCCCTCTTTCGGGCCACTGCCATCGCAAAAGTCGACGTGAACGATGTCTATCCTTAGACGGTTCTCCAGCCTCCAATGGAAGTTGGCCGCTTCGTATGTGGTCGTGATTCTGGTCACGGTGTTGGTCGTCGAGGGTCTGGTCATCCTGGCGGCCCACTGGCTCGACACACGAATGACCGCCACCTGGACGAGCGAATCCGCTCTCGATCGCGCTGAGCACCTGGCCCAGTTGGCCACCGACCCGTGGACGTCGGATTCACCGGCACAACTGGCACGCGCGCTGGATAGGCCGCTGAACGTCCAGTCTATCGTCAGAGAGGCCTTGATGCGCGGCGACCTGCCTCATTGGGATACGGAGGCCCGCGTCATAGTTGGGGCACAGGGCCGCGTACTGGTCAGCAACCAGCCTCAACGCTATCCCATGGATAGCCTCTTCATCGAGCCGGGCCTGCCTGAAGCCGAGACGTTGGTAGCACAAGCCCTGGCAGAGGGCGTCATCGCCAGCCGCCTGGCGGAGGAGCCGCACGTATTCGTCGCGGCCATACCCGTTGCTGACCATGAGGGGCGCCGGTTAGGGGCCGTATACTACCGAGAGCCGGTGCCGGATGCAAGCCAGTCATTGCTGAGCCGCCTGAGGGCGCCATTGCTGGCAGCAAATGCGTTGCTGCTGCCGTGCATGATCCCGCTGGGTCTCGTCTTCGGCTTCGTGACCGCCTTCGGTTTCACGCGCCGCCTGCGCCGCCTCACCGAAGCCAGCAATGCATTGGCTGGAGGAGACCTCGGCCGCCGGGTGCATGACACCTCTGGAGACGAAATCGGGCAACTCGCTAGGCAGTTCAATGCGATGGCCGGGCAGCTTGAGGCCGACACAACCGAGCTACGCGAACTGGCCGATCACAACGCTCAACTGGCGCTCAAAGCACAGAGGCTCGCTGCCCTGGAGGAACGCCATCGGCTGGCCCGCGAGCTGCACGATGGCGTCAAGCA
>JABAOH010008312.1_pt1 | contig 11710 bp, 9 predicted proteins | sample 7062181 | NCBI WGS metagenome assembly JABAOH01 (sample SAMN14538630, study PRJNA623070) | marine sediment metagenome | biome: marine biome [ENVO:00000428]; feature: marine pelagic biome [ENVO:01000023]; material: deep marine sediment [ENVO:00002113]; isolation source: pool of 5 deep marine... | reverse complement strand
AGTAGGAACCAAAGGTCCACTGGTCGCTGACGACGCGAATGATCTCTTCGATCAACGCGGCGATATCGCTGTCGTAAATTTCTTTCTTGCGATCGGCCAGCTGTTTGAAGTTGTCGAATACCTCATGCAATTGCTCGGCGGTCAACCGGTAACCCAGCTGCCTGGCCCGGTCCCCCAAAGCGGCTCGACCACTATGTTTGCCCAGCACCAGGTCGGTTTGAGCAAGGCCGACGTCCTCGGGCCGCATGATCTCGTAGGTGCGGGCTTCCTTCAGCATCCCGTCTTGATGGATGCCCGCTTCATGGGCGAAGGCGTTGCGGCCCACAATCGCCTTGTTGCGCTGGACCTGGATCCCCGTGATATTGGCGACCTGGCGGCTGGTGGGCACCAGCCGCTGGCTGACGATACGGGTGTCCGCGTGGAAATAGTCAGCACGGACCCGCAAGGCCATCACGATTTCCTCCAGCGAACAGTTGCCCGCACGTTCCCCGATGCCGTTGATGGTGCATTCGACCTGCCCCGCCCCGTTTTCCACCGCCGCCAGGCTGTTGGCCACCGCCAGGCCCAGGTCGTTGTGGCAGTGCACGCTGATCACCGCCTGATCGATGTTCGGCACGCGATCGACCAGCGTCTGGATTACGCCTCCCATGTGAGCGGGGGTGGCGTAACCGACGGTGTCGGGGATGTTGACGGTGGAGGCCCCGGCTTGGATCGCGGCCTCCACGACCTGGCAGAGGAAGTCGGGTTCGGTCCGTGCCGCATCCTCCGGCGAAAATTCGACGTCGTCGCAATAAGCGACCGCGCGACGTACGCCCTCGACCGCACGCTGGATGATCTGGTCCTTGTCCATCTTCAGTTTGAACTGGCGGTGAATGGCGCTGGTCGCCAGAAACACGTGGATCCTGGGGGTTTCGGCATGTTTGAGCGCCTCCCAGGCGCGATCGATGTCTGCGTCGTTGCAGCGAGCCAGCCCGCAGATCGTGGGTCCCCGGATGATCTTGCCGACTTCGCGGACCGCTTCAAAATCGCCCGGCGACGCGATCGGAAAACCGGCTTCGATGATGTCCACCCCCAGGTCGGCCAGCGATTGGGCAATTTCCAGTTTTTCAAAAAGGTTCATACTGGCGCCAGGCGACTGTTCGCCGTCGCGCAGGGTCGTGTCGAAAATCTTGATCATCCGTTTCGGGTCGACAGGTTCGTTCATCGGGGCGTTATCTCCTGCGTCGGACTCGGCCGCCGGCCAACCAGGACCCTGGCAGCGGGGCGATCGGTCCGGGATCCGTACCGTTTGTTTTTGGATCGTCGCCAGGGCAAAGGTCGTCGTGGGCCGGATGGGGTCTGCGTCTCCTCTGGGGACAGGGGGCCCGCAGGTGTAAGGGTCGCATAAGGATGGTTCCACAAAAAAAGCCCCAAGGCCGGAGGGCCTGAGGGCTGTTTGTTTCGAGCAACACCGAATTAAACGTACAGCCCAGACAGCCCGCCAGCGGCGAGCAGCGGAAGGAGCAGGGCTGGCAGGTTCCATCGGGACACGGGGAAATCCACTTCGCTTGCCGGGGTGCTTGGCTCTGTTGCCGGGGTGCTTGTGCTTGTGACCGCTACCCGACCGCTGCGCGGCATTGTTGCATCGTAGCGGTCGTTGGCAATTGCGTCAAGCAGACGCGAGGGCGGACGGTCCCGCGGGTTCAGTCGAACAGAATCATCCCGCGGGCGATTCGCGTGGCCAGCATATCCTGATAGGCCTGGTTGATTTGCTGCAAGGGGTACGTCTGAGAAATCAATCGCTGCGGGTCCAGTTGGCCATCCAGGCAGTATTTGCCGTACTGTGGAAAGTCACGCGCCGGGACAGTCGAACCGTAGTAGGACCCTTTGATGGTTTTTTCCTGGCGGGCCAGGGCGGCGGCGGCCAATTCCGTGCGGGAATCCATGGGGGCCAAACCGGCCAGGATGATGGTGCCGCCCGGCCGGGCGGCCTCCACGCAGGCCTGCTGGACTTGGGGGTCCCCCACCGCTTCGAAAACGTAATCCGCGCCGCGGCCGTCGCACAAGTCTTTGATTGCAGCCACGGTGCGGGGTCCCGGGGCCAGGACGTGGGACGCCCCACATTCCCCCGCCAGCGCCTGTCGCGCTGACTGAGGCTCGATCGCAATCACGCTGGCCGCGCCCGCCAGGCGGGCCGCCTGGATGATGTTCAGCCCGATGCCGCCCGCCCCAAACACGGCCACCTGGCTGCCGGCAGGCAGGTGCGCGGTGTTCAGCACGGCACCCACGCCCGTGGCGACCGCGCAGCCAATCAGGGCCGCGACGGTGGGGGGTAGACGGGAATCCATTTTCACGCAGGAGGCCGCGGGTACGACCGCGTATTCGGCCATGGCCGCCAAGGCGCAGAAGTGGTACAGCCGCTGGCCGGCCAGCGAGAGCCGCGTGGTGCCGTCCAGCAGCCCTCCCGACCAGACCGGTTCCAGGCAGGTGGCACACAAATTGGGCTTGCCCGCTCGACAGTAATAACACCTTCCGCAGGCGGGGGCCCAATTCAAGGTGACCAGGTCGCCGACCGCCAGGCCCTCCACCGCGGGGCCCGTCCCCTCCACGCGGCCCGCGCCCTCATGCCCCGGTACGACCGGCAGGGGGTGTCGGGTGGCACCGGTGACCAGGTGCCAGTCGCTGCGGCAGATACCGGCCGCGGCCATCTTGACCAGCACTTCCCCGGCCCGCGGTTCGCCCAGTTCGACCGTTTCGATACGAAACGGTTCGCGGACGCCAAAAAGTACCGCGGCCTGGATCTTCATCAAGTGTGGATTCTATCACCGATACTGTTGAGGGCACAGCAAGCAGGTTGGTTGTGCCGGACGGCCGACCTGCCCACGGCGAAAACGGGTTTCGTCAGCGGCATGATTTGCCTAAGATCGACCCGGGAAGGGCCGGCCGGGTCCGCCTGGTGCGGCCTGGCCCTGGCCGTCCGGGTCAGCCAGCCCCGCCGGGTGGATCATGGAGTTTGAAGTTCAACGCTGTACGCGCCAGTGTGCCGCCACGGGCCAGGAATTCGAAGCCGAGCAGGAATTTTTTTCGGTTCTTTTGGTCGAGGAAGCGCAGGTCGTCCGCAAAGACTACAGTACGGCCGCCTGGCAAGGCCCACCCCCCGACGCCTTGGGATGGTGGAAATCCAGAATGCCCGCGCGGCATGCCCACCGGCTGCACTGGGCCCCGAACGATATCATGCTGGAGTATTTTGAGGAGCTGCAGGATCAGCCGGACAAACAAGATGTCCGCTACGTGCTGGCCCTGCTGATGATTCGCCGCCGCGTCTTGCGATTGGAAGAGCAGGAACAGACCGCTGAGGGTGGCCAGAAGCTGACGCTGTATTGCCCACGGCGCGAGAAGAGCTATGAGTTGGGGGTGGTCGAACCGGATCGGCAGCGTCAGCAGGAAATCCAGGAAGAACTGGCCGCCTTGTTGTTTGCCGACGCGGCCTGAAAGCAGAACGCAAGAAAACGGGCGGGCAGGGATGCGTGTTTTGCCTGGCCCGGGTTGGCGACGCTGAAAAAAACTGGGCGGCAAGCCTGCCCTCACGCTGGAATCCTTTCAGCAAGGACGCTGAATTGCACAGTCGAGCTGCTTACTGCCTGGCGACCCTCCTGATCCTGACCGTTGCCAGCGGGACGAGTTGTCCGCGGACCTTTCAGACCGTACAGCCGGCCCCGGTCGCGTTTGCGACCCCACCCACCCTGGAGGAAGTGATGCGGGTGGTCAACCAGAATCGTGCCCGGATCCAGGCCGTCTACTCGACGCGGGCCACGCTGAACGGCAACGGGTTCCCGGCCTTAAAAGCCAGCCTGGCGATCGCTTCGCCGCGGCACGTCCGTTTGCGAGCCGGGTTGGGGGTGGGCGGTTCCGAACTCGATTTGGGCAGCAACCAGGAACTGTTCTGGATCTGGGTCAAACGTAGCGAGCCGCCGGCCCTGTACTTCGGCTATCACGACCAGTTCGTCTCCAGTCCGGCGGGCCAGGTCTTCCCAGTCCAACCGGAATGGCTGGTCGAAGCGATCGGAATGACCGGGCTCGACCCGGCGGGGCGCCATCAGGGGCCCTTCCAGCGGGCCGATGGCCGCGTGGAAATTCGTACCCTCCTGGCGACCGCTCAGGGCGATCTGACCAAGACCCTGGTTCTCGATCCCCGCAGCGGTTGGATCCTGGAACAGCACCTCTTCAGTTCGCAGGGGCAACTGATCGCCAGCGCCTACAACCGCAATCATCAGCAGGATCCGGTCAGCGGCGCCACGCTTGCTCGACGCACCGAAATGCATTGGCCCGGTGCAAAGATGAGACTGACCCTGGAGTTGAAAGATGTCCAGATCAACCCCCCGCAGCTGGGCGAAGAGCTATGGGTCAAGCCGGACTATCCGGGTTATGCGAACATCGATGTGACGCAAAGGGCGGGTCCTGCCAGTCCCCCACCGTCCTATCCCCCCACCGCTGGGCATTCCCCCCCGTTTGGCTCGCCGCTGCCTGCCCCGCGACAGGCGGCCGGATCGTGGCCGTCCGCTGGTCTGCCGGCCGCCGGGCCGTCCGCCTCCTGGCCCGCCGCCGGACGCTCAAGTCTTCTCGGCCATCGACCGCCGTAGTTTTTCGCGAGCGCGGCTCAGCAGCGGGCCAATGCTGTTTTCCGGCATGCCGGTGGCCATGCTGATCTCGTAGTACGACTTGCCTTCCAGGTGGTACAGCCGGACCACATCGGCCTCGGCACCTTCCAGCTCTTCCAACAACCGCTCGACCTGCTCGCGGTCGCTCAGCACATCCTGCGCGGCCCGGCTGGGATCGCTGACTTCGGCCATTTCCCCATCGCCGGCCGTCGGTCGGCCACGGCCAAACCGATGCAATAATTCGCGGATGACGACACGTCGAGCGATCACGGCCAGATAAGTCGCCAGACTGCTCTGCCCACGAAATTGCCGTAAAACGGCGAAATCGTTGGCGATGATCTCCAAGAGGACCTCAGCGGCCAGATCCTCCTCGTCCGCAGCGGTGATCTGCAGCGAGCGGGCTTGCACGGCGTGGTGGATCACGTGGATCACCAGCCCCATGAAACGATCCACAAACTCGTTCCAGGAACCCGTTTGGCGGGCCACGCAGCGTTCCAGAAGAGATCGGTCAATTTCGGAGAGTGCCAAAGTGTCCTCGAACTCGAATTCAGCAGATCGCCGGGAATGGGAACCGGCTGTACCCGGCTGAAGGAAACAAGGGTTCACCCAGCCGGACGAACGATCCCCAGCGATGATAGCCCCGTCGCCCCAAATTTGATTCTAAATTCGACCAAACTTTGGGGCAAGTGAAGCTGGCGACTGTGCCGAACCTAGAATTCGAGCGGGTTGACAGGCACGCGCCGGCGGCAGTAAGATTCGGGCGATTCGAGCGGCGGCGTAAGACGCTCAAACGTTGCTGTGATAAGTGTTTACATTCGGCCAGCAGAGCGTACAGGAGAGAGTATCTGATGACGCACGTTGTTTGTGAGCCTTGTTTTGCTTGCAAGTACACCGATTGTGTAGTTGTTTGCCCGGTGGAATGTTTCTACGAAGGGGAAAAGATCCTCTATATCCACCCAGACGAGTGTATTGACTGCGAGGCGTGTGTGCCGGAATGTCCGGTCGAGGCGATCTTCCATGAGGATAATGTCCCGGACGAGTGGAAAGAGTTCACCCAGCTGAACGCCGAGATGGCGCCGCAGTGCGAAGTCATCACGGAAAAGAAAGATCCGCTGGGCGACCCGGTCTAGTTCCGCCGGTTCAGCCACACCTGGCTCAGCGATTCCCATCGCCGGGCCACGCCTGCCGCACGTCCCACGCCGGCTGAGATCACTTAAGGTCTATCGACCAGTAGGCGTTGCTGAGGAACGTTTTCCAGCTTTCGTACTTGGGATTGTTCAACTTTCCAGACAGCAGCGGATTGTGCTTGGGTCGCTTGGGGGAACGGATCAGCTTCATGCCTGCCTCCCGCGGCGTGCGGCCACCTTTCCTGGCATTGCAGTCGACACAACAGCAAACAATATTCTCCCAGCTCATCTGCCCACCCTGACTGCGCGGCGTCACGTGATCCAGGCTCAATTCGCTGGTCGGAAAAGTAGCGCCGCAGTACTGGCAGCGATTGGCGTCACGAGCGAAAACGTTGCGGCGATTGAATCGCAGGCCGCGATTGGGCACCTTGTCGTAAGATAGCAGCCGGATGACGCGGGGTATCTGGATCCGAAAGTTGACCGACCGCAGCCAGTCCGCACCCGGTTCAAGCTCTGCAAATGCCTGCTTCAACTCGCTGATTTCCCGCCACGAGACAAAGTCGTAATTGACGTATTGACCCGATTCCACGTGGATTACTTCGGCCAAATCGCGGAACAGCAGCCCGATCGCCCGCCGCAAGTTCACCACGTGAACTGCCATATAAAAGCGGTTCAATACGAGCACACTGTGGCTCAGCGCATCAAGTCGTGCCAGCGACTGCATCAGCCAACTCCCGAAAAATACCCATAAAATGGATTGTAATCACCCCGGCAGGCGGGGGCCAGTCCGTCACCTGGCACGGCGCCCGGCAGGACTTGCCCATCCGGCAAACTTTCCATCAGCCGGCACTGCCCAGCGGGCTGCAAAAAAAGATGAGAGAAATTCCGCGATTTGGGTTGCCAGTTGTGTGTGGAGCTCATTAGGATAAACTCTCTGGCCGCTATCTATCAGCAGCGGGGCAGACCGAGCCATAACACCGTGAAGGAGCCGTGTGCGATGATCCAGTACTGCTGTGACGGTTGCAAGCAGATAATCGATCCCAGGGACGATTTGCGTTACGTGGTGCGAATGGAAATCTACGCGGCGATGGACACGGCGGAAATCGACGACGGGGATGACGATCGCGATTACCTGATGGAAGTCCAGGAGATTATTGAACGCGGCGAGGATGCGGAAAACGATCGACTGGGCGAAGAGATCTATCAGCAGTTGCGATTTGATCTGTGTCCCGATTGTCGCCGAAAATTTCTGCAAAGCCCGTTGGCTCGCGAGACGGGCAAGCAACTCTACTTCAGTGAGAACTGAACGGTGGCAGCGGGTGCATTTTGCACTTTGCGTAACCCCTTAACCGATTGCAGCAACTGGTCGTTGTCGCACACACGCGCCTTTCCGGTTTCATGTCAGCCGCCCCGTGCTTTTCTGGCTTCATGCGAATAGCCTCGTGCTTTAGCACGAGGTTCAGATCGGGTAAAAAAATCTGTCGAGCCCCGTTTACGGGGCTTGCCGTTGTCTGGCTTTAGCCTGGGATGACTCGCGGAGGAACCACACTCAATCAAGCAGCACCACACGTGATCGCCAGGGCGGAAGCCGCCATGGCCAGAAGGCCCGTAAACGGGCCTCGCCGGTGGGGTGATGGACATCATCGCCCCGGCATAAATGCCGGGGCTCAGAGCTGGGGTGGCCTACTCTTTAAAATGTAATCCCTGTGATATGAGAGTCGAAACGGCTCCAACGCATACTCGCATGCTGCCAAACAATTACAATCCGTGTAATGCACCCGCCCGCCGGCAGGGGCTGAAGGGCAAGCTGGCCCCCCCTCCGCACCGTGTTTGGGGTTTTTTAGAGGAATCTCTGGTTAAGAAGCGACGGACATCGGAAGGGGCGACGAAAGAAGAACCAAAGATGTTCAGGCCCGTTCGCTTGATGTTGTTTAGTCTGGTCGGCTGGCTGTGCCTGTTGCACGACGCGACGGGGCAGACGCTGGAGGAGCGATTGCGGGCGGAGGGTTCGCAGGCTCTGGCCCGCGCGGCGCGGCAGACGGGGGACGCCGCGCGGGGCGCGGTTGTGTTTTACCAGCAGCAACTTGCCTGCACACGCTGCCACCTGGCGGACGAACAGAGCCATCGCTTGGGCCCCAACCTGACGAAATTTGCCGACCAGGTCAGCGACGCGTACCTGGTCGAGGCGATCCTGGAACCGTCCAAGGTGATCCGCAAGGGTTTCGAAACGGTGTCGGTCTTCATGGACGACGGCAAGCAGTTCACGGGGGTTGTGGAAAGGGAGGAAGAACAGCGGTTGGTTTTGCGCGACGCGGCCCAGAACCTCAAGCGGATCGAACTGGCCAGGGACGCGATCGACGAGGTGGTTCCGGCACAGACCTCGTTGATGCCGGCCGGACAGGTCAACATGTTGAGTGGCCGGCAGCAGTTTCTGGACCTGGTTCGGTACCTGATCGAGATTCGTGACGGGGGTGCGGCCCGGGCGGACCAGCTGGAACCCGCCCCCTTCCTCTACGCCGCGCGGCCCCTGCCCGAGTACGAAAAACACATTGATCACGCCGGGATCCTGGCCGATCTGGACGAGGAGTCTTTTGCGCGTGGTCAGAAGATTTATGAGCGGTTGTGTGTCAATTGTCACGGAACGCGGGACCGAGCGGGGGCGCTACCGACGTCGCTGAAGTTTGCCTCCGGCAAGTTCAAGAACGGCAGCGACCCGTATGCCATGTATCGCACCTTGACGCACGGGTTCGGCATGATGGCCCCGCAGACCTGGATGGTCCCCACTCAGAAATACGACGTGATCCATTACGTCCGCGAGGCGTATCTGAAGCGGTACAATCCGACGCAGTACATTGCCTTCGATCAGGCGTACCTGGATCGTCTGCCCAAGGGCCACACGCGGGGTCCGGCGCCGGCGGAATACGAGCCGTGGGAGCAGATGGACTACGGTCCCAACCTGGTGCTGGCCCTGGAAATCGGCCGCGACGCGACGAATTTTGCTTACAAGGGCAACGCCCTGCGGCTGGATGCCGGTCCCGGTGGCGTGGCCAAGGGCCGCTACTGGATGGTCTTCGATTACGACACGATGCGGATGGCGGCGGTGTGGAGCGGCGAGGGGTTCATCGACTTCAACGGCATCAACTTCAACGGCCGGCACGGGGTGCATCCGCGGCCGGTCGGCACGGTGCACGTCGCCAATCCGACCGGCCCCGGCTGGGGCCGGCCTGACGATGGCAGCTTCCAGGATCTCCGGCTGGTCGGTCGCGATGGCCGCCGCTACGGCCCGCTGCCCCGCGAGTGGGCGCACTACCAGGGAATGTACGCTCACGGTGCCAAGACCATCATCCGCTACCGGGTCGGCGACACGGAGGTGTTGGAACTGCCGGGCCTGTTGTTGTCGGAGGCGCGGCCCGTTTTCACCCGAACGCTGAACGTCGGTCCGCGGGACCACGATCTGATCGTGCAGGTTGCCCACGCCAACCACCCCGCTGCTCGACTGGTGCAGCAAGGTCCGATCGCGGTCTTTGGTCCCGCACGGCGGGACAAACCGCGGCCGCCGCAGGCCGCCCCGGAGGGCGAGGGGGCGGATTTATCCAGCTTTGACGGCCATACCTGGCTGCAGGTGCCGGCGGCCGATGCCCTGGATCTGCAACAAACCGATTTCACCATCACCGCTCGACTTAAAACCAATCGCGACGGAACTCTGCTCGCTTTCACCAAAAACAGCCCGAGCTGGGTCCCAAACGGCATGACCTGGTTCCTGCGTGATGGCCGGCTGGCCTTCGACATCGGCTGGGTGGGTGTCCATCAGGGACAACGGCAGGTGGCCGATGGCCAATGGCACCAGGTGGCGATCGCCTACCGCCAGCAGTCGGGCGAATTTCAGTTCTTCGTCGACGGCCGGCCGGACGGCCGACCGGGACGGCTGAAGCCGCGGCACGGCGTGGACGATCCGATCATTCGCATCGGTCATACGTCGGATAACTTTCCCCAGCCGTCCGGCCTGCAGGGCCAGCTGGCGGAGGTTTGCCTGTTCCGGGCGGCGTTGAGCGGCGAGCAGATTGCTGGTCTGTCAAACGGCCAGCCTGTGGCGGGCAACTCACAGCTGGCTCGCTGGGACTTGACCGCGGGCAGGGCGGGGCGCGTTCCGAACCGGATCGGCAAACAGCATCACGCGGTTCGGGTCACGGCCCATCGCCGGGTGCAAGAGCGGGACCCTGCCGGCACGGTGATTGTGGCCGGGACGAGCGGCGAGACCCGCGGCTTGACGTGGCAGGCCAAGGGCCAGGATCTGCGGTTGAAGATTCCCGCCGGCGATCAACCATGGCGTTTCACCCTCTGGTTCGCAGAGGTGGCGGAGGAGGGGCAGGCGCGCAGCCTGGCGGACGCCGTGGTGGTGGACCGTCCGGATGAGCACCTGGCGAAGTACACGCGGGGTGGACCGCCCCGCTGGCCGGAAGTTTTGACCAGCCAGGCCCAGATCGGCTCGGACCGCGGGCCGCTGGCGGTCGACGTCTTGACGTTGCCCGCCGAAAATCCCTGGTTCTGCCGGATGCGGCTGACCGGTTTCGACTTTACGCCCGACGGCCGCAGTGCGGTGGTCAGCAGCTGGGATGGGAGTATCTGGCGAATCAACGGTCTGGACCAGCTGCCCCAGTCGGCGGCCGGCCCGCAAACCATACCGCTCACCTGGCGACGGATCGCCTCGGGGCTGTTCCAGCCGCTGGGAGTCAAAATCGTGGACGGCAAGATCCACGTCCTCTGCCGTGACCAGCTGTGTATCCTCCACGACCTGAACGGCGACGGCGAGATCGACTACTTCCAGAACTGGAACAACGATCACCAGGTGACCGAACATTTTCACGAGTTTGCCATGGGGCTGCAGGTGGATGACGAGGGTAATTTTTACTACGCCAAGTCCGCTCGGCACGGCCGCGCGGCCGTCGTGCCGCACCATGGCACGCTGTTGCGGGTCAGCAAAGACGGCCAGCGGACCGACATCGTGGCCACCGGTTTTCGCGCGGCCAACGGGGTCTGTGTGAACCCCGACGGCACCTTTATCGTTACCGATCAGGAGGGGCACTGGAATCCCAAGAACCGGATCAACTACGTTCGCCAGGGAGGATTTTACGGCAATATGCTCGGCTACCACGATGTGACCAACGAATCGGACACAGCGATGGAGCAGCCGTTGTGCTGGATTACCAATGCCTTTGACCGTTCGCCGGCCGAGCTGTTGTGGGTCGACAGTCCGAAGTGGGGGCCCCTGAAAGGGCAGCTGCTGAATCTTTCGTACGGATACGGCATGGTGTACGTCGTGCCCCACGAAAAAATCGACGGCCAGGTTCAGGGCGGCATGTGCGAATTGCCCATTCCCCGTTTTCCAACCGGAGTGATGCGGGGGCGGTTTCATCCGGAGGACGGCCAGCTGTACTTGTGCGGNNTGTACTTGTGCGGGATGGTCGCCTGGGCCAGCAGTCAAACCCAGCCGGGCGGGTTTTATCGTTTGCGATACACGGGCCGGCCGATCCACGTGCCGATCCGATTGCAGGCGACCAGGCAAGGCATGATCGTGAAATTCAGCGGGCCGCTGGACCGGCAGACGGCGGCCGATGCGGACAATTACCAGATCGAAATCTGGGACATCAAACGCACCGCGGACTACGGGTCGCCGCACTACAACCAGCGGCCGCTGCCGGTCGCCGCGGCAAGGCTGGACGAGGACCAGCAGACGGTCGTTTTGGAAATACCCCAAATCCAGCCGACCTGGTGCATGGAAATTGCTTACCAGCTGCGTTCCGCGGAAGGCCAACCGGTCCGTGGCACGATCCACAACACCATTCATGCGCTGAGCGATTCTGCGGCCCGGCCTGATGAGGCTGGGCAAGAATAAGCCTGGCCCGCTTGGTCAGGGCAAGTCAGGGAGACAATAAAAGCTGGGGGGGG
>JABAOH010050392.1_pt1 | contig 11712 bp, 9 predicted proteins | sample 7062181 | NCBI WGS metagenome assembly JABAOH01 (sample SAMN14538630, study PRJNA623070) | marine sediment metagenome | biome: marine biome [ENVO:00000428]; feature: marine pelagic biome [ENVO:01000023]; material: deep marine sediment [ENVO:00002113]; isolation source: pool of 5 deep marine... | reverse complement strand
CAAGGACACGATCACGTGGAGAACGATGACGATGCCGGTGATGATGGTCATGGTTCCTTCCTCGTGCGGCCCGCGAGCAACCGCTCGCTCCCAGGCCCGCGGTAGCCAAGAGTATGGAATGCGCCCGCATCGGGGTCAAGTTTCTCGCCCGGCGCAGCCTCAGCCTGCTTGCCGGGCCACCGCCGCGGCGGCTGCCGCCGCAGCGGCCGCGTCGCCCAAGTAGTAGCGCTCCACCGGGCGCAGTTCGTCATCCAACTCGTAGACGAGAGGAATCCCGGTGGGGATGTTCAAACCAGAGATCTCCACATCGGGAATGTCCTCGAGATGCTTGGCCAGCGCCCGCATGCTGTTGCCGTGGGCCACCACCAGCAGACGCAAGCCGGCCCGAACGTCGGGCACGATGTCGTCATACCAATACGGCAACATTCTCGCCACCACGTCTTTGAGACACTCGGTGGCCGGCATCAGGTCGGGAGCGAGAGCGGCATAACGGCGATCGTGCCCGGGGTGTCGCTCGTCGCCGGGGTCGAGGGGAGGAGGCTGCACGTCGTAGCTGCGCCGCCAGGCGAACACCTGCTCCTTGCCGTACTTGTCCGCGGTCTCCTTCTTGTTGAGACCTTGCAGCGCCCCATAGTGCCGCTCGTTGAGACGCCAGTGCCGCTTCACCGGCAGCCAGGCGAGGCCCATCTCTTCCAGAGTGATGTTGGCTGTCTGGATGGCGCGCAGCAGCACGGAGGTGTGCACGACGTCGAACTCGTAGCCCTCCTCCTTCATCAGGCGGCCGGCCCGGCGGGCCTCCTCCTCTCCGTCCTCGGTGAGGGGGACGTCCGTCCAACCTGTGAACAGATTCTCCTTGTTCCAGGTGCTCTCCCCGTGGCGCAGCAACACCAGCTTGCTCATGGTTCCTCTGGTTTCCGTCTCACGCTGAGGATACCGCCGCCCGTGGGGGCTCTTCGCACTGCGGGGCCGCCTCACTTCCACCAGCGCACGACTGCGGCGAAGGTGTCGGGATCGAGGGAGGCGCCCCCCACCAGCGCCCCGTCGATGTCCTTCTTGGCCATGAACCCGGCAATGTTGCCGGGATTCACCGACCCGCCGTATTGGATGCGCACCGACTGGCCAGCCTCACCCCACTTCTCGGCGATGGCGTCGCGGATGAACCCGGCGGTGGCGCCGGCATCGTCAGGCTCGGCGTGGCGTCCGGTCCCGATCGCCCAGATCGGCTCGTAGGCGATGACCATGCCGGCCACTTGCTCCGCGCTGAGCCCCTGCAGGCCGCGGCGCACCTGGGAGCCCACCTTGTCCTCGGTGAGGCCGGCCTCCCGCTCTTCCAAAGTCTCTCCGACGCACAGAATGGGCACCATGTCGTGGGCAAGTACCGCTTTGACCTTCCGGTTCGCCAGCTCGTCGTCCTCGCCGAAGATCTGCCGCCGCTCCGAGTGACCCACGGTGACCAGGCGCACGGACAGCTTGGCCAGCATCCCCGGCGATACCTCGCCCGTGAACGCCCCCTGCTCTTCCCAGTACACGTTCTGGGCGGCGAGGCGAATCAGCATGTGATCCGCCTCGATCACCGTCTGTACCGACCGCAGCGCGGTGAACGGCGGCGCCACCGCCACCTCCACCCGGTCGTAGTCGGCCGCATCCAGCCGGTAGTGCAGCTTCTGCACCATCTGGATGGCTTCGAGATGGGTGGCGTGCATCTTCCAGTTGCCGACGATGAGATCCCTACGCGCCATCAGCCCACCTCTCCAGCGCGACCAGGCCGGGGAGCTCCTTGCCCTCCAGCAGCTCCAGCCCGGCGCCGCCCCCGGTAGAGAGATGCGACACCGCCCGTTCCAGTCCCAGCATTTGCAGGGCCGCCACCGAGTCACCTCCTCCGACCACCGTGAATCCGGGATGACCTTCCAAGGCTTGCGCCACCGTCCGCGTCCCGGAGCGGAATTGCTCCCACTCGAACACCCCCATGGGACCATTCCAGAACACCGCGGCACAGCCGGCGATCACTGCGGCGAAGTGCGCCGCGGACTTGGGCCCGATGTCCAGGCCTATGGCTTCGTCCGGAATGGCGTTGCGGGGAACGACGCGGGGCTCGGCATCCGAGGCAAAGCGATCCGCTACCACGAGATCGTCGGGGAGCTCGATGCGGTCGCCCCACTGCGACGTCAACACCTCGTTCACCTCTCCCAGCATGTCCTCCTCGAGCAGCGATTTCCCCACCTCGTACCCCTCGGCGGCGAGCAGGGTGAAGCACATGCCGCCGCCCACCAGCATGATGTCCACTCGCGGCAACAGCGACCTGATGACCCCGAGCTTGTCGGACACCTTGGCCCCTCCCAGCACCACGGCAAAAGGATGGGGCGGGTTGACCAGCAACCGGCCCAGCGCCTCCACCTCCGCCAGCAGGAGGGGCCCGGCAGCCGAGCGGACGCGCTCGGCGACCCCGACCGTCGATGCGTGGGCGCGGTGTGCCGAACCGAAGGCGTCCAGCACGAAGAGGTCGGCGAGGTCGGCCAAGCCCCGAGCCAGCTCGGGATCGTTCTCGGTCTCGCCCGGCTCGAAGCGCGTGTTCTCCAACAGCACCACCTCTCCGGCACGTGCCGCGGCCACCGACGCGGTGACCTCGGGGCCCACCACCGCATCGAGCTTGCGCACCGGGAACCCCCCCAGTTCCCCGAGGCGGGCGGCCACCGGGTCTAGGCGCAACTCCGGCTCACGATCCTTGGGGCGGCCGAGGTGGCTGCATACCACCACCCTCGCCCCAGCCTCCTGCAACCGGGCCACGGTGGGAAGGCCCGCTTGGATGCGGAAGTCATCACCCACCAGCCCGTCCGCCACCGGCACGTTGAAGTCGGATCGAAGCAGCACGGTTTTCCCGGCGACGTCCACCTCGTCCAGGGTCAGGAAGCGCCCCATGGGGTCCCCCTCCTCGTCATGTCAGCTCCGCCAGCACCCGGCCCAGACGGATCGGATCGTGCTGCGGCCAGGCGGCCTCGGGGTCGGCCACGGCCGCCGCTGCCACCTCCCAGCCGAGGGCTTGCCCGTCGGCAGCAGTCAGCTCTACCCGCGTCACGCCGACCGGAACGTCCAGCTCGCCCTCGTGAACGACGATAACAGCGGGGCCGCCCAGCCCGGTCAGGCGGCGGAGAGCTTCCACGTGGTCGGTGCCGCTCATCCCCAGCGTCTCCCCGTCCTGCGTGACCAGGTTCAGCACCAGCACCCGTCGCGCTTCGGAAGCCTCGACCGCGCCCACCACGCCGGGCACCAGCAATGTGGCGATCAGAGAAGTGAAGAGGCTGCCGGCGGCGAGCACGAGCTGATCGGCGGCGAGGATCGCTTCCAGCGCCTCCGGACTGGCCGCAACGTCGCCGGGGTCGAGGCGCAGCTCCTCGATCGTACCCCGGGATCGAGCGATAGCTGTCTGACCTGCGACCAACCGGCCGTCGATCGACGCCTCCAAACGCAGCGCTCGTGGCGCCGCCGGCACCACCCGTCCCCGGGCACCGAGCATGGCCTCGGCAGTCCGCACCGCCGAGCGGAAATCCCCAGTGAGCTCTGCGAGCGCCCCCAGCATCAAGTTGCCCAGTGAGTGCCCGGCGACGTCGGCTTCCTCGAAGCGGTAGCCGAGCAGCTCTCGCCACAAGCTCGGCTCCGGGCTCAGCGCCAGGAGACACTTGCGGACGTCACCGGGGGGAGGTATGCGCAGCGCTTCCTGCAGTCGACCCGACGACCCGCCGTCGTCGGAGACGGTGACCACGGCAGTTATCTGGCCGGCGTAGCCGAGGGTCGCTTCCAGCACCTGCGCCAGACCGTGGCCGCCGCCGATCGCCACCACCACCGGACCGGCGCTGTCGAGGTCCAGCGGATCGAGGGCCGTCTGCGGGGTGGTCACCGGTCGACGTCCCGGTGCCGGACCGTGGCTCCGATTCCCTGCGCCTCGAACCAGCGGCCCAGTTCCTCGGCGATGGTGACCGAGCGATGGCGCCCGCCCGTGCAGCCCACGCCGATGCTCAGGTAGGACTTGCCCTCCGCCTGATAGCGGGGCACCAGGAAGTCCAGCATGCTCTTCACCTGGGAGAGGAAGGTCTGGGCGTCGTCGCTTCCCAGCACGTAGTCGCGCACCGGCGGGTCCGATCCCGTCAAGGGACGCAGCTCGGCGTCCCAGTGCGGATTGGGGAGGAAACGCACGTCGAACATCAGGTCGACATCCCGCGGGGTGCCGTATTTGAAGCCGAACGACCGGATCGACACCCGCATGGGGCGCTCCGGCTGAGCTTCTCGGAACTCCTGCTCGATGCGCTCCCGCAGCTGGTGCACGTTGTAGTCGGTCGTGTCGACTACGAAGTCGGCCCCCGCACGCAGCTCGGACAGCAGTTCACGCTCGGCGGCGATCGACTCGGGCAGGGTGTCGAGTCCGAGCGGATGGGGACGACGGTTCTCCTCGTAGCGCCGTATCAACGCCCCATCCTCGGCATCGAGGAACAGGACCGCGGTGCGAACCCCCAGACCCAACAAGTGATCCACCGCCGTACGCAGTTCCGGCAGGGGCATGCCCCCGCGGGCGTCCACCACCACCGCCATGTGGCGGCGCTGCTCGGCGACGTCGTTGATGGCCACCGCCTCGCGAATGAGGCTGGGCGGGAGGTTGTCGATGACGAAGTAGCCCAGATCCTCGAGCACCTTGGAGGCAGTGGAACGGCCGGCGCCGGACATCCCGGTCACCACCAGTACCTGAGGTCGTTCAGCCACCGCGGGTCTCCATGGCCAGCAACGCTTCCTTCATCGCGCTCCCTCCCCCGTACTCGCCGACGCCACCGCCGGCCGGCACCACGCGATGGCAGGGGACCACGGGAGCGAAGGGGTTGCGAGCCATAGCCGAGCCCACCGCCCGTGCCGCTCCCGGGCGGCCCACCGCCCTGGCCACCGCCTCGTAGCTCATGGTGGCACCGGGCGGGATGGCGGCAACGACCCGATAGACGTCGCGCAGAAAGGGGGTCGTCGCCCGTTCCGCGAGCTCCGGAGCCGCCGGACAAGGCGCCCGTCCGCCGAAGTAGTCGGTGAGGGCGGCCGCCAGCTCTTGGACGGCGGCGGGAGCTGCCGGCGACTCCTCACCCTCTGGCTCGGGTAACCCGGGAAGAACCGTGGCCACGCATTCATCACCGGTGAACACCACCCATCCCGTTCCGAACGGGGTGTCGAAGCGAAGCTTCCGCACGACCTCAGCCGCCTTCATGCAGCGCAGCGTAGAGGGAGTCGGCCACGGTCGCGGGTACCACCTCCGCCAGTTCCTCCACCGCAGCATGCCGCAGCCGTCGCAGCGAGCCGAAACGCCGCAGCAGCGCTTTCTTGCGGGCGGCTCCGATCCCCGGCACCCCGTCGAGTACCGAGTCGAGCATGCTCCGGCTGCGCAGGTTGCGGTGGTAGGTGACGGCGAAGCGGTGAGCTTCGTCCCGCACCCGCTGCAGCAGGTAGAGGGCGTCCTCATCGCGAGGGATACGCAGCGGCTCGGGGCGACCGGGCAGATAGACGTCCTCCATGCGCTTGGCCAGACCGGCCACGGGAATGTCGAGCTCCAACTCCTCGAGCACCTTCACCGCCCTTCCCAGCTGACCGGCACCCCCGTCGATCAGTACCAGCGACGGCGGGTACGAGAAGCGGCCCCGCTCCTCGACCGGTCGCTCCGACTCGCGCAGCAGGGCCTGGAAGCGCCGCCGCAGCACTTCCTCCATGGCGGCAACATCGTCCTGCCCGGCGACACTGCGGATCCGGAAGCGACGGTACTGGGAACGCCTGGGCAGACCGTCCTCGAGCACCACCATGGAGCCGACGGTGTCACGGCCCTGGATGGTCGAGATGTCGTATGCCTCCACGCGGAGGGGGGGCTCCGGCAGCCCAAGGGTGTCTTGGAGGCTGCGCAGTGCCCGGGCGCGAGCGTTGTGGTCCGCTTGGCGCCGCAGCCGGTGTCTCGCGAACGCCTCCCGGGCGTTGGCGCGGGCCGTCTCCAGGAGCCGCCGCTTGGGGCCCCGTTGCGGCACCCGCAGCGACACCCGTCCCTCGCGGCGTTGCTCCAGCCAGCGCGTCCAGAGCTCGGGATCGGGTGGGGGCTCTTGGACCAGCACCTCTCGGGGAGGTGGCTCCTCCCCGTACAGCTCGCGCAACATATGGGCCGTGAGTTCGGCGGCGCCGGCCTCCTCGACCTTGTCGATGACCGAGCCCAGCCGGCCCACCACCCTGCCGCGACGCACCCGCAGCACCTGGACGGCTCCCTCCAGCTCGTCCTCCTCCACAGCCACCAGGTCGAAATCCTCCGCCTTCTCGCTCACCACCTCCTGGCGGGCGAGCGCCCGCTCGATATCCCGCAGGCGGTCGCGGTGACGGGCCGCCTCTTCGTACTGCTGCCGCGCGGAGGCGCTCAGCATCGCCCCGCGTACCTCGGTGACGATGTCGTCGTTGTTGCCCTCCAGGAAAGACGCCAAGCCGTCCACATGGCGCTGGTAGGCGTCGGGCTCGACCGCGCCGATACACGGTCCGGAGCACTTCTCGATGTGGTAGAGCAGGCAAGGACGACCCATTGCCTGCTGGCGGCGGAAGAGGGCGTCGGAGCAGGTCCGAATCGGGAAGGTCTTGAGCAGGAGATCGAGGGTCTTGCGAATGGCGTAGGTATGCGCGTAGGGCCCGAAATACTGGGTGCCCTTGCGCTTCTTGCCGCGGAGCACCCGGGCGCGGGGCCAGCGATCCGAGCGGGTGATCGCCAGATAGGGGTAGCTCTTGTCATCTCGTAGCCGCAGGTTGAAGCGGGGGCGATGCTCCTTGATGAGGGAGTACTCCAGCATCAGCGCGGCGACCTCGGTGTCGGTGACGATCCACTCCACGGAGGCAGCGGCGTCGACCATGGCCTGGGTACGCGGTGGCAGATCCCGAGAGAAGTAGCTCGCCACCCGCTTCCGCAGCGACTTGGCCTTGCCCACGTACACGACGGCGCCGTGACCGTCCCGGTACAAGTAGGCGCCCGGCGCGTCGGGGATCTCGGCGGGAGCGGGCCGCTGCATGCCGCGATCGAGTGTACCGGCGCCCCGTACGACCCCTGGGCGCCGGTGCTTCTCAGCTATGGCGCCAGCGCACCCCCAGCAGGCGGGGAAGGTGCTGCTGTACCGCCAGCGCCGGCTCCTCAGACCGCAGGCCCTGCTCTTCCATACGCTCCAGCACCCACCCCGCAGCGGCCGCGGCGTTGAGCAGCGCCGACAGCGGCCGGTGCCGGAACCCGACGCTGCTCCCGGCCGCGGGCAGCTCCACGGTCCCCGGCTGCAGGTAGGAGCCCCACCGCCACAGCACCTCGCCGTCCTCGAGGTCGAGGACGGGCGCTGAGCCGGGGGCGGTGAACAGCGGGTGGTTGAGCACCGCCACCAGGACGCCTTCGGGGCGGATCGCCTCCGCCGTCGCGGCCATCAGCCCGGCGACATCGTCGAGGTGCTCCAGCACCAGACTCACATAGCCCCCATCGCAGGAGGCCGACCGCACCCAGCCCAGGTCGGGTAGCCGGCAGCGCACCACCGGACCCGCCTCGTGCGCCCCGGCCAGCAGATCGACATTGAGGTCGCAGCCGATCACCGCCGCCCCCGCCGCGGCCACCGCCCGCATCACCTGCCCCTCCCCGCAGCCCAGATCGAGGTAGCGGGCTCCGGCCCGCGGGGTCAACAACTGCAGCACGAGAGGGACTACCTGCTGGCCATAGGCCGGGTCGTCGGCGATCTCCCGACGCCACCATGCGGCGAGGCGGTCCCAGCCGTCGCCCATCGGCACCCTCCTCGACTTGGGCTTGCCGATGCAGAGGATACGCCGGGCACCGCCGGGATCGATGGGTCGATCCCGGTGCCACTGCCCGCCGCGGCAAGCGATCTAGTTTGGAGCCCCATGCGGGAGACGAGCGCCGAGGCTACTTCGAGCAGGGGAGAGCGCTGGGCCCTCCCGCTGCTGCTGCTGGCGCTTCTCCGCCAAGCGCTGAGCAAGGCGGGGCCGCTCGCCGACAGCGACGGCTGGTGGCACCTTCGCACCGGCGACCTCATCCTCGAGGAGGGCAGCATCCCTGCCACCGACCCCTTCTCGTGGACCGCAGCCGGCGAGCGTTGGCAGCCGAACGCCTGGCTGTCGGACGTGCTGCTGGCCCTGATCCGGCAGGCCGCCGGTCCGCAAGGCGTGGCGCTGCTGCGCAGCGTCGCCGTGGTGGCAATCGGGATACTGATCTACCTGCTCGCCCGGCGTACGGGGGCGCGGCCCTGGCCGGCGGCGCTCACGGCGGCCGTCGTCACGCTGGTGATGAACCCCTTCATTGCCGAGCGCCCTCAACTCTTCGGGTTCGTGCTACTGCCCCTGGTCGTGCTGGCCGGCGCCGCCGCCTTGGAAGACGGATGGCGGGCCCCAATGGCGGTGGCTGGGCTCGTGGCGGCCTGGGTCAACCTCCACGGCTCCTTCATCGTGGGGGTGGGGGTGGTGACGCTGATGGCAGCCACTCGGGCCGTCCGCACCCGCCGTTGGAACCGTCCGGCGCTCGTGGCCGCGGCCGCTGCCGCGGCGGCGCTGCTCAACCCGTTCCAGTTCGGCGCCTACCGAGAAGCATTACGTATCTCGCAGGTGTCGACCTTCATCGAGGAGTGGCGCCCTCTCGACGTGAGCGACGGCCGCGGGCTGCTCATCGCCCTGCTGCTGGCCGCCGCCGCCACTGCACTGCTCTACACCGGCCGGTGGCACAGCAGCGACGTGGGGGCAGCCTTCCTGGCGCTGGCCGTGCTCACCGTGCGCTCGGTGCGGGCAGCGCCGTTCGCCCTCGTCGTGGGCGCCCCCGAGATCGCCCTTGCGCTTCCCTCGCTGGCAAGCGCGCCGGTGCGGCGATGGGCCGCGCCACGGTGGGCGGCGCTGGTGGCCGGGGTGGCACTGGGGCTGGCGGTGCTGACCGGCACCGAGGCCTCGACGGTGGGCTCCTTGGGCGACACCGGAGCGCAGTTGCCCACTGCCACCGTGCCACTCATCCCCCCAGGGTGCCGTCTCCTCAACGAGTACGAGTTCGGGGGCTACGTCATCGACAGTCGCTGGCCGGAGGTACTCGTAGCCCAAGACGGGCGCAACGACGTATACGGCCTGGAGAGGTTGCAGGATCTCGAAGGCCTCCTCGGTGGAACCGAAGCGGACGCCCTGGAAGCCCTCGGCGTCGACTGTGTGCTGGCGCGGCCAGAGCGACCGTTGGTCGGGGAGCTCGCCACCAGCACGGGGTGGCGGGAGAGGGCAGCCGAGGAGGCCGCAGTGCTCTACGTCAGGCAGGGGTGATCCCGGCACCCCATGGTGTCATCCCAGCACCTCCCGGAGGAACTTGCCGGTGTAGCTCTCGGAGACAGCGGCCACCTGCTCCGGAGATCCTTCCGCCACGACGCGGCCTCCCTCCTCGCCGCCCTCCGGGCCGAGGTCGATGATCCAGTCGGCGGTCTTGATCACGTCGAGGTTGTGCTCGATCACCACCACCGTGTTGCCGCCCTCCACCAGGCGCTGCAGCACGCCCAGCAGCTTGCGGATGTCCTCGAAATGCAGCCCGGTGGTGGGCTCGTCGAGGATGTACACGGTCCTTCCGGTGGAGCGGCGCCCCAGCTCGCTCGCCAGCTTGACGCGCTGGGCCTCACCCCCCGACAGCGTCGGAGCCGGCTGGCCCAGCTTGATGTAGCCCAGCCCCACGTCGTGGATGGTCTGCAGGATGCGAACGATGCGCGGCTGGTTGGCGAACAGCTCCAGTCCCTCGCGTACCGACATGTCGAGCACATCGGCGATGGTCTTGCCTTTCCACAGCACCTCGAGGGTGTCGCGGTTGTAGCGGCGCCCCTTGCACACCTCGCAGGGCACGTAGACGTCGGGCAGGAAGTGCATCTCTATCTTGATGGTGCCGTCTCCCTTGCAGGCCTCGCAGCGGCCCCCGGCTACGTTGAACGAGAACCGGCCCGGCTTGTAGCCGCGGGTACGGGCCTCGGGTGTGGAGGCGAACAACGCCCGGATGTGGTCGAACACCCCGGTGTAGGTGGCAGCGTTGGAGCGGGGAGTACGGCCGATCGGCGACTGGTCGATGTTGATGACCTTGTCGATGTGGTCGACGCCGCGCAGCTTGCGGTGGCGGCCGGGAACGAGGCGGGAGCGGTGCAGGCCGTAGTGCAGACCTTTGAACAGGATCTCCTGCACCAGCGACGACTTGCCGCTTCCCGACACTCCGGTCACCGCCACCAGCAGGCCCAACGGGAACCCCACGTCGATCTGCTGCAGATTGTTCTCTGCCGCTCCCACCACCTCGATCCAGCGATCCTCGGGGCTGCGGCGCAACTCGGGGACCGGGATGCGCCGACGACCCGCCAGGTAGTCGCCGGTCAGGGAACGGGGCTCGGCCATGACGGCCTCGAGGCTGCCCTCGGCGACGATCTGACCGCCGTGCTCGCCGGCGCCGGGCCCGATGTCCACCACGTGGTCGGCGGTGCGGATGGTCTCTTCGTCGTGCTCGACGACGATCAGCGTGTTGCCCAGGTCCCTGAGACGTACCAGCGTCTCCAGCAGCCGCTGGTTGTCACGCTGGTGGAGCCCGATTGACGGCTCGTCGAGGATGTAGAGCACGCCGACGAGTCCGGATCCGATCTGGGTGGCCAGACGGATGCGCTGCGCCTCCCCTCCCGCCAGAGTCGCCGCGCCCCGGGACAGGGTCAGGTAGTCGAGGCCTACATCGAGCAGGAACTTGAGCCGCGCCCGCAACTCCTTGAGGACCCGCTCGGCAATGCGGGTCTGCCGCTCGTCCAGCTCCAACTCGGCTAGGAAGGCCGCCGCCTTGCCGAGCGAGAGCGAAGACATCTCGTGGATGTTGGCGCCGCCGACGGTGACCGCCAGCGCTACTGGGTTGAGGCGCGCCCCCCCGCAGGCGGTGCAGGGGACCTCGCGCATGTACTCCTGGTAGTACTCCCGGGCGGCATCCGACTCGGAATCCTCGTGACGGCGCCGCAAGAAGGGCACGACGCCCTCGTAGGTTGTCCAATACTCCCGCCGCCGTCCGAAGCGGTTGGTGTAGGAGACCTTGATCCGCTGGTCGCCGGTGCCGTGCAGCACTGCCTGGCGTTGGGCGTCCGTCAGCTCGCCGAACGGGGAGGCGATGTCGAAGCCCAGGTGCCCGGCGACACCCTCCAGCAGTCGCTGGAAGTAGCGGCCGCGGTGGCCCGACCACGGCGCGACGGCGCCGTCGGCGAGCGACAGGTCGGGATCGGGCACGACCAGGTCGGGATCGACCTGAAAGCGGGTGCCGATCCCGGAGCATTCCGGGCAGGCCCCGTAAGGGCTGTTGAAGGAGAAGTTGCGCGGCTGGAGCTCTTCAAAGGACACCCCGCAGTGGGTACAGGCGAGATGCTGACTGAAGTTGAGGGTGGGGCCCTCGACCACTTCCACCAGCGCGGTTCCATCCGCCAGATGCAGTGCCGTCTCCAGAGAGTCGGTGAGTCGCCGTTCGATGCCTTCCTTGCGCACCAGCCGGTCGACGATGACCTCGATGGTGTGCTGGTAGTAGCGATCGAGGCGGATGTCCTCGGTGAGCTCACGTACCTCCCCGTCGATCCGCGCCCGGCTGAAGCCCTCCCGGGCCAGCTCTGCGAGCAGCGCCTCGTACTCCCCCTTGCGGCCCCGCACCACCGGCGCCAGCACCATGAAGCG